>OFFJ01000268.1_pt1 | contig 43849 bp, 56 predicted proteins | sample 1521261 | NCBI WGS metagenome assembly OFFJ01 (sample SAMEA3504122, study PRJEB24116) | mouse gut metagenome | biome: mouse gut; feature: mouse-associated habitat; material: faeces | place: Denmark | collected 2011 | reverse complement strand
TACGGCCACGGTGCCGTCGGCATGGCACGACACCGGCACGTTCTCCTCGCTCAGGTCGAGGCGGAAGGCGGGGGCGCCCGCTTCCCCCATGGCGCACACCCCGTCGGTGTACCCCTCGGTGCCGTCGGTGTAGTATATGTGGCTGCGCGTCCACCAGTAATGCCCCTCCTTCCATGCCGGGCGGTTGGCCTTGGTAGTCCAGGAGCCGCCCGCGGGGGTCTCACGCGAGGTCGACAGGTAGTACTCCTCGACGATGCGGTCGATGCCCACGGCGGTCTTCGACGTGGTGAACATGCCGTCGGCCACGTAGGCCGACACCTCGGCGTTCGGCGGCGTGGCGTTGGCGGTCTGTGCCTGGAGGGCGTAGCCCGGCGTCAGCCCCTTGTAACCTATGAACGCGAAGGTGCGGCTGCCGCCGTCGGTGCGGATGTCACCCAGCGAGCCGAGCTTCCTCATGGCTGCGGCAAGTTCCGCAGTCCATGTGGCGTTGTCAAAAAAGTACAGGCATACGAACACGCCGTCATCGAGGCTGTTGATTTTGTCAATGAGCCTCGTACGCTCGCTGGCGACACCGGGGTTCCCGGTATAGAGGTCGAACCGCGCCTGTTCCACCACCGCGAGTGTCTGCCTGTCGAGCGTGACCATGTTGATGCCGCGCCTGCGAGAGGTGTCGACCTTCCTGCCGTCAACCCTGACGTAGCCGTCGCCCCCGGTGTTCTGGTTGGAATACCCGTAGCTCTTGACCGCTATGCTCCGCGCCTTCCCCTGCAGCGACAGCGACCACGAGAACACCTTGTCGTACACCCTGCCGTCCACGGTCACGGGGATGGTGAGGGTGCCCTGGCGCTTGGTGAACGCCGTGGTCACGTCGATGCGGAACTTCGCGGCGGTGCTGTCGTTGGCCACGCGGGTGTAGGTCATGCCCGTGGGAAGCCCCGGCAGGCTCGTCGGAAGCGACGCCTTGACGGGTTCCGCCCCCTTGTAGGCGACGATGCCGCACTCGGTGTACCCCGCCACGGCCTTCTCGGTGTCGCCCTCGAAGATGTGCGCCTCGTTGGTGAGTGTCACCGACACGGTCTCCAGGTCTTCCGCATTGGGCGTCCACACGGGGCTGGAGTTGTGGCCGCGCTCCAGCTTGATGCGGCGGATGGTGTTGGCCAGGTGTCCGTTGGGCATGGCATAGATATGCACGCTTGTCGGGTTCTTGACAGCGCCGGCCTCATCCGGGGAACTGTAATAGTTTATCCACCTGAATTTTGCCGAATACACGCCGTCCGCCACCTCCGACAGCCTGCACAGGCTCACTATGCCCCCGGAGTTATAGGCCGCGAACATATAGCCTGCAGGCCCCGAAGGGGAGAGTTCCCCCCATATCGTTATGGTGCATTCCTCCCCGTGCGCCGGGGCTTCCGCCAGCCTGTAGGTCTTGGTGGGGTATGTGGCGCTTGTGACAGGCTCACCCGATTTCAGCAGCAGGTTCCCGGTGTAGTTCTCGCCCCGGTCGCCCTTGGCCCCGGAGCTGACCTTCATTACCGTCACCTCGTCGTACACGCCGCCGGAGGTGCAGCGCCATGTCACGGAGCGGTTGTCGCCCCAATTGCCCCATGAGGCCGACAATTGGAGAGTGTCACCCGTATTCGCACCATAGGCAGTCCACGGCCCGTTGGGAAACTTGTAGCCCCATTGATACGTGGGGTTGTCGATACCCTGCACCGAGGCTTTGATATGTATTTTGTCAGCCCCGGTCAGCGTGGCGAAGTCATCCTTGTAGGTGAATGCCTGCGCGTCGGCGTTGACGACCACCAGCTTCGCCGGGGCGGCATCGTCGCCCCGGAAGCGGCTCCAGGTGTAATCAGCCTTGTTGCCGCTCTCGGCCTGCGTGACCCTGTTGACCGCTATGCCTATATATTTGGTCAGGTCGTTCGGGGTGTCATACATGCCCGTGCCGTCGGGGTTGTCGGAGTATTTTATCCACGTCCAGTACTGCGTTCCGTCCGCGCCTTTTTCGCCTGGAACGCCTTTGTCTCCCTTGATTTTGCTCCATGTGTACTTCGTCACATCGGTCGAGTCGGCCTGCGTGAAGTCGGTGTATTGGCCTATGTAGTCGCCCGGTGTCTCTCCGACTGCAAGTCCGCCGGTGGCAGGGGTGAAGGTGCTACCCCCGTCGTTGGAATACTTGATATGGAGATAGGAGGTTTTCCCGTCCGCGCCGTTGGTTCCCGGTATGCCTTGCGCACCGTCAGCACCCTGCAATCCCTTGAACCGCGCCCACGTGTATTTCGTCGGGTCGTTGCTGTCCGACTGGGTGTAATCTGTGTAAGTTCCTATGTAGTCAGAGGGTGTCTCCGTCATCTGCGCGGCAGTCGGGTTCTGGACCGGGGAGTACTTTATATGGAAATACGGGGTCTTCCCCTCCATTTCCGAGGGGGCGGGCGACCATGGAGCGGGTGCCTCGCCGCGCACAAGCATCACTTCCGCATACCTGACGGTGTTGCCCGCCGTCTCGCCGTATTTCCCCACATAAAGCAACATGGTCTTGGCGGTGATGGTCTTGTCGGCGGTGAGGGTGACGTATGGCTTTTCCCGGGTGAGCGCAAGGCGGCTGCCCCACGGTGTTTTGCCGTCGGTATTGTACAGGAACGCCGTGAACTCGGAAGGGGTTCCGGCAAGTACGTCTATCGAGCCCACCGACACGGTGAACCTGTCACCCGCCTTCACCTCAAGCGGACTGTCGAACTCATAGATGATATAGGACGTGTCCGTGGATGCCGCCTCTGTCCTGGGAGCTTTGGTGTTCTTGAGCAGATTGGGGGTGTATGAAGTGCCGGGCGTCCCGGGGATGCCTTGGTCGCCTTTCTCACCCTGCAAGCCCTGTAGTCCGGGTATGCCTTGGTCGCCCTTATCGCCCTTGTCCCCCTTTATGAGCGACCATGCGTAGTCGGCGGGGTTGTTGCTCTCCGCCGCAGTAGGCTTGTTGTACGCAAGGCCCATGTATTTCTTGCCTGCGGGGTCGTTGCTCATGCCCCCGCCGTTGGCATCATCGGCATAGCGTATCCATGTATAGGTCGTTTTACCGTCGGCTCCTGCCTTCCCCGGTATGCCCTGCGGCCCCTGTTCCCCCTTGGCTCCCTGTATGCACGTCGGGTCTGAAAAAGACGCCGTCCCGTCTCCCTTTCTGACATAAGTCGTCTGCCATATATATCTGTCCGCCCTCCACTCCGGGGCCGTGGTCTGCCAGCCCTTCGCGTCGGTAATCACGCCGTCGGCATTTACCACAGGAAGCGCCGGTGCCTGCGTCTGCGACGTGTGCGATATATACAGCACGTCCAGATCCTTCACGCTGCCGTCTATCGCCGCACCAAGTTCACGCCCGTCCGACAGGGTGGACTTCAACGACAGAGAACCTTTGATGCTTAATTTCCCGTCAAGCCATTCGATATATCCGCGTTCGTCGCCGATATACCAACGTGGACGGTTGTTATACATTCCTGCCTGGCGGCCTACAAAATAGAACTCGTTCCCATTAGTGTTAACAGAATCAAGCCCCTCGATATACCGCTCGTAGCCGCCTTCCACAACATCACGAACTTTTACAAACTGACGCGATTTATCCGTATAGTTGCCATAATGCACTATTATATCGCCAGCTAATGGCACTCCGTTGCCATTGACGTCTGACTTTGAAAGAGTAACGCTGTTTTCGGCTATTGATATGACACGACGTTTGTAGAACTTGACAAGGCTGTTGTCAGTATCCCATTCGTCATTGAACACCATAGACATCGCTATGTCATCTACATGAAACAGGTTCGCAACCGTGCCATTTTTTTGGTCGAAATAACAAATATATCCGTCAGGGCTGTCAGACACTTGTGTTATTTCCATGCTTGCAGCGCTTTCGATAATCATCCCGCCGCGTGCTGTAATTTGATTGATAACCAAATTGTTGACCTGCATATCCTGACGCACGTTCACGCGGTCAGTTTCCAATACCCAGTTGCCGTTGGCATCTTTGTAAAATCCCCATCCTGCGCCACCCACAATTCCCGCGCGGAAATCCCCGCTTGTGAGCAATGAGAAGAATTGGGTAGGGGATAGGCTGCGGTCTGATATGCCATCCTTGCGAAGATACAGCTTGTCGCCTACTGCACGCACTATCTGCTCGACGTTGCTTATCGAACCTAACTGTCGCTGCAACGCGCTTATCTCACCCTGCATGGTAGCAACCGGGTTGGCTGTCGTTGCATATTCGTTCGACAGTACAATAGCCACATCGGGGTTCAGCGCGGCATCGTCGCTTGACGGCTCGCGGTATGTGTATGTAATGGATTGCAGATACAGCGTTTCGTATGCCCTGTCTTCTATCGGTTGAATGAACCTCTTGTCAGCAAGGCGGAGCGAGTCGCCTATGCGCAACTGTTGGATAAGCGCGTTAGCCTTACCCTCGTTGTTGAGCCGCACGCGGTCGGTTGTCACAACCCATGTCGGCTTTATATCTTTCTTTTCGCGCAACTGGTCTTTCTTCCAGTTGTCAAGAGCCGTTTCAGCCCACACAACATAGTGGTGGGTCATTTCCGTGCCGATGAACACGAATTTATCTCCGGCTTTACCCTGCTTCTGTGTTGATGGCACGTACAGCCCGGTCGATTCAAGGTCGGCATCGCTCTTGGCGAGCTTTATGCGCCAATGGCTGTGTTCCCCATTCAGACTTTTGCTTGTGTCATATACAGGCCATGCACCTTTAGGTATTTTAAATTCATAGTCTTCGCTTATAGCCAATGCTCCCGTAGTGAATATCACAGCGGCCTCTCCACCTTCGCGGTCGCCGAGTATGGGCTTCCAAACACGTTCGGCATACTGTTCGTTCGTTTCAGTTGAGAGCTTGGTCGAATCCCATATATTCTTTACCCAAATGTCGAAGGTGTTTTTCCAGCTGTCTTTGTTGAGTTCCGCGTGTTTGATATTGATACCAGCACATTCCCCAGTTGCTTTAATTTTTATAGATAGCTTATTGCGTATTTTGAATTTTACTTCAAAGTAATATGAACCCGCAGGTATGCCTACTGGGGCTAGTTCTGCATTAGTTATCGCATCATGAACCACAAGTTCATATCCAAGTAGCTCATAATCGCTTGCTTGGATTTTCACACGAATAGGCCCGTATGGCCCCGTTATATAGGCAGCAGCGTCAGCTGAGACATTCAATGCATCTAATGTTGCATACAATCCTTCCGGCACTGAGAATGAAAGTCCTCTTTTGCTGATAATTCCTGTTTGGTTGGGACGGATTGACCCTGTAGCCTTTACCCCACCAAGGTTATATCCATATGCTTCACTCTCCACGCTCTCCTCCACATCGTCGCTCAAAATCTGCTCCACATCCACGGCAACGTCCATTCCGCTGCCCTGTATGGAGGGATATATTTCCTCGTTGTTGTCAAGTCCGCCGAGCAGAGGCCCGTACTTGGCTATGCTTTCATCGTCCCTGACATACTCCACGGGGTCGAACTTGGAGTCCGTGTAGCCTTTGCGGTAAGCCCACGGAGCGTATGCGTTGCTCTCTCCTACGGCTGCATAGCCGGGATATTTTGATATATGCGCCGCTTTCCACCCCTGAATGTATGAGCGGAACGTGGCACCCATAAGGTTGGTGAAGTATATGTTGGCAAGCTCCTCTATCCAGTCGGGGTCGCTGCGCCACTTTTCTTCATCAGGCGACCTCTTGAAATAGTATTTGGGTATGTTCTTCTCGCCGCCGCGACCGAGGAGCATATTGCGTATGTCCTCGCTCTGCACCTGACGCTCCACTTTCAGCAAGCCCCCCTCGAAGCCGTATTCAAAGATATGGTCAAGTTCCTCTGCCGGATAGCCAACCTTGATTACATAGTGGCTGCTGTCGCCGTTTGGCTCGATAGACCAGCGGACGGCAAACAGCTCGTAGAGCTTTATAAGCACGTCCCATATATAGCTGTGGCTTATGGCAATCGGGGACGCTTCCTGCTTGTAATCCCAATCCGGATTAAGGTCAATGGTGATAGTGTCGCCATAGTAATGCCTAAGCACCTGTCCGAAAAGGTTGCAGAAATCGCCGAGGTTGAGAATGACATCGGCTATGTACTTGTCGGCAACCGCCGTGCCTGTTTCCACGGGCTGCACGGTAAAGAACATCCACCGCTTCAACTGGTATACAGCCCAGTGCTGAAACGTGAGGTCAATTGTGGAATTGAGGCTTGTGTTCTCCTTTGCGCCCTGCGGCTGTCGCAGAGGCATTATGTATTTCTCGCCCTGAAACACCACCACCCAGTCTTGGGAGAAGTCGGGAGTTATATCACCGTCAATCTTTACCTGCGTGGATATGGTTTTCTCCCCCATGTCGGCAAGGTTCACCGTGGCATGGGTGAGTGTGGCATATTGTTTTCCGTCTATCTTCGGAAAATTAAGCTCTTGAATTGCGGGTATCAATCTTTCTCATAGGCACAGGCTCTTGGCTCAAAGATTAAACACTCAGATTAAAATCACACTTTGTCGGGTCGCTGACGTGGATTGTAAGCGGTATCACAACACAATCCATGGCGCTGCCGTCCTGTCTGCGGTAAAAATCATCGCTGTCAACTTCGGAGATAATCTCAGGGATACCAACGATTTTATTGCGCATACGGTCATCGTAGAGCGTAACGGTCTTGCACCGCTTTATGTCGCTCCCCGCTATCTTCTCGCGCACGGCATTGTTCCATGCCGCAATCTTGCTGTTGGCGTTGACAAGGTTCTTGTTGGGAGTCTCGATAAGGAACTCTATCTTGTAATCAAACTCATCATCGACCGTGCGCGGGTCTTCATGCGCCCCAGCCTTCTCGATATAGTTCGATTTGTCTCGTTTCTTTTCCGGTGGAGCGAAGTGTTTTTTATCATCGCCGTTCCCCATGACGATAAATCCCCAACCCTCGTAGGTGTCGAGTATCTGACCGTTCTCTATCTGTATTCGGGCGGTAATCATAGCAAACCGTGTTTGTGCTTGATAAACTTGGCGTAGATATTGCTTCGCGCCTGTATGTCATTCTTGCCGAAGATGTATAAAGGCACATCAATAGGCGATTTCAGATTCTCCTTTTGAGTGCAAGTTACTCGCATCCTGCAGCCATTGGCAAAGTACAACATCGGTATCACGGCATTGTCGTAGTCCATCGCTACCTTGATTGTTCCTTTGCAGTCGTGAAAGATATACACTTGCTTATCGCAGAACACCTCGCCGTTGAAAGTCTTGCCGACATAAACGCCTTTGTCCTCTATGTCCGAGAACTCACTGTGCAGAATATCGAGGCTCGGAAAGCCACGCTCCATACACCAGTCGGGATTGGCAACATAGAAGTCCACCAACTCCGAAAGGCTGTCAGTACGCATCTCACGGAAGCCGTCGGCGCAGATTCCTCCACGCCGGGCTTCCTCCATGAGCATTTCTTTCAACTGCAATTCTTTCATATTGCAAAATTAATTCATTAAAGTTAAATAAACAATATTTCAACAATACAACTTTAAGAATTTAAGAACACATTAAACCCGATTGTCGCTCCTTTTGCGCGTAACGCACGGTTCAGCTTCTCGGTAGCCGCTTCGCAGGCTACCGCAGCACGGCGGCACTCGACAACCGTGTCTGCGGTGTTCCGTGCAATGGCATTGTAGTTATCCATCGCCTGTTGCTGCCAATCAGTCCAACCTGCGGCTGTCGTGTCGGGCAAGGTGGACGTGGTGCCGCGCTCCATAAGCTGGCGGATTAGAGACACGTTCTCGGAGATTGTCGGAATAGGGCTTACATAATACAACGCCGTGTTGACGAAAGCCGAGAGTTGGTTGATTTCCTCGGAGCTTGCAGAGCCGACTTCCTTTGCGATGCCTTTGAGGTTGTCGGAGGATGCGTATAAATCACGGATATTTATTCCGAGCGATTCAAGATACTTGGCGTTAACCTCCAAGCCGTTGGATATTTGGTCGGTCAGTGTCCCCGCCTTTGAGAAAGCATAAGACAGCACATCGGTCATTGAAGCACCGCTCTTATACATCTTATCCATCTCGTCAAACATAGGTTGCAATGCCATCTGTACGGTCTTAGCCATAACGCTCTCGACAATCATATTCTTAATCATGTCGTTGAACTTCTCGCGGATAGCGTCCGTGGTATTTCCGAAAGAGGCATACGCTTCGAGCCATGCGCTGGCAAAATCCCTTGCAGCCGAGGCGACATCGGTTCCTGCCATCTGCTCCGCTATCTTGCCCTGCATATCGGCTATTTGGTCGCCCACGTCACGCGCCTTGTCGAGAAATTCCTGCGCCTTTTCCTTGTCAGCCTTTTTGCCCTTTGACATTTCAGCCTCGTACTGCTTCATATAGGCTTGCTGCTGTGCAAGGAGAATTTTCTGCTGCTGTTTCTGATTCGCGACAAAATCCGCACCGAAGAGCTTGTCAGCCGCGTTTTCAAGCCGCCCGTAGGTGTATTCCAATCGGTCGAGAAGTTCCTGCTGACGCTTGATTTCTTTGTTGGCACGCTTGACACGTCCGGCATAAAAGAGGTTTGTCACTCCGCTAATAAGACTGCCAACGGCACTTATCCCTTTTGTGGCAGCTCCGACGAAATTACCCTGCATAAAGTCAGCGTAAGCCGCTGCTCCCTGCTGTCCTGCGTCAAATATTTCATTGAAACCATTTGTAACGTCGTCAAAGAACTGCATATCCTCTGCCGATGCGCCAAAGGATTCCATAATCTTCCGCACTCCGCCGAGAGCTTCGTTTATCTGCTCTTGGTATTTATCAAGTTTTTGGTTAGCCGAGTCTATGGCTTCCGCAACCTCTTCCCATTCGTCTGCGTTTTCTGTTGCGCTATCCGCCATCTGTTCAGCATTGCGGTAAGCGTCCGCGCTATCATCGGCAATCTTACGCTTGGCTTTTGCAATATCGCTTTCCGCGCCATATTGCTTTACTGCCGCCTCGTATGCCTTTTCGTCGGCGAGCATCCTCGCTTCCGCCGCCTGTCGGTCTGCTTCTGCGTCAAACGCTTTCTGAGCATCGTCCTCTTTCGTGCGTCCGCCCATACGCATATCACGTAGCTTCTTTATGCTGTCGGCAATCGACTTAAACGGATTGCGCCCTGCTATCTGCGCGTCAAGTTCTTCAAGCCGCTTCGTCAGTTCCTTTACCTGCTGCGGACTTAGGTTCTTCCATTGGTCTTTCAGAGCCAATAGACGGTTACGCATGTTCTCCAATGCGGTCTTGCTCGCGTTGTCAAGATTCTCAAACACCTGCACATACAGCGCAGAGTTTTTGAACTGTTCATACTCCAGTCCTGTCGCCTCTTTCTTCTCTCTGTTCTCATATCCAGCTATCAGCTTTTCGAGCATCGCTTTCTGCTGCTCATAGTCGCTTGCCGCAGGGTCGAGCTTCGCAATGCGCTCTTCAATTGCGGCAATCTGATTAGCTGTATAGCGGCTCAGTTCTATGCGCTTGTCGGCATAGTCCTTTGCTTTTTCAAGGTCTTTAAGCCACTGCTCATATTGCTTTACACTCATCTGCTGCTGTGCCTTTACTAAATCCTCGGCGGCTTTGCGCTGTGCTTCGGGGAGTAAGGCTATATAGTTGCGCAGCTCCTCGTAGCGACCCTTGTCGATAAGGTCGCCAATTTTTGCAGACACTTCCACGTCAGGCTTGTCAAGCGTCGCAAACGCAAGTCGAAACTGCTCTTTGACTTGCTCAGCAAGCTCCTTGCCCGTACTTCCGTAGATTTGGAGGCTCACTCTCGCCGCCAGCTCCACATCCCCCGTCTGACTAAGTATCTTCTCATAAAACTCCTTAGCCGTCTTGGTGCGTGAAATGCGGTCGGCGAGGCGTTTCAACTCGGATTCAATGTTTTTCTGCGACTCGTCTATGTTGACTTTCTCGATAGTCCAACGCAGTTCTTTGAGGTCTTTGTCGAGTGTCGGAAACACCTTTTTAGGCAATTGAGCCATCTTTGCATATAGAATTTCCAATGCCGCCGTAAGGTCTTCGGCATCGGTAGGCAGGTCGATGTTGTACTTCTCCTTAAACATATCAAGAGTGCTACCTGCCATTCTGCGCATATCCTCCGCAGCCTTTGTCGCGCCCTCCTGCTTTTCAAGCTGCGTGTACTCGTTGTAGAGCTTCTGCACAAGCGAGATTTCCTCTTTCAAGTTTTGCAGGCGTGGGTCGGATTGGCGACCACCACCGCTTGATTTTGTGAAGCCTTGCAAGAATGGGAATAGCTCTTTAAGTACGGCTACTTGCATTTGGATTTTCTTAATTTCTTCCTCTGAAAATCCTTGCAGTGGCCCGTGTCCTCCCTCGGCTATCATTTGATTGGTAGTCCGCATCTCTTTGAGCTTCTTTTCCAAATCCTCAATGGCTTCTTTTATGCGCTTGGCATAATCTTCTATCTTGTCGCCAGCTTTCATAAAATACTTTGTCATTATGGATAGCTCAACCCCCGAAGCACTTGCCAACTGCGCCAGCTTGGTTCTAAATACGGCAGCGGTTTTATCATTTGGCGAAATGCCCTCATACAAAGCCTTGCTTTCTCGGATTGCCGCCTTTGCTTTTGGTGAATTAAATAACTTTATTATGTTGTCAAAATCAATGAATGAAAAACTCTTATTGCCCTCTACGACCGATTTTGCCTGTTTGTAAAATTCTTCGGGTATGGCGACACCTTCTTGTGAGGCAATATTTTGTAGATTGCTGAATATTGCGTGTATCTGCATATTGCCTATTTCAAGCATCTTTTCGTATTCAGATTGCGCCTTCGTTGGGTCAAATTCCATATTGATAGGCACACTAATCATGTTTTCGGGGTGCTTGGCATTGTAGTCTTGAAGCGAATTAGATAATGCCTCTTGAGAACTCCAATCAAGATTTGCAAGCGATTTGTTTAGGTTGTCTACACTCGTTGAATATACGCCCAAAGCGTCTGCTGCCTCTTTTGTTTTCTTCTCGTTTTCTTCAAGAGCCTCGTTTTGTCCCTCTAATGCACGGGCATAATTATATAGGTAGTCCATGCCTTGACCGCCTAATAGCCCGCCGAGTTGACGGAAGCCAACACCCCAAGCATCCGCAAGTTTATCAAAGTTTAGAACATTGATAATATTTCCTGCTGCATCAAGTTGGTTAATATCATTGGCAAACTCATTAAATGCCTCATTTGTTGCTGTTACAGCATCCTTGCCCTCCAATATTTTGTCGTTGATAGCTTGAATAAAGGCGGCTTGTTTTTCTGCCGACATACCCGCTTGATTGAGGTAGTCCATTAAATCGTCTTTCTCCTCATCCAAGATTGTGGCATAAGAACTTCTAATAGCCGTTTCTTTTTCTTCTCCTCTTTTCTTAGCGTTATAGGCATCAATCAAATCTATCAACTCTCCGTACTGTCCGCCTAATGCTTTTAGACTGTCAAGTTCAAGAGCCTCGCTCCCCAATATTTTGCTATATGTGCGGTCAAGCTCATCGAGAGCTTCTTTCTGAGCTTTTGAACCATCTACATTTTCCTCAACCGCTTTCACAAGTTCCTTAAAGCGGTCAACGGACTTTTTGCCCGAAGCATCATAATCTCTATCAATATCTTGTATCTTGCTGTTTAGCTTGTCAAGTTCACTCTCGGACTGCATCAGCAAAGCGATTATTGTTGTCAGAGCTACCGCCAATGCCGTCAGCGGATTGGAGAGCAATGCCGCTTTCAATCCATAAAGAGCTTTTGAGAAGATGTTTGTGGAAGTCGCAGCACCAATTTGTGCTTTTGTTGCAGATATGGTCGCAGCGGTATGTAGACGTTGTATAACGGCTGTTGATTTTAGGTTCATCTGCTCTAATCTTAACGCTCCAAGTTTCTGCTGTAAGGAGGCTACATGAATTTGATTGGCAGAGGTTGCCGCAGCCGTGGCGATAGCGGCATTTTTAGTCGCAACCGTATTCGCGACAAGATAGACTGTCGCCCCACTTATTACTATCCCTGCTTGTTTCCAATGAAGCATTAGATAGCGTAACGTTTGAATAGCCATCTTCATGCCGTTGTTGACATATTCAGTGTTGCCGATTTGGTCGTACATCACCGCCGCAGCATCACCAAGTTTCTGCCACATACCATAAAGCGTATTGCCTTGCTTCTCCTGCATATTATAGAATATGCCACCCGCTGAGGTCATATCATCAAAGACTTCTTTTACCATATCAAATGATATGGCTCGCTTTGAAATCATATTCATAACATCAGCCGCAGTTACTAATTCGCCATTGGCTTTTGACAACTTATTGGCAAGCTCCTCAACCAATGGGATGCCCGCCTCTGTTGCCTGTCTGACCTCACTTGCGCGAAGATAGCCAGTGGAGCGTATCTGACCATACATGAGCACAATTCTGTCCATGCTCACACCCAAGCCGACAGAAATATCCGTCAGCCGTTTGGTTGTGTCAAACAACTCATCAACGCCAATCTTATAAGCGGCAAGTTGCTTGGTATATTTCGTAAGGTCAAGTATCTTGACCGGGGATTTCAGCGCAAAAGTCTTAATTTCCTCAAAGAGTTGATTTGCTCTTGCTTGGTCTTGAATGATTGCGCCAAGAGAGATTCGCTGCAATTCAAATTGTGCAGTTATCTCTCTGACGCTTGTGAGGAAATTCCCGGCATAAGAGAATGAAGCATACACAGCCATTCTCTTAATAAGCCGCGACACATACGTCTCCTGATTCTTGAACTCTTGGCTCACCTGCTTCACCGCCGCAGACTGACGCACCGCACCGCTCTGTGTCTGCCCCGTAAGCTCACGCATCTTCTGATTTGCTTTTTCAAGGTCAGCGGTCAATCGCTTCACCTCCTCGGCTATCTTGTTGAACTTCGCAGACCCGATATTCGCCGATTGTAATCGCTGCTGTTGTATCTGCAACTTCGCGGTTATGTCGGCTATGCTTTTTGCCTCCTTGTTGAGTATGCGCTGTGTTTCCTGCCCTTGTCTGCGTCGTGCGTTATAGGCTTCCTGCCGCGCCTTGTTTTCAGCATTGGCGGCATCTTGTGCCTGCTTCCGTGCAGCGGCTTCTGCTTTCGCCTGACGCTCGGCTTCTTTCGCGGCGTTTTTTGCCTCTTGCTCTGTCTTGCGTTTTTCCTCGCGAAGTTGTTGTTCAAGCCTTATCTGAGCTTGTTGCCCCGTTATAGCTTCCTGCTCCAACTGTTTTGTCAGGGCTATGCGCTGTTGCAATATTGATATGGCTTGTGTAGAAAAAGAGCCGTCGGCATTATACATCTTACCCTGCGCATTAAGCTGCGCAATCTGTTGGTCGAGTTTCTGAATGTCGGCATGGAGTTTCAGCACTTTTTGGCTCTGCGCGTCAAGTGCGGTGTTTAACGAATTATCTGCTGCAAGTTTGCGCTCCGCATTCTGCAATTCACCGAACACGGAGGATATTTCAGTGCGTAGGCGTGCCAAATCGGAGTTTATCTTATTGCTGTTCAGTAAATCAACCTTTTGCTGACTGATGCGCTGTAATTCAGCTTCAAGCTGTCTGATAGCTTGCAGATTGGCTTGTATGGCATTTGTGTCGCCTTTCGCCCCAAGTTGCAGATTTGATTGCCGCAGACGCGCTATCTCCGCATTGATGCGCTGAATGTCCGCTTCAAACTGCTTGTCTATGCCTACCTTAATATCATAACGTCGCTGCGCCATAGCGTTAAGCATTGGCAATATGGCTTCGTATTGCAGACGGAGGTTGCGGACGGCTTCAACTTGTTTTTGCGTATCAACATAACCGACGTTTACACCTTTGAGTTGGCTTTGACGCACTCGTTCCTCTGCCGCAGCTTGCCGTTCTTTAAGGCGTATCTGTTCGTTTATCAGTTGTTGACGTTTATTATATTCGGCAGTGATGGCGCGAGCTGTATCGGCTTCTGATTTTGCAAGGTTGCGGTTGACCTCTCCGAGTCTTTGTCCCATTGTTGCAGATGCTTGGGTAAGCTGCTGGAAAGCCTCAAATACAATCTGCGCACGTCGGCTAAGATTGCCTTCAGAATCAAACTTCACGTCAAATGACATTGAGTTCCATATCCTCTGTGCCTGCGCGAGTTTTGCCGATATGCCATCTATGCTGTTGGAGAACTGACGCGAGAACATCTGAAATTTGTTCGCATCGACCTCTGTTCGCAATACTATCGGCTTGCGGTTCATTGCCGCCTCTATCTGTCGTAGGGCGGCATCGCCTTTCTTTATAGCATCTTGAACGCCACTCTCTAAATCGAAACCTATCGGAAATATAAGATTGTTTGCCATAGTCTTGTGTTATATAGCATATTGTAATTCTGCGTTTTTCGCTGAGATTTTACTAACTTTGCAGCCTAAAACTCGGATAAAATGAAACTTACCAAACGTAAAAAAATCTATGCCGCCATTGCTGTCATAGCCATTATCGTGATTGCAAACATCATCAATCGCCCCAAACCTTACACAGGAGTATGGGGAATTGATGGAGGTGCGGAATATGGTATTGTCACTCAAAAACTTCAAGAGAAAGATTTTTACCTTACTCAGAAATCCTCCAATAGAATTATTGGCACTAACGCAAAAGGCGTTATCGCGCATTGGGGCAGTAGAGATAAGTGGGAGAAAGTTGAATGTGAGTTTGCGCCAAATGGTAAACTCAAAGAAATCACACTTACAAAATGGGAGAAGCTTGATTATGCACCCTCTATCATTAAAGAACTTGAAAAGACTTTTGGCGAAATTCAAGGGGAGGATAAGGTTTATGATGGCAACGACTTTTTCCTTTTCGGTAAGCCATTTGGCACTCACGCCACTCTTAATGCAAGTGACAATCCTCCGTTTGCATCCATATCTATTATGTATGATGTAAAAGATTGACCCTTTAATGCAACCGAGCAACGCGCCAAAGCCGCCGAAGCAAAGGCGCGTACTGAAAAGTTGGGCGAGTAGTAGATGCATCGTCATTTCCATACTGCTTAAAAAGCACAAGAGCCTACCACGCAGGATTGCGTAATAGGCTCTCGGCTCTAACACTGCAAAGTTAATAAATTTCTCGCAAAAAGCTAAATGTGTATTGTAGAAAATTAGACATAGTCTACTGTTGTCATTTAAGTTAAATTCCAGATGTTGCAATTATGCAATTTTCAGGCTATTGCATTTTTAGGATTTAAGTGGTAACTTTGCAGAAAATGACAAACTTGTAATCTCGCAAAAGCGTTATGATGGTAAACCCTAATGATATGTTCAGCGACACATACCGATATAATAGCGTTGTGGTTGCGTTCTTCATAGTGGCTTGGGCGAACTTGCATAAGTTTTCAATCAATCTCACTAAAACGCAAAAGCTCCTATACATTGCATACGGAGCCAATCTTGTCATTGGCAAGAATCGTCTGTGCGGTGAGCATCCGCAAGCATGGCCTTATGGTCCTGTATTCCCGACAACAAGAAACAAATTGCTTAAAGCCGACATTCCCAACATAACGATGGATAATCCCATGCTTGATGAGGTGCGGGATGATGAATATTTGAAAAGCATTATTCAGTTTGTATTTGAGGGGTTTGGAAGCAAAACCGCCGGGCAACTTACCGCTTGGTCGCATCGTCCTAATTCCGCATGGGATGAAACGACCCATATGCCTAATTTTAAGTGGGGCAACGAGATTCCTGATGCTTACATCTATGGGTATTTTGCTCAAATGATAAATGTAAACCCACAAGCATAATGTGTGAAGATACGACTCCGATAGCTCAATGGGGTGTTACTGATGCCGACGAGCCGCTTGCTCCAGCTCTAAACGATATTGATACGGAGTCGAAACGCAAGCAAGAAAAAATCTCAAACAGAGAAAGGACTACCAACATAAATCTAAAATGGATTTATGGGGTGGTAATTTTAGGGGTCTTACTTTGGTGGGAATATTTTGTTATCCAATATTCTTGGAAGCTATTAAATCCCGATGGAACGCAAGTGCGACAAATGTCAGATGCTGTTATAATCGCCTTGTGGACTTCTGCAACAGCCAATATCGTTGCCCTCCCAACTATTATATTGAAACATCTGTTCCCTAAGCACAATCAGTAATTATCAATTTTCTTGTTTCTTTTCCTCCTCCCTCATCACCTCCGCCTGAAGCTCGGCAGGGGCGAGGGGGGCGCTTGGCTGTTGCGTTATACCCAGTCTTGCCAGTTTCGCTTTCAGTTTCTCAGGGTCTGTAGCTTTGGTGATGTTGCGACCTTTGGCAACTCCGCCTTTCGGCTCTGAATAGTCGTAGTCATAGAAGCCCTTATCCATAAGCATAAAGGAAGTGTAGTTTTCAGTGTCGAGCCACCAATAGCGTAACTGATTCCAAAGCCCGGTGCTGCCGTAGATTGCGTTTATTTTCTCGTATTCGGTCGCTTCGGCGAAGAAGCTGCCGACTTGCTGTCCACCTCCTTTTTCTTCGTAGCGTCCTCTTCCGTCTGCTCCGATGCGCTTTCCCATCTTTTCAGCGTCTGCCTTACGCCGTCGCCAATCGGTCGCATAGAAAGCGCGAGTTGGAGTTTTGTAATATCCCAATTGGCGGAAGAAAAACCCACTTCTTCGTCATTTACGGCGGCGTTGTTTATCTGAGCTGAATGTTCCTCGGAGCGCATCATCAGTTTTCGCCAAGTGATAGCGAAAAGCCACGGCATCCACACGGCTTTGTTGCCTAACAGATAGTAGGCGGCCGTCTTGGCGTGGAGAGTGTCGAGTTTGCGCTGTATCTTCTTAGCCTTGCGCAGCGGCATAGCCTCTTTCTGTTTGCCCGAAAGTGCGTATGCTTCAAGTTCAAGCGTGTGTATTCTCGCCCTTACGCCCTTGCTTATCTGCCGGACTGTGTATGTCTTGCCACCGACGGCAATAACCCTCGGCAAGCCTTGCTTGATAAATTCCTTTGCCGAGAGCATACGCCCCAAGTCTTCATCGGAAAGAGGTTGCGGTTTATCTTCTATTTCTTCTACCATATCGAAATATTGAAAGGGGCGGCGGCACACAGCTACCGCCCCTCGTTATAGGATAGTTTCGGGTTTACGCACCTGCGCTTTCTCCCACATATTCCACCTTGCCCTCAATGAGCATTGCAGTGTCGAGGTCATCAGTGTCGATTGCCTCTGCTGTAACGCTTACATGGAGCAGGAACATGCCGTCATCGAGGGTGAGGTTAGACACAATTTTAGCTTTCGGGAACAGGAGCGATAAATCGCCCTCATCATTGGAAAGCATGATAGGACGTGTCATAACCGATGGAGTAGAGCCGAACCCTACAACCTTTTTGATGCCGTTGGTTGCTCCCCATGCCGCTCCGGTGGTGGCTGTGATAGCCTTTACAATGCCGGGGGCGAGAAACGTCTTGACGTTATTAAAGTCCATTGACATGATGCTGAACTCATAAGCCTGTGTTCCGTTGGTTACACGCGAAGTCACCGCTTCGCCCTGTTCGTTGCGTCGAGGTTCGATTTCGGGGTCGTCGCCCGTCCACGATGTCGAGTCCTGGTCTATGTCGCCGAGGCTCTTGGGGTTGGCGAGGGTTGAGATTTTGGCGGTGTTGTAATCATCCACCTTGTCAAAGAGAATGATGTCGCTCTGACCCATGAAAAGCCGGGAGACATCCGCTTTGGTTACTGCCATAATTCTGTATTGATTTGAGTGTTAATAATCTTTGGTTTATGTATGCCACTCTACGTTGAGTATCGTTGTGGAGTAGCCGTTTGTGAGGTTGGGGGTTGTCGGGGTTATCACGTTCATGGGATTGAAAGTAAAGAAGAATCCCTGCGACCGCTTGCGGTGTACAAGTTTCTGCACTTGCTCAATGATTGAGGCTATACGCTTCTTCTTGGCTGTATTGTCCGACTGCAAGCGGCAATAGATTGTTAGCGCGATTGCTCCTTGATATATTCCGAGACGTTCAGACCGTGAGCGAGCCGAACCGTTCCATTGAGCGTTTATAAATTCATTGGCGCTCTCCTGCTTGCCCGTTACCTTGACTTGTTCCGGGTTCTCAGGTGTCTGTGGCTGTTGTGCTTGTCCGTATGCGTGTATCGGGTACTTCTTCGTCGCCGAAATCTGCACCACCACCTTGCCGTCAAGCAAAGCCGCAAGTGCCATGTCGGGAGTGAGGTCGGATAGGTTCATAGCTTGTCGAGAGGTTTGAGGTTAGCAATCACTTCATTCACGATAGCATCCCAGTAGCCTTTGCCTTGCCCCTTGGGCGAACCCTCGGTGTTGATTTTATAGGCGTATGGAACTGCCGAGAATATCACAAGCCACACACCCGTTGAGAATGTGGTGCTTGCTTCACGCAGACTTGCCGCAAGAAACTCTGAGCCGAAGATGTAGGGGCGGCTTTCGCCTGTTACAGACGCTCCTGCCGATTGCTTTTTGATAGCAGTCTTTGTCGGCATAAATGCAGACATAACGCCGTCGACATACACCCCCACGCCCGTAGCGTCTTTGAGGTTGCCTGTGTAGACCGGAATTGCGAACGTATTGCCGTCGATTGTGTCGACAAGTTGCTGTGCCACATTGCGCAGGTAAGCTACAAGTTCGGGCTTGGTCACATTGTTTATATGCTTCCTAATGCCCTGCTCCAGCACCGCCTTGTTGTGAGCAATCCAACTCTTATATCCGCGTGTCCGTGCCATACCTTACTCTCCCGTTCCTTGCTTAATCTCAATCTCTGTCACCCAACTGCCGTCAAGGTCAATCTTCACGTCGTTGGCTTCGTCAATCACTCCGTGGAACCTGCGACCCGATTCTGTTACCCAGTCTATCACATCGCCGTTGGAAATCATTTCCCCGTCAGCGGTTCTGATTATTCCGGGTAAATAAATCTTGTCGTTGGTGCGCACCGCTATCATGCCGCGTGTCTGCTCTCCCGGCTGGAAGTCGCACACATCATCATAAATCACTTTCGGAGCAAGCGGCTCGTCGTATTCGTCGTAGCCGTTTTGCTCTCGCGTGATTTTGCAGTGGTCGGGGTAACTCAGCATTGCCATCTTCGTGGAGGTCTGTTTATATGATTGGTTGCGTCAAACATACCGCCCTCGTCCGCATCGGGTTCTTCAATGTCAAGTCCGAACTTCTGACGGATTCGGTCGGCACGGTTGCGGAAAGCCTCGCGGTCACGGGTGGTGAACGAATGTCCGCCACGCGTCACCTGTCGGTTGCCGCGCTTCTCGCTCCTTGACCCTGTACTTGTCGCGGAAGACATGGCGTAGAGCAAAGTGGAGAGGGCATACTGCAAGCTGTTGGCAAACACCTCATCGCCGACATAATCATTCTTCTCCTCGCTAAGACTCAATGCCCGGAAACGAGGGTCGTTAATGTCGCCCGGCGAATCCGCCGCCACTGCAAGCGCATCCGCTTCAAGCTGCTCGCCAATGCCTTGGAACTGTCCTCTAAGCCACTTCTCTACCGTCATATCTCACTGCGGATTATGCGCTCTTGGCGCGTGAACGGGATGATGCCCCTGTGGTTGTCGCTTCCGTGAAAGCCACGTTATAAACTTGGCTCGGCACGGTGAACACGGGCAGACAGGTAAGCTCTGAACGCCATGTGGCAACTTTCTCGCGAGGTTCATACCAATACTCGATAAGTCCGCGACCTCCGAAGATGTCAGTGCTTATCACAGCCGACGAATCGGGACGGTTGGGCGCGACGGGAATAATGGTGATGATGTTGCCCGACGGACGCAGGAGCATACGACCCTCCTCAAAGCAGTCCATACGGTTGCGTTTCAGCGAGGGAGTTGCATCGGTTTGCTTAACGGCAACTTCGTAAGCGGTTATCGCTGTAGAGAGAAGCACCTCGTCGATTTCGCAAATCTCCTTGAAGATTTCGATTTTCTGTTCGAGTTTAGCAGAAAGCAGCCAGTTACGACCATAAGCAACTGCATTTGCATCGTTGTCGGCAACCTTGTAGAAAGAGTTGTCAAGAGCGTAGGCGATTACCTTAGCCCATGCGGGATGCTTCAACAGAAGTTTGAACGACTTGGCGTTCATCTCCAGAGTGATGTTGTCGTAGCTGTGGAACGGATGGTTCTTGATGTCATACACAAGCTGCTGGATATACTCAACAGGGTTCACATCCTCGTTATACGAAATCTTGCCGTCCGCGCCCACAGTCCAGAACTTCGTGGTCTTTCGGTTTTCTTCGGGAACGTGAGAGGGGAATACAAGTCCCTGCACTCCGGTCTTGGAGGTTCTGTCGTCAAGTTTGAAGTCAAGGCGTGACTTCAACTGACCCACCATAAAGTTCACGGTGTTCTTGTGTGCGTTGGGAATAGCCGAGAGCTTGTCGAAAAGGAAGTTCTCCAAGTCGGCGTCGACCTGCGCCTGCATATTGCCACTTCCGGCAAGGGCACTCATCATGCCGTAAATCTGATGTTTCTTTTCAGTAACATCAACCTCATCGATAGTGGTGATAGCCTTGTGGCGCGGGATAGAGCCTGTCAGCTTGTTAAACTTGACAGAGCCGCCAATCGGACGCGGGTCAGAATAGAGGTCGGTGAATGTCGCCATTACCTCCACATTGTTGTAACGCTCCCACATTTCGTAGGTGAACACGTCCTGTAAGCGTCCCCATGTGGCACCGCGAATATCGAGGTTCTGATTTTCGCCTTTGGCAAGTACCGTATTGTAATACTCGGCGAAGATAGGGCTGGATGTAATTCCGAAATACCCCATCAAATCACCCATGTTTCTGTAACTGTTCATAATTCGATAGGGTTAAGGGATTGTTTCAAAAGGTTCGTAATCAAATTCAATGAGCGGTAGAGCCGCTTTCTGCTCGTCTGTTACCGTCGCCTCCATAAGGTTGGCACGGATAGAGCCGGAACGCACGATAGTGAATGTGCAGCCGCCCTCGCCCATAGTCACGTCTGCCCGAAGTAGACCGTCGGGTTTGGTAACCGCTTCGCCAATCAAGGGAGCGGAGCCGTCAGTGCTGAGCTGAACGGGAGTGCCGACAGGGAACTTTTTGCCTACGGGGTTGGTATCATCGGGAAGCACAGCCACGCCAATGAGCTTGGAATGGTCGATGTAATTCCAGATAGGCAACCTTTCGGCATGGGTTTCCGCTGTCGAGCGAGGGAAACTGTTACCTCCGTAATTTGCCATGTTGTTAATTGTTAAGGGTTAAACTTGCGTTAATTCGCGGCAACTGCACCCTGTCGTTCCTCTTGGCGTTTAGCCATCTCCTCGAAGCGTGCTTTGTGGTTATCACCTCCTGCTCCGTCGCTTTGGAATGGCTTGGAGAAGTCAGTCACACCCTTGCTCTTGACCGCAGGGTCGAACTCCTCACGGAAAGCGGCGATAAGCTGCTCGCCTGTCATCTGCTCGCCTCCGGCTTTGTAGACTTTCAGCGCGATACGCTTCGCCTCGTCACGCTCTTTGGGGAATCCCTGCGCATAGTCCCATTCGGCACACAGTTTGTCGAGAGCCGCTACTGCAGTTTCTTTGGCGCGGGTACTCTCAAAGGTGTTCAGCCTCTCGGTTATCGGGTTCAGCTTCTTGTCAAGTGCTGCCTCGATAAGAGCGGCGATGTCCGGCGTTTCGGGCTTCGGGTCGGGTGGATTGTTGCCGTTGTCAGGCTCATCAACTTTTGGTGTGTTATTAGGCTTCGGTACAAACCGCTCCAAATCCCGCACTTTGTCATTGATGCTCTGATATGACCTGAGCAGACTAAGTGTGCTTTCGCTGTTGACGAATCCCTCAATCGCGCTCTCGTCAGTGATGAAAGTTTCTACGGAAGCGGCTACCCTTTCAAATACCTCGTCACTCAGACCCAGTTTCTTATGACCCTGTTTCAGTGCTTCCTTGATTTTTTGCTTCATTGTGAAGTAGTTAGTTGGTTAATAAAAAAAGAGCCGACAAACGCTGTTACACGTCTATCGGCTCTGTGGCTCTAATTGGTTTATGTCTCTGTGGCGCAGGGCGGACTCGAACCGCCGACCTTTGGGATATGAACCCAACGAGCTACCAACTGCTCTACCGCGCTATGTCAAAAACCAACAGAGCCGACCAACGCATTTCTGCATCAATCGGCTCTGTGGCTCTGTGGTTAACAATCTTTTTTACCTTACATCATTGGTCAAGGCTGTATTCTCTTACGTCTATCCGCGCTGTCTTGCGACACTTCTTGCACCAAAATTCGATTACGCCTCTCCCTACGACATCCTCAACATAGGCAAGGATTTGTGGCTTGCGTTTATCCTCTTTTGGCACTCTCTCATTGCGTTCAATGCAGTGCGGACAATATATTGGTTGTTTCACGGTGCAAATATAGTGTTATATATCAAATTATGCAAATGTTTTTCAAGTTATATTATAGAATTTTCTTATCTTTGCGCTTGAATAGAGCCGAGAGCCACTTAACCCACACGGGATAGGTGGCTTTTCGGCTTTTTTAGGCTTATGGCGTTCAGAATCTTAAATAAAGAGCTAAAAATAGATATTCCGCTATACCCAAAAGTGGAAAGGGAGCTTCCTACTGCCAAGTCGAAAGGCTGGACCAAGGTGGGGGGCTTCCTCCTGCGTGACAAGGTAGACTACATCCCTCAGCCGGGGTTGCAGGAAAACGTGTGCGCCTGTGAAGCGAATGTTATCCACATGTGCGGTGCTGCTACTATGGGAAAGTCATTCACAGGCATTTTATTGTGGGGCTACCGTGTCAACAAGAAGGGCGCGTCAGGAGCAATGATTTCAACTCGTCTGCAAGACTCTAAAAAAGGTAGCTCAATCTTCCGCGACAACGAACTTGTTTGGGGTCAGTTTGCAAACTGCAACTATAATACATCTGATTATCCTACTTTCGCGTGGTTGGTTTGGTTTTCGGTATGGAGGCTTATACACTCGAACTTCAACACGGATAATCCGGCAGAATGGGCAGCATTCATTGAATACGCAAAGAAAAACCAGAACGGCTATCAGTATTTCGACGAGGCAAACGACCTGCCCGAAAAACAATATCACTATTGGAACTCGCGAAACCGTGACGATAGCGGCGTAGAACCACAATCTGTCTACTCATACAACCCACCGGGAAGCAACCATTATTTCACTCGCAATCTTATCAACGGCGGGTATGTCGGAACAGATTTGTGGTTCAAGCCGGAGATGAACGGCGTAGTCCGATATTACTACTCGCCGAGTGACAGTGTGGACGATTGTATATGGGGCGACACCCCCGAAGAAGTCCTACGCGTAGCTAATATAAAACTGACCACAAAAGACCGTGCGGCAGGGTTGACCGAAGCCGATATGATAAGAAGCTTTGCGGCTTTCACGGGCGAGGCTTCCGACAATCGTATGCTTGTAGCCTCTACTGGTGGTAAATCAGTCGCGAACCTGCTGTATTCGGGTCAGGGTGAAGTTCTGAAAGGTGGTTATTTCGGCGATATAGACAACGAGGAAATCAACGTCAACCGCCAGATGATTCACGACCTTTGGCGCAATCCTGTCAACGGCGACGAGAATATGTACGCCACTCTCGACGTGTCGGGAGGCAACACCGATTCCGACAACTGCCCCATGTGCATTTTCAAGGGGAATCAGCTCATAGCCATAAAAACTTTCCGAGGCGATCCGAAAGAACTTGTAAGCTGGATTGACAACAACCTTAGGCAATACAACGTCCCAGTGGCAAACTTTGCTTTCGATGCCACCGGCATAGGCAACTATCTCCGTGCATACACCTCCGGCGTACCACTCACCGCCAACCGCCGTCCGATACAGGAACTTGACAAGGAGGGCAACCCCGTCAACCTCGACGCATACTTCAACCTGCGCTCTCAGCTCTTGTCTCGACTTGAAGTGATGCTCCAGAAGGGTGAACTGTCATTCGCCATCCCGGAGGACTTGACTATCCCCTACGGCAAAAAGGGCGAGATGCGCCGGGTGAAAGATATTCTCTTTGACGAGATGAACGTGCTGATATTCGAGATGCGCAGCGGCAAGCGATATGCCCGAAGCAAGGATGAATACAAAGCCAAATTCAAGTCCTCTCCCGACCTTATGGACACAATCATGCTCTTTATGTACTTCTTCCTTGATGCCAAGCCGAAGAAGCAGCCCTCTAAAAGAGTCCCTGATAACGCCTATCACAACTTAGTAAACCGCCCTCGCATAGTCAATCCGTGGCGAAGATTCCGATAATAACAGACATAAGATATGAAAATTTCAGACAGATTACACAAACAATATTGGCGGCGTAGGATAAATCCCGATTCAATTGACAGGCATAAACCCGTAAATGCAGGGTATTACCAACAGCCCGCAATGTCGCTTGACGATGGAGGCTATATGCTTCTGACGCAAGAGGACTTTTGTCGCGAAAACGACCCGATGGCACATGACATCAACAGTAAATACATGAGTATGCGCCCGATTTACGAGGTGCGCAAAAAGTTGGATGCAGACGGCAAGGCTGTGCTTGATGAAGAAGGTAAGCCTATAAACGAATGGCATATCGTTGACTTTGAACCAGTGGAAACAGTGCGCTTCGGGCTGCAAATGCGCATAAACACCTCAAAGGCGGCATTCATGGCAGGGAATGGCTTTTGGATTTGTCATGAGGATAAAGACCACGACCTCGGCGAAAAGCTCAACTCGTGGAAAGACAGTGCCGGACTTGATACGGCATGGCAGGAGCTGGTAAAGTCTTGTTATCTCACAGGGGACGGTGCGATTTATCAATACGTCCACAACGGGCAACTTCGCTATGAGGTTTTCAGCTACCTCAAAGACGATGTACTTTTTCCAGACTATGACGAAAACCGCAATCCTGTACTCACCCGACTTTATACACTCCGGGGCAGACGTGCCGTGGATATATTCACCACGGAACGTGTGCAGACGTGGATTGAGGGGGACAAGGAGAGCGAAAAAGACCAATCTTGGTTTATGCGGTTTTCAGGTTGGTTTGCGAAAGGTCTTAAATGGGATTCTGCAAAGACAAGCGAAGATGGGTGGCGTTGTCTTGCCGACAATCCGACACAAACGCCCGTTGGGATAAATCCTTGTACCTATTTCAGAGTGCCGGATTTGCCATCCGGAATAGCCAATCAGGAAATCGGCACGCTTGAAAAGGCTTGTTCGTTTGTAGCCGACGGAGTGAGAGCCAACTCGCAGGCTCCGTTGTTCGTCAAGGCTACCGATATAGACAACCTGCCACGCACAGATTCAACGGGCAAGATTATTGGAGTGAAATGTGCAGTCGAAGAACTCAAAGCCGCCGATGCGAAGTTCTTGACACCGCCGAACCTATCCGACATAGCCACGATAGACATAGCCAACAAAAAGGAGTCTATACGCGAGTCCACCATGAGTGTCGATATTACTCCCGAAATATTCCGTGCGGCAGACCCATCATCAGCAGCAATCAAACTGCTTTTCACTGACACTATTATATGGTGCAAAAACGAGTTTGTGCATCTTTACCCCTCGCTTGTCAGTCTCGTTGATGTGTTCAAGGCTCTTGTGGCAAAGGTAGAGGGTAACGGCAAAATAGCCACAATGCGAACATCGTGCGGCTCTGACCCATGGATACCACAAAACGACTCCGAAGTCCTGAAACGTGAGATAGACCAAGTGCAGAATCGTATGAAATCACGAAAAGCAGCAATGTCAGATGCAGGTAATAACCATGTCGAGGATTACGAACAAATCCTCAAAGAATGGAAAGAGGAGCTTGACATTAAAGCTCGTGTTCCGGCAATTGCAAAAGCGGAAGTCGAAAAAGAGTACGGTGAACCGAAGGAAACAATAGAAGTTGTAGATGAAGATAACGATGTAAAGCCAAAAGTTGACAACAACGCAAAAGGAAAGTCGATAACAGAATAAAGCAAAGGGCGCAAGGATTCAAGCCCCTGCGCCCTTCTGATTGGTTCTACTCAAATGAGAAGTCCACTTAACGCCGCCATAGTATGCTTCAAAAAAATGATATGCTCTTGCCCGATATATGGTTACGGCAAGGTGACTATCAAATGAGCCTCGGCGGTTTGTTGTCACAAATTTACGCTATTTTGCTGACATAGGCAACCTCAAAACGGCAGTGGGTCGCCCATATCACCCTGCGGTTGAGTCTGCGCATAGACGGGCGGCTGAGGTGTAGGTTGGGCTGTCTGCTGTCGCTCCACTTTCCATGCGTTGAGCTGAGTGAACCACCTGCCGTTCCATTCCCGGCTTTCCGGGTCAAACGAAACTTTCACTTCCTCACCGACATTCGGGCAGTCGTTCACCTTGTCACCGAAAAGCTGGAGGCACACCTTTTTAGGATATTGCCCTGCGGTTTCGATAACGAAATTTTGTTTTTGCCAAGCGTTTCCGCTCTTGCTTGTGCCGCTCTCAATGGCTAAAGCGGCGATACATTTTCCTTGTAGTTCCATTATTTTAATTTATTAAGTATCACTATTGCTTTTTCCGCATCCAATTCGGATATACCCTCATAGGTGTCGGTATGTATAAAATTGTCCGCTTGACACAAGAGCATGTCGCAGTCATCGTCTAAAATCACATATTGCTCAATCTCTTTGTGCGTGTCAATGTAGTGTTGTATCTCAACACCTCTTGGCAAACCGAAGTGCCTGTCATTGTTTGGATAGCTGAATGAATACATCCGCTCGGTCACGCCTACAACCGCATCGGGATAAGGAAACGGATTGTCACCGACATTGAATTGTGAAGTGTCAGTTATCTCTTTTATGGTTTCCTCTAACGAAAATCTGCGCCACGAACTTGATATGACAATCTTTGCGTCCGTAGCATCCATTATTCGCCCGATAAGAGCCATTTTGTCCGGGTCTAATTTATATTTTGATTTGAGGGTGGTTATCACTCCGTCAAAATCAAGGAAAATCACCTTCATAGTTCAATTCTCAACCTTGCCACTCAAAATATCTTCGAGTTTCACGTTATTCTTGCTCTCCAACTCGTCAATAATCTCTTTCGGAATCTCCAAAAGGTCTTTGCCATCGTTGAAGCGATAGCCGTGTTCCTCGGCTATCTTGCGACATTTGCAGTAGGCACACATATCGAGCATCTGACCGTTAAGCACCATGCTCTCTACCCCTATGCGGTAGCGACATTCCGAGCAACGTGTCATAAGAACGCGGATTGGAGCGATAATTCGCTCAACATCCTCTTTAGTTATCTTCATTTTGATGGCGAGGTCGATGACAAGTTTCGCAAATTCGGGGTCGCTGATTTTGCCTGTCTCTATCATCTTTATCACCTCTAACATCAACAGTTTGGAGGCTTTCTCTTTTCTTTCCTCGGTCAATTCCTCTAACTCATCTACGATTTCTGCATCTTTTCGTCCCAAAAACTCTGTAAGCGTCCGCCTGTACGCATCAGCATACTCCTTGTTCTTGGCGTATGTAAAAAACTGCGTACACGCACCTCTGCCCGTCTTGTTGAGTTTGCCGGAAGCATCAAGAAATTCCGGATGGAAACGCGCATAAGCCACTTGGTTGGGTACGCCCATCGCCACGACATAGCTAATCAAATCCTTGTCTGCGGCAGGGATTTTGCTTTCATCGGGGATTGGTCTGTTGGGGATAATTCTGTCGGTTGCCATATCACACACAATAAATTCTTAGTTTCCGTATCGCTGCATCTATCAGTTTGCCAACAACGTATGGCGGCGGCATTTTCAGCTTGTCAGAGTTACTTCTTCGCCACTTTTGGAGGTAGCGCATCCCATAAATCGCAGCATCATGCCCTATTCTGTTGTGGTCTAACTCGCATTGGTCGCTACATCGCATACTGTCGCACCGCAATTTGCAGTAGCCTATGCCGTCAGCATCCTCACTCTCAAAGAAAACACACTCTCCGCATTTGGGTATAAATCCATTCATATCACTTCCTCATTTCAAATCCATAACTTGCTATTGCCAAAGCATCAGCCGCCCATAGCGTAACCTTCTGCTGTGGAAATCTCTGTTGCGCCCATGCCTTGATGCGATTTTTATGCGAGGTTTTGCTCTCACCCTTTTTGCCGGATAGGTTAAAGTGTTTTTGCCACTTCTGCGGTGTGACAAGGGTGGTTGATATGCCACGAGCCAACAGAGCCATTGTAAGCTCTCCGTAGCCTTTGCCGAATGTAAAACTTGCCGCAGCCCCTTGCCCCGGTATGCCGCCAACCTTTTCCATAAAGCACACAACATTTTCGCAGTCGTAGCTTCCTAATGCCGTCAGCACATCTTCGGGGGTACTTGGCATTTTCTGACACTCCAATATAGTGCCATCAGCATCAAGCCAAACAAGACCGCCATTATCTCCGGGGTCTATGCCTAAATATATCTTGTTCATACTCACTCCTTATCGTAGTCCATTAAGTTGTCGGCGGTGAGCGAAGCACCCTCGCAATTATCGTAAGTCAATCGTTCACGCCCAATCGTAATAGCATAGTATTCGCTATAATCTGACTTTTCATCACTCCCGATATGATATTCTATTTCCGCATCAAACTCCCTCATAAGCTCCGATAGGCGAGTAAGGAAGTCTGTCTTACGGTCGTATGCCTCAGCATCTTCTTCCGCAATCCACATTTCCTCTACATGGTCGGGTTCTATTATGTAGCCGTCAGTATCTACATCAATCACTGTGCCGACAATCCCATAAAATTTACTGCGCACTCGGTCGCCAACATTAAATTTCTTATCCATATTTTTCCATTAAAGCGTTATACAATCTGACTTGAAAGGTTTTGATTGGCTTATGCTTCACACCCAAATGCGTACTTATCCGCTCTTTCAACTCGGCATTGCTTATAAACAAAGCGTCATAGTCATAGCCTATTTCTCGCTGCCTTTTGACCCATTTGGCGGCTTCTTGGCATATCTCCTCAGTTGTTTTCATTGCTTATTTGGAATCATTCTAAATTAAACACCTTTGCCTTTCATTTCGTCTAACCATAGCTTTTGTGGCTTACTATTGGTGAAATAATCTTCCAGCCCGATTTTCCTCAATATAGACTGTGAGACATTCGCCTTACGACTGACAAGTTCAAGATTGTTGTTGCAACAGAAAAACTGTTGTTCCTTTCCGTCCTCTGCATTTGTCATAGACACAAAGCAAACAAAATCGCAATCGTCATCTATACCCACAACTTTGCCAACAGTGCCTTTCTCAAATACAGCATAATCTATAACCACAGTCCTTACCATTCGCACTATGTCGCCTCACCTAAACTTCTCTCCGCCCATTGTTTCGTGTTTAATGTACCACTTAAAGTTTCCATCGCCATACCTGCAAATCAATGCGTGTAAAGCATCTTCAAGTGTTGGGTAATACACCGAAGGGCATAGGTCATACACACCTTTATCCCACCACCTAATCAATCCGAATAACATTGAGTGGCATTGGTCTATGCGATAATGTGAACCTCGGTTTATATTGACTACTCTAAACGTTTTCATACCTCATCCTCATTAAAATCTCTCACTTCAATTAACATACACTCGCTCTCATCGAACGGCACATCGTACACCTCTCGCCACTTCGCCAGCATATCCGCAATCCGCGTCCGCTCACCGTAGAGCGACTTCGCAAGGAAAGTGAACACAGAGCTGTTTATCTGAATCCGGCACTTCTGCACAAGCACCCTGCGCTCATGCATCCACTCCTGCCACAGCTCCACAAGAGAGCCGGGTGCGGCATTTTGCAGCTCTTTGTTGCAATAGATTCCTATGGGCAACAACATAAACGGCTTATCGCCTTTCGTAACGGGGTGCAGTATGTTGATTGTCTTCCCCATCCTCAATTCTCCTTTTTTGCAAGGGCAAGACCGACACTGCGGATAAACCACATGTAATGCTGTTCCCGCAATGCCACTTTCCTTGATTTGTAATCATCAGCGTGAGCCTCCAAGTAGGCGGCATCCCTGCGCTGAAGCTCGAAGCAGTCCAACTGAATAGTCTCCACCGCCTCGCGGTTGTTATACTTCCTCAGCCCTCTCTCGCTCCAGAACGACCGCTTGCTATCCTCAAACACCGCATAGTCCGCCGCGCCTTGATTGTCGTAGTAATCCTGCACACCTCGGTTGTACCACCGCTGCGCCAAAGGAATGAACACTGAGAGATAATTCGCTGAAAATCGCCCCATGCGGTTGAAGTATTGATACATACTCCCGAACATCGAAGTCAATCGTGCTTGCTGGATAAGGCGCAACTGCCATTCAAGAGCCGATATGGGGCAATCGTCCGTGAGGAAGCCGTACACATTCGTTTCCGAGTGGCTTTCAAGAAACTCCCGTGCCGCACCCTCGTCACAGAGCGCATGGCTATCCCTCACACCCCAATGATACAGAGTGTCAAGCAGACTTATCATCTGCGACACAAGGTTCTTCGTCACTATCGGTTGCGTAGCCATCAGTCCTTGTCTATGAATTTAGCGTCAGCCATCGCCTCGGTGAGGAATCCGGCAAAAGAGCATACAAACTTCTCATTGTCGTTTAACTCATGTTCGCCCATCGTGGAGAGTATGCAATGCCAAGTTCGTGATAGAACGAATTTTTACGGCTGTCGGGCGATTGGATATAGCTCTTGTTGAACTTCTCCGCTATCTCGATATATCCGGCACAGATATTGGCTTCACCAACCGCGCCGTCATCGCAACGCTCAACGTCGCGCACTTCCACTCTCTGCCCTCCGCAGTTGAACTGCTTGGGATATGGTAAAAACTTATTCTCCATTGCTGTTCTCGTTAAGAATCTGTTTCATTTCCTTTCGGCTCTCACGCTCCATCTTGCGCCTCTGCTGACGGCTCATAGGCTTGCCACGCTCGATTGCCTCGCGCATAAGGGCATCCGATGCCATTTCCTCGGCTTCCGACACTTTGGCGGCTTCCTTTTCAGCCTGCTTCATCAGACGCTTGTCACGCTTATTTATCGCCTTAATAATGTCCTGCGCAAAGCCGAGGTCTTGATAAATCTCCTGCGTGATACGCCAAAGCATAATGCAGTAAGAATGTATCTCGTTCTCGTCGCCCTGCGACACAGCGGCAAGCAGATACCCATACGGATAGCCGACAACCTTCTGCTCAAACACGCCGTTAGGAGCGTATATATGCAGATAGTTGTGCTCCACATCGGGATTTTTCTCGTCAACATAGAAGTCGGCGATAAACGCACCGTTGCCGATTTCAAGATGGTGCTTGGGTTTGGTTTTCAGTATGTTCATTAGTCGTAATAAGTTTTGATTTTCTTTCGGGTGAAAAAGAGTTGGTGTCTGCTATTGCCCGACCCTCCGCAGTGGTCTATGACTTGCACAAGTTCCCAACCTCTTTTCGCGTAATCGGCTATTGTACTGCCTACACGGTATTCTTCTACAATCGCCATACAATTCTCCACCTCGCTTGCCGTGGCATATCCTTTCTCCACGGCTCTTTTGCCCTGCTTGATTTGCAGGACTATCCGCGCCAACAACAGCACGGCAATTATTGTCAGTAGGATATTTGTCATAATTCCTCTTGGTTTAATTTCCACTTCACAAAATCCATATCGCCGTCATTGTCATAGATTTGGAAGATATACTCTTTCATTTTCTCCGCTCCTGCAATGAACGCAAATTCAACTTCCTGCTCTACCTCGTGAGGTTCTGACGCATGGAAGGATAAACCGACCCTTACTTCTTTGGCATATATTTCAGCCGCTTCTCTGATTGTCATATCTTTTCTTCTTTCTTCTGTTTATCAAATCGTTTCAGCCTCGCGCAGTTGCAGTCGGGAGTGCAAGTGATTGAAATGTGTCCGCAATTTGGCACAAATACTATGCCGTACCATTGTCCGAAGCTATGAGATAGCTTCCAACACACTCCATCCACACCATAGTGCTTACACTTCTTTCTGTACGCTTCGCGCTCCTTGCTCTCGGTCATTAGTCAAAAAGAATTTAGATAAATCGCTTCTAACAATTCACGGTTATTCAACTTTTCTTTGTCCTCAGAACCTTGATATAGGGCTTCGAGGATTTCCCGGTTGCTCATTTTGCCGACACGCTTACGCGCCTCCTCAAAAGCTTTCATTCGCGTTTCATACAGCAGCCTTTGGCTGTCTGCAAGTGCAGTCATTGCTTGGTGGCGCATACTGTCAGACTTAATCTGTCGCAAAAGGATTTGAGTATCATGGAAACTCATTTCGGGTAGCAGATGATAGCACATATCAGTCTTGGATTAGTTCAACTCCATGCAGAGCGAGAAACGCCTCGGCTTCGTGCAGATAGCGGCAAAGCGTATTGCCGTAATTCGTGCAATTCTCCTCCTCTAACGAAACTCTCCATCTGAGGTTGTTTATTTGATGAAAGTAGACGAAATAACCGCCGACACGCTTTACTATGTCGGTCTTATCGTCCTCAAACCCCAACTCTTTCAGCAGTTCGGAAGTAATTGGGATAGGCGAAAGAAATTCATCGTAAGCATTTGGCGACAGATATAGTTGCTTCTCATCTTGGGTGTAATCAAAAGCCACACTGTCCTCAACTATCGCCTTTATCTTTACTCGTCTGCCGTTGAAATCAATATGCGAGCCGATGCGGAGCGATTTAATGTCTATTGCCATGTCACTTCTTATTACGCTGTTTCAGTAACGCCTCTTGTTCGGCTTGCACTTCTTTCAGCCGGCTCATTAAGCCGGACCTATTGCCGATTTCTTTTGCCGCTTTGTTGCGCGCACGGCAGATATATATGACACCAACTACATAAGCCACTACACCGAGTATCAGAATTACGGCGATAGTCCATAAGAGAAAATTCAGTCCACTCATATCACTTCTTTTTAAGGTTTTCAACTACCGCTTTGGCAACCGATACGGCATAACCAGCGGCTTCTTTGGGGTCACTGTACTCGTTTGCGACTTTCAAGGCTATCTCTTTGGCGAGGTCGGCGGTGTATGCGTCCCAATAGCTGTCTGTGAGGTCAACCTCTACTGGTATTTTGATAGAGCCGATATTAGGCTTCTTCTCCGCCTCCGTCTGCTCTTTTGGCTCGACACGCTCCACGCAATCTTCGGGAATATTGTAGATGAATGAATCATCGTGCTTCAGCGTGTAGATGCGTCCTGCACAATCTCGGCGCATTTCAACGCTTATGACCTTCCATTCCTTTTGCGAAACAGCACGAGGAGGTACATTGGTAATCTCCAAGTGCAAATCCCCCTCTAAGCAAATAGGTTCGTGTGGATTTTCAAGAACTCTAACGAAGTCCCCAACCTTGATTGGCGGGGAGGTAGGCTCGTCATTGACCTTGATTAGATATTTGGTGGGGATAACAAAAGCCGCGAGAGGGATTTTGCCCACGCCGTAATAAATATCCGCGAGATCTTCCTCTATCACTCTTACCTCAAACACATATTCGGGGTAATTGCAAATACTTCGGGTGAATAATAGCTTTGGCGCGTCCTTGCTCACGCGCACCTTGTCGCCTACTTTGATTTCCATATCTTAGAAAAAAGCTCAAACTTTCGCCCGATGGTGCGAGCATCGGACTACTTGTTTGAGCCAATAAGTTCCTTGCTGTGAAATCTCGCACATTTCATTCTGCAAATATAGATTATTAAGGTGAAATATACAAGAAATTCTACAATGCAGCTTGAAATAATGCAGAGTAAAACACAAGGCGCGAACTACGCCTTGGTAATCCGCGCCTCGAAACCGAATGTGGTTGCACATCGGCAAGTATGTTTTACAGCTCAACCGCCTTAATAGCGTTTACAAGTGCATCCTTGTCTTCTTCAAAGAATTTCATAAGGTCAAAGATTTTCTCGCTGAATCCGGCAAGGCAATAAACATCCTTTTCAGGAACTTGCAGAGTACCATACCCTGCGAGGTCAAGCGAGTATATCTTACAGTCGGGGTTATACCTGCGTTTGTAAGCGTTGCATGCAGCCGAGGGCGATTCGTGCGTCAATCCCCACCAACCCATCTGTGGCTGCCACGCCTGCATATCCGACAAAAGTATGATGCGAGCATACTTTTTGTTGGCGACATTAAAAATGTCTATGAAGTTTGTGCCACCTCCCGCGAAACGCAGATTGTCCTTGATAGTCATAAGGCTATCATCGGGATTGACAAACTTATACTGCGCTCTTTCTGCAAACGTAATTATGTCACAATCGTTTGATTTGACAAGAACCGCAGAGAAAAGGGCGGCTATGTCCGCGACTTTTGACATTGACCCCGACACGTCAAGAGCCACAAGCGTCTTGCCGGGCAAATTCGGTACATTGGAGCAAGCGATTTCGCAAGCACGGCTTATGTGTCGCATAGCATCCGTGTCAATTGCTGACAGCTCCTTATATGCAGTGGAGAAGCGGAAAGGAAGCACAAGCGACTTACGGATAGCGTTCTCATTAAGCAATGCCGACAATGCAGATTTCTTCAACTCTGCGTCACCGAGGTTGATAATGTTGCGGAGGTTGCGAAGCAGAGCAAAGTAGCCAAGCTTGTTTTCTGCAAGGAGTCTGCGCCATACCTCTTTCTTGGCGTTTACATCAGAGCCGACAGCCGACAGTTCGCTTTCCCATGTGTCAAACGATTTCAGTTCGCCGTTGACAAGTTTTGTAATCGCTCCGGCGTTTTTCTCTGATTCTTTCGGGTGGCAGATGTTGGCGACATCGACGAGCTTAACCACGTTGCCTTCACCCTTGTATTTGGCAAGTGCATAGCCGTCAAAGCGTCCGAAAGCCTCGCCAAAACCCTTGCGCATCGCATTGGTGATTTTCTGCTTGCGATTGAGGTGGCAAGCGATAATCTCCGTCATATCGTCAGGGCGGTTGACAACAGCGTTGTAAAAATCTTTCGCCCACGCTTCGCCCCCTGCATACTTGGCAAGCACCGAAGCGGCGTAATGTGTGATAGTGCGCATACCAAACTGCTTTCGGGCAAACACTATCGCCTTTGCGCAGAAATGTTTGTCGCAAGCCGATATGAGGCTGTCAAGTTGGTTAAAAATGTCAGTTGCGCTCTGATAATACTTGTCATTGCCAAACGATGTCAGCAGAAGTGATACCAACTGCAACTCCTTTGACTCTTTGTAGGCTACGCCACCTGCAAGGTTGGTCGTGCCAGTCTGTTTCTTTTCGTTAAAATGAGACATATCTGTGTATATTAACAAAAGAGGGTCAACCGAATGGCTAACCCTCTTAGGATTTCCGAGAAAATGAGGCAAGGTACATAGTGCTCTACCAGCTGAGCTACCCAAGCAGTTACCCGCAAGGGGTTGGAGTCGAACCAACGACCACTCAATTAACAATTGAAGTAACCCTGCCAATCGCTACGGATGATTTCTTAAAAAGGGGAACCAAAGAAAATGAGGTCGGTGTGAGTTTCTATACCAAAAAAAAGAAGTAACCGAGCCTCTCGCTATTGTTTCCGACAATGCAAAGATAAACACTTTTTGTCAAATATGCAAATATATCTACAATATAACTTTAAGAAATATCGCTTTCAATCTCCTTTCGGGTGACAAAGAATACCGTGCCGATGCCATGTCGGTCTTTCTGTAAACCTTTTGACAAAAGCATACGGGATAAGTCTCGGTCGCTACGCTTATTGTAGTTGTTATCCTCACAATAGGCTTTATACTCGGCATACAGCTCTTTCAATGGTTTCCAGAACCCCTCCTTTTCATCTTTCGGCACGTCATAGTCGCTTCCGGCAAACCATCTGCGCATGGAGTTGGCGTTGGCTTTCAGTCGCTCCTGCGCTTTTAGCGTATCGTCCGACAGCGGCAGTTTGTTGTCATTGTTGATAATCCGTCTGTAACCCTTGTATATCCAGTTGAAGATATACGCCCTCGCTTCGGGTGTTGTGAGTCGTGCGGTAAGCGTGGTGTCCTTGTCTTTCTCCGTCCACATCTTGCGGGTCGATTCAAACGGAAGCAAGCGTCTGTGATGCCCCTCGCTGTCATCGCCCGTTTCGGGAAACTCGTTGCAGCAGCATATCATTATCGGAGGCTTGACAAAGCGGAACGCCTTGCCGTATGGCTCCCTCGCCCGTATCTTCTCGCCCGATATGAACCGCTTGAAGTCACCGCCGGAGAAATCGGCACGGTCAAGGTCGCCAACGATGTTGAGCAGCTTCCCCTCCAAGTCTGACACGCAGAATGATGAACTCGTACCCTCCTTGAACAGTTGCTTCGGGGTGAAAGTAGAGTAGTATTCCTCGCCGAACACGCCCGACACCGCATCCACAAGCACACTTTTGCCGTTTGATCCGGGGCCGTGGATGCAAGCCATATACTCGAACTTGAAATCATCGCGGTTCATCAGAAACGCGCCGCAGAACGCTTGAAAGTCGGCTGCGATCTTCGGATTGGTAAACACACCCGTCTCGCGGTTGCAGATGAAGTTATCCCACAGCTTGCACACGTCACGGAACTGCATGTTGCACTCTTTTTCGCTCCGATAGTCGAAGTCAAGCACAATGTCGGTCACATATCGTGCGTCATGCCCTTTGAGCTTGCCGTCTTTGAGGTCAAACACTCCGTTGTTGAACGCAATATAGCGTCTGTCCGGCTTATAGCGGAACTCGTCTGAGCTTGTGATGGTCGATATAAGCTCATTGCCTATCTTCTCGGCACAGCCCATGTAGTTCAGTCCGATTTCAAGCTGTCGAAGCACCATGCGCACCAGCTCCCTCACAAACCCTTTCGGATTGTCTATCCGCTCATAATGCTTGCCGTTATAGGCATACACACACCTTCCGCTCCCGTCCGCAAGCAGATACCGCTCCTTACCACGCAGGGCAACACGGTCAAACAGCTCCCACAGCATATTCTGAACCCACGGTTTGAAATCCCCGAACTGTCCGTAGCCTTGCAGCTCTTTATGCTTGGTCGCTTTCTTGCCGTAGCTCTCTGCATACGCCTTTCTCATCCCCTCGGCAAACCATCCGCCGAGGTAGTTGTATGTCTCTTTGCTCGTCATTGTTTCTTTTCCAACTTCTTGATTACACCGTTTTTCCAATGCAACTCACCAAACAGCCAGCCGACAACGAACGGATAGGTGTTTATGTTGTAGCCAAAATGCTGAAATATGTTATTCAGCATACAGCAGACACTCACTGTCAGCATACTCCATCCAATCGTCTTGATAAAAGACTTGTTGCGCTGCCAAAAGCCGAGCTTCGGCTCGTTCTTGGGGAATAGGGCTTTGTTGTAGTCGTTATGCTCATTGCTGATGGAATACTTTACCTTTCCCAATTCGGGTGTTTCGGTTTCATAGTCGCCGGGGATAATATATCCGTTCTCGTCAAGCGTTGGCTCAACGAAATGCCGGAAGATGTATGTGTCTCTCGACCGGGGTGTGATGTAGAGCGGCGTACTGACTCTTTGATGCCACATTATCAGTTCTACCCATTGTTCATCGGTTGAACACAGAAACTCCCTGCCCTCCTGCGAGTGCGTTGCGTTTATAGAGTATATTCTCAACATCCCTCGCCCTCCCCGAAGAGCTCTTTGCCGAAGATGTATTTCAGCGCGAGGATTAAACCCATATTTATACCTTTCTTGTACTCATTATCAAGTTCTGAGATTTGGTTATGGTTCATTGCATTAAGACAGCTTTTGAGCTTGTCGTTAGCATCTATATATAGCTTTATCACCCTCTCCCTTTCCTCGTCCGTGAGCCTCTGCGAGAGGGGCAGGGAGAATAACCATTCGACCGTATCATTACTGCCGTCAAGGTAAGCCTCGTATTCATTGCCGAGATAGTCGTAATCCCCAACTCTGTCTTTTGCATACTCTCTTGCTGCTTCTTCAATCGTCTTGCTCATAATTCTTCGATTTGTTTTGTGATATTCGCTATTTCATCGTCTATCTCTTGGCGAATCATTTGGTCGTGACGGTCAAGGATGTCTGATATGTCGCGCATTTTATACTCACTGACTAAGCTCCAATCGTCAGAGCTATATGAGGAGTTACGCTTTTCCGCATACCAAAGACGGTGTTCCTTGGTATTTGCGATTTCTTCCTTGACTTTTGACAGTGCTTCAAGCCTATGGTGGAGCTTGATAGCGGTATTGAATTGTTCTTGTGTCATATCCTTTCGTATTTCACCCCGAAACACCACCTCAGCATGAGTGCGTGGAATCGGGAGATAGGTTTGTAGACTGCGATATTGTAGCCCGTAGGCTCGTGCCTGAGGTAGCCGATGGGGTTTGGAGGGTCGACTAAATGACAATCGCTGAACCATTGTTTTGGCTCACCGATGTATTTTACAGCTTCCGATACTATCATATCACTCTCCTTTCTTTTAAATCAGTTCCAACGCCGCAGCGATTCCGGCTGAGAGGGCGGATTCGTAGGTGTTATACCGTTTGTGGTCTTTATCCGTGTCACACAGCCCGTAGGTGTCCGAAACGGAGAAGCACCACCTGTTGGCGGCATCCTTTGTTATAAGTATGTAGTCCACCAGGACTATCAGGCGTTTCTTCTCTCTCAACCACTTCTGAGCTTGTGCCAAAGTTGGCATCGAGCATCCTGCATAAACGCTTCGGTTGTAGTCTATCGGAGCTTCTTCTGAGGTCGTTGACCATACATGGTCATCGGAGGCGTCCTTGCGAGTGTAGTAGAAATAGCAAGGCTCATCAAACCCATGCTTCTTCAGCGCAAGGGCGATGGGGTAGGAAACGTAGTCTTCGGCGGGCATAGCTGCTTTTTATCTTTAGGTTCATAATTGAAGCACTCCATCACAGGTTTGACTATGCGCATACAGCATCTGTGATAAGGCAGATGATACTCACACCTACCTTTTTTGTAATACTTACATTCAGTTGCTTTCATCTTTTTCTTTTGTTTTTGGGGTGAAATAAGGATGGTCAGCCCGCGAGAAACATAGATTGCTGTTCGGACAATCCATTGTCCCCCAATTCTTACAATCGGGACACGAATTGCTTTCCCACGGCTTCTCATCTATGAATCGGGGATGATGGTATCTTGTCACCATTCGCTTGATATGGTCTCTCGTCACTATTGCGAGTTTGTCAACTTCGGCAAACATTATATCCACTCTCGCCTCGGCGGGCATAGGACACTTAGGCTGATTGCCTATTTCGTGGTCGCTCACAAATTTGTCTCCAATGTGTACGATGTAGAAGTATGATTTGGCACGGAGTATGCGCCATATCGCTTTCAGCTTATCTTTCATTGTTTATCTTTTTTTGGGGTGAAGTCGGGGCAGTGGTAGCCGTGGAATAACCGGCATCGGGCAGGGGCAAGTCCATACGAATGCCTGTATTCCTTTATCACTGCATGTAGCCCGCATTTGTCTGAGTGTTTATAGTACTTGCACTCCTCCCACTTCCTCGGAGTCTGCGGTCGGTCAGTTATTTCCATGTTGTAATGAATCTGATTTTGGGTGCGCGATTGTAGTTATATCTTTTGAGCCTGTCTAAAAACTCTTTACTACGGAAATATTCACTCCACGTTAGATATATCGGCTTAGTCGGGGTCATAGTCATATACTCTCAGTTTAGTTTCACATACCCTTTCTCCAGGCACCACACAAGCAGCGAGTAGAGAGCGTCGATGAGTTCTTCACACATGTAGCCTTTGATCGAATCGAGGTCATCCCACTCAGTGTTGTATCGTGCTGCAACCATACCAATCGGAGGATAGTCGATGTTGAGCTTGTAGGTGCAGCCATTGTGTCTTATCTCTTTCGGCAGGATGTCGAGAATGTCGGCGAGGGTGAAGATGGGCAATAACTCACGCCTTTCAAGCGGTTTGCTAAGGTTATTTACATCTTTAAGGTCGAAAGTTCTTTCACTCGCCCTTTCGGGGCTTACTCCAAGCTCTATGAGCTTTGCCGATTCCTCGGCGGTCAGTTGGGTTTTCATAATTACTTCTCGTTTAGCAGTTCGGGGTTGTTCTTATGGCAGGGGCAGTCGGGGTCGTGAAGTATGCCACCGCCATAGATGTGTAGATACACATGACCACGTATTGTATCAGTATAGATTTCATATCTATCTACAACTTTTATATTGCCGTTATTTTCGCATCCGCTCAGGCACACGGCGCAGAGGACGGCGGCGAGGATGGTTGTAAGGTGTTTCATATTGTCTTGGTTATTTGGTTAAACAATTCATTCATTTCTTGCCACCCCTCGCTTTTGCTGACCTTACGCCAACTGCGATACCTCTTTCTCCATTCATATGGGATTTTCGCTCGTTTGGCGGCAGTCATTAGCTGTGCCCCAGTGTAGGGGAAATCAAGCCTGCTTAACTCTTGATACTCGACTTTGGCTTTGAGTATCTTCATTGCTATTCTTGCTTTCATTTCTTCTTCGGTTTAAGAGTGAGTGTAATTTCTATCGGAGAATTATCAAAAGTAATGTGAGGGAATGACTCAGAAGGTATGCTAAAACAACCAATACTCATTAGATGGTCGTCCCAATATCCTCTTGGAGAATTATACCACGGCTCTGCTTTGAAAAGATATAATGAGTTATCCTTATTTCTCGCCACCCATCCGTCAATGGTAACTTCCTCCGCTTCCTCCATCTTACTCTTCTTGACTATGTCGTGAGTGCGGAGAAGCCAGCGAATTACTTCTTCTGCGTATTCTGCGACATCACGCTTGATTCCATTGAGGTCGGAAGCGGGTAAATCGGGGTCGCCTGCCATGACTTTAGTTGCGTCCTCCGCATACTCCTCAGCCAGCTTCGTGATTTCTTCGGGTTTCATTGCTTCAATTCGTTTATGATTTCTGTAATGTCTCGCCTTACGGAGCGCAGGGCTTTCAATAACGGTTTCAAGTCGCCATCGCGGGATGCTTGTTTTATATCCAAAAGCATCCCAACTACTTCTGGTGTCTGAATATTTTTGTAGATGTTGAACAGCAGTTGTTCCGCAACAGCTATGGTCGGTTTCTTATCATTCATGCGTCACCTCCTTTCAACGGCGGGATGGGAATTGGCATATATAGGGAGTAATGGTGGTAGTCGCATTGAATGTCGCCAGCATAATCAGCCCATTTTGTTCTATCTACATATTCCCCATCTTCGTCAGTATTATGCCATAAGAGGATTGGCAGTTCTTGAAACATCGTATCAAGGCATTCGTCGGTAGTAAATCCATCTTTATCGCGCTCAATTTCTTTCCACTGCGAGGCGAGGGCTTCGGTGGCTCCGGCGAGGTAGGCTTGTTCTAACACATCCGTCATTGCTTCATGGTCGCTCTCATACCACCCGTATTCGGGCGCAGGGTAATATGCTTTCTCGGCATACGCTTTCGCTTTCTCTTTCTCTTCGGTTGTCATAGCTGGTTGAGTTTATGGTTGTTGGCGGTCAGCCATTCGATAAGTTGTACACAAGCTTCAATCGGGTCGTTATCGCGTTTGCGAACAAGAGCATCGCCCTTATCCCAACAAGGGATATACGCCGCACAGTATTCCTCGCTCAAAGGAAACTCTTTGGCGAGGGAGAAATAGAAGCTATCGTCACTCTCGTCATAAATCTCTTTCGGCAGAAGTCCGAGCAGCGCACTGAGACTCCAGGCGGGGGTTATGTGTATGCGGTGGTCGCCAAATCCATGCCCGCTGACGGTTGCATACTGTTCTTTGGGAGTGCTACAAATAGGGTTGTCGGTGTTATTGCAACACTCGTCAATAAATTGGTAACACATATCCGCACTCTCAGCCGACACTCCGCATTGCAGAAGTCGGGCGGACTGCTCTCGTGTTGTTGCTATGTTTGTTGTCATATCGTAAGGTCTATTTTGAAGTAATCCTCTAAAAATTTCTTGGGGTCAATGGCGATTTCGGGGAACATGCCGCCTGTTGCCAACGACTTGTATTGTTCTGTTGAGTTGCAAAATAAGGCTCGAAAGACTCGGTTGTATGCGTTGCCATAATCTTTTGCCGTTTTGGCCGCTGGGTGCGTGTCAATGAAAATCTGAGTAGACGCAATTAGCCTTTTCAGAAACTTCGGGTATTTCACAAAGTCGGATTTACCAATATCGCTCCTAAGCGGACAGCCTATGCAGCCCAATCTGCGCTCAACGTGGAAATTACCTTGCTCATCATAGTAGAGTGGATGGCATTTAATACCGCGCTCAGCAATGAACTGTGCTACATCTTCATCAGTCCATTCAAGTATAGGCAGATATATTCGTGCCTTTTGTTTCTTGGGATAAGTGCGACACACCTCCGGCTCATGGTAACGCTTGGCTCTTTTGACGCTCTCGCTCCTGCGTATGCCTTGCACAGCTCGGTCGCAAACCTTGTATTCTTTCAAATACGAACAGCAAATGCGCCGAAAACGAGTTGGCATACCTCTTTGCTTCACCAAGTCAAAGAAGTTGATTGTCGGGGCAAGCACCTCAACACCTTTGCTTTTGCAGTGCGCTATCGTGCCGGGCGGGTCGATAGACGTGTTCTTGTATATCGCCCGATACGGTATGCCCGCCATCTTCGCAAGCTCCAGTATGACCTCCGAATCTTTGCCACCGGAAAATGAGACCTCAATCGGCCCATCGTCAGTCGGAATCGAGCGGAGCAACTTGATAGCGAAGTCAACCTTCTTTTGCAATGCCTCTGTCATATCGCTGATGTTTAAGGGTTGGAGGGGTCAGAGAGAAGCGAGAAGTTCCTCTTTTGTGGCGTAGCAGTCTTTCTCGTCAAACCGATTACGGCACATGTAATCGTAGTAGTCTACTGTAATTTTCATTGGCGAGAGCTTATCTCCATGATTTATCGGAGATATGTAAATATCAATCTTCTCCACATCGAAGGAGTAGACCTTGTTGTCAAGCATGGTGAATACCTTGCTGAAATAATTCTTCATTTTGCTGATGTCATAGTTACGCTGATGAAAAAGAGAAACGGACAAAGGCCATCAGCTTGCCCTGTCACCGAGTAGCTGGCTCGGCGCGTCCGTTTCATATTGCAAAGTAAGTGTATTTAAGCTGAAAAAGCAAGTAAATCTACAATGTAACTTGAAGAAATAGGGCTGATTCACTGCCAAAATGAGCCTTTTCAAGTGGTCTACTCGCTGATTTTCTGCATTTTGACCGTTTAGTGAATTAGTGAACTTAATTTTTGTTAAATATTCTTTTTCTTAAGTAATTACTTATTTATAAGAAAAAAGTGAAGAAAAACATTCACTTGTTCACTAAGTGAATGTGGCGTGTCTGTGTTTCAAGTGGTTATGTAGTGTAGATTTTGTGAATAAGCTACATTCGTAGGTTCATTGTTCACTTGAAAATTTGACTAATGTGTTGATTTTAAGTGTGTTGCGATTTTGAAAAAATTGAAGAAAAAATTTTTTAGGGTCGCACCCCGCCGTCTGCCGTTCCGGTCCGCCATACCCCAGGCACCCCTTTGCAGGTGCTTTATATCTCCAGTCAATCAGGTAGTTAACACACGTAATCGGTCGGTTATGTCGGCTAACTCGATTTTTAACCCCTATTTTTACCCTTATTTTGAACGATTATAAATAAGCAACTGCAAGTGATTGAAATTCAGAGCATTACACCTCAATTCTTCTGCAAATATACACCATCCCCACCACATCACAAACAATTAAACAAACTTTAACACACTTAATAATCGGCCTTCTGTATTGCCGTGTATCGTATCGCTTTGCGATCGCCCTCACTTTTTGCCATCCGACTGTTAAACGCCGTATGCGTGGAGGCTGTGCGTCTTATGTGCGATTCTGTGAGAAGCCTCTGTTTTAAATGTTAAAATCAAGGCTATATTTTGAGGGTTAATCCACTGAAAATAAATCGCTTAAATGTTTGGTATGTCATAAATTTTCCGCACCTTTGTCACTACTGTCCACTAAAAAATGGACGGAGTTAAAAATTAAATAAATTCGG
>OFFJ01000266.1_pt1 | contig 43981 bp, 38 predicted proteins | sample 1521261 | NCBI WGS metagenome assembly OFFJ01 (sample SAMEA3504122, study PRJEB24116) | mouse gut metagenome | biome: mouse gut; feature: mouse-associated habitat; material: faeces | place: Denmark | collected 2011 | reverse complement strand
CAACGACCCTTCCGGAGAACTCATGGCCGATGACAATGGGATGCACATGGGCGCCGGTGGCGAACACCCTCTGGACATCGGAACCGCATATCCCCGCCGCCTCCACCTGCACAAGGGCCTCCCCTGCCCCTATCCCGGGCTGTCCGGCATCTTCATACCGTAAATCACCGACTCCGTGCAGAATCCATGCCTTCATTTATCCTTCCCCTCCCGATTCGGCCATCCCTTCCGGCACACATCCCAGACGCCGGGCACCCTTCTTGCCACGGTATACCATCTCCCGGAACCTGTCCAGGTCCCCTCCCGTGGTGATCTTGAAATTGCCCTCGTCCCCCGGTATCATCACTATGTCCATCCCCGCGAGGACCGCAGGCTCCGCAGAACCGCTGATCTTCAGAATCCGGTCCGGCAGCAGCCTGAGGTTCGCCTCATAATAGGGCCCCAGCCGGAAGACCTCCGGGGCCTGCCCCCCATAGATCTCCCCCCGGTTCAGGAGCTGCGTGACCCTCCTGCCGTCCCTGCTGCCATACACCGTATCCTTCATGGGCAGCACCGGCAGCACGCCCCCATGCCCTTCTGCCGCTGTCAGGCAGGCCGTGGCCATTTCCGCCGTGAGCATAGGCCTCGCCCCGTCGTGGATCAGGACACGGTCCGATCCACCGGCGTATTTTCTGATATCCTCCAGCCCCTGCAAAACGGACAGCTGCCTGGTTTCCCCCGGCAGGGAAAAGCCCCTGAACTTCATCCCTATATCCGCGGTCCCCAGCCATCCTCTGATCCTTTCATGCCACTGGGGATCCGCGACTATCTGGATTGCATCTATTCCGCCATGTGCAGATAATGTTTCAATACTGTATGAAAGGACCGGCTTCCCGCAGACCTCCACATACTGCTTCGGTATGTCCGTGCCTGCCCTCCGGCCGGTCCCCCCGGACAAGATCAACGCTATATTCATAGACACTCTTTCCGCCTTCAGAGGCCCCGATGATACTCCCTAAAATTTCAGCTGCCTTATGTCCTGCAGTATCTCCCCGTAAGGCCTGCCCTTACCAAAAAGCAGCGTAGTCCCCAGAACGAACCCCCTGACCCCTCTGGGCCCGTAGGCCAGAATTTTGTCAGCGCTGCATGCGCCGTCCCAGTAGACATCAAATCCCATATCGTCTTTTATGGCCAGCAGCTTCGTGATCTTTTTCCCCACATACGGAAGGTACATCTGACCCGCGTTGCCCGGATTTACCGACATGACAAGCACCTTCTTCACGATTCGGAGCATCTCCATCACTGTCTCCACGGATGTTCCGGGATTGATGGCGATGCCGGGAACCATGTCCGCATTGATGATCTTCTGGAGAGTCGTAGAGGGATGGTACTCCGCCTCGGGATGGATATAGACAGTGTCGCCTTTCCGCAGATCCTTTATAAAAAGCTCTATATTGTCATTGGGATGCTCTATCATCAGGTGTACGTCCAGCGGCCGTTTTGCCGTGCGGGCTATATAGCGCATATCGTTCAGGGACATGGCAAAATTAGGAACATAGCGTCCGTCCATGATATCTATATGAAAAGAATCGATGCCGCCCCGCGACAGATCCCTTACTTCCCGCTCCAGATTGCCAAAATCGGCACACATCATAGATGCCGTCAATTCAAAGTCCATGGTTCCAGTACCTGCCTCTCGCTCTGTGATTCATGTCAAGAAATTTTTGTTCGCATATACAATGTTGTAGTTCCCTCTGTGCCGTTCAAAAAATAACGTGATAAGGCGCTCAGAGATGAATCCCGGATACCTGTTCCCATAGGGATCCGGCCTTTCTCCCCCATGCCCCGCCACTGCCTCCAGAATCGGAAACAGCCACTGGCACAAGCTCCCCAGCACCTCTCTTCTGGCAATCAGCATGTTGCAGGGGGAATAAAGATTCCCGGCAAATATCCTGAGGGCATCCTCATATTCCTCCGGAAGTCTGGCAGCAAAATATTCCATCAAATAGTCCCAGTCCGACGCGTCATGCCGCTGCCTATAGTTTTCTGCAATGCTGGGCGCTACATACAAGGGCACCGGCAGGATCACGTCCACGCCATTTGCCACAGCCCGCTCCAGCCAGTCTTCAGGCAATAGGAAATGCCTCCTATAATGGGCCAGACCCACATAGTCCTCCTCCGCATTCTTCCATATCCAGTACAGACCTGTCAGCTCACAGTACTGTCGGTTTCTGGCCGATATGTTCTCGCCTCTGCAGTCCGTCAGCACATCCTCAGCGATCCTTCTATCCGTAAGGGCAGCGCCGACCTGAAGAACAGCCTCGTCCCTCCCAGACACGTATCCGGTCTTCAGCGGCACATCGGATACGGAACGCGCCACATATATCTTTGCTGTCTTCTTCTGCACCGTCTCATCTCCCCATGCCCAGTTCGTCCACCAGCCGGAAATCCCTTCCCTCCTCGCGGAAACGTCTCCTGACATATTCATTCCTCAGTTTACTGTCAAGCTCCACCGTCACCGGGATGATCCGCTTCATCCCCACAGCCCTCAGTTCCTCCATAAGCTTCCTATGGCTGATCCCTCTGGTTGCTATATAGACCTTCCTATCTGTGTCCAGCCCCGCGCCGATCAGCCTCACCGGCACACCGTCCACCGCATCGGGATTCCCTGCCAGTTCGTCCACCAAAAAAGCCTCCGTCTCAGCCTCCTGCAGATATTCCAGATATGCCTTCAGCGTTCTTCCTCTAGAATGCGCCCCCACTATGTACACCTTTTCCATGCAGGCCTCCCTGATTTTCTTATCCATTGTCAGAGATACTTCTCCGCCCTCTTGTCCATACACTCCCCGAAGGTGTCATGCTGCCTGAGGTTGGTATCATCTTTTGCCCAGAGTACCCCTTCCCGAATTACTCTTGCGGGATTGCCCCCGATGACCAGCCCGCTCCCGAAGACTGACGAAGACACGCTCCCTGCCCCGATTATGCTGTTGTCCCCTATCAGGAACCCCGGCAGCAGCTGAGCTCCCGCTCCCACCCATACATGGTTCCCGATGCGGACATCTCGGGGGTAGTTGAGCCTCCTATGCGTGTCCGCTAAAAAGATATGGTGCCCGTCATGGCACCTGATGCTTATCCCAGTGGAAAAAAGACTGTCTTTTCCGATTTCCACCCTTCCCCCCGAAGCGCTGATCAGAGCGGAATGAAACTCCGTCCCGGTGCCCACCTCGCATGTCCCGTCACTCCCGAAGTCGACCCTCAATAGCCCTGCCGAAACCTCAGCCCCGATCTTCAGGACATTATTGCTCCCCCGGAACGTGATCTTGATCTTGTCGCTTAAGGTTTTATCAAAGTATATCCTATTATTGTACCGGTCTCTGTACAAGCCCTCCATGCATGTCTGCTTCAGATCTTTCCCCAGAATATCATAGGGAATCGTCAGATACTTCCATGCCCTCTCACAGACTGCCAGACATCCTTCCAGATCGCTCTCTATGGACGCGCAGACCGTATCATCCCCTCCGAAGATAACTACCCGCACATTCCCCATATCCCTCAGCTGTTCCGGCGATATAACCGGAATTCCCCCATGGGTCTCCCCGAACTCCCGCCACCTTCTGTCACAGAGAAAAGAGAGCCGAAAGGGAAGCTTGTCCTTCATGTATTCATAATATTGGCCTATGCCATAACCCACTATCGTCTCATCGCTCACCCAAACATTCTCCTAAAGCTCCAATTCTGTCAGCTGAAGCACATCCATCGCCCAGACAATCTGCTCTTTCTGAAAGCCCCGCCGCTCAAGCCCCCTTCTCACTTCCGCCACCGCGTCTACATTCAGCAGCGCAATCAGCACAAGCCCATTCTCTCCTGCCTCTATCTCATCCGGAGAACTCACCGGGAATCCCATCCGGGCCAGCTGTTGCGCTTTTTTGTCCACCCACAAATGTATATGATGTACATCCTTATGCCCCAGATATCTGTACAAGCTTTTTCCGAATGCTCCGGCGCCGTATAGGATGATCTCCTTGCCGGATGGTATGTCTATTTCCCTCACGATATGTCCCATAGCTCTGGTGAGCAGGTTATGTACCGTATATCTGTTCAGGCTCTTCCCCACTGCTTCATATGGGCCGTACCGGACAAAGCTTCTTTTCAGGAAGCCATGGAGCCTCATTGCGTTTTCATATTCCCGCTGCTCCTCTCCCTCCGTGTACATCATGGAATCTCCCCTCAGACAATAATGGTAGCAGCAGTCGCTTGTCACCGCTATTCTCCGGGCCTTCATAAGCATCGGAAATACAATGGCTGCATCCTCGCCCACCCGGATCTCCGGATCCATATCCTGAAGGTGGCTCCAGAGCAGATCTCTTTTGAAGAGCTTATTCCATGCATAAGGCTGTATCCCCATGCAAAAAAAATCATTACAGCATATCATATTGCAAAGAAGCCGCTCCCTATCTTCTTCATCGCAATAAATGCCGCACTTTACATTGTTTCTACAATATGTGCTCTCACTGCCGGCCTCTTCCACATAACCATGTACTACCATATCTGCATCAAGTTCAACAGCCTTTTTGTACAGCAGCTCATACATCGGGCTTTCTATCCAGTCATCACCGTCCACAAATCCGACCCATTTACCGCAGGCCATCTTTACTCCCCGTCGTCTGGCTGAAGCCAGCCCTCCATTAGATGTATGAATCACCTTCATTCTCTCATCTGTTTGGGCTAAGCAGTCACATATTTCACCTGAATGATCATTGGAGCCATCGTCAATCACGATTATCTCTATATTATCCAGCGTCTGTCCAAGAACGCTTCTGATACATCTTTCTATAAACGCTTCGATGTTATATACTGCTATAATTATGCTGACGTCCGGCTTCCCCTCACACTCTGCCTTGTTTTCCTCTGCACTTTTACGGTGACACCAAGACATTTCATACCCTCGCTCAGTTCTCTCCTACATGTTTTATCTACATCCTGCCTTTAATCCAATACGAATACATCACAGTTTTTACAATGGCTAAAATTTTCTCTTCCCATTGAAATACATTCCCTGACTTTGCCAAATTTTTCTCCATACCAAATATCAAGCAGCTTTTCTTCAGAAGCATCCCCCAAAGTACATTTGCCCAATGGGTCATTGCAGCAAAGCGACACTTTGCCATCAGGACGTATGATCATTTGCTGGAAAGGCAGTACGCAAGAGATACCTTCTTCCACCCTTACCTGCGTGCGGTTAGGTGCATCTCCGCCTCTTGAGGTCAAAATCTCATCCGGCTTTCGCAGGACAATAGTCACCTTTTCCTTTATCTCAGGGTGCTGCTCATAATAATCAACTATCATTTTACAAGGTGCGATAAGTTCCAGATCCTGCTGATAATTGTCTATAATCAATTCATCCAACACCTCAAGCAGTGCTGTAAAGCTTTCCATTGTAAGCAGTGTGCCGTTGGTATAAAGATGCATTCTGGCATTGGGCAGCTTATTTCTGGCATATCTGTGAAAATCCAAAATCCTTTTGTCCAGCAGCGGCTCATTGTTAGAAAACAGCGCTATTCTTCCGCTATAATCCATCTCTGCCAACTCATCAATTATTTTTTTAAACAGCTCCTCCGACATCACCTTCTTTTCTCTCGGATCTATCCGGCAGTTTATCGGGCAGAAGGAACACACTCCGTTGCATCTATTAATAGTTTCTATCTCAATATGATGAAACATATGAGACTGCTTCATATACCGTGAAACCTTCCCGTTTATAATTTCTTTTTTGGTTTCACCATCATTCATTTTCATTTCTATCCATTCTTCTTCCGACCAATCTCTGCCCAGCCCCTCTTTCCCATACGGATTATCAATCAGCCTCTGAGGGTTATAATAATTCTTTATCTCCGTCAGTCCTGAATAGATCGAATAATTCAATATGCCGTTCTGCTGAAGCTGTTTGATAATTTCGGTGCAGGCCAAAGTAGTAATGACAATTTCCCTATCTCTCACTTCATTGACGCATTTTGAAAAAATCTTCACCGGGACTCCTTCAAAAAACTCATTCTCCCTTGACTGATCATTATCCAGAAAAAAATCAATATTTTCCCTTCCAAACTCTTTCACAGCTTTTCTTCCAAAATTTCCGGCCCCGAACAATATATATTTTTCCATGTTTCCCTCCCCATACTTTCAGGCACACTTCATTCCATCATTTGATATGTTATCAATGGCAGGCATACGCCTCTTTGCCATACTCAGCATACAAACAAAATATTTGTGAAGCCTTTGGAACTTAACAATTCTTCTACATCCCCAACTATCGGTTTTGAAATAGCAACAATAAACAGTACATCCGTATCAGAATTGTCACAGTCTTGTATTCCTGACACCTTATGTCCCAGAATAGTTTCCGCACTCTTTTGGGGATCAGTCACATAGACTCCGTCAATTGCAATGTCATACTCTGAAATAAGCTGCAGCAATTCTTTTGCCGCTGCTCCTGCACCATACAGATATCTCTTTCTGCTGTCAGAGATTCTGCGAAGGTTCTGGACAACCTTGTCTTTGTTCACAAGACCTTTGTTGTCCGTTATAAACAAATGATATATTTTTCTCAATTCCGCATCAAACATTTCCGCCTGAATATCATAATTTATCTTACTCTTTATGTCTGTTACATTATTATACATGCGTATAAAATACTTCATTGCTGCACATCGAAATTCCAGTGAAGCATCCAAAAGATCCTTTTTTAGGATTTCGTTCATACATGTCAAATAACCCCTTAAATGAGAGAGGTTTTTTCTTTGCGTGGTAAGGGAATTGGTATGTTTCACATAGACATAGGTGTGCTGGTTTATACACATAGCTCTTTCGGCGTAATAATACAAATTGTATGAATACAGCACATCCTCATGGAGTATCCCATCATAAAACACAATTCCTTTTCCACGCACAAAATCTCTTCTGACAAAATTCAAGGTGCCATGCCATGCATAAATGCCATATAACTCAAGCTTATACAGCAATTCCCTTCCTGCATAAACTGTATCAGCCACACGATCGGGATAATGAGAAGATATGTTTAATTTGCCGTTTTCTGCCTTCAAAAGCCTGCTTCTAAGGAAATCAAGCTTATTGCCCGCTGCAACCGTATAAAGCAATTCCAGAGAATCATCCCTGCTCAGATAATCATCCGCGTCCAAGAACTGGATGTACTCTCCTTCAGCGGCCTCTACCCCTCTGTTTCTTGAATAAGAAAGACCCCTGTTAACCTCATTGTGCAGTATTCTGATTCTGTCACATTTTTCTTCATAGGATTTCAATATTCTGAGGGAATCATCTACAGAACAGTCATCGATACAAATAATTTCTATCTCTGACAATGTCTGATTGATTACACTGTCCAAACATTTGCAGATAAACTGTTCACAATTATACACCGGTACTATCACTGATACCTTCACTGTCGCTATCTCCTATCTATGATCTTTTTTGCAAAGCCGGTATAAACGATGTCGTTAGATTTATATATCGTTTGCCAAAGCCTTCCCCGTAGCTTAAAAGCCCTTCCACATTCCGACAATGTTTTTCATAATAGTTCCCATACCGCTGATCCCTAAAAACCGACGGATACATATCAAATACCGACTGCATCAAATCCAGATACTGTGTATCGGGGTTATGTTTCCAATAATAGCTTTCGTCAGGTTTCCTTCCCGTACATCCGGCAATACCGATCTCGTCACATAAGGCCGATGCCACCGGTAAAATCAGTTCAGTCAATATATTGCTGGTATTTTTGGTACAAAATTTCTCTTGGCTAGGAAAGCAGTATTGACTCGCATCAAACGGTATTCCAATGATCTTATTTTCAAGCTCCGGAAAATGAGCCGCTATCAACGGCACTCTCAAAAGAAACGTAACGATATACATGTCATATCTTCTCACTGCATCCAAAACATCTTCGTAAAATTTCTCCCCATATTTATGCGGACTGACATAAAAATTCAAATCGTCAAAAACAAGAATACGCGGCCTTATCCGTTCAAGCAGCTTTCTATCTTTCACCAGACTATTCGTGATAATATTGAAAGCGGGGTCGAATTTCATTGCATATATTTCTTCGATTGTAGGTCCCGTACAAAATATATTGGCTCTCTTCTCCTTGTTTTCTCTCTTTAAACCCTCAAACAACTGCTTAGACCTACATAGAACCTGTTCTTTGTCCGTTTCGCTTAACGACATATAGTACAACGAAGAATAATTGTTTGTTTCGACATACTTGTAAAAGTTCGGATCCGCCACATATATTTTATCTATGTATTTCTCTACACTGCCAAAATCTTCGGTTACATCCCACACATATATCACGTCAGATTCTTCAAAATATTTTTCACATTCCTCCAGCTGCGCTATAGACACATTTTCATTAAAAGCAGACTTCATCAAATGATCACACCATACCGTAACATTTGCTCGCTCCGGCAAAAACCAGCTTATTTTTTTCTGAATACCGGTATCGCCTTCTTTGATAGGAGGCCAAAAGCAGACTTTTTGTATCTGCCCCCCCTTATACAGCCGAATATTTTTGAAATACGGATACATTTCTTTCAGCGTAATTATCCTATCGTTCTGAATACCTCTTTTCACCAAATTCTGCCTCATGTCTTCATAGGCATTGGCTGCTGCCAAAAGGAAATATGTATCCTCATCAAAATCCAGCCCTGCCACTTGGCTCAGCGCATAGACCCTTTTTCCATTGCATTCCACAATCGTCGGACTCGTTTCAAGGAATCCTTCCACCGCTTCACTGCCCCACTGCCCTTCTATTTTACTGTAGAGATATTCACCTATTTCTCTGGTTCCATAGATATAATATTTTCTGCCTTCTTGTAAATATTGACCGATATCAAACATCTCCCCGCCACCTCCCAATCCATCCTTTTTGATCTACACTTCCGTACTGAGCTGCGCCAGTGCCCCTCCGTCCGCAACAATCGACTGCCCCGTTATATAGGATGAGCTTTCATTATCTCCCAGAAAATAAATCACCTTTGCGATCTCACTTGGCATACCGACCTTTTTAGACGGTGTTTTCAACCCAAGATTTTCAATGCGCTGATCGATTCCTTCTCCTCCGAAATTGCCTCTGGCCATCCCCTCTCTCAGCATATTCGTGTTGACTGCCCCGGGCAGCACCGTATTGACTCTGATTCCATCTTCTGCGAATTCCAGAGCGGTAGAACGGGTAAATGCAAGAATAGCCCCTTTGGAGGCCGCATAGGCCGATATGTTTTTTGAAGTGGCAAAAGCATGGACGGAACTGACGTTCACCACATTGCCATGCGTCTTCCTCAAAAGATCGTGCATATTTTTTATAAACAAGAAATTGGCTCTTATATTAGAACCGAACACCAAATCCCACTGCTCTTCAGTAGTATCGTCTATGCTTTCACACACTTGTACCGCTGCATTGTTCACCAGACAGTCAAGCCCCCCATAAACCTTTTCCATATACTCGGCTGCTGCTTTTACATTTTCCCGTCTTGAACAGTCCATATGAAAAAACTTATCTACCGCAGCTTCGGAATCTTTCCCGTTAAACTTATCCATCCCCAATACTGTCCAGCCATGCGATTTGAAACACTTTGCAGTGGCATATCCTATCCCTCCGAAAACCCCCGTAATAAATACTACCTTATCCATCCTCTTTTCTCCTCAGCCTTTCTCTTCCAACACTTTATATAGGTTCTCCAACGTGTTTCTATGCACATGCTCCCAATATTTAGGGCTGCTGTTTGAATTATGGGAAGATAAAATTACATTATCCATGCTGCGAAGCGGGCTGTCCACAGCCAAGGGCTCATATTCAAATACATCCAGACCGCATCCTGCTATCTCGTTTCCCTCAAGAGCTTTAATCAATGCCGCTTCATCTACAATAGATCCTCTGGCAGTATTTATTACCACAGCCGTCCTTTTCATTTTGGCAAATTCATTTGTGGACAAAATATGATAGGAGGAATTATTCAAATCACAGTTTGTAGAGACATAATCCGCTTCTGTCAGAAGTGTATCCAAATCAACCTGCGTAATGCCATACTGTTCCAGCACCGGTTTGGGTATCTCCCTTACATCATAGGCCAGTATCCTCATTCCAAAAGCGGCCGCCTTCTTCGCTACTCTCGTCCCTATATTTCCGCATCCAATGATACCAAGCGTCTGCTCCCCCAATGTCTTGCCGGGAAGTTTTTCCCATGCCCCTTCCTTCATAAGCTTGTCTGAAGCCAGAATGGTACGTGAAAAGGCCAGCATAAACCCTAGAACTGTATCAGAGACCGGATGAGAAAACGCATCCGGCGTATTGCATACTGTAACACCATATTTTTCGGCAATTTCTTTATGTACGGAATCTATACCGGTTCCCCATTTCGATATTACTTTCAGCTTCTCTGCTGCCTTGTAGACATTCTCCGTAAATCTGTCATCTCCGCATATCACGCCGTCATATCTTCCAATGACAGGCAGGAGATCCGCCTCCTCCATCCTCTCCTTCACGGCAGGGACATCTATATCGATATCATGTGCTTTAAACCAGTCCCTGAATTTATCAATCTCCAGCTGCATATACGGTGCGCTTACCATTACTTTCCACTTCATCTTGTTCATAAAACCAATCCTTTCCTTGAGAGATTCTGTATTTGCTCTGCGAGCATAAAATCTGACTCTTCATCAATATCAATGGCCTCAAATCTAGCCAATTCCATCATCTGCGGACACATCCCAATTCTTGTGTCATTCTTCAAAAAGCTAGTCCTTGAAAAAATATAAAAATTTGAATTTTCTTCATACAGCGGCGGCAGATCCTGCGTTCTGATAAGTTTTCCGGGATCATGGTTCACAGCTTTTCCCGCTGCATCATACAACCTTGTCTGAATACGGTTGACTGAAAAAAGCGAGTCAAACTTATCTCTTTTTTCAAGAAATCTCCTGCAGCCTTCCTGCAGGCTTTCCGGTCTCACCAAGGGATTCGTGGTATGGGTCTGGATAAAATACTCTCCTCCCACTATTTCAATATCATGCTTTATGACGGCATTCATAGATACCATGTCGCCGCACAGCTCCTTTGGCCTTTCAATAATATGTACATCGGGAAAAAATCCTCTGGCCATATCCGCTATCGCCCTGCTGTCTGTGTCAATGTGCACTCCTGATATATAGTCACATTGCATAAGCGTATTCAGTATATGCCAAAACAAAGGCCGTCCATTAAAATCCCTGATATTTTTATCTTTAACACGTTCACTGTGCCCCTTCATAGGCAGCAACGCGGCAAATTTTGCAGCCATACATTACCTCCCTGCTTTTCAATATCTGTAGAGCAACGTTTCTCCGGGCATAAACATCTTGAATTTCTGCCCTGAATATTCTCTGTACAGATAGTCCACAAAATACGCCGGATTGTCTGTATTGTCCCCAAACAAATCATAGTGCATAGGAACCACAAGATCCGTTCCCACATAATCGCATAGATCCAAAGCTTCCCTATAATCCATATTCCCCATTATATCTCTGCAAAACCTTTTCCAGTCATGTCCGTTGATGGGCACAAACATGATATTCATTCGTCCATAACGCTTCAGATCTTCCGCAAGGACTTGGTCTGCTATGCAGTCACCTGCATGATAAAACTGCATATCCCCTTTCCTGACGATATAGCCCAGCGTCCCATGACAACCATCGACGATAGTATACTCCTCATGTTTCTCTGGTATGGGAATCACTTCAATCTCTCCTATCTTTGTCTTTAGAACTATCTTTTCATGCGCTCTGGCGGCAATCACCCTCTCTCTTGGAATCCCCATATCCATAAGAATTCCCCTATGTGGATACGGACATACAAACGCCGCCTGAGGCGAAGCTTCCGCAACCTTCCACACTGTCTGCGAATCCAAATGATCGAGATGCTCATGACTAATAAAGTAATAATCCGCATCGACTATACTCTCTGCAGATATGGGAGCCTCATAGCTCCTTACACCTGCACCCGTCAGTTCATGTACGCAATCCGACAGATAAAGATCAAAATACATTGTCACGCTTTCAAGCATTACCCTGAATCCGTTCTGCCCTAAATACTGTATTTCTATCATGCTTTCCCTCCACCCTCTCACTGATCCTTATTTGCACTTCGCTTTTTTAATGCCGGTATGTAAGATGTAGTCATATTCACATACCTTTTATTTAATTTTTCACCAAATTCCAGAATTTCCTCAACGGTCCTGCAGTGGCTGCTATAATAATTGTCATATTTTTGATCCCTGAAAACAGAAGGATACATATCAAACACTGACTGCATCAAATCCAGATATTGTGTATCAGAATTATGTCTCCAATAATATGTCTCATCCGGATTTCTGCCGGTACATCCGGCAATGCCTATCTCATCACACAGAGCAGACGCTATGGGCAGCATCAGTTCCGTCAGAATATTGCCCGTCTTCTTTACATGGAAATTATCCACATCAGGAAAGACAAACATATCTGCGCCATATGGAATTCCAATCACTCTATCCTTCAGTTGCGGAAAGTGTCTGCATACCAAAGGTGCGATGTAATCAAATACAATGATATAAGTCTCATATTTTCTTACTGTTTTTAAAACATCCTCATAAAATCTGCTGCAATATTCATTAGGGCTTACATAGAAATTAACATCCGAAAATACCAACAATCTGGGTTCAATCTTTTTCAACAGCCTATCATTCTTTACCATGCTGTTGGAGATAATATTCAATTCGCCCTGAAATCCGTTATCATATATTTCTTCTATAGAACTTCCTGAGCAGAATATATTTGCCCTTTCTTTTTTGGGCCATGCCTTCAATTCAAGAAACTTACTTTTGGAGCGCTCAACCAACTCCTCTTTTTCCACGGCATTGAACGTCTTGTAATAGACTGAAGATATATTCATTGTCTCCGTATAATACCAAAATCCGGGATCTGCCACATAAGCCTTGCCTTTATACTTCTCGAATACATCCGATGCCCCTTCCAAGTCCCAAACAAATATTACATCAGCCTCCTGCAAGACTTTTTCCCTATCCTGATCTCCAACATATACATTATTGCCCAAGCGCTTCTCTTCATTGCCTTCACACCACACAGTCACCATGGCTCTATCCGGCAGAAACCATGCGATCTTCTTCCGTACATCCTCATCGGAATCCCCAATGGGAGGCCAGAAACACACATTTTTAATAATACCGCCGCCATAGCGCTCAAGGCTCTTCAAATAGGCATACACTGTGTCCAGAACAATGACCTTGCCCATATCCATTCCTATTTTCTGCAAATTTTCTTTCATTTCCTCCGCATGATTGGCAGAGGCCAAAATGATGTATGCATCTTCATCCACATTGATTTCACTGAATGAAAAAATTCTTTTCCCGCAGTATTGTGCCATCTGTGGCTCTGTCTCTATAAATCCTGACACGGCATCGCTGCCTAACCTTTTGGAAATTCTGTCAAAACAGTAAAGCCCCGTCCCCTGAGCACCGTAAATATAGTACTTTCTTCCTTCTTGAAGGTATCTGTTGATCTCATTGTCAAACGTTTCCATATAACTCTCTATTCCTCCAGATAGGGATTCAGCCAAATCACCTTCTCACCTGGCACCTCGTATTGCTCTGCCAATTCTGTCCTGATCGATTCTGCCAGTCCGCCGTCCATGACGGATACGATAATCAGATCACACTCCTGAAAAATTTCTTTGTATGGCACGGAAATCCTCTTATCCTTCTTTTCTTCTGCCTTTGCATCAACCCATGCGGTTATATTACAATAATTGGTTTTTTTGACCTGTGAATAAAAGCATTTTCCCACCTTGCCTGCCGCATACAGTACAATATTGCAGCCTCTGGGCACTCTCCCAAAAGGAAAGACAAATTTCTGCTCTTCCTCTTTTACCTTTCTCACCACAGCCGCCAAATCACGCTTTAACTCTTGTATTTTGTTGCGAGTCTCTGATAATTCCTTCTTCTTTTCCTCCACTGCGATTCTGCATTTCAACATTTCCCTGTTGGTTTCAAGCAAAAAATCTATGGGGGCGGTATTTTCTTTCATACACTGGATTTGTGCGTAATAAGCGGCTGGAAGATAATCATTTTCTCCCAAATCGTCAAAGTCGAACTCATCGATCATCCAGTCTTGAAACGCCTTGTATAATTCACAGAACCCTTTCTCAGTTTTGAATGCGTTAAGCTGACGGATGCAAACAAACAAAACAAAATTCTGAAAACTCCTTTTATATTTCTCATACAGCCCTTTCTGCTCCAGCACCTTTTTCACATCCAAAAATGCTTCTGCCGATGCCAACGGCGTTTCATCCCTTGTGGCAATCAGGCTTTCCGGATTTCCAATGCGATATGCGATAAGTTTCTTTTCAACTATCGCAATCCTATGGGCAAATGCCAGTGCCAATGCCACGAAGTATATATCATTTGCTCTTTTTTGGGCCTGAAATTCTAACTTGTTGTTTACAATAAATTCTCGTAAGAAAAGCTTATTCCAGGGCCATGCACCAGCTATGTTAAACAAATACTTATCCTTCGCATCATCGTCTAAAACGGATAAGCCCTCCTTGATATATTGTGTTTTTAAAGCCCTCCCATATGCTCCTTTTTCAATACAGTCTTCAAAAAATTCTCCGTCATAAATAACTACATCCGCTTTTTCATTCTCCGCGCATAGGTAAACTTCTTCCAGCATGTTCTCTCTGAAATAATCGTCCGAATCCAGAAAAAGCAGATACTTCCCTCTTGCCACCCACATTCCGTTATTTCTTGCCACCCCTGCATATTGGTTTTTCTGCCGTATGATAGTCATAAAAGGAAATTTATCCCTATATCGCTCCAGTATTCCCACCGAACCGTCCATAGACCCATCATCGACGCAGATCAATTCAAAATTCCTCATTGTCTGCTTTGACAAACTATCCAATGCCGTAGGCAAATATTTTTCCTCGTTATATACTGGCATTATCACCGAAATCGCAACTTCGTCCATTGATCTCTTTCCTTCTGCATCCCTCAAATCAGATTTCCAAAAAATTCGTCATACTCTTCCGGCTCCCATTTCTGAATCCCCGACCAGGTAGAAAAAGTCATCTCACCGAACAGAACTCTGCCGTCTGGCAGATTGTTCCAATCAATACGCACATGCTCAAACTCTCCGCACAAAACTCTGCTGAGAGACAGCATCTCCTCCAATCCATCCGGTCTGGGCGCCGGGATCGGATCCTTTGGATACCCGTAGCTAAAGGGCTGCATTACCCAATTTTTGTCATAAAAGGATGCCTGACATTCCGGTTTGTGGCTTCCTTTGATGCACCATATGTATTCAGGCTCTCCGTGAAAGCAAAAAATATCATATTCATAGACACTGTCCGCCACTCCTTCGAGATACTCTTCGCAGATAATCTTTGGAATGATATCTCTATACTGCAGTTCAAAACTTGAATAGGCAAAATTATAGCCTTTCCAACTGTTCAGCTTTCTGCATACTTCCGTAAAATCAATTTCCTCCTTATTCTTTACGATGATATTCCGCTGACAGCCGTTGTTCAGCTTCAGCACAAACGATTCGGGCAGTGCAGAAAAATCTATGTCATAGGGATTGTCCCATACCCCATATAACTTGGTAAGATACTTTTCCCCTATTTTCTTTCTTATCCAATCTCTGACCAGATACTTGTCCGCAAGCACTGTCTTTCGGGGATCCTTTACATTTATCTTTTCCCAGTTTATCTTTTCGTTATAAGTAGTGGGATTCTGAAAATTCATCTCCTTCCCGAATTTTTCAAAATACAGCTCCTTTATTTCCTCCTCATAATACTTTTCATCCAGAGTACTAAAGTAGTCATACGCCCTATAGTTATTGTAGATAATCACATCTTCTTTCCTGATTCCAAGACCATACAGCTGCTGCTTCAATTCCTCCTGATGTCTTGGCATATCTACCGCAACAATATACACACTTCCTTCATTTGCCGCCAGATACGGCTTTTTCACCACCACTCCTTGTACATAGCGCCCTATTATGTCTTCATTGTTGTCAAAGAAAGCTTCTGTCTCAATTGCGTTTTCTTCCAACGCTTCCATGAGCTCCTGCCCTCGTCTGCCCGCCCCGACAACGATTACTTTATCTGCTTTTTTTGCCTTTTTCATTAAATATTTCAAGTTTACCTCGTTTTTCATATCCATTGACCTCGCAAATTTTCTGTTCAATTCCTATACGATACTTTCGTATATTGACCTTCCGATGTCAGACCCCGTCCGGTTCCTACTTTCTGCAATACATTCCTCGATATATTCCCCGCAATCCGCAATATATTCCGCATATCCCCCTATGTCATAGCGGTGGCTTTCATGGCTGAATTTTCCCCTGATCTTCTTGTTTCTGAACAAAATGTATCGCTCATCCGGAGCTTCCTGATATTGCAGTGCATCCTCCTTTGATAGCCTCAGCCAGAAACTCTCTATTTCGTATGTGTCAGGACGGAAAATAACCACTTCTCCGCTTCTTCCCGTACATAAAAGAACTTTTTCTCCTTCCTTTCTCATATATACGAATGCTGCATTCCACAAAGAGCAGCCCACCCATTTATGACCACATATGCCGGAAAACAGCTCGTCCTCCGTGATCCGATTTGTATGGGTATCTACCTTAAGCACCTTATTTGCTGTTTCGGGAAACATCCATATATACCCTTTCTCATAAAAGCTCCCTACAAAACCTCCCTGTGAAAAGCCCTCCGGGAAACCTTGGTATTCTGTCGTTTCACTTGTAATAGGATCCCAGCTCACAATTGCTCCCGTTTTTCTGGGTGCCATCCAAAATCGACTTCCGTCACTGGCTATCGTGGAATAACCTTGTGTGCCCACATCATGAATGATGCTTCTTCTATCATCCAAATGAAATTCAAGAACTGCATGAGCGTTGCAGAACGGAAAATAAACGACATCTCCTTCCCTTACATAATCTCCCCGGAAATATGCATCTTCCGAAATCCGACATCGTTCCAATTCCACATTTATCCAATCATCCACAACCCGTATCTCATGAGTGTCAAGATTGAGTACCATAATTCCCGGATAGTAAGAAGGAAACATGTAAAGAATATTGTCCTCGAGTATTGAAACAATAAAGTCTCCAAGCCCTTTATGTCCATATTCTATACTGCTTATTACTTCTGTCTCACTGTCATAGAAATAAATCTGCGACGCCGTTAACGGAACAAAGTATATTCGCTCCTTATACTTCTTGGCATCGGAAAAAAGCTTCGCTCCCTCCTCGTTAAAATTTCCTACATGCTCCACGGAATTCCCTTTATACCGAAATAGACCATTTCCGCAAAATGACGAAAAATACAGATAATCACCAATAACCGTATGGCATTGAAATCCTAAATTTGATCTCACTTTGAAAGCAATCTCCTTTACCCGACGTGATAGAAATTTACCCTTGCCAACTCAGTCTCCACGCTTTCTATTTATGTCCATTCCGTGATCTCTCCATTTGACTGCTCCCAAACATGTCCAAAAGTCCTATGCATTGTATCGCAATATCGGCATACCGGCATGGGTCTGCTCAACAGCTCAAACAATTCTTTTTTTCCTGACACAGAATATATGTCTATTCCATCATCAGACGTCAGCGGAAGGTCGATATCGAATTTACTGCAAAAAATCGGAAGTGTCGGTGCCACTGTGCAAGTGTACAGCCTGCCCTTGTCCAACATATTGCATTCATTATTCGCATGGAAGCAATGCAGGAAGCTTTCCATAGGTTCCTGAGAGCCTGAAAGGTCAAGAGGATAATGTCCCATAGTTTTAACAGTAGCTCCCCCGCTGTAATACCTGCATCTTACTTTGTGCTCTTCCGCCTTCCGGCATATTCTGTCATAGTCAAGCTTTATGGGATACTTAGTGATCTCAAGCCCGATATCGTTCCTGAAGCAGCAATCCCAGAATCTTTCCTGCTGATTCATGAGCATAATACCGTTGGTATACAGCCCAATATTAATATTCGGAAACACAGTTCTACACATCTCTAAAATATCTGATAGCTCCGGGTGCAAAAGAGGCTCTCCGCCTTCTATTGCAATATTATCGATGGCATCTCCCAAAATTTTGCGCATTTGTCTCAAATCATTCTCTATCTGCTCTTTGGGATGATATTTTTCAGCTGCAATTGGGGAAAAATGGTCACATCCTTTACAATTCAAATTACAGTGATATAGGATATTCACCACGAGCATTTTCAGCCGAGGCCTTGGCGTTAGCCTGCGAATCCCTCTCTTCAAATCGTTCAGTTCTGTCTTCACCTTAGCCAGCTCCGCCAGCCCGGCCTTCAACTCTGCATATCGAAGCCTCTCCATACGCTCCGCATTGATTGCCAGCTCACACTCTTCAGAAATAAAAGCAACTTTTTCAAATCCCCTTGCGGACAAAAGATTTCGGATTTCTTCTTGGTGCCTCCTACCCGTAGCAATCAGTATCGCTGCATTTCGATCGCAGTGAGCAGAGTCTATCCCTATCACGGGAATCCCAGCAATTTCTTTCTCATTGCCATCCATATGCGATACCAAAATTCCCCTTACCCTGAGCCTATCCTCTTTGGACAGTTTATAAAGAAGCTCCTTCGCAATTATGCCTCCTCCGTATAGATAGAGTTCTTTTTCACCCCGCACCATATCCAACATTGCCTTAAATGAATCTATCTTCAGCTTCATTCCACACATTTCTCACTTTCCATTCTATACAGTTCCATCCCAGATATAAAATCTTTATCCCTCTATCTCCACATTCTGTATCATGATCGGCTTTCCCGTCTCCCGGTACAGCGTGACAATACTGCTCCAATCCCCATAATATGCATCGCTCAATATCACGGCACGTTCCATGTCGGCTGTATCGTCATAGATCCCCCACCCTTCCTCCAGATAACGGCCGCGCTGCTCCATATACCGTTCGTACAGCTGCGGGCGCATAGCGCTCAGGGTACTCTCCATCAGAGGATGAGGGCGCCACAGCAGCACAATCTCATCCTTCCTCTCATGAAACATTTTAAAAACCTTTTCCATCTTGGCAAGCAGCTTCTCTCCATGCTGCAAGACAGCTCCTACGCCCACATTATAAAAAACGATTCTCTTACGCCCCCCGTCTGGCTTTCGGATAACCCTTTCCCATTCATCCGGGATCGTCAGCGCCGTCTTTTGGGTTCGGCACAACTTGTCTACCTTCGGTGAGCCCAGTCCCAGAATCTTTTCTTCCCAGTATTTTCTGGCCTCCTCGGAAGGCTGATCCGCCTGCTTTAGCAGGATTCTGATATATGCTTTTTTCATGGCTTCCGACTGCACCACAATCTTGTGCGAATGAAACAGTGCAGGCTGAATCACCAAATGCTTTATCCCTTCTACTTGTTTATCATTATCAGGATCCACCTCGTCCAAAACAAAATACGGAATATAGACAAGCTTTTCCGTATACTCCTTCAGATTCTCTGAATAAAAAAACGGGTGTACACTTGTGACTATGTTGCATTCATCGTAAGGGTTGTGAATAAAGATCGCATCCGGCCTGCGCCTCTGAAAGTCATATTCGTCATATCTTGTAATGGGCACATAATCAGGGAAAAGGTCTCCCTCATAGTGCTCCTCCCGAAAGCTTTCGTCCGGATTTTTATCATAATACGGAATGGGAATCACATATGCGTCCGTATTCTCATCCGCTTCAGCAGCCTCCCACACGCTCTCAAAGGAATCCCACATACTCGCTTTGTATGGAAGGAACACCACTTCCTTTCTGTCATCCGGTATTGTATAAGTGATATCATTCTGAAGTTGCATCAAATGCCTTCTATTCTTTTTAGAAAGCTTTCTTATGTCCTTTTCTCTTGACGCCAAAGAAACCTCATCAGAAAAACTCACGCTCATCTGATAAATGTTCTCGCAGTAATCTTCCAAAAGCCTTACCAGCTGCACATGCTCTTCACCCATAGATTCCAGCACGGTTCCCATCTGGATGGCTGCCTTCTGGCATTTGGCCAATACCTCTGTAGCCTCCTGCGGGTCGGCAGCTGCCGCTCTGCCCATGGAATCATTCGCCCTGATCAGGGCTGCTACTGTCTGTAACAAACCTCTCTTTCTGAATCGATCCAAAGTCCCCACCTCCCGCACTGTAAAATAAGGCACATTGGTCACTGCAGTCAGGCCGCAGTGATGCGGGATTCCCCGCTTCGCTCTCCGGTACGTCAGCATATAAGCGCCATTCCGCACAATGCGCCGCGCCCCATCCTGTTCCCGAAGTCCTGGCATACCCAATCCGTACTCCTGAGGCGTATGGGGCCCTTTCAAGGTCCTCACTTCCCCACAGACTACCTTCTAATGCCGTTCTTTGTTTTTATATATCATGAACCTGCCCTCTGGTTCCTATCCCCTGAAGCCTCAGTATCGCACTTTTGTACTCCCTGCCTGCCCCAAGGGATCTGCGGATAAAATCCCGGCTCATCACCGTTATTTATCCAGACAGCCGTTCTTATGATCTGTTTTCATACTTTTTCCTGCGGCGTTTCCCGGAAGAAGTCCTCTCTTTAAGGCATTCCTCGCCGTGTTTGTCTTCTCGTTCAGGGTCAGCCCGCAGGCGGCACAGCAAAATACCCCTCCTGCCTTGCTCCCCAGAGCGCCGCAGCCGCTGCACTCCTTGCCGATGTCCTTTCCGAAAACCTCCACCGCATCCACCGAGCGCTCCCTGCACTTCAGCATCAGACGATTTCGGATGTACCCTCTCTGCCACAGACTTACGGAATGGTTGATCTTCTTGTTCCGTCCTCCGCCCTGAGGCTTGGGCAGTCTGGCAAAATAGACCGTCTCCGGCTTCTCCTCCTCAAAAAAACGATTCAGTTCATGGTTGATATAGCTATGCAGCTGTCCAGTCATCCGCCTCTTTTTCGCCTCGTACTTCTTCCGGCCGGGATTGTTCTCCCTATTGCGGCTATAGCTCTTATTCTGCTCTCGCACCCAGTCCGCATACGCCAGCTGGTACTTCCCCAGCTCCTCCCCGTAGCAATGCCCCTGATCCGTAGTCAGCATGGTGTACATCCCCAGAGAAATGCCTACTTTGTTCTTATAATCCTCATGTCTGCGTGCTGTCACTTCGATAGGCACATTGATCTCTATGCGCCGCTCCGCCGGATATAACTTGACGTAAAGCTGAGACTTGTACCGGTTGCCGTCAGTCAGCGGCACGAAGACCCGCTTGCGCTTTTCCTTCACCGAAAAGAATATGCCCCGCCGTCCCCCAAGCTCCCCGTAACGGTAGGCCCGCTCCGCCGCTGAAAACCCCGTTGCTTCCGCCTTCCTATCCCTGCTCTGGCCGCACCCTCTATGGCAGGCTCTCACCTGCCTGCAAAGGTAGCGGTTCAGCTTCTCGGCATCCACTTGTCCCGCCAGCCTCTCATACTGCCTCCTGATCTCCGCCGGCAGCTCCAAGGGCCGCCGGTTCAGCACGGCCTCAAAGGCATTGTCCACCTTCAGCAGGAAGCGAAGATAGTGCTTCTCCTCCTCGCCAAAATTCTCGTTTCTGCCCACCAGCTCCTGAATCTTGGACTTGGTCTTGGTCCACTGGCTCTTGATATCGCCCAAGGCGTCAAAGACAGCGAGATAGAAATAAACCGACGGCATGCCCAGATCGCCCCGCAGGCCATTCTGAGTCATCTCGTTCTGCACCGTATATCCGGGATAAATCTTTCCTAGGCTGCCTATCCCTCCATAACGGCCATGGACATATGCCTTCACCTTGGCATAATCCCCGGCGATCTCCAGAAGTTTCCCCATGTCCTCATCCGGGATCAGTCCCTCGCTGTACTGCCTTGTCGTTTTGCATATCCTATCCTTTGGCATCCCCTGCTTCCCCTGATCCGTTCCATGCCTTCACTGCCTACAACACAATTCGCCTTATGTTGTAAGCCGCGGGACAGACCACAGATCCGAGCATATCAAGAAGCCGATATACTGCCTTTTCCAGAAATTCACATTTACGTTACGACGTTTGCTGGAATTTTGGACATAATCAATAGACAGGGCTGTAAAACAGCTGTCCTGCCTATTTTTCATGTCATGACTCTGACAAAGGGTTTTATTATATATCTTATATCGTATTGTTTACAGTTGCTTGGTACTTGCGGCAAAACATTACAGCCTTAAATGGCTTCTAAAAACCGCTTGCAATATAGAAATGCGCCGTGTATAATGAAGAAGTATGACTTATTGGAGCAAATAGAAATACAATAAGTACAACATAAGGCGAATTATGTAATCACCAATCTCATCTGTTCTATCTGACGGGCGTGGATTCGCCCGCTTTCCATTGTATATATACGGGTAGTATCTATAGCGGTGTGCCCAAGAATGTCCGCCAGCCGGGAAATATCCTTCTCCAGAGCGTAGTAGGTTCGCGCAAATAGGTGACGGAGATTGTGAGGGAACACCTTCCCCGGCTCCACTCCGGCGCTTTTGCACAGTCTCTTCATGTCTCTCCAGATATTGGAGCGGTCCAGAGGCTTCCCCGTTCTGGTCACGAACACGGCACCCTCCGTACAGCCCGCCTTCAGCATATAACGCTTCAGCAGCCTGCGCAGTTTGTCCGGCAGAAAGACCGTCCGCAGCTTCCCCTTGTTGCTGATCTCGGCCCGGCCCAGCCTTACGGCCTTTGCAGTGATATAGGGAAGCTCCGACACGCGGATGCCGGTAGCGCACAAGGTCTGCAGGACAAGGGCCAGCCTTTCGTTTCCTTCCCCTCTTGCAGTCTCCACCAGACGGACATACTCCTTCTTGGTCAGCTCCCTCCCCTCGTCGCAGAACAACCTCTTTTGAATCCTCAGCGGCTTCACCGCCATCTCCCCACGCCCCATGAACTGCAGCAGTCCGTTCAGTGCCGCCAGCATGGAGTTGACGGATGTGGCCGCATAAGTGAGGGCCAGATGCTCCTTCCATTGGATCAGTACCAGCTTGGCAAGAGGCCTGCCGCCCAGCCACCGGCGCAGGGCGGCCAGATCGCTTCGGTACTTCTGGACAGTGTTCTCTGCCCGCTCCTGCTCCCGTAGATGTGCGGCATATTTTTCTATATGCTCCTGCGTCAATATATCGTTTTCGTTCTGCATGGGGACCCTCCTCACAAATCGCTATATTTCCTTCCCCTTCTACATAATGAAAAACAGCGTGAAAAGCACTTTCGCTTTTCACGCTGTCTTTTACATCCGTAAGCTCTGGCGCGCCTTTCACGCTCAGACCCATTCCTACAGCTCCACCAGCCGGTATTCCCTGCTGCCCACTCCGATCTTCGCCGCAGCCTCCACGGTGTGAACCCCGTTTCTGGATTCAATCCGCTCCAGCAGGTGATCCCGGCCCGGATCCTTGGATGCATACACCAGATCCAGACAAGCCTGATCCAATGCCACCGGGTCCAGAGACGCCAGAATGCCCACGTCCCCCATGGCAGGATCCTCTGCCACAGCACAGCAGTCACAGTCCACAGACATGTTCTTCATAATATTGACGAATGCTATCTTGCCTCCGAAATAATCCATCACAGATTTGCTGGCATCCGCCATGGACTCCAGAAAGGAATCGTGATCCGACGTCCAGAAGGCATTCACATCCCCCACCCCATGGATATAGGCCTTGCCGTGGGAAGATGCCAGCCCGATGGAAATATTCTTCAGCGCCCCGCCGAAGCCGCCCATGGGATGGCCCTTGAAATGAGAAAGCACCAGCAGAGAATCATAATTCTCTATATGCTTCCCCACGTAATTCTTCCGAATCTTCTGGCCCTCCGGTATAGCGAGCTCAATCTCCCCCTCCTCGTCCAGAATATCCACCTTTGCGATGTCCGTCCAGCCATGGAGTTTCATGGTCTCCCAATGGGCCTCTGTGGTATCGCGCTTTCCCTCATAGGCGGTGTTGCACTCAACGATGGTGCCCTCCACATGGGCCACCATTGGAGCCAAAAAATCCGGTCTCAGAAAATTCTGATTTCCCACCTCTCCGGAATGAAGCTTGACAGCGACTCTGCCGGGAAGCTTTACGCCCATGGCCTCATACATTCTGACTACAGCCTGCGGCGTTATCTCTTTGGTGAAATAAACCTTTGCCTTCTCCATATCCACGTCACCTCTTCTTGTTTTTGGGTTCCAGACTGCCGCACCCTATCCTTGACCTTTGGACAGAGTCCCGAAACTCTTTGCACAACATTGTACCACATATGCCTCCGATGCCACAACCCCGATTTTCACCTATATTTTGACCCACATCATCCAAATCGGCTTAACCCAATCATCTCTTACAAACTCTTACACGGGTTTCCTGACACTGAAACACAGAATCACCTTGAATAGATCTCCGTCCATGACAATTTCCATTTTTCCGTCCTGCAGCTCTATCAGACTTTTTGCGATTGACAGCCCCAGCCCATTCCCTTCCATATGTCTGGATCTGTCTCCCCTTACGAAACGCTCCTGCAGTTCCTCTCCAGAGATATCCAACGGATACTTGGACATATTTCGGAAGATGATCTGCACCCTATCTTGCTTTTCCTCTACGCTCAGATATACCCTCGATCTCTCCTGCGCGTATTTGCATATATTGTTCAGCAGATTATCAAACACCCTCCACAGATGCCTTCCGTCGGCAATGATGATCACCGAATGTTCCGGCTGTCTGGCAATGAGCTCCAGTCCCTTCTCTTCCATCCTCTGCTGATACTCTCCCACGGCTTGAGACAGCAGCACCCCTACCTCGCAGGGCTTCAAGTCCACCTCCAGATTGCCTGTCGTAGCCTTGGAGGCCTCCACCAGATCTTCCAGAAGCTTCTTCAGCCGTCTGGACTGGCGCAGCAGAACTTCCGCATATTCCCGTATCCGGGCATCCTTGCAAGAATTCGCCTCCTCATTTCTGACTCCGCCTTCAGAGTCTGACTGCCCTTCGGTTCCCTGCCCAAGGGCTGCCTCTTTGGGACGTTGGTCTTCCTCTTTGTTCCTCATGGTCTCCTCACAGATCAGATCCGCATAATTGATGATAGAGGTAAGCGGAGTCTTTATATCATGGGACACATTGGTGATTAGCTCCGTCTTCAAGTGCTCGCTCTTCATGCGCTCCGCCACCGCTCTGGAGATTCCCTGCCCAAGACTGTTCAGGTTTTCTCCATGTTCCTTGAAATCTCCCAGCATCATGGAGGTGTCCACCTGATAATTCTCCTGCCCCTCCGCCAGCGCCCTGCTGGCGCCCAGAAGCTTTTTGCAGATTATGGCCACATACATAACTATATTAAGTAAGAAGAATTTCTCCAGCCCCCACAAGAGGACGCCCACCTGCGGTCTGGCAAAAACGATCACTGCCAAATCAAAAATTGCGATACCCAGAAAGAAAGTTAAAGTCGTAAGCACCAGAGGAACCTTTCCCAGCAGGGCCCCAAGCCCTCTGCAGATGAATCGTCCCACCCGCCACAACATGCGCAGAACCACGTATACCAGCGTATGCCTCCACCATTTTCCCTGCTTCAATCGCAGAGCAATATCCATGAAATAAAAGGTTGTCAAAACCACTGCTGCCGTCCCCATGGCAGCAACTATAGCCGTCCCCACCACAACAGACATGGATCCAACTCCATACTGATATATCTCCCGCATAATGGCAAACGCTGCAATAGCCAAAAAGAACAGCACTCCTGCAAATATGCCGGTCAGCACATCGAAATAAATATAGGTCAGCACACTGGGCGCGATTCCCTCCCTGCCGTTTCGGTGCCCTGCGGCACAGAGCAGAAAGATAAAGCATGCTGCACAGAGAAAGATGCATCCCGCCACCAGCCCTATCAACAGATATCTGAACTCATACCCCCAGGTCACCAGAACTGCCAGACTCTGAAACTCGTCCTCTATGGGAAACTCTGGATCCACATAGGCCCGAAACCAGTATTCTCTGTACGGTTTTATTTTATGCCCATTGATTTCTATTACCTCAGCGCGCTTGCCAAAGCTGCAGAAAATATCTGTGGTGATCCCTGTAGTATAACCGTTCCATGTGGTCCAGATAACGCTTCTGGTCTGTGTATCATCATAAAAATACAGCTCCAGATCCAGATTCTTATTCAGGCAAATCTCTTTGGCGGCATCGGTGTCTCCAAGTTCAATATAGTCTTTGACCTCATAAAAGACACTGTTGACCATACCCTGCAGCTCCTCTGTCAGCACATCGTTCAAGCTCGATGCATAATATCCTTCCGTCCCCATATAAAGACACGCCACAGCGGATACGATTCCAAAAAAGCTGCAAATAGCCAAGAGAAAAAATGCCACAACCTTCGCAGCCATAGAACCGGTAAGCCGATGGTCCCCTCTCCTTCTCCCTTTTCTCTTTCTGCCGGCCTCGGCTTCCTCCGGCCATTGAACTTCCTGCTTCCGGTTGTGCCGGAATGCCTCGGCTATCTGGGCCGCCTGCTCCCTATCCGCCTTGGATTCCTTGGATGTCTGGGCCAAATGCTCTGTCTGCGCCTTAGACTCCTCTGATATCCGAGCTGTCTGCTCTGTGTCTGCCTTTGATTCTTCTGGTATCTGGGCTGCTTGTTCTTGATTCTCCCTGAGCCTTTCCATCTCCTCTATCCTATCCTCCGATTTTCTTCCCATTCTCCCCGCCTCGTTTCTCTTCTGCCCTTCCCTCTATGCCTTTTCGCTTTCCCTCTAAAACACAAGCTTTGTTTTCTGAATTCTAAAAATTTCCGGTTTTACGTTTCTTATTGGTTTGATTTTCCCATCCGGTTCTTATTTTTTCTTTCCGGTTTGATATTCCTTTCTGTTTTCTCAGCTCCCTTCGATCTTTCAGTCAAGCTTCTCGCACTTATATCCCTGCCCCCATACTACCTTCAGATATCTGGGCTCCGCAGGATTGATCTCCAGCTTCTCACGGATATGCCGTATATGTACCGCCACGGTGTTCTCGCTGCCATAGGGCAGATCATTCCATATCTTCTTATAAATCTCCTTTGGAGAAAAAACTTGTCCGGGATGCCGCATAAGAAGTTTTAATATTTCATACTCTGTTGGGGTCAGAGCCACTTCGTCGCCGTCCAGCGAAACCTTCTTTTGGGCATCGTCCAGCTCGATCCCCCCGCAGCGGAGCAGATGGGGCGTAGGATTCCCCGCCCCCAGCTGCATATACCTGCGCAGCTGGGACTTGCATCTGGCGGACACCTCCACCGGATTAAAGGGCTTCGTGATATAATCGTCGGCCCCCACCGTAAGCCCTAATATCTTGTCGGAATCCTCCGACTTGGCAGTCAGCAAAATAATGGGCACATTGCTCCTCTCCCGAATCTTTACCATAGCCTCTATGCCGTCCATCTCCGGCATCATGATATCCAGAAGCACCAGATGAATGTCCTTCTCCGTCACCACCTGCAGCGCCTCCCTGCCGTCAAATGCTTCAAACAAGGTATAATTAGGATCGTTCAGATAAATCTTCAGCGCGTTCACAATATCCCGCTCATCATCACAGATCAATATATTGTACATATCCGGCTGTCCTCCCGAAACGAAAATCGATTTTCTAGATACATTGTAGCAAAAGCGGCTTTAACATAAAATGGGGAAATTATTTAAGATTTGTTTAAGAAATCGGAGCTCGATTTTCCTGTCAGGTTCGCCCTAAGGCTCTCTGACGCCCCTCCCACACGCGCATAGCTTCCTTATCACTGCATATACTATCATAAATGAGGTGCTTGCCATGAAAGATAAATGTCTGAAAACTTATACCATTATAGGAGTGTTTTTTGTGCTGGCTGCAGGATCCCTGGCCCATTTTCTGTATGACTGGACGGGCAGCAATGCCATTGCAGGCCTTTTCGTTCCTGTCAATGAATCCGTATGGGAGCATATGAAGCTGCTCTTCTTCCCCATGCTGCTCTACTCCGCATTTGGAGCATGGATCTACAGGCGCCAAATCCGCTGCATCGTTTCCGCCTTATGCCTTGGAATCACAGCCGGAACCTTGCTGATCCCTGTTTTCTTTTACGCCTATACCTTCATCCTTGGCAGAAACATCTTCCTTTTGGACATTGGCACCTTTGTCCTAAGCACCGTCATCGCGTTCCGGCTGGCCTTCCAGCTGGCCGTCTCCTGCAGGGCAAAGCCCTATATCCTTTTGTCATGTGTCATGGTAGGCGTTCTTTTTGCCTGCTTTCTTTGGTTCACCAATCATCCTCCGGACATCGGTCTTTTCAGCGCTTATGCCCCTTCTGATTTTGCCCTGCCTTGTTGACGCTTTCTGGTCCAATCCTATTTATTCTCGGCTGTCCCATCTATTTGGAGCAATCCAGTATAAGCTGCGCCAATTGACAGTTTTCCTCATCCAGTGCAAGCGCCTCCTTGAGCAGGTCCGACTGCTCTTTCCGCTGTCCGGAAACAGCGGCGCCAAAGGCCTCAACTGTATTATACTTCATTCCACATGTGCCCAAACCTTTGAGCTTATCCTGAAAATCAGAAAACATCTCTGCAATTTTACGGCAGTTATCCGCCATCTTTGCCAGATACTGTCTTTCTCCTTCAGGCAGCAGATCTGCATTTTCGCTTAAGTAGGACGCCGCCGCACGGCGGGAATCTATAAGATTGCTTATCATGCTGTCATTGACGCACAGCCTTCGCTGAGCCTTCTCACCATCGGCCTCAAACCGGAAATCAGACTCCTTGGCAAGCCCCCGCATCCACGCTTCGTAGGCCTCTTTTCCCTGATAATATCCTCTGTCCTGAGGCGCATGGAAGGATGCACTCAATACAGAAAGGGAAGCTTTCAAAGCATCCTCCGGAGATGCTCCGCCCTCCTTCTCCCCAAAATGAATCAATAGGAACGGCCAGAAATCATTGAAAAGATAGCCTTCATTATCCTCAAAAACCAGCCTTCTGTCTTCTATGATGGAGTTTTCCTCTGCGGAAAGGTCTTTCTCCCCTATATCCCCACAGCCATTCTGTTCCAGAACGTCAAAGACCTCTTTGTCAAAATAAGTACGGCATAAGAACCGGGCTCCGTTTTGAGTGTATCCCGTTATCACGCCCCATTCGGGAGCCACCCGCAGATTGATGGCCAGAACCGGCTTTCCGTTCCGGATATCTCTCATGACCGCAAGACGTTCTGCCTTTCTCTCCTGTTTTTCCACCCTATCCGCCATGCGGAAGGAATAACCCAGACTCCGGAATAAAGGTGTAGCATAGTCAAATGCCACCAGCGCGTCCGTACAGCTGTAATCCCAGACATCCGTAAAGCATACTCTCCAGCAGGCACCGCTCATCCCCATGATCTGATGATAGGTATATGGCTCCCTCATATACTTAAGCGCCGCATACAGCGATCCGGCCCACGGGCATTCCATTCCCTGCCCCCAGTCCAGCCGCATCACATCCTTCAGAATACACTTTTCCTGACTTTCAAGATAAAGACTGGTACGATGATTTCCGTAATAGACCGTCTCGTTTTCCGGACAGCTGATTACATGGATTCCGGCAGCGTTCAGATAAACCAACGTCAGATATTCCACGTCATCGCTGGCGGTGCTGCTGGGAAAAGTCTCATGGTTCACTGAAATCTTGTCCCATTTGAAATATTCATAGTGCTTCATTTTCTGCAGGGCAGAGGAAAATTCCTTCTCATTTCCATAATAGGCGTCAATGATCCTAAACTCCTGACCATCCCCATAACGGACGCTTTCCTTATCCAATACAAGGCTATGGTTTTCTAACGCATACGAAAAGAAAATCCCTTCCGGAGTCTGGAATTTCACCGTCAGCATTTTCAGCCGGTCGCTTGCAATGGACACGCCCAGAAACGACTCGTTCACATTGATGCAAAGTCCATTGCTCCGCACCATGTTTTCCACAAAATGGGTCATCGGAATATTTGTCTCCCCATCCGTATAAACCGCTTCCAGCACAAAAAAATCTCTTGGACAAAGCAGACTGTCGATACTGCAGTTCAGAGCCTCTGCCAGAGCCGGAAGAATCGACGTCTCCGGCAGACATCTGGCGTTTTCCCATTTTGATACAGCCTGAGGGCTGACCTCAAGCAGCTCCGCAAGCGCCTCCCCCGTAAGCTTGCGTTCCTTGCGCAGGAACGCAATGCGTTTCCCGACCCTTTCCAAATCAATCATACCATTACACCCTCCTTGTTTTTTGTTTTCTGCACTTCTTAGCATACTGCAGGAACCGCTCCGCGAACCCTGCGGCCTAAAACACATTATAGGCAGGAACCGCTGCTCCTACCATACATGTAGGGTCAAGTGCAAAAACAAAAAATCAACCTGAGGTTTAGGCCTTCACCGTCAAGATCGGTTCCAGCCTTGCCACCGGAGCGGCCATCTGGTGAGACCCATGCACGGCAACAACTTGATCGATATCTTTATAAGCATAAGGCGCCTCCGCCCTGACGGACTCTTCCCATTTTTTCAGGATATCCGCCCTGCCCTTCAGGTCAGTGCGGGCCGGATCGATGGGCGTAATGATGTGGAACTTTTCCATAAACCGATGAAAGGCCTCGTCATTGCCCTTGATGGCGTCTCCACGGGACTTTTTCCGCCCGGCGCCATGGCTGGCGCTCCAAAGAGCATCCCGATTTCCCATTCCGCGAAGCAGATAGCTGGAACTGCCCATAGAACCGGGTATCATCACCGGTTCGCCATAATAGGCAAATTCCGTGCCTTCCATTTCTTCACAGCCGCCTGCCCGGCAGGCGCCCTTCCGATGGATATAATAATCTTCGCCGCCAATCTGCTTTTTCCAGATATAGTTGTGCGGGGCATCATAAAGCAGCTCCATGCCGCATTCGCCCAGCACGCCGGAAAAGACATCTTGAATCATGAATCCCAGAAACAGACGATTCGCAAAGCCAAAGTTTGCGGCATTTCCGGAGACCTGCCAGAAACGGCGCCATGGATCCTGCACAGCCTCCGATTCCGGTATGAGATATATCTTATTCTGTGGATGGGGCAGCCCTGCAGGGTAGATGTCCTGACAGATCCTGCGGTTCAGCAGTCCGCTGTGATGGCCTATGGTCAGGGAACCGCTATGCAGCATCACCGCCACGGCTCCCTTTTTCACCTTCCAGACATTGGCGGTCTGGCCGTCATAAATCTCCGCAACCCGCTGTATCTCAAGAAAATGATTGCCTCCGCCGATTGTACCGATCTGATCGTCATAGGTCAGCTCCCCATAACTGCCGATAAAGTCCTCCAGCCCTTCCGTCCCGTCAACCTTTATGCTGCCCCGAAATGCAGTGCGGTTCAGCCATTTCTCCTGAATCTGGGGCTGATAGTACCGCCACAAGCCCCTCCCTCCGGCATCCTGACAAGTGTCCAAGATCCCCTCCAGCCCGCAGCAAAACAGCGCCTGCCGCTGTCTCCCCGTCATGGGTATCTGCCTGCCGCCCTCAAAAAATACATGGCGAATCTTTTTCGTCAGTTCCGGCAGCTTCTCCCTGATCCGTTCCTCCGGCAGATCCGTGACATAGAAGCGCATACCGCAGTTGATATCATTTCCCATTGCCTGAGGAACCACAAAGCCCTTGGTCATCATCACGGTTCCGATGGGAATCCCGGCGCCCTTATGAAAATCCGGCGTCACGATGATTTTTTCGATCCCCTGCCTATCTCCCTGAAAAAATCCCGTCACTCCCCTGAGCCTATCCAAAGTCTCCTCCAGAGCCGTCATCTGATGCAATTCCTCCACGGCGCTTTTATCCGGCGCCGCCCCTTCCGGCAGATAGCAGGCAATGCTCTTGTTCCTATCTTTATAATCTATTTTGTATACCATGCTCCTCCTCATAAATGCCGCCGCTCCAAAAGTCCACCCTTGACAGAGCCGTACCGTCAGCTCCGGCTTTTCACAGATATAGAAGTGATAACTCAGATACTGTGCATAGTTTATGGCAAATCCTTCTACTCTCCTTTTTCCTCCTCCAAAATCTTGTCCTTCAGCTCCTCCAGCTCTTCCCCAAATTCCTCGGAGGTCATGCCCGGATTGGAGCGAATCATGTCCCTCTGGAAGAAGTCCCTCAGGCTGCTCAGATACCTTCTCACCTCCAGATTCACTGCGTATTTCGTCTTCAGTTCGATCAGTTCTTCCTTGACATTCTCCCAATATTCCGAGGGCTTGGTCTGGGCCAGATTCTTGATGCTCTCAAGTCTTCCCTCAATACCTGCCTTCACTTCCTCCAGCCTCACCGCCATACCTTCCGTCAGCTCTCCCCTCATGTTGGCCATACCCTCCGTCAGCGCCGACCTGCCCTTCTGCAGGCCTTGGCCCGCCGCAGACGCAATGGCGTCCAGCCGCCTTTGGATATGAACAAGCTCCCGCTTCACCGTACCCATCTTTGAAAGCACGCTCCGCAGATCCGCGGCCGCCTTGAAGGAGAGGGCGAAATCCGTACAAATAACCACCGTCACAAACAGCGTCACTGCCAGCAGCACCCTGTCAGGAATGGCCAGCACCACTTGTTCCACCGGCACATGGATCACTCTGGTCAGCAGTATGGTCAACAGCCCCCATGCCAGCGTGGTTCCGATACACACCCTGCCCTGAAAGTTCAGGGGGTACTTGGAATAGTCCCAATAGCGCACCTTGAACAGCGTCTCCATGAGAATTCCCGTCACATATTCCAGCACCGTGGCTCCCACGCACCCAGCAAGATACACTAAAAAGCCATTCTCCTGAAAAGGCATGGACACCACCAGCATCATGATTGCCCCGCTGCCGTAAAGAGGCAAAAAGGGGCCTCGAAGGAAGCCCCTATTGGTCAGTTTTCTGGTTCTGATGGATACATGGACGGATTCCACGCACCATCCCCCAAAACAATATAAATAAAAGAAGAACATCCACTGGATGATCGAATATGAATACATAGAATCACTACCTATAAACCGCCGCCGAGACGGCCAGCTTGCCCTTTCTTGTCTCCCTTGGCTCTCCCGTCAAAGCAAACTTCCCATATCCTCTTGCATTCACGGTCTCTCCTGCCTTCAGCAGCCGGGAATTGTTCTCGCAGAGCCGCCCGTCCACATAGACCTTCCCCGCGCGGAACAGCTCCAGACTCTTTTCCCTCGACATGTTATAGACCTTGGCCAGCACCCCATCCACTCTGAGGGAGGAGACCTGAATGTCCACGGACACCGGCTCCTCCTGAGGAATGTCCCGAAAATCCTGCGTCACGTCACATTTTACATGGGTATGTTTCACCTGCGACAGATTATCACAGATAAATTCCGCTATGGTATCCATGCAAAAAAGGTAAGCCTGCTTTTCTCCTACCTTAATATCCCCTATGGTGCTGCGCTCAATACCCAGATTCATCAATGCGCCCAGAAAATCCCTATGGGAAAGCTCATCCGCAAACTTCTGGGCCAAGGGCCTTACATGAATGCAGACAATGGGAAAGGGTATCTCATAACCCAGCTCCTCCGGATTTCCAAAACGGAGCATAACCCTGTCCGCACCCTCAAATCCACCGTTCAGGCCATACCCCGCATACCGCAGTCTGGATTCCTCCTGCCAAAAGACATCCTGATCTCCCAGCCCCAAAAAACCGGTGAAGGTATAGACTCCCTGACGGAAGGATTTTTCCGCCAGATCCTTGAACCGGTTCTTTAATTGCTGCAGCTCTTTTTCATTGTTGTTCGCCATGTTTCCATTCTCCGGACGGCGCTTCGTTTTTTGCAGCTCACATAGGCCCAAGCAGCCGTCTGTCAGATCCTTGTTTTATTTCCTACGAAAAACTTATAATCTCCTCCTTGGGCGCCTTTGTCTTCTCCACACTGAGAGCATGGAGCATGGGGCCCTCTCCCTTATAGTCCTCCCAGTACTCCTTGGACACCGTTGCAGTAACCTTCACCCATTCCTTTTGACGCAGCTCCTCAGCTCCGCCATATTCACAGACATAGCCCAGAAACGCCATGTCGTCGGCACAGCAGGTCATGGCCATGCGCCCCGGAACGAAATACCCCTTGGGAAATTCCTCCGGCTTCATCACCATAGCCGTAAACTGCAGCTTCTTTCCCACATAGCGCTCCAAATGCTCCATAGAATCCAAATACCAGATACCGTAGCCTCTATTGTCCAGCTGAATCGGATCCTGATTCAGGTCATATGGCAGGTCCTCCTCGAAGATCTCGTCAATCTCCCCATTGGAATCCTCAAACACCACGTCCGCAGACGCATTCACCGCCTTCACATTCCTCTTGTATGCATTCAGCTGGTCCCGCACCCCGTCGCAGCGGTTGAAAATGATCATCTCCGATTTCCTGATCATTTCTGCCAGCAGGGAGCGCATATTGGTATAATACATAGGGAACGTGGAGCCGTCTATGACAGTGATCTGCTGCTCAATCTTCCAGTACCAGGGGAGCTTGGCATTTTTGTAGTTCCACATGCCGTTGAACTCGATGATGATCCGCTCCGGCTTATGAAGCTTTTCCAGATCCGTCAAATGGGCCGGATTGAAGTCCTCCTCTTGTTCGATCAGCTCCACCTCCGTGCGGCTCCTCTTCAATAGCACCGGATCGTATTCATTCTCCCCCTCCTCACAGAGAATCAGGAGAGTCTTTCCCTTTACCTGAAAATATTGCTGTGCCAGCGTGAAACAAATGAATTCCGTCTTGCCGCTTTCCAGAAAGCCGTTGATCATATATACCGGTTTCATTCATGCTCCCATCCGCCCGTCCCTGCGGGCAACCTTGCTTTTCTGCAGAAATTTCCGCCCCATAGCAGCTTATATACCATGCTTTTTTAGCGAAACAGCTCCTCCAGCCTATCCTCCTTCAGTTCCGCCCCGATGACACAGTACTTTCCCGTGACCTCCGGCTTCCCCGTCCTCACATCATGCTCCTCAGGGACGTAATCGAAGTAAATCCAGCTGCCGTCCTGTGCGGGAACCATACCTTTAGCCCGTAAAATAGCCCCATACTCCCCGCTGTCAAGGGCAGTCAGGATGCTCTCCACTCTCTCCGCCGTAAACTTGGCCGGGGATTCCTTGCCCCAGCTGGTAAACACCTCGTCCGCATGGTGATGTCCATGGTGATCGTGGTCGTGATGATGGCCGCAGCCACATTCATGGTCATGGTGATGATGCTCATGGCCGCAGCACTCCTCCTCATGATGGTGGTGCCCATGGCACTCATGCTCCTCCCCATCGTGATGGTGGTGCCCATGGCACTCATGCTCCTCCCCATCGTGATGGTGCCCATGGCACTCATGCTCTTCCCCATCGTGGTGGTGCCCGTGGCACTCGTGCTCCTCCCCATCGTGGTGGTGCCCATGGCTGCAGCACTCCTCCTCGTGATGGTGGTGCCCATGGTCCTCCTGAGCATGCTCAAGCATCTCCTTCATCATCTCGTCCAGCGTGTCTGCACCCTCTATGGTCTCCAGCACTGCCCTGCCGTCCAGCTCTGCCAGCGGAGTGGTCACAATGGTAGCCTTCCCATTGTGCTCCCGAACCATCTTCACGCATTCCTCCAGCTTCTCCGCACTCACCTTGTCCAGCCTGCTTAGAATGATCGTTCCCGCATATTCTATCTGATTAATGAAAAACTCCCCAAAATTCTTGATATACATTTTGGCCTTGGAAGCGTCCACCACTGCCACGGCGCTGTTCACCTGCACGTCCAGATCTGCCGCCACGTTCTCCACTGCCTTCAGCACGTCGGAGAGCTTGCCCACTCCCGAAGGCTCGATGAGAATACGGTCCGGCCCATAAGTCTCAATGACCTCCTTGAGAGAGGTTCCGAAATCCCCCACCAGAGAGCAGCAAATACAGCCGGAATTCATCTCCTTGATCTCGATTCCCGACTCCTTCAAAAAACCCCCGTCAATGCCGATCTCACCGAATTCATTCTCGATCAGCACAGTCTTGCTGCCGTCCAAGGCTTCTTTGAGAAGCTTCTTGATCAGAGTAGTCTTGCCCGCTCCCAAAAAACCGGAAAACACATCTATCTTTGTCATTTTGTATCCATCCTTTCCAATCACCATATTCATTGGCCTTAGCCGGATCCCTTTTGAAGCCCCCAAACACAGTAAAACTGCACTGCCGCAATGCACGGCTCATAGAAATCCTTTTCACTGCATTTCATTTTCCACCTTATTGAAGGGATTGTCAATAAGTCTAATCTAAAAGTTTTCTGAAGAATCTACACTTGTCCCTTATTCACCCTTCCTGCGGCCTGCCCGCTGCTTAAGCTCCTCCAGCGCCTCCTTGAACCTCTCGGAGGTCATGCCCGGATTGGAGCGGATCAAACCTCTCTGGAAGAAATCCTTCAGCCCTCCCAGCCGTTTCCTCAGCTCCAGATTGACAGTATATTTCGTCTTCAGATCCATGACCTCATCCCTGACACTGTCCGGGTAGGCGGAGTGCTTTGACTGCACAAGCTGCTTAAGCTGCTTAAGCCCGCTCTCAATGCCCGCCTTCAGCTCCTCCAGACGCACGTTCCTAGCCTCTTCCTGCGCCTCTCTGGCCTCAGCCCTGCTCTCCGCAAAGGCAGCCTTGCGCTCCTCCCAGTCCTGATCCGCCAAGGCTATGATCACATCCAGCCTCTTTCGGATATGAACCAGTTCCGCCTTGGCCTGCTCCATCTTCACAAGGACATTGCGCAGATCCATGGCAGCCTTGAAGGACAGCGCGAAATCCGCAAAGATCACCACCGTCAGCACATAGGTGGCCACAGTCAGGATCTGTGCCGGTATGGAGAGCACCAGCTTCTCCACCGGCACATGAATCAGTTCTGTCATGAAGATGGTCAGCACCCCCCATGCAAGGGAACTGCCCAAGCAGATATGTCCCTGAAAATTGAATTTGTTTTTGGAATAGTCCCAATAGCGCACTTTGAAGAGGGCTTCCATGGCCACTCCCGTCACGTACTCCAGCGCCGTAGCACCAATACAGCCCGCTATATAGGTCAGCACAATATTGTCCTGAAAGGGCATGGACACCACCAGCATCATGATGGCTCCGCTGCCGTAAATCGGCAGAAAGGGCCCCCGAAGGAACCCTCTGTTGGTCAGCTCTCTGGACTTTATGGACACATAGGCAGACTCGAAACACCAGCCTGCAAAACAATAAAAATAAAAGAAGAACAGCCATTGAATTACAGTATAAGAGTACATAAGCGTCACCCTCCGTCGGTATTGCGGCGCGCCTTCTCCTATCAAAACATCAAAAACAGCAACGGCCATGAGCCATATTCCGTAATATGCGCCCGCCCTCCCATTATACTCCCCTTCACGTTCCTCCGTCAAGACCACCGGAACGCTTCCCATGCCCTCCTATTCCTCGCCCTCCTATCCCTCATGGATTCTCGTCCAGATACAGCTGCACCCTATTGCCGACTGCCTCCGCAACCTGTTCCTGAGTCTTCTTCCCGGTAAAGTAATCCTCCGCCTCCTGACAGATAATTTTCAGTATAGGCTCTGTCCGCAGGGGAAGATCCCTCACCTCCTCCATTGTCTGCCTATACCGCTCTATCCATTCCTCCGTCACATCCTCGGCGTAGTATGTCACCCAGTCATCATTTTCGCTGATCTGGCCGTTATATATGGTATAAGTGCCTATGCTCACCGCCTTTCGGCTCTCTATTTCCTGCAGCCGAAGCTCCAAAGCCTTGTCGAAGGCCCCTCTGCCCACGGGAGTGCGCCCCTTATGAGCTAAGGTCTCCTGCGCCTTGTCCCCCAAAAGAAAGGCAATAAACTCCCATACCGCCTGCTTATGGGGAGAATTTGCGTTCACGGCCAGGCTTTTGGCCCTCCATCGTTCTCTGGCATAGCATCCGTCATCAAACAGAGTGCCTGCTGCAACACATCCCTTTTGCTTATGGGCCTCATAAGCACAGAAATACTCAAAACTGGAAAGGGATGTGCTCCACGCAACGGAAGGAGACCCTTTTTCTACCTCACAAACATACCGCTTTGAAGCTTCCAATATCTTTATAAACAGATCTTGGCTAAAATCGCAGGTGCCCTGCTCCCAATCGACCATTCCCCAAAGGCTCTCCGAGCCCTCCAGAAGGGATCTGAGAATATCTTCCTCTTCGTAGCTGCTCCCGATACATCCCTCTTCCTGCCATGTTATGAGAGCCTCCACCAAAGTCTCTATGTCAGGGGGCTCCTCTTCCCCCAAAACCTCCCCTTTTATTATCCATCCGTCTGCGTCTATCTCCGTGCTGATTCCGTATATTCCATCGGCCCTGCCATAGGAACAGAACGCAATAGGGAAATAATCTTCCTTTTTCAGACCGCTCTTCTCCATATAAGGCTGCAAGTCTTCAATGCCTCCCCGGGCAAGGATGCCCTGCAGATAATCTCCCAAAACCCCTCCGTACAAGATATCCGGCCCTTTTCCCGCCGCAAGCTCAACGCTGGTCTGTCTGGCGTAGTCCTCCCATTCTACCCCTTCCGCCGCCGTGTCCAGAATCACCTGATAGGTCTCGCTGGTACGGTTGAATTCCGCGATCCGCTCCTTGAGCCACGAATCGGAAAGGCTATATCCCCTGATCACCAGCGCTGTCTTGTCCGTTTCCGCCATGCGCAGCGTCTCACAGATCCCTGCCCCTTTTTGCTCCCATAGAATCTGGATCTCCCCGGTTTCCAGAACTCTGAAGTCATGCATGGTCCTGCCCGCATCATAGTATTGTGAAGATAATTCAATAGTAGAATTCTGAAAGGACACTATATTGGTTTTGGAGCCGCTCTTTAAATCTATCTCATAGATCCCCCCTGTGCGCTCCATCAAAAGCAGTCCTTCCCTGCCGGCTGCTATACCCTTGTAAATTCCGCCTAAGCCTCCCTCCCCCAGCATCACGTTATTGATTCCGGAAAGTGTGCCCTTATCCTCATCCAACTTCATCAGCAGGGTTCTGTCAAAGCTGTCGCTGTCGTCCTCCGCAAGAATCACGATAGTTTCGTCATCCAGCTGACAAATATCAACGAGGCGCATATCCAATTCCTTCTCATAGACCAGCTTGCCCTGAGAATCCCACTTCATAAGCTTTTTCTGCTTGATATGGTAAAAGCTACCGTCCCGCGCCATACAGCCCGTTCCTCTGGTCAGTCTATTGGGATCCGCAATCTTCTCAATCAAAAGCGTGCCGCTGCCATCCTCTTTGTACAGATAGACATCCACCACAAGCCCCAATTCCTCATCCCTGCTCACCCGGCCCCTCAGTTCCACCGGTTCCCCCTGATAAAACTGCATACAGATCAGCTCCGTGGCGTCATTGGACGAAAAAAGCTCCTCTGTCTCCGACCGAATCTCGGAAAATACGGCTTCGGAACGGTTCTGCTCTGTCTCTCCCCCTCCGGACTCCTCCGTTTCAAAGGTCGGTTCGAGGGCTGTATCGCCGTCAGGCTCATTGCCGCAGCCCCCTGACAGTGTGCAGCAAAGCAAAATGCAGCTTAACAGTTTCACGCCTATATCTGCCCTTCGTTTTCCCATACAAACATCCTCCTCACCGAACCTGACCGGTTCCGCCCCATCCTGCAGCCCCTGCAGACCTCCTTGAATCTGTGCCGGGCAGTCTCCCCATCTTTGCCATTCCCGCCATAGCCTTATGGTTCTGCTCCTCCCCTGCCAAAGCCTCCCAGAATTCCTCCGATCCCGGCCTCTGTACTCCCGTCCCCTCTTGCAGCAGGGAATATACGCTCAAAGACGAAGGAATATCAAAGGGCGCCAGCAACTCAGCAGTATGACCGTCCATAAAATCGGAAATATTCCACACTACTACAGTAGTTTCTATACACATATACTACCACAGCATTTTCCCCTAGTCAACATCACACAGAAGATGCCCTTGGCGAACAAGCCGCACAAGGGCATCTATATCATGCACCCACATCATGTTCCATAATCTCAGACGTAAATCACCTTCACCTCGCCAAATACCGCATCCCCGCCCACATACATCTCATAGACGCCGTCCGGCTCCCACCTTCCCCTGGCTCCCGAGGAGCCTAGGACTCTCTGAACATTCACCCGCACGTTCCATGAAGAGGGAACATACAGCGTCACGCTCCCGAAAACAGATTCCACCCGCACATTTATGGAGCCTTCGGCGGGCACGGCGTCCATGAAATAGATAGACAGAGCGCCAAACACATTCTCTATATTCACCTCTGAAACCTCACCGGAAATATACTTCATCGACGAGCCGCAAATGTTCTCATACCTGCGCTGGCTCCCGCTCTGCTCATCCTTCATAACCATTCCCCCGCCGTTCATAGCCTTGTACCGCCACCTGCTAAAACCGGGAAACAGCATTTTCAAAGCTATGGTACACAGCAGGGCGGCTCCCAGCACAGGCCAAGGCGTGATGGCTTCCAGATGCAGCGCCTCATCATTTAAGATGATCAGGAACGCGATGGAGAAAAGAATGGTCCCGAACTTTCCTTTTGCGATCCCATTGATCACAAACGCCACGAAAATGGCGGAGAACAGAATCGGCCAGAACCCAATCCCCTCCAGGTACCCCAGCCTACTGGCCAATAGGGCTGCCGCCAGCAGTATCAGCATGATCGCCCAAAAAACACTCTTTTTTCCTCGATACATAATCTTACCTCTTTCCGCATGAATCCCTCATGCTGATGATTCGACCACTCTTCCCATCCTGCGGATTCCCGCCCGGTCAAAGCCCCAGCTTTCTGGCATTGAGCCTTTCCGTCACCGCCTTGTAATAGGAGCGTGACACCAACGTTTTCTTGCTGCTGTCTCTGAACTCCATTATGCTGGAAGCGGCCAGATTCTTCGTGATAGAATAGACGCAATCCAGATTGGCGATGGAGGACTTAGAAATCCGCATGAATCTTCCGGGCAGAAGCTCCTCCAGTTCATAAAGCTTATAGTCGCAGGAAAACATTTTGTTTGCCGTGTGGGCCCGCAGCTCCCTTCCCTCCGTCTCGAAGAAAAAAATTTCCTCCAAAGGGATGAAAAAGGTCTTCTCTCCGCTCCTGAGGGACAAGCACCTCTTTCCATTGCCTTGCTCTGATATATAGTTTTGTATGCCGACTACCAAGTCATTCAGGCGGCCGCAGCGGATGACGATCTCTTCCTCCGCCAGCTCCTCTTCAATCTCGATCTTTACCTTCATACCATACCTCTGCAATGGTTCCGGGTGCTTCCTACTCTTTTTGTTTGCCGCAGGTCTATGTTCTCAGTATACAGCAAACTCCGTATATGTAAATAGGTTCTGCGCAAGAGGTAACTATAGCACTGCAAGAGGTAAGTATCATGGAATCAAGTCCTCAATCCATGATGCTGTAGCTCATCCATTCGTAAAGAAGCCTCGTTCCCTCGGTTATCTCCGGGGGCAGCAGCGCCCGTGCCACCAGTTTCAGCTCCTCCGTCTCCTCATCTATGCGCTTCAGACGGGCATAGTCCCCGTCAATCTCCGCCACCACATATTCAAATCTGCTCACGGACATTACACCTCCTAAAATTTTTCGTCTCTACAGCTTGCCCGCACATCTCCATATACGGCCAAGCTTCCCCCTGACCCCTTCCCTGAACGGCCTTTCGCTGCCTCTGCGAAACGGCCCATGCGGTCTGCAGCCCATAACCGCGCCCTCCCAGACAAAAGCATCAGCCCATTTCTCCACTGCCAAAAAAGCCGCCCCGTTTGGGACGGCTTTTCATCGAGGGCAGGTATAGCCCGCCCTGATTTCTTCTATCCTTTTACATCATATAACCTTTTTTACATCATTCCGCCCATTCCGCCTGCACCTGCGGGCATTGCGGGAGTCTCCTCCTTGATGTTTGCAACCACGCTCTCGGTGGTCAGCAGAGTGCTTGCAACGCTGGTAGCATTCTGCAGCGCGCTTCTGGTCACCTTGGCAGGATCCAGAATGCCTGCGCTGACCATGTCCACATACTCTTCCTTCAGCACGTCGAAGCCAACGCCCTCACCGGACTCTCTCACCTTGTTGATGATCACGCTGCCTTCCAGACCTGCATTTGCAGCGATGTGGAACAGAGGAGCCTCCAGAGCCTTCAGCACGATGCTTGCACCGGTCTTCTCGTCGCCCTCCAGACTCTCAGCCAGCTTCACAACTTCCTTTGCGGCATGGATATAAGCGGAACCGCCGCCGCAGATGATGCCTTCCTCCACTGCAGCTCTGGTGGCCGCCAGAGCGTCCTCCATGCGCAGCTTGGCTTCCTTCATCTCGGTCTCGGTAGCGGCGCCTACACGAATGACGGCTACGCCGCCGGCCAGCTTGGCCAGCCTCTCCTGCAGCTTCTCTCTGTCGAAATCGGAGGTTGTCTCCTCGATCTGCTTCTTGATCTGGGCAATGCGGGCCTGAATCTCGTCCTTCTCGCCCTCGCCGTCTACAATGACGGTGTTCTCTTTCTGAACCTTCACGGACTTTGCATGTCCCAGCATGTCCAGAGTGGTATCCTTCAGCTCATAGCCAAGATCGGAGCTGATCACGGTTCCGCCGGTAAGGATTGCGATATCCTGCAGCATATCCTTCCTTCTGTCGCCGTAGCCGGGAGCCTTCACAGCCACTACGTTGAAGGTGCCGCGCAGCTTGTTCACGATCAAAGTGGTCAGAGCCTCGCCCTCCACATCCTCGGCAATGATCAAAAGCTTTGCGCCGGACTGTACGATCTGCTCCAGCAGAGGCAGAATCTCCTGAATATTGGAAATCTTCTTGTCGGTGATCAGAATGCAGGGATTCTCCAGAGTAGCCTCCATCTTATCCATATCGGTAGCCATGTAAGCGGATATATATCCTCTGTCGAACTGCATGCCTTCCACCAGATCCAGCTCGGTCTGCATGGTCTTGGACTCCTCAATGGTGATGACGCCGTCCCCGCTGACCTTCTCCATAGCATCCGCCACCAGCTGGCCAACCTCGTCGTCTCCTGCAGAGATTGCCGCAACTCTTGCGATGTGCTCCTTGCCGTTGACCTTCTGGCTCATTCTGGAGATAGCGTCCACCGCACACTCCGTAGCCTTCTTCATGCCCTTTCTCAGAATGATAGGATTGGCGCCTGCTGCCAGATTCTTGATTCCCGCATTCACCATTGCCTGAGCCAGAACAGTTGCCGTGGTAGTACCGTCACCCGCCACATCATTGGTCTTGGTGGCAACCTCCTTCACCAGCTGAGCGCCCATGTTCTCGAAAGCGTCTGCCAGCTCGATCTCCTTTGCGATAGTCACGCCGTCGTTTGTGATCAGGGGAGCGCCGAAGGACTTATCCAGTACCACGTTCCTGCCCTTGGGTCCAAGGGTCACTCTCACGGTGTCAGACAGCTGGTTGACACCGGACTCTAATGCCGCACGGGCTTCCGCACCGTATTTAATCTCTTTTGCCATGATTGTCATGCCTCCATGTTATATGATAATATAGTTTAGTTCTCGATTACAGCAAGAATATCGTTCTGCTTCACTACGATGAATTCCTCATCATCCAGCTTCACTTCCGTACCGGCATACTTGGAGTAGATCACGTTGTCCCCGACCTTCACCTCCATCTTGACTTCCTTGCCGTCCACCACGCCGCCGGGGCCTACTGCAACTACTTCCGCCTGCTGGGGCTTCTCCTTGCTCTGTCCGGGAAGGACGATTCCTGACTTTGTGGTTTCTTCAGCAACTAACTGCTTTAATACGACTCTGTCGCCCAAAGGTACTAATTTCATAACCATTGCCTCCTATTATTCAGTTTGACTTTGTTAGCACTCAATAGCCACGAGTGCTAATCGCTAAGACATATAATAGTTTTATATGTAAGTCTTTGCAAACATATTCACGGAAAACGAAACTATATTATCTCTTGTTTTCTCTTGTTATCTCTCATTTTCTCTTGTTATCTCACTTTGTCCGTGAAATTGTGATTTAATATTTATTTTAGAAATGGGTAATTTTTTCCACATTTTCGCCGAAAT
>OFFJ01000243.1_pt1 | contig 46093 bp, 53 predicted proteins | sample 1521261 | NCBI WGS metagenome assembly OFFJ01 (sample SAMEA3504122, study PRJEB24116) | mouse gut metagenome | biome: mouse gut; feature: mouse-associated habitat; material: faeces | place: Denmark | collected 2011 | reverse complement strand
TCGTCAAAGCCCTCGCCCACGTATTTCCCGGTGGCGATGACCACCAGGGACTCCTCCGGCGGCGCCTCCCGGAGGGCGGCCAGCTTCTCCCGCTTCTCCTTCTGGCTCCCGGCGCCCACCAGGAGGAAAATGTGCTCCGCCATGCCCCGGAGCAGCCCGGCCAGCCGCTCGGCGTGGTCCCGGCGCTCCGTCAGGATCAGGGGCGTCCGGCCCTCCCGGAGAAGTTCAGTCGTGTCGGAGACGAGAAGAGCGTTCCTGGCGTCGTTCTGCACGATGCCCGCGTAGGCGTCCTGGATTTTCCGGGCGGCGGGCAGCCGGGTCCGGGTGAAGCGGGGGATGACGTAGTGGTCAAAAGCGCGTTTGTCCGCCTGACTCTTGGCGTCCACCAGATAGCGGACCGGGCCGCACTGCATGAAGATGATGGGCTGGTGCCCGTCCTGGCGGACCGGGGTAGCGGAGAGGCCGTATACATACTTCGCCTTGGCCGCCCGCAGGATTTTTTCAAAGGTGAAGGCGGCCACGTGGTGGCACTCGTCGCACAAAACCATGCCGTACTCGGCCACGAAGGGCTTGACCTCTTTTTCCTTCCCCTCGAATAAAGACTGCATGATGGCGACGTCGATGATTCCGCTCCGGGTGCGCTTCCCCGCCCCGATCTGCCCGACGCGCTCCAGGCGTTTCTTCCGGCCCCGCTTTTTGGGCTGCTCCGGCAGGGGCTCCTGAATGTCCAAAAACCGCTCCAGGGCCTCCTTCCACTGCTCCAGAAGAGCGCTGGAGTGAACCAGGATCAGGGCGCTGACCTTACGCTGTCCAATCAAATAAGCGCCCACCACGGTCTTGCCGAAGGCGGTGTTGGCGGACAGCACGCCCGTGTCGCGGGCCAGCAGCGCCTCCGCCGCCGATAGCTGCTCCGGCCGGAGTTCTCCCCGGAAGGACACGGCGATGGGCCGCCCCGCCTCCCGCCGGTCCTCCAGGGCGTAAGGAACGCCGCAGGACTCCAGCAGCTCCGTCAAACGGTCCATGCAGCCCCTGGGGATTCCCAGGAAGCCCTCATCCTCCCAGCCGCAGTCAAAGACCCTGGGGGTGTCGTAGACGCGCAGCCGCATGGCCTGCTTTTTGTAGAACTCCGGGTTCCGGAAGGCCGCCAGACGCTTGACGGCGTTCAGCGCCTTTTGGGAGAACCCAGCCTTGTCCACATAGAGCAAATCCGAAATCATCAGCCTGGCCTGGGCCGGGAAATCCCCGCGGGCCAGGGCCCGCCGCTTCCGCTTCTCCGGCCAGGGCTTGGGCTCCCCTGTTTCCAGCAGGATTCCCAGCTCCCCGCCTGCGCACAGCTTTCCGAGATACGCCGCCAGCTCCTCCGGCGTGATTTTGGGCAGGGACGCCAGATAGGCCCATTGGTCCGGATAGGGAACAAGGCGCTCGTCCACAAAGAGGGTATTCCCGTCCCTCTGGGCCTGTCCCTGAAAGGGCAGGGCGATGAGATTCCCAAAGCCCCCCTTGGGCACGGTGTCCTGGGAGGGGAACAGGCGGTCATAGGACTGGAAACAGAGCTCGTGGCGCCGTTCCATGGTCCGGGTCAGCAGGGCGCTGCCAAGCTTGCGGGCCTCGGCGGCGGACACAGGCTCCGAGAAGAAAAACCAGACGTGGGCCCCGTTCCCGGAGCGGGAGCGCTCCACGGCGGGCGTGAGGCCGAGGGCGGCGCAGGTCTCCCGGAAGGCGGAGACATCCTCCCGCCACGACGTCTCGTCAAAGTCCGCCGCCAGGGGCCGGGGGCGGTCATCCTCCAGCATGGGGTATATCCCAACAACATCCCGGCAGAACTCATCCTTTCCCCAAAGGTGTGCCCGAATGACGTTTGCGGTTAAAGGCATAAAAGCCCTGTTGGGGCAATCGGGACACTTTTGCGCCCTTTTGTCACAAATCCCTGGCTTCCACTCGTTTTGACAGGCGGGGACATAGCCGCTCTTTCCGGTTTTCAAGTTGTAGTAACGTCTGGCATAGAGGCTTTCCCGGCCCCGGAACAAGGAGAGGAAAAGCGCAATCTTTTCCTGAGCGGTACTGTTGGCGCTAATGGGGGCGGGCTGTTCTGGCACCGCTGCCGCTGCATGGCTGTGCCAAAAATCCTTGGGGCAAATATACTTTTTGCCGTCAAGATTTGCGCATAGGACAAACAGTGAAGATCCGTCCAGGGAAGGGAGCGTTTCGATGAAGCGGAATTCACATCCGTCTATCACTGCTGTGAATTCCATTGATATGCCCCCCTCATGTAAGACATCACAATATCATTGAATGGGCGATTTGATTAATTTGCGTGTATTCACCCTTAAAACTATACCACATTTCCATAGAAATGTATAGTGCTGGCTTTTACGGAGAAGTTAGGCTGCGGCTCCTTGTCAGTCTGCCTTTGGGCTTGACTTCATCCGCTCCTTCTCGACGGCGATTTCCACCTTCAGCTCTGTTATCATTTCTGCCAGAAGCCTTTCGCATTCTTCCTCGCTGTGAGCGTAAATGTTGCGAGCGTGCTTTTGGCCGTCTGGCCCGATAGGGGAATACCGTCCTTCCCAGAGACTTTCATTAATCTGGGTGACACAGCCCGTGCCCGCCTTACGCCGCTGGCCCTTATGGGCCTGGAAGGTGCTGGGGGCGGGTTTTCGAGGGGCGGCCGTGGTCTCTATCTTCGGATCAGCTTTGCCGATGCCCTGGTCGATCTTCACCGCCGCAGTCCGGCGCATCTCGTCGGTAACGTGGGCGTAGACGTTCAGTGTAGTGCTGCTGGAGACATGGCCGATGATGGTGGAGAGCGTTTTCACGTCCATGCCGTGCTCCAGAGAAACTGTGGAAAAAGTGTGGCGCAAATCATGGAAGCGTATCTTCTTGCACTCGGCCCGCTCCAGAACGGTTTGCAGCCTCTTTCGGACAGCAGCAGGATCTCTGGGAGAGTCCTCATTGCTTGGAGAGGGGAACATCCACTTGGCATCCACGGTTTCCCTGTATGCTTTGAGGACTTCCGCCACAGGGGCGGGAAGGATCACGCTCCGATTGGAGGCTTTTGTCTTGGGCGGGGAGACCACCAGCTCTCCTTTGACCCGGTGGACCTGCCGCTCCACTCGGAGCTCCCCGGTAACGTGCCCTTTTCTTTCAGCACAGTATTGTCCACCATGTCCAGCAGTTCAGGCACAAGGTTCGTCAGGCGGATATAGCGTTGAATTTGGGTATTACTATCAGGAGATTTGTCTGCCAACTGCTCCCTTGATGTCTTTCCTAACTTCTGTCCCAGTGGGACAGAAGTTAAATCTGTGCGCTCACCTTGTTGCCGCCGCATGGCGTCCAGCTTCATTTTGTAGGCAAACGCCTTTTCCGAGGGCAGAACTTGCTCCCGCTGGAGGTTGCTGTCCACCATGATAATGACGGCTTCATCATCGATCAGTTCCCGGACGATACAAGGCACCGTAGGAAGTTCTGCCAGCTCCGCCGCCATTTTACGCCTATGCCCGGACACCATTTGATAGCCGCCGTCCGGCATGGGCCGCACCAGCATGGGGGAAAGGACACCACGCTCCTTTACGCTCGACACCATTTCCGTCATACTCTCGTCCATCCGCACCTTGAACGGGTGGTCGGGAAAGTCGCTGATCTCGGCGGTGGGCAGGTCGATCACATAGCTGCGCTGGGCGTTGTCCCGTTCTGCCTGGGTAGAGAACAGGTCGTTATAGGCCCCGGTCAGCCCCAGGTCGATTGCGGTTCCTCTGCTCAAGGGTGCTCACCTCCTCCACCAGCGCGGTATACGCCGCCGCCACCTTCCCCTTGCCGTCGTGGGCGAAAATACTCTTGCCCTCTACACTGCACTCCGCCGCCCGGACAGAAAAGGGTATTTCCGTGTTCAGCACCCGGAGATTGCTCCCGGTCTGCCGCAGGGCGGCGATGATGCTCTTGGCGTTGTTGGTACGGCTGTCCACCATTGTCAGCAGGATGCCGTCAATCTTCAGCTCCGGGTTGATTTGCCGCCGTACCTTGGCGATTGACCCCATCAGTAGCTTCAAGCCCTTGGTGGACAGGTAGTTGGCCTGACAGGGAATGAGAACGCTGTCCGCCGATGCCAAGGCGTTGATGGTCAGCATACCCAGCGAGGGCATACAGTCAATCAGAACATAGTCATAGTTCCGTTTGACCGCCCCCAGGTAGCTCCTCAGTACAAACTCCCGGCTCATGGTGTTCACAAGGCTTACCTCAAAGCTGGACAAGCCAATGTTGGAGGGCACAAGATCAACACCCTCAATGTCCTTCAAAATGCCCTTGTCCAGCGGCGAGAGGTTGCCGTTGTCCACAACGACTTGCATCAGGTCAGAGATGGTCGTGTTCAGATCGTCCGGGTTCTTTATGCCCAGGCTCACCGTGAGACTGCTTTGGGGGTCTGTGTCCACCAGCAGCACCTTTTTTCCTTGTTGTGCCAGCCCAACACCCAAATTGACCGTTGTGGTGGTCTTGCCGACGCCGCCCTTCTGGTTGGCAACAGCGACCACTTTGCACTTGTTCATGGGTTTCCGCCTCCTTTCTCTGGATATAGTCATAGCCGCCTGCGGCAAAACAGACGGCTATGTAAAGTGGGCCAGCGGCCCACCTGGGGCCTACTGCCCCTCGTCCATGAGAAGTGCCAGAACGTCCTCCATGCCAGCGTCAAAGATGAAGTCCTCGCTCTCCGCCAGAAACTCCTCCATGAACATCTGCGCCAGGGCGGGGTACTGCTGGCAGTCGGTGAAGTCCTCCGACGGCGCGATCTCCACCAGGGCATAGACGCCCTCCAGCACCTTCATGGCCCCGGTGCAGTCGCCGTGGCTCACCATGAGCCGCAGGGCCTTCTCCGTGGCCCGCACCATGTCCAGCTCGCCCACCTCCAGGAAGGCGCTCCACAGGGCCTCCATACTCTGCTGGGCGGTGCTGCGAACCTCGTCGGCCAGCTTCTCAACGCGGGCCTCGCTGTTCTGCGCCTCGTTCTTCTTCCACTTCATGACTTGTCCTCCTACTGTAAAATTCACAGCCGTCAGCGGGATTTAGATGGCTATGTAGGGTCGGGGCAGGGGGGAAATTACGTCTGCCAACTGGGACAAAAAAAGAGCGCCGTTTCATTCAGGGAATGATTCGGCGCTCTATGTATGGCTGAAATATAACAGTATTCAGTTATGGCAAAGCAAGTCAAATCAGGAGAAAAATACAGATTGATTTTTCGGCATCGGGGGCCTTTAGAGAGGGTGATAGCCGCCCATGACGGCCTGCCCTAAGACCAGGCCCAAATCGACTTCTTTCGCTCTGTCAGTTAGCCCATTTTTTAACCCAAAAGGGCCGGTTAGCCCATATTTAACCCAAAAAAACGGGGTCAAATTGTGGCAAATCAGGCCAAATCAGGGCAAACACGACCAAAGGTTTTCAAAAGGAAAATCCCCGGAAAATCGCAATTTTCCGGGGATTTTAATCGTTTTGAGAATAAAATCAGCGCTTGCTGAACTGCGGCGCGCGGCGGGCGGCCTTGAGGCCGTACTTCTTGCGCTCCTTCATACGAGGGTCGCGGGTCAGGAAACCGGCGGCCTTGAGGCCGTACTTCTTGCGTCCAGTCCGCAAAAGTTCCCTATTCCCAATGGGTTTAGCGGATATTATTCAAAATGAACCCCAAAATGAACCTCATTATTTCGGATTATTCGCAAATGCCTGGTTGACTTTTGAGATCAGATCCTTTGGCTGGTTGTAGGTCAGGTGTGCGTAGATATCCAGCGTGATCTTGGCGTGTTCATGGCCCGCCAGTACCTGCACCGTCTTGACGTCGACGCCAGCCAGGAGAAGGTTCGTGATGTAGGTGTGTCGGAGTTGGTGCGGCGTCACCTCGAAGTCGATGCTGTACACCACATCGCTGTTGTGGGCGGCCCGCTCTCCCAGGACGGGTGTTACAGTGTGCGGGATTTTCTGGCCATTGACATAGCGGTAGTACGTCCGCTCCCGGACGGTGCGGGTTCGCACATAGCCCCACACCCGGCGCCACTGTGTTTCGGACAGCGCACCCCCATCCCGGTTGGCGATCACGAAGTCAGAGTTGGACTTTTCCTTGACGGCCTCTAAGCACTCCACCAGCTGGGGCGGGATCGGGATTGTCCGCTTGGCTGCCTTTGTTTTAAGGTCGGTCAAGATCACCGGCCTGTTGTGTTCTGTGTGCCAGGCTCGACGGACTATGATATGCGGAGCATTGTCATCCAGATACACGCTGTCCCACTGAAGGCCAAGGGCCTCCTCCCTGCGTAGGCCGGCGTAAAGGCATAGCATGATGAAGGGGTACGGCGGCAACCCCCGGACTGCATCCAAGAGGGTGGCAACCTGCTCATCGGTGAGGGCCTGACGCTCCTTTGGGGTTTTCCCTCCCTTGGGGTTAAGGTTCTTGCACGGCGACTCATCTATGATGCGGCTTTCCACTGCCGAGCCGAAGATCATCTTGTAGAGCATCTGCACGCCTCGGTAGATCGAGGCCGACTGCGCTGCGGCCTTGCCGATGGCCATCTTCACATCATCGGGAGTGACTTCGGCCATGTACTTTTTCCCCAGCGGTTCGATGATATAGATCTTCACCTTGGAGGTGTAGTCCACAAGGGTAGTTGTCCGAATGTGGGAGCCGTGCATGGTGAGCCACTTGGTGGCATACTCCTCCACGGTGGGGTTCTCCCGGCGGTAAACGTCCTCCTCAATCTCCTTCTGGATGATGGCGAGTTTTTCATCCATCTCCTCCGGGGTTCTGGCATAGACAGCGAAGTACTTCCCATCTGGTCCCTTGATCCGCTTCCGGTACTCTTTCCGGCTGGCCATGAATTCATAGGTTGGTTTTTTAGGTCGAGCCACGGGCTCACCTCCTATCTTTTTCGGTTTTTACAGAAAAAACAGGGTTTTCCCTGACATTTTGCAGTTAGGCCCCATGTTTCAGCAGAAAAAGACGGCGTTTTATGCTATACTTCATTATGCGCAAATACATACTCTTGGCGTCAGGGTGGAAAGGAATCGCAAATGTCGGACATCGATATGCAAATCCTGCTTTTGTTCCAGCAGCTGGACGCAGAGCAGAAACAGGACTTCATTTGCCACGCCCTGTCAATGTTAGAAGCTGAGCCAGAAGGAGTTCCTTCTGATCAGGGGTCAATGCCTTCATAAGCTCCACAAGCTGCCGATCCAGATTGTCAAGCCCATCCTCGGAAACGGGGGTGGGCTTTTTTTTGCCCAATTTTAACTGTGCGCCGATGGTCATGCCTACAAAATTCTCTTTTACCGTAATCTCCAAGGCTCCATCAGAATTCATTTCTGCCGACAAAATGGCTTCATTTACAAATTTGATAAAGGCAACTAATGGAGCGCCTTCCGGGGAATTGCTATCAATTCCCCAAAGAGTGGATAGCAATTTTGAATCAATGCACGATGCATCTATAAATTGCTTTCGATTTTCGTTTATGGCCTCCCAATTATTAAATGGCTGGAGTCCAAGTAAAAAATCTGTTGGTACATCAAAGTATTTTGAAATTTTTGAAAGCTGATCCGCTCTGGGCGTGTAACCTGCTTTTTTCCAGCTGGTAACTGTTGCACGATTTATGCCGATTTCATCTGCAACTCGCCCAGGTTTTACGCCTTTATCGCCGCAAAGGGAGAGGAATGCATCATAAAACAAGAAGTGTCCCCCCAGTCAAAAAATTTGAGAACTTAAACAAAAGCCCTTGACTTGTTTAATTTCTTATGGTATCCTATGCTTGCTTGTTGGAGAACTTAAACAAATAGAAACCCAAGCCCAGTGAAAAACCACTGCGCTACGATAAATTATGTTTAACTCCATAAATATAATATCACGTTTGTTTATGTTTTTCAACCATATTTTGAGAAAGGAGGGGAGAACTTGATGCCCCAGGAATGGACTGCGGATGTGGTGGCCCAAATGCACATGGCCAAAATCACAATGAAGCGACTGGCTGCCGAATGTGGGTACACCCCTGAGTACGTCAGCATGGTGCTGAATGGGCACCGAGACACCGAGATTGCGAAAACCACCATCTTGGCCGCGCTTGGCAGATTGGTCAACCCTACCAACACATGAAAAAACCGCCCCAGGCGGAAAGAAGGGAGATGACACGGCGCAGTGCCGCTGAAACAAAAAGTGCCCTGCCAAGTGCTGACACACCTGACAGGGCAAGCGACCCGCAAAAACACGCAAAAAGTCACAGCTGGATTATATCACATCCTTCTGTTGGCTGGCAAGAGGTGAATCGACAAGGAGTGACGCAAATGACGCTGTTAACTCGCAAAGAAGCCGCCGCGCACCTGGGAATATCCGTTGACCTGTTGGATCAGGAGCGGAGCACCGGCCGACTGGCTTATATCCAGCGGAAACCCGGCAGCAAGGTTTGGATCACTGAAGAGGCCATCGCTGAGTACTTGGCGCGGGCCACCCATCAGGCCAGACCGGAGCTGAAGCAGGTTCGGCGGCCCTATCGGCGGCGGGCCTAAGTCCTCCGCAACAACATCAATCGCAGGAAGGAGTTTTTACATATGAAATCGAAAAGGAGCCTTGCATCGGTGGCCTGTGAGTTGCTGGCCGTGCTCCTGATTACCGGCACCGCATTCATGTGGGGCAAGGGCGTGGCCCTGGCCGATCGTGGGTACGAGGCCATCGGCGGGGAGTACCTGCTCCTCCTGATTCCGGCCATCTACTACACCGGCAAGCGGACAATCCTGGACTGGATTGCCGAGCTCCGGGAGCTAAAGAAAGGACGGTATTGAAAATGGACAACAAAGTTAGAGGCGGAACCCTCTTGATCAAAACCGCCGGCGACCAGTCCGAGGTGGAAGTCTCTGGGACCCGGATGGACATCATCTTTAATTGGACGGCTTTGACCAACCAAATCTGCCAGACCATCGGCTGTCCGCCGATTGCCCTCGCCGCAATGTTGCCGCACCTGATCGATGACTACAAGCACAACGCCCTCAAGTACGAAGTTAAGATGGGGGGAAATACGCATGGCTAAGACGCTGGAGGCCCTCACGATGGACGAGATCATCACCGGCCTGGGCGACATTCGGGCGACCGCCGAGGGCAAGAATCGGGACATCTGCCAAGCGGCAATCAATATGCTCCCTCACGGTGAGTGGGGCGCATGGCTGAAGAGGGAGGTGAATTACTCTCCCTCCGCCGCACAGAACTTCATGAAGGTCTACCGGGAGTACGGAGACAGCCAGCAGAGTTTGTTCGGCGGCATTCCGAAATCCCAGACGTTTGGGAATTTAACCTTCTCCAAGGCATTGAGCCTGTTGGCCATCCCGGATGAGGAGGAGCGGGCACAGTTTGCCGCAGAGAATGACGTCGAGCACATGACCACCCGTGAACTGAATGAGGCTCTCAAAGCCCGGAACGAAGCGCAGGAGGCCGCAGCCGCCGCCCAGGAAGAAGCCACCAAGTTGCGGCAGGAAAAGGGACTGCTCCAGGAGCAGCTTGACGATCAGGCCCGCGTCTATGAGGCCAAGCTGACCAGTGCCGGCGTTGAAGTTAACCAGGCAAAGGCAGAGGCCCAGGCTGCGAAGGATGCCCAGGAAAAGGCTGCTGCGAAAGCGCAGCGGTTTCAGGATGCCTTGAGTGAGGCCAACAGCACCGCCCAGGCCGCCGAGGAGGAACGCTCCAGACTCCTCCGGGAGTTGGAGGAGCTGCGCAGCCGTCCGGTTGACGTAGCGGTCGAGGTGGACACAGAGGCCGTAGAAGCCGCACGGAAGGCCGCTGTCGCAGAGATGGAGAACAAGGTAGCCCAGGCCACGGCGGACATGAAAGTGGCTGACGAAAAGCGCAAGGCCGCCGAGGAATCCCTCGTTGCCGCTAAGAGGGAACTGGATGAGCTGAAGGCCAAGGAGCCGGAGGTTCGGGAACTCACCCAGGAGGAGAAGAACGCTCTGACCGCTGAGGCGGTGAACCAGGCCAAGGCCGAGGGTGCCGAGCAGATCCGCAGTCTGGAGAAACAGCTGGCCGCTGCCGACCCCAACGTGGCCGAGTTCAGAGTGCGTTGGGATGCGTGGCGAGAGGACTACCAGAAGATGGCGGAAGTTTTGGAACGCATTACCCAAACCGATCCTGAACGGGCTGCCAAGCTGCAACAGGCAGTAAAGGCCGCACTGGAGCAAATGTCCCAAACCTAAGAGGTCTGCTTTGCCGCCGCAAAACGGCATTCACATAGCAGAAATACCATTCTCATGAAAGGAGGCAATCGCATGAATCCCGAAATGCAAAAGTCCATCCTGCAGATGGCGCGAGGGGCCATCATGGAGCGGGCGGACTATGAGATGTCCCGGCTGTTGGCTAACATTCTGGACCCGAACACATCCGCCACCGCCAAGCGCAAGCTGACGCTCACGCTGGAACTGAAGCCGGACGATGACCGGCAGACCATCACCGTCAGCTGCACCGCGAAGCCCACGCTGGCCGCTACCAACCCCGTTGTCACGTCCCTCTATGTGGCCGACGAGGACAGCGTGGTGGAGATGGTGCCGCAGATTCCCGGCCAGACGGGAATGGACGGGAACGTTCAGGAAGCACCCCCGGTTCTGAAAATTATCAAATTTGGGTAAGGAGGAAAACCAATCATGCTGAAAGACTTTATCTCGCACATCCAGAAAACCACCCAGCCGCTCATCCAGCAGGTCGGAAACAGCATCTTCGCCATCACCGGCAGCGGCAACGCAACGGAGCTCCGTCCGACCATCGACCATCCCGAAACCCTGACGCTCAACAGCCTGGACGCACTGGTGAAACTGGTGCGAACCGAGGCCGCAGAGGTCGAGGCGCCGCTGTACATTACTGTACCCACCCACCTGACCGTCCGCTGCTTCGACCGGCCCCAGCCCGAAGCCCGGTTTTTCCGGCAGATGTACTATGAGGTCAAGGCCACCGATGTTCCTGGGTTCAGCGATGGCTTCCGGGAGCAGGAACGGGCCATCATCGAACTGCGGAGCAAGTTCGCCCCCAGCGAGGGTGTGGATTACCTGCTGGACATCCTTTCCCGCATCAGCAAGGAAAGCAATGTGACCTCCAAGGACAACGGGGTTTCTCAGTCCGTGGAAGCGCGGCAGGGCATTGCCCTCAAGGAAAACATCCCCGTAAGGCCCCGTGTGCCCCTCCGTCCTTTCCGCACCTTCCAGGAGGTGGAGCAGCCGGAAAGCGAGTTCCTTCTCCGGCTGAATGAGGAAGGAAGCATTGGGCTGTTCGAGGCCGATGGCGGGATGTGGAAGCTGGCGGCGCGGCAGACGATCAAGGCTTTCCTGGAGGACAAGCTGGCCGACCTGGTCAACTCCGGGGCCGTGTACGTCGCCCTGTAAGGAGGCATCGGCGTGACTGCAAAAGAATTAGCCGAAATGCTCTCCGGTCGTGAGTACGGCATGGAGATTACCAAGGACGAGGAGCGGCAGGCCGCCGATGCTGGGCTGGTGGTGGCCTATGGCTACTCCGATGACAATGTGGAGCTCCGCGGGGCCATCGATGCAGAGGTCGGAGCTTATGACGGCACCACCCTCTACGTCAACAAGGATGGGCTGGTCGAGGAACCGGCCTGCGGCATTGCGGAGAATATCAGCTGCCCCTATTACGCGGCGGTCAGGGACGCTGCCAAGAAAATCGAGGCCATCTGGGGCAAGGGCAGTGTGTCCTGGACTTTCGAGACGGACATCCCGCATGAAACCTTCACCATCAACGAGGATGGGGAACCGTTCTGTGAGGGCATCGTGTTCAGCATGGAATCCCTGTAAACAGCAAGAGGCCCGCTGAGTGGCGGAACACCCGGCGGGCCAGAGGCAAATAAAACAATATAGTCCACAATGTCAGGTGCGACTATTTGTGTGGTTTATAGCCTTAAATTGACTTGCTATTTCTTTGAAACAGAGTGATGAATGTGATGCCAAAAGCCAAAGCCCTCCGGCGGGGGTAGGAGACCCGCCGGAGGGAGACCGGCGCAAGGCCAATCGAAATATGCCTTTATTCTAAGGCGGAAACGAGGAAATGTCAACATGAAAACCACAAAAATCGTTATCAAGAACCTGTTCGGCATCCGGGAGGCGGCCCTGGACGGGCGCTCGGTGGAGCTGGCTGGGCCCAAGGGCAGCGGGAAGACCTCTGTGTTGGATGCCATCCGCTATGCCCTCACCAACCGCTCCGACCGCGACTACATCATCCACCAGGGCGCGGACGAGGGCGAGATCATCATCGAGACGGACACCGGTCTCTCCATCGACCGCAAGACCCGCACCACCAAGGCGGACACGGTCAAGGTCCGGGACGGCAACCTGCTCCAGACCCGCCCGGCGGAGTTCCTCTCCGGCATCTTCACGCCCCTGCAGCTCAACCCGGTGGCCTTCACCCAGCTCAGCCGCCAGGAGAAGAACCGGGTCATCCTGTCGCTGATCGACTTCGCCTGGGATATGAACTGGATCAAAGAGCAGTTCGGGGAGATTCCCCAGGGCGTGGACTACTCCAAGCACATTCTGGAAGTCCTCTCGGATATCCAGGCGGAGAACGGCGTTTACTTCCAGTCGCGCCAGAACCTCAACCGGGACATCCGCAACAAGAACGCATTCATCGCCGACATCGCCAAAGATATCCCACAGGGATACGACTATACCCGCTGGGATAGTTACCCCATCAGCGATAAGTACCGGGAGCTGGAGCGCATCCGGGAGGCCAACAGCCGCATTGAGCGGGCAAAGTCCTTCATGGCCAGCTTCGAGTCCAAGAAGCGCGGATTGGAAGCCAACCGGGATGTGGCAATCGCGGCAGTCGACCGGGAGATCACTCGTGAGCGGGAAGATTTGACGGGCACCATTGAGCGGCTGAAGGCCCAGATCAAGGCGGCGGAGGACAAGCTGGCCGGGTTGGAGCAGCGCCGCAGCGAGCGGATTGCTTTGGAGGAAGCCAAGTACAACGAGGCAGTGGCAAAGCTGGAGCGCGACAACGGCGTGGCGGATCAGTACGCCGGGCAGGAGCCTACCGACACCTCGGCCCTTTCCGCCGAGGTGGACGAGGCGGAGGCCATGCGGAAGCACCTCAACGAGTACCAGCGGATGGTTTCGATGCAGAAAGAGGTGGAGGCCCTGACGGAGCAGTCCGAAGAGCTGACCCGGAAGATTGAGCTGGCGCGGGAACTCCCGTCAACGATTCTGGCCCAGGCTTCCATCCCCGTCGAGGGCCTGACGGTGGAGAACGGTGTGCCGCTGATCCACGGCCTGCCCATCAGCAACCTGTCGGACGGCGAGCTTTTGGAGCTCTGCGTTGACATCACGGTCAGCAAGCCTGGCCAGCTGGGGATCATCCTGGTGGACGGTGCCGAGCGGTTGGACAGCGTAAGCCGGGAGCGGCTCTACGCCAAGTGCAAGGCCAAGGGGCTCCAGCTGATTGCCACCAGGGTAACGGATTCTGAGGAGATGGAGGTAATTGAGTTATGATGCCTAAAGACAAACTGCGGCAGTTGACCGGCGATGAACGCCTGGGTCAGATGCGGGAATCGGAGTACCTGGGTGCGGAGGATATCGATGATGGCGTGGAGCCTGTTCTGACGATCTCCGGCCTTTGGAATGGCATGGTGACACTCCAGCGCGGCAAGGAGAACAAGGACGTGCTGACCTTTGCCGAGGAGCGTGTTCCCGGTATCATGCAGGTCCGGCCCATGATTGTCAACTCCACCAATCGGAAGGTTCTGCGGAAACTGTTCGGAGACGCCAAAGCGTCCACACTGACGGGGAAGCAGATTCAGCTCTACATCGATCACAAGGTTCGGGACCCCCAGGACGGTGGGCTTACGGACGGTATCCGAATCCGGGCCCACAAGCCCCGCGTCCAGCAGCGTCCGCAGGTTCCACCCTGCACGGACTGCGGAAACCCGATCCAGCCCGCTATGGGCAAGTCTGCCGACTGGCTGGCGGCCTATACCACGAAGAACTACGGCGTTCCACTGTGTGCGGAGTGCGCCCAGAAACGCAAGGACGCCGCCGCTGCGGAAGCGCCGAAAGCGGAAGAACCGAAATCTGAAACCAATGAAAGCGAGGTAACCGAGCATGGCGGAGATGAAGACCATTCCGGCGGTGACGGCGAAGAATTACTTTGACCCTGATATTGAGATGGCCTATATGGGCTCCACCCAGGTAAAGGGCTTCATGCGCTGCGAGGCGGCGGAACTGGCCCGTCTCAAGGGGGAATACCGACCGGCCACGACCACAGCTTTGCTGGTGGGCAGCTACGTGGACGCCTACTTCGAGGGGAGCCTCCCCGTGTTCCAGGCCCAGCACCCGGAGTTGTTCAAGCGGGACGGAACGCTGAAGGCGGAGTTCACCCGCGCCAATGACATCATCAACCGCATGGAGGCGGACGAACTGTACACCCTTCTGATGTCTGGGCAGAAGCAGGTCATCCGCGCCGGCGAGATTGCCGGAGTTCCCTTCAAGGTCAAGATTGACAGTCTGCTGGATGGTGATACCTGCGCGGAGATCGTCCGGCGGTTCCCGGACACGGCCACCGTGATGGGGCTCTGCGACGGGGCCATCGTGGATCAGAAGGTCATGCGCAGCTTGGAGAGCGTTTGGGACGGCACAGAACGGGCCTACGTGCCCTTCTGGAAAGCCTGGGGGTATGACGTTCAAGGTGCCATCTACCAGGCCGTTGAGGGGCATTTGTGGCCGTTCCTGCTGGCTGTCGGCACCAAGGAGGATGAGCCGGACCTGCGGGCAATCCACATCCGGGATGAGGTTCTGGCCCCCAAGCTGGCAGAGATTGAGGACATGGTCCCCCGCTTCCAGGCCATCAAAGAAGGCCGGGAGGCTCCGCACCGCTGCGAGTGCTGCGCCTATTGCCGCGCCACCCGGAAGCTGACAAGGATCGTTGACGCTGAGGAACTGGAGGCTCCCTATGGGGAGGCAGAGGATTGATTGATCTTGCCGATCAAGTCAAGAGCCTTGTAACAATCCAGGAGGTAGCGGAGCACTACGGTTTCCACCCAAACCGGGCTGGGTACATATGCTTTCCCCTGGGAGCGGGAAGCAATGCAGGGGGCCGAGATGCCGGACGGGTTATCCATCTACGACCAAATGGCCTACACCTCCCTGCGGACTCTGTACCACGATTACCACGAAAAGCGGATGGATCGGGCAACAGCATCAGCGGAAAAGCGCCGTATCTTCGGGGCCTGGGACAGAGCGAAGCGCACGGCTGAGTTTGAGCGCAAGCTGGCATTCTTCCACGCACGGCTGTACAAGGACACCGAGGGAGCCAAAACAGCGGTCAGGAAGAACCCTACCCCGGAGAACGCGATCACACTGTGCAACGTGCTGGACGGGCTGGAGCAGTACAGACCCAAGGCCGAGGAAGGCTCCCCGTAAACACCACTATCAAACATCACGGTGCAGGGCGGTCAATGGCCACCCTGCACCCCCACCAAAGGAGGTAAACCATGCCCAACTGTAAGATTTGCGGCCACCCTGTCACGGCAGGCCCGGTGATGCACTCGGACTGCCTGACGAAGCTGGTAACCGAAACCGCAGAGAAGTTCTGCGATAACTACTGCGTGTGGCCGGATATGTACACCTCGCAGGAGCAGCTGGAGCGGGAACGCTGCGAGGGCTGTCCCATGGGGCGGCTGATGAAGCTGGCGCAGTAAGGCGAGGAGAAGCTATGAGAATTCTGGATATAGTGAAGTTCAATAGCGGTGTGGCGCTTGTCGTTGACGAAATGCCCGCCTTGACCTACGAGAAAATGGTTGCTCCGGTCTCGGCCTGCGAGGGCGAGTACGAGAAGTTCGCCTTTGCAGGAAGGGAGTTCCTGATCGGAAGCGATGAAAACGGTGTGTTCTACGATGTCCTGTATCACCGCGTCGAACCCGGTGGGCGGAAAGCATTTGCTGGCCACGAGTTTTCCCTCCAGATGAAGAATGGCGAAACATTCAAAACCGATGGCTGGTGGTGGGATGGAGGCTTACCCGTAGCGGCGAGGATGCTCGGAATTGAGATGGGCGGGGTTACGATTCAAGACCGTCCCTCTCTCGAAAAGTGTTTCGTCTTCACCGGGCGGTATGTTGATGTGAAAGCACTCAACGAGCGGTTGTATCATCCGTTTGTGGAAGAACGCGGAGAAATGGAACCGAAGGATTACCGGGAGTTTGAACGCGAGATAAAATCCACAAAAAGTCAGAAGGGCGAGGAGGCTGTCCAGAATGCCTAAGAAATACATCGACAGCCGCGGGTGGAAGTACCGGGTTATGAGCGGCCTCGGCGAGAACTGCTTCAAAGCCCGGTACCAGCGGCCCGAGAAACAAGGCGACGTCGGCTGGAAAGGGCTGGCGGCAGTTCCCTGGCGGCAGACCCGTGAGGAGGCCCAGGCTGACCTTGACCAGCTGGCCGCGAAAAAGGGCTGGAGGGAGTGGCGGGGATGAGAAAAGCCGTCATGCTAAGTGTTAACCCCAGGTGGTGCGGGCTGATTGCCTCCGGGAAAAAGACCCTGGAAATCAGGAAGTCGAAACCTAAGCTGGATGTGCCCTTCAAGGTTTATATTTACTGCACCAAGGGGCGGGGACTCCATTTCTGGAACTCCAGAACCTATGCGTATGCCGATGATCGCAGCCATAACGCATTTGACCTTCGCGGGGATGGCAAGGTTATCGGAGAGTTTGTGTGCGACCGGATTTATCAGTATAGCACCGCCAATATTGATGGCGCGAATATTTCAGAGAATGATGTGGTATCTCAATCGTGCCTATCTCGCAGAGAACTGGACGCCTATGAGAACAGCGCAGAACCGAAGGAGAACTGCATTTATCTGATTGGCCTCTACTGTTGGCACATTACCGACCTCAAAATTTATGAGCGGCCTATGGATCTTTTCATAACGTGGGGGCTGAAACGTGCGCCGCAGAGTTGGCGCTATGTTGAGGAGGTTGGAATGCTATGAGTGACGTAGAAAGATTGACCAAGCGGGACGGAAAAGGCCATGCCTATTTCGATGATGATGGTTCCTTGATCCGAGGGGCAAACGGCACCTTCCGTCAGAAAAAAGACATGACAGCTCAATTTATCCATCAAAGATTTGTGGCGCTGGACAAAACGATAGACCGTCTCGCTGCCTATGAGGACGCAGGCTCCATTGCTTCCCTCCAGGCATATGCCAAAGCAGCAGAAGATGGACGGCTGGCAATCTTGCCGTGCAAAGTTGGAGATGTTGTTTTTGACATCCAGGACGGAACACCGTATGCAACCAGAGTGGTGAGCTTCTCCTTCTTCGGCGATCACTTGGCCTGCCGGACGGTGAGCAGTTATCCAGATTTGGAAGCGTTTGGGGAACGAATTTTTCTCACCCGCGGCGAGGCAGAGGCTGCGTTGGCAAAACGGAAGGAGGCGCAAGAATGAGAAAGGCAATAGCAATCGACTTTGACGGCTGCCTCTGCACCGATGCTTTCCCGGCTATCGGTGAGCCGAACTGGGCCGTTATCAACCGGGCCAAAGCGGAGCAGCGGCGCGGTGCCGGTCTGATCCTCTGGACCTGCCGGGAGGGTCAGATTCTCCAGGAGGCGGTGGAGGCTTGCCAGGGCTGGGGCCTGACCTTCGACTCCGTGAATGAGAGCCTGCCTGACTGGATTGAGGAGTTCGGTACCCGCCCCAGGAAGATCGGGGCCTCAGAGTATTGGGATGATAAAGCGGCGCGAATTCCTACCGCGCTTCGGTTCTTCGTGGGCGGCCCTGGCGATGACTCCATCGAACTGATCATGACAATGCCAGATAACGAGAACACGGAATTGGAGCCTTGCCCCTTCTGCGGGAGTACCAACCTGTATTATGAAAGATATAGCAGCCCGGCGGGAGAGCGTTGGCGCTGTTGGTGCGCTGATTGCATCGCCAGCATTGACCCCGGCACAGCGCAGGAGATGGGGCAGGTCCGGGAGATGTGGAACCGCAGACCTGATGTGCCAAACAAGCCGCTGACCCTTGAGGAATTGCGGCAGATGGACGGCAATCCGGTCTGGGTAGCAACCACCGCAGGCCGAATCTGGGCACTCGTTGATGTTCAGGAAGATGGGAGCGTTCTTCTCCGCAATAGCCATGGTGATGACTATGAGGCCGATATGGTTCTCTGTGACGGCGCCATCTACCGTAATAAACCGAGAGGGGTGAAGTAGATGCCTTCGCTGAATGTTTGCGGCGAATGGAGCGATGATGAGCGCAAGATGTTCCTCGACGCCCTTAAGGAGCGCAAGACGGAATATTGCAAGCGGCACGGCTTTCCCATCCCGCAGTTTGACAAGGCTGAAGACTTCTATGTCGAGCCGGAAATGATGCCCGGTTACAAACCGCCTGAGAAGAAAATTCTGGACGTCACCTGCGGGGCGCGAACGATCTGGTTCGACAAGTGCCACCCTGCCGCCATTTACTGCGACCGGCGGCGAGAGGAGTACCAGCACCTCTGGAAGAACGCCGGGAACTGCTCCCTGAGCATTGATCCTGATGTGCTTTGCGATTTCACGGATTTGCCGTTCCCAAGCGATTCCTTCCCCCTGGTGGTGTTTGATCCGCCCCATCTGACCAGGGCGAAAGAAACGGCATGGCTCGTCAAGAAATATGGGAAGCTGGATGATACATGGCCGCAGATGCTGCATGATGGTTTTGCGGAGTGTATGCGTGTCCTAAAGCCTGACGGAGTGCTGATCTTTAAGTGGTCAGAGTACGATATCCCCGCAGAAAAGGTCTGGAGGGCCATTGGTCAAAAGCCGCTCTTTGGACACCACAGCGGAAGAAACTCTAAGACCTTTTGGGGTTGCTTTATGAAATTTGCAGAAGCAGGAGGAGAGTTATGAGCCAACGCAGAGAGAAACGGCTTCGCCAGTTGGAGCCGAGTATCGGCTCTGGAGCATCTGGCGGCAGCACCGACCATGGTGATTAACACAGAGAGCAAGCCGGCCTGGATTTGCATGGCAACTGGAAGATCAAGGCCGCCGCTGGCCTGTTCTTTAAGCGGACGCAGATCGGCGACCGGCTGGAGGCTCTGCCCACCGATGTGGTGCGCTGGGTGAGGTGCTGGGACTTGGCTGCATCCGAGAAAACCGATGGCGGCGACCCGGCATACACCGCTGGCGTCCTCATCGGGAAGCGAAGCAACGGGCGGTACATTGTGGCTGACGTAATCAACAAGCAGATGTCGGCGTCCGATGTGCGCAAGACCATTCTGATGACGGCTCAGATGGACCGGAGCAGATACGGAGATGTGCGCATCCGGCTCCCGCAAGACCCAGGCCAAGCGGGAAAGGAGCAGGCCCAATCCTACACCAAGTTCCTGGCAGGCTTCAGCGTGACCACCGTTCTGGAGAGCGGCAGCAAGCAGTCCAGGGCAGAGCCGATGGCGGCGCAGTGGCAGGCCGGAAACTTCGATATCATGAGCGGAGAGTGGAACGAACCATACCTCCTTCAGATGGAGAATTTCCCTGATGGGAAGTTCAAGGACATGGTGGACGCTTCGGCGAACGGTTTTCTGGAACTGGAGACCGGGGTGCAGCCGTTCGGATTCTCTTTCTGACCTATGCGCCAAAATACACGGTTTTTATCAACAGGTCTGGCAGACCAAAGAGGTGATTGTCAAAAATGAGGTTTTTTAACATCGAGCTGGGCCGGTCAAAGGTACGCGACCAGTACCGGCAGGGCGAGGGCAAGTTCGTCTCCCGGTGGGCTCGCCCGCCCTCCAGGAATACAGCCGAATGGCTGGAGATGTACTCCAAGAGCCCCCGACTGTCCGTTGTGGAGAAGATAGCCACTGACCTCGCCAGCCTCAGTGGGCATCTGTACCGAGTCAACCGGGACGGGACAGAGACGGAACTAACGAAACACCCGTTCCTCGACTTTATGGCCCACCCGAACCCGCTGTATGAGATGACCAGTTCGGCCATCTGGCGGTTGAACGAGATTTACCTGATGCTCGTAGGCGAGAGTTTTTTCCTCATCGAGCGCGATGAATATGAGCGGCCTATTGAGCTTTGGAACGTCCCTCCGCATTGGGTGAAAATGACCCCCTACCTCGGCAACCCTGGATACATGATCACATCACCGAGCGGGCTGACCATGACCGTCCCCGTCGAGGATATGTTCGTGATGAAGCGCCTGAACCCGCTCGACCCATTCATGCGTGGCCTGGGTGTAGCGGAGAGCATCGCAGACGAAGTGGAGATTGACGAGTTCTCGGCGCAGTTCCAGAAACGGTTCTTCTACAATGACGGGACACCCTCGCTGGTATTCCTCATGCCGGAGGCTTCGGAAAATCAGCGGGACGCATTTATGGCCCGCTGGAACAAGCGAAATCGCGGCGTGGAGAACAGCCACAAAGCGGCGGCAATCACCGGAAAAGTTGATATTAAAACGTTCGGCAGCAATGATATTCGGGAACTCGGCTTTGTGGAAAGCCGGATCGCGCTGCGTGATGCGGTGCTGGAGCACTTCGGCGTTCCCCGTGAAATCATGGGCATTACGGAGAACAGCAACCGTTCCACCGCCGATTCCGCCCAATACATCTATGCTAAGAATGTGCTGACCCCGCGCATCTATGACCGCGAGGAGGCCATCAACCAGCAGCTCCTACCGCTGTTCGGATCTGACCTTGTATGGCGGTTTGATCCGGTTGTCCCCTATGACAAGGAGTTTGACAAGGCTCGGGCGCTGGATGGCTGGAACGCCGGCCTGCTGACCAAGAACGAGGCCCGTGGTCTGATGGATCTCCCGGAGGTCAAGGGCGGCGATGTGTTCAAGGTCGGCATCAACGATCTGTTCATGGAGCAGACCGCCGACCCGGTGGAGGTGTCCCAATCCCTGGGCATGAGCCTTGGCGAGCGGAAGTCTGAGCCGCGTGTGAATGTAGAAGCCATGCTTCGGAAAGAAGATGCCGCTCTCCGGGAGAATGCGCGCCGGTTCGAGGTGGCAATCACTCGGCACTTCACCGATCAGAGGGCAGCCATCGCAAAGGCCCTGGGCATGACAGCAAAGGCCGAGAACGATGTCTTCTCCGCACTGGATGACCTGCTGCTCCCTGATGGCACGTTCGATCCCATGTTGTGGGAAGCCCTGACGGAGGTCGAGCGGGAAAAACTCGCGGAGGCCGTTGCGGTCGGACTGCTGGATTGGCGTGATGAAGCAAAGAAACTCACCGCACTCTTTACGCCGCTCTGGAAACAGGCATACGACGATGGAGCGAAGGTGAGCGCGGAGAGCTATGGTTTGACTGGCCTTGACCGGCCGGAGCTTGTTTCCCAGGCGCGGATACATGGCGGCAAGCGGGTCGTGGGCATCCAGGAGACAACGCAGAAGAACATTGCGGCCATCATTTCCCGCGGCGTGGAGAACGGCTCCAGCCAAAATGCGCTGAAGAAGGAAATCTTCGATGCGATGGGGCCGGGAACAACAAGAGCCAGGGCAAAGTTGATCGCCCAGCAGGAAACCGCAATGTCCCTTGCCACGGGCCAGTTTGACACCATGAAAGCCGCAGGTGCCACAACAAAGGAGTGGCACCACCGTGATCCCCAGAAGGACCCGCGGGACGGGACACATGGCAAGGTCAACCACGTTGAACTCGAAGGAGAGACTGTGGCAATCGACGAGCCGTTTTCCAACGGACTCATGTACCCCAGAGACCCCAATGACGGTCGGCCAGAAGAGGTTATTCGCTGCCGGTGTTATTTGACATACGGCGGCTTTTAACATTTGCCCAGACTCTGGAGGAAAGGAGGTAAACCGCATGGCAAGACCAAAGCGAGGAACTGCCGCTGGCTGGCAGACGAAGGCGGACGCAGGAACAAGGGAATTCAAGTCGGTTCGGTTTGAGCTGGAAAGCACGAACGATGAAGGCGAGTTCTCGGGTTACGCGGCCGTCTTTGGAAATGTGGACAGCGGCGGCGACGTCATCGAGAAGGGCGCCTTCGCCAAGACCATCGTGGAGGACTTCTCCCGCATCAAGATTCTGTCGCAGCACAACAGCTACGAATTGCCCATCGGCAAACCGCTGGAGCTGCGGGAGGATGAGAAGGGTCTCTATATTCGGGGCAAAATCAGCGACACGCAGGCCGGGCGGGACATCCGAACGCTGTTGAAAGACGGCGTTCTGGCTGAACTGTCCATCGGCTATGACGCTGTGTCCTTCGATTATGACAGCGACACCGGCATCCGCACGTTGAAGGAAATCAAGCTGTGGGAGGTGTCCATCGTCACCTGGGCGATGAATGATCAGGCACAGATTGATGGTGTCAAGTCACTGATGGAGGAGTTGAAGGGCGAAGCCAAGTCCGGCAGGCTCTCTCGCTCCCGCATGGATGCGCTGCGTCTGTTCATCTCAATGGCGAATGAACTGGCCAACATCCTCGACCCGGCAGACCCGCCGCCCGACCCGGATGACCCGGCAGAGCCGCCCAAGTCATCGACTCAGCCGAACATCAGCAAGAGCAACACACCCAAGAAGCAAACCAAAAACTCTGGGAGGATTTTCGAGATCATCCCCAACAAAACAGGAGGTAAGTAAAACTATGAAACTGACCCAGGAACAGCTTGCGGAAAAGCTGGATGTTTCCAGACAGTCTATTTCTAAATGGGAAAGCGGCCAGTCTATTCCTGAATTGGAGAAAATCGTAGCATTGAGTACAATTTTCAATGTTACTACCGACTATCTGCTGAAATCATCGGAAATTGATGATCTATCTGTGAAAACTGAAATGCTGGAAAAGCAGCAGCAGGCTATACTTGTCCGGGAACAGAAACAGCGGCAGATTCTTGCATGTGTCATGTATTCGGTGGCAATATATTTGATTTTTTTGGCGGTATATTTCATTGGACATTTTTATTTCGAGATATGGAATCCGTCAGTGATTTTTGCCGAGTTTCTTGTAGCTTCTGCTATTGCGATTATTATATGCGTAAAGAAAGTGGATAAAAAATTGTAGAATTTTATCGTCGCAGGTGAAAATACAAAGTTTGATATTGATATCTCTATCGCAGAAGGCGAGTTTGGGGAGTAGGGTAGGGCGTTGGCTGATCTCTGTTATGATATAAGTTTTGTGTAACAAATAAAAATTACAGCAAATTTTAGGGAGACGGTTTCTGTCTCCCACATTTTTTATATAAATACTTTTTGGTAATATTGTTGGCAGGATGAATTGTAAAGAGGAGAGATAGAATTATGTGGTTATCAAATAACGGAAATCTATTGACGGATAAGGATCAGGAGCTAATCGCGCAGGCACGGAAAGCTATCCGCCTAAACTATGACGGAATTAATTATAATCATACTGTAGGGGCAGCGGTTCGGTGTAAGAGTGGAAATGTCTATACGGGCGTCAATGTCTATTCCTTGCATGGAGCCTGTGCCGAACAGGTTGCCATAGGGGCAGCGATCACTCAGAGGGAGCGTGACTTTGAGACGATCGTGGCGGTCCGGGGAAAGGAAGGGGAAGAAATCATACCGCCTTGTGGGAACTGCCGTCAGATGTTGTATGATTATATGCCGGAATGTGAAGTGATTCTCATGGTTCATGAGGAGGAGCAAAAGATCAGGGCGAAGGAGCTTTTGCCATTTGCATATAAAGCAGAAGATTAAATAAGGAAAGCGGTACAAGGATGAATTCATTAGCCATATGTGAAGACGACGGTTATATGCTGGAAAAATTAGAGGAAATGGCGGAATGCTATGTGAAAAGCAAAGGTTTGCATACCGGAATACGGACATTTATGTCAGGTGAGGAGCTGATGCGGGAGCAGGGGGCATTTGACGTGCTTCTTTTAGATTTGAAGCTCCCTGGTATAGACGGTGTGGAGGTGGCGAAACGATTTGGCGGGAGGAGTCCGGTTATCTTCGTCACGGCCTATAAAAAATATGTGTTGGATGCTTTTGATGTGGGGGCGGTACACTATCTGGTAAAGCCGGTTACAAAGGAGAGACTTTTTCTTGCCCTTGACAGAGCCAGGGAGCGGCTTTATCAGACAGAATGCAGAACCCTTGCTCTGATAAAAAACGGAGTGTTTGAAAGGATACTGATTAGTGATATTACGTACTGCGAGGTGTTTGACCACCGGCTTTGCATTCATACGGTGGATGGCTGCTATGAGTATTCTGGGACACTGGATATGCTGGAGGGGCAGCTTGACGGACGGTTCTTCCGCTGCCACAGAAGCTTTCTTGTAAATATGGCGCATACCTTCTCGGTGGAGAGGGGAACGGCAATTCTTGACAGTGGGGAAAGGGTGCTGGTATCAAGGAGAAGGCAGCAGGAATTTATGCAGAGGCTTTTGGATTTTCTGAAGGATGAGGTGACTGGATGGTAGAGACAGGATTCTATTGTGCTGGGTTTTATATATGGTGGGTTTTTCTCAATGCTCTTCTCTGCTTTTTTGAGATATTATTTTTGCAGAATCTTACCCGGGTCAGGAAGAAGGCGCATGCGCTGGTCTGTCTTTTCATAAACTGCGTGCTTACATTTCTGGTCATGTACCTGCATAGCTCCGAGGTGTGCAGATTAGTTCTGCACGCAGGCGTAATCTTCTGTTTTGCTGTTTTTTCCACGAAACTTAAGATGTATGAGACGATTGCTCCTGTTTCGATAATCCTTACTTTGTATACATTTATGGAAGGATTTCAGACGGTTTTTATGAGTCGCCTTGTACAGAAAACTATGAGTGAGCAAATGGGGATCACAGTACAGTTGGCGGTATCGGGACTTTTGGCAGTCCTGATGGCAGGAGGCCTTTGCGTTATCTCTGAAAGCCTTGCGCGTATGAGGGAGGAGAAGGAGTCTTCTTATCGGTATATTCTTGACCATCTGGGTGAAGCCAAAAGGAGAAATGAGCGGTATCTTGCATTTCAGCATGATATCGACAACCACCTTCTGATCCTGTCGGGATTGGTATATGAAAAGAGATATGCGGAGGCAGAGAATTATTTCAGAAGCTTAAGCAGCCGTTCGGATAATCTGATTGTTGGGATTGACACGGGCAATCTGGCGGCAGATGTTCTTTTAAAAAAGAAGATAAGCTTTGCAGAGACGAGGGGGATACAGGTAAGCTGTGACGCTCATTTTTCAAAAAGGTTCTTCATAGAGGATGCGGATCTGTGTACTCTTCTGGCAAATGCCATGGACAATGCGATACAGGCATGTATGAAGAGAGAGCAAAAGAAAGCAGAAATCACAGTTCAGGCAGGAATGAAACAGTATTTCCTGTTCATCATTGTGACGAATACCGATGATCCGTCCAGTCAATCAGCAGTGTCTGGCTTTGGCGGAGACAGACAGGATCCGTTTTGTGAGAAGGATTATGGAACCGGACTGAAGAATATGAAACGGACAGTTAAGAAATATGGGGGAACCATGGAGATAAAGAGGGATCAGGGGCGGTTCAGCCTTAGTATACTGTTGTGTCTCAAGCCGTCTGCGGAGGGAGAGTGACCATTTGCGTAAAACGGCTTGTTGTGACACAAAGATTCTCCGATATATCTGTGTACCACATGAATATCTCATCGGACATAGGATATACACCTCTTGTCTGCCGAGAGTATGGTGTGAAAAAGACAGGAAAAGGAGAAGGAAGAATATGATGAACGCATTAAGAACGGAGTATGTTAATCCAAAGGCTGTGATGTGTCAGAACAACCAGATGAATTCTGCAAATGTGAATACGGAAGAGGAGAATGAAAAGAAACAAAGGTCATTAGAGGAGGAAAGGAAATCTATACAAAACTCGCTGCTGCTTTTGAAAGCGACATCCAAAGACAGCGTGGGTTCGGAAGAAAGTATCAAGTTGCTGGAAAAGCAGCTTGAGGAACTTGAAAGCCAGATTAAAGCGGTGGAAAAGGATACGGCTGAGATTTCGGCAGAGGACGGAAAAGCTATACAGGAAAACAGGGAATTTATGATAAGGAATCGTTTTGATGTGTACGTAAAGGGAGAGTGATGCTGTCAAAGGCAGCAGGATATCATGCCCGAAGGTCGATATAGCCTGCGAAAAAGAGAGGATGGAAGGTATGGGTATATTTGATAGCCTGAGAAAAAGGAAGATTCAAAAGTATACAGATGTGTGCAGATATATCTGGAAAAATTATGTCCCGGAAGAAGGACAGGCGGACAGTCTGCAAGGAGAGCTGTTAAGAGAGATTGAAAAGCTGCGCTGGGAGGCGCAGGAGAACGGGAATATCAATTGGGACGAGGATTTTGCGTATTTTTGCGGTTTTATAAGTAACAAATTATCAGAGCAGTCTATATTTTCTGAGGATGAAAAAGAAGAAGCAGCATCGATTATGGCAAGGCTGAAATCATACGGTGAATACAGCAGAAAAGTAAATGATGGGGAGATTCCGCAGGATGAAATCGATATGAACAGGATCGCTTATGTGGAAGATGATCTGTATGATATCATATGCGATAAAATCGCCCGGCTGCATATGGAAAATCCAGAGCCAATGCCTTATGAAAAAAATAAAGCTATATGCAGATGAAGTTGAGATATGTCTTTTTCGGCAAGTGATGTGAGAGGTATGAGTATGAGAAGAGTCGTATTGTTTATTGCTATGAGTCTTGACGGATATATCGCTGACAGTGAGGGCGGTGTGGACTGGCTCAAGGGTCAGGACGAGAATGCGGAGAATGTTGATGTGTATTCGGATTTTGTAAAAGACGTGGATACAGTTGTCATGGGGTGGAATACATACCATCAGATAGTTACAGAGCTGTCGCTGTCAGAATGGATTTACGCTGATCTGTCCAGCTACGTCATTACCCATAGGGATGTGGTTTCTGCGGAGAAGATCGTATTTTCACGGGAAGATCCGTGCAATCTGGTGAAACGGCTGGCTAAGGAGAAGGGGAAGGATATCTGGATCTGCGGAGGGGCAGAGATTATCCGGCAGTTAATGCGGGAGGACATGATCGATATTTATTATATTTCTGTGATTCCGGTAATTTTGGGAAAAGGTATCCGTCTTTTTGGCGGACTGGACCGGGAGATACATTTGAGGCTGCGGGAAACGCAGTCTTATAATGGGATAACGGATCTGGTGTATGAGCGGAGAAGTTCGTTTTTCTGAGGGTAAGGGAGGAAGAGGTCTTGAAAAGCGAAGAGGATTTAAGCAGAGTCATGGAGGCTTATGCCGATATGGTGCGCAGGATATGCTTTTTGCATTTAAAGAATAAGTATGACACAGAGGATGTCTTTCAGAATGTATATTTGAAATACTTGCTTTATGACAAGCCTTTTGAGAGCAGGGAACATGAGAAAGCATGGTTTGCGCGGGTGGCGATCAATGCGTGTACCGATCATCTCAGGTACGCAGCCCGCAGAAAATGGGTGCCTCTTGATATGATCGAAGAGGAGAGAGAGGTTCTTGACGACATGTCTTCGGAAGTCTTAGAGGCGGTGCTTTCGCTTCCGGAAAAGTACAGGAACGTCATCTACCTGCATTATTATGAGGATTATCCTGCGGTAGAGATCGCAAGGATACTCGGGAAAAAGGAAAATACCGTTTACTCATGGCTCTCAAGGGCGAGAGAGCTTCTTCGGGAGAGGTTAGGAGGTGAGTGGGTATGAATGTGATTCGCGACAGTATGAAAGAGATTCGGGCGTCGGAGGAGCTTAAGCAAAATACGATGGAGTATCTGAGGGTGCAAAAGCGGCGCGCCAGATTGAAAAGAATACGCTGGTATGCTTTTGCGGCAGCATGTATATGCCTGCTCCTGACCGGAGGGGGATACACGGTATATATAAGGCCGGTATCCTATATCAGTATAGATGTCAATCCTTCTGTGGAGCTTGGCATCAACCGCTTCGGGAGAGTCGTGGAGGCAGATGCATATAACCAGGATGGAAGGGATATCCTTGACAGGGTGCCGCTGAAAAATGTGCCTTATCTTAAGGCAATCGGCCGCCTTCTTGGAGATGAGAATGATTCCGGCTATCTGACAGAGGATTCAAGGGTGTTTATCACGATTATTTCAGATAGGTGGGAGACTATGCTTGAGGAGATCAGAGGGGATGAGATGTCCGAAAAGTATGGCGCGCAGACTTATACCAGCGATCTGGCCAGCAGGGAGGAGGCGCATCAGTATGAGATGTCCTTCGGGAAATATCGGGCATGCCAGGAGCTTTCTCAGTTTGATGAGTCTGTTACCATGGAGGAGTGCCACGAAATGTCCATGGGCGAGATCGAGGACAAAATTGAGACCTGTAAGGGGCATGGACATGAAGAAAGCGATGGAAGTTACGAGGACTTTGAAAACGGCGGAAGCGATGAAAACTACGAAGACTCTGGAAATGATGAACACAACAATGATAACGGAGGAAACGAAAGCCATGGTGGACACCATGACCACGGGCACTGATACTTTAATGTGAGAAAATGACTGACGGCGGACATTTCCTGTGCGGGGAAGCAGCTAAATCTGTATGTGCAAAAAAATAATGATTTTTTTGCAAGGATTGTAAAGACCAGGACGTATTACTTATAAAAGACAAATTTTTACAATACAAGGAGGCACAGGGAATGAGAATATTAAAGAAATGGAAAAAAGCAGTTGTAATCATGCTGACTGCCGTCGTGCTGTCGGGAAGCTTCAATGCTCCTGTTATGGCTCATGGTCATCACAGCAGCAGCCACCACAGCAGCTCTTACAGCAAAAGCCGAAAGGGAGTCTACTGCCCTTACCATCATAAGAGGCATAAGAAAAAGAGCAATTGTAAGAGATACTGCAAAGAGCATAAGAAAATCCATAAGAACGGAAAAAGACATCATTCAAAACACCATTAAAAGCATCCCTGCAGGAATCCATAAAGAATCATAGAGTTCAGGATTCCAGCAGGGATATTTTTTGACTTTAGTAACGAATTCTTGTAAGGCGAATTTGTGAAAATTAAAAAATCATTTTCATTCGTCTCATATTGAGGTATATTTATATTACAGGAGTAAGCGCTCTATAACCCACTGGATACCCACTGGTTGGAACTGCTCACACAGTACAGAGCCGGCGGTCTTAGTAAAATTTTATTTTAGTTATGATTATGCAGTAACACAAAAATATAACTCGGTAAATTGTTAATATCGTTTTGTCAAAAACGCTATATTTAGACTATGAAAATCGTGGTTTTCGTCATACCGAAAAAGAAAGGGACATTTTAATATGATTCAGATCAGAAATGAAGAAGAGAAAGACTATGATATCGTTGAAGAGATAACCAGAAAGGCATTTTATAACAAGTACGTGCCGGGGTGCACAGAGCATTATCTGGTACATATCATGCGGGAACATGAGGACTTTGTACCGGAGCTGGATTTTGTGGCGGAGTTAGACGGCAGGGTTATTGGAAATATCATGTATACGAAGTCTAGACTGGTCGATGAGCAAGGCAAAGAGAAAGTTATCCTGACTTTTGGACCGGTAAGCATTCTCCCGGAGTATCAGAGACGCGGGTACGGGAAAATGCTTATGGAGCATTCTTTTCGGCGGGCAAAGGAGCTGGGATATGAAGTCGTCGTGATATTTGGAAGCCCGGCAAATTATGTAGGGCTTGGCTTTAAGAGCTGCCAGAAATACAAGGTATGTGTGGAAACAGGAAAGTATCCGGCGGCAATGCTGGTAAAGGAGCTTGTCTTGGGCGCGCTGGATATGAAGACATGGACGTTTTACGACAGCCCGGTGATGGCTGTTAATGAGAAAGAGGCGCAAAAGTATGATGACGGTCTGGAAAGAATGGAGAAAAGACAGCAGCCAAGTCAGGAAGAGTTTTATATCATGAGCCACTCATTTATCGAATAGAGGATACGTTTAAAAAATCTTAATATATATTAAGAGAATACCGTGTTGAGTACCTTTCTTGATGAGACTATAATATATCCGGAAACTATAATATGAAGGAGCTGGTTTGATGAGAGGAAAGAAAAATACAGGATCAAAAAAGGTAACATTAGGACTGCTTATAGTGTATCTGGCTGTACTGACGTGGATCATATTATTTAAGATGGAGCTTGATATAGAAGCGCTCCGCAAAATAAATCTCCGAAGTATGAACCTTATTCCATTTGCAGGTTCCGTGATCGTGAATGGCAAGGTGGAGCTGTCGGAGATTATTCTGAATATCGCCGTCTTTATTCCGTTTGGAATATATCTTTCGATGCTTGGCCAAAACATCAGCTTTCTTGGAAAGGTTCTGCCCATATTTGCAGTGAGTCTGCTGTATGAAACTCTGCAGTATTGTTTTGCCATTGGTGCAAGTGACATTACAGATCTGCTGGGCAATACTCTGGGCGGGGTGATCGGTATCGGTCTGTTTGCCGTATGTTCAAAAATACTGGGTGAAAGGACCGTCAGAATCTTAAATATCCTGGCGTCGGTGGGAACGGTCGTCACGGTGGCGTTTCTTGCGCTGCTCATCGTTGCGAATATGTAACTGGCAGCAGGCGTGAGAATTTCATGACTAGTATAATCCGCACTAATTAACCTTATGTTTCGATTGGCTAAATTTCCATCTGCCACGTTGTCGTCAATCGGCGTAGCGCCCACTACGCCTCATTCCTCCGCCTTGCATATGAAAATTTATTCTGCACCGAAACATAAAGGCAATTAGTGTGGATTATACTAGAGTTATCTCATATTTGGAAAATGCAAAGCGCAAAAGATGAAAAAGGAGTGGAAAAGTAGGATGCATCGGGAATGCTTTGAATGTGATATCAGTCAGATGAAAAAGATCAGTGCATTTATGCAGCTAGGCAGGGAAAAGGAAGGTCAGCTCATTAATCTTGCAGGTGATTATCTTAAGACCTGCGATATGTCAAAGTCGAATCCGGAGATCATGGGCGAGATATGGGGGTTGATGATAGATGTTGTAGGGACGGATAATCCTTACAAGGAGATAAAAAGCTACTATAATCAGCTTGTGTTGTCCATGTCAGATATGATACGCGGTCTTATTGATCAAAGCGGCAGGCGGTTGGAATGTGGCTTAAAGCTTGCCATAGCAGGAAATCTTATTGATTTTGCGGCAAGACACAGATTCGATGAAAATACTTTTAAAGAATTGATACAGGATATTGCTGAAACCGAAATAGCAATCGATCATTCAAAGCAGTTGTTTCAGGCAGTCAAGAGCAGTCGTACCCTGCTGTATCTTGGTGACAACTGCGGCGAGATCGTATTAGATAAGTATTTTATCTCGCTGCTGAAGGAGTATAATAAAGAACTTTATGTATATTACGGAGTGCGCGGGAAACCGATCGTGAATGATGTTACAGCGGATGATGCCAGTGAGGCGGGCATGCAGGAGGTTGCGGAAGTGATTTCCAACGGTGACGGTTCGCTAGGAACGGTTTTACATAGAACGTCGCCACATTTTCAGAAAATCTTCAGAACGGCAGACGTTGTTATCTGTAAAGGACAGGGAAACTACGAAGGACTGCAAGACTGCGGGAAAGAGAATCTGTTTTTTCTGTTTATGGCAAAATGCGGCATTGTTGCAGATCCGCTGGGCGTAAAAAAGATGTCGGTTGTCTGTATGAAAAAGGGCGGCATAGGAGAAAGGAGAGAATATGATTCTTGAAACTAAAAGATTGTATATGAGGGAGATGAGTCGGTCTGATTTTGATCCGATCTGCAAGATTCTGCAAGATGAGGAGACGATGTACGCATATGAAGGTGCATTTCGTGATGACGAAGTGTGGGAGTGGATTGACAGGCAGATTTTACGCTATGATAAACTGGGGCACGGATTGTGGGCGGTTATCCTGAAGGAATCCGAGGAGCTGATCGGACAGTGCGGACTGACCATGCAGCAGTGGAAGGACAGAGAAGTACTGGAGATCGGATACTTGTTCAGACGGGAATACTGGCATAAGGGCTATGCCACAGAAGCGGCCAGAGCGTGCAGGCAGTATGCCTTTGAGGAGCTTGGTGCAGAAGAGGTCTGTTCGATCATCCGGGATACGAACACCGCATCACAGAGGGTCGCACTCAGAAACGGCATGACAGCGTCAGATACGTGGACAAAGCATTACCGTGGCGTGGATATGCCTCACTGCCGTTATATAGCAGTCCGAAAGGTCCGCAGTTAGATGTGGTCTGGATGGGAAAAATGATCGGAGGGCATAGATGACGGAACGAATCAAAAATTTTGTACAGATGTATTTTGAAAATATTCCATACTCCGAGGAGACTCAGCAGGCGCAGAAAAAGATTGAGATAGCTCTGAACTGTGAGTTTGAGCGGATGCGGGAAGAGGATAAGTCGGACAAACTGCCGGGGAAAAGAACGTCAGTAGCGGATACAGAAGAGTCAGAAAAATGCTTAGAAGAGCTATTCAGCAGATATACCAGACTGTCAGATATGGCTGTTCTGGCTGGATACCGCGCGGAAGATGCTGGAAGATGGCGCCAGACGGGAGGAGTCAGAGATATAAAGACACTGCAAAAAGAGCTTGCCGGACAGCGTCGGAGAATTTACGCAATCTCACTGCTTAGTGTTATGATCTTTGCCGAACTGATATGGCTGATCTATGATCTGGCAGCAGGTGTGCCGTATGTGGGTTTCGTTCTTCTTTATATTTTGCTGCTTGGCGGAATCATTACCCTTCTTGTTCGCAGATTTTGGTCGATCGAGAAGGATTGCAGGTCAGAAAAATATACCGCCGGGTCGTTCCAATATCTCAGAGGTCTGTCCGATCGGTACGCAAAGCGCAGGCTTAACGGCATTGCCCTGTTTTTTGCTGTTATGACGGTCTTTATTCTGTTAGAACTTGGTTTTTATTTCAGGGGAGGCTCAAAACTTGACGAACTGGTTGAAAATATTTTCCTGAATATTATATTCATTGAGGTGCCGCTTTATTGCTGTATTAAGAACCGGATGCTCATGAAGATGATCCAAAGAAGGATACATCTTTCTGAAAATGAAAATTATAAAAGACATTTGGCGGGGATAACTGTTTTTTCGGCTGTATACTGGACGGCAGCGACGACAGTTATCATATTTTGCTGGGGAAATACGGAATATCCGGTCAATTTCCTGATTGGGGCGGCAATTATCTTTCAGGCAATGATATGGGTGTATGATTTGGTGTTTCGTAAAAGCGCCGTTTATAAAAATATTGTGATAAATAAACGCAGGATTGCGCTGATCACGGCAGCAGCCGTCACGTTCTCTGGGTATTCGGCGTTGCGGCGTGATACATGGTACACTCAGAGGTATATCAATTCCGTTCCTGTAGTGAAGCATAGCCGAAATGATATTGATTATGATGAAGAGACGGGGATTTATACGATTACGTCTTTGAAGGAAGATTTTAAAATCCTGCACCTTACAGACATTCACATAGGCGGAAGTCTTTATTCTTACCGGAAGGATCTGAAAGCGCTCAAAGCGTGCTATGCGGAAATCGAACATACAAAGCCGGATCTTGTTGTTGTGACAGGCGATCTCTGCTTTCCCATAGGAATCATGTCAATGTCGCTAAACAATCTGGCTCCGGTGCATCAGTTTGCGGCTTTCATGCGGAATATGGGGATTCCGTGGGCATTTACCTACGGAAACCATGATACAGAAAGTCTGGCGGCGTTTTCTGGACAGGAGCTTAATGAAGTTTATAAGTCACTGTCCTACAATACGTCGGGGACACTTCTGTATCCTTATGTCCAGCCGGATATCACAGGAAGGAATAATCAGTTGATTGAGGTACGAAATAAAGATGGGAGCATGAATACCGCTCTATTCCTTATCGACAGCAATAGTTATACCGGAGAGGGAATCAATGTATATGACTATATCCATGACGATCAGGTGGATTGGTACGCGGCACAGGTGGAGCGCCTGAATGCTGAAGAGGGGCGCACAGTTCCTTCTATGGCATTTTTTCATATTCCGCTGCAGCAGTACCGGACCGCGTACGAGCTGTATGAGAAGGGAAGCGAAGAAGTGACATATTTTTTCGGGGAAAATAATGAGAGAATGATCGATAAGATATGTTGTTCCGATTACCCAAGTAAACTGTTTGACAGGATGTGTGAGCTTGGCAGTACGGAAGCTGTTTTTTGCGGACATGACCACTATAACAATATGTCGCTGGAGTATAAGGGCATTCGGCTGACCTATGGTATGAGTATTGATTATCTGGCTATGCCGGGGATTGAAGACGATACAGAACAGAGAGGAGCGGAGCTTGTCACATTGCGCGAGGACGGGACATGGGAGCTTGAGCAGATTCCCCTTGACTCGATAATGGATGTATATGAGCAAGCGGAAATATGGGCCTTAAAGAGTTTCTGAGGACGCTCGATTCTCTGAAGCGAGGTGAAAGTTTCTTTGAGTTTTGAAAGGGGAGAAAGTATGATAGAAGGAATTGATATCTGTAAAAAATTCGGAGAGCATATTATTTTCGATCATTATAGTTTTAGGATAGATATAGGAGAATTTGTGTGTTTTGCAGGGGCGAGCGGGACCGGAAAACAACGTTCTTACATATCATTGGTCTGATTGAGGAGTTTGATTCGGGGCGGCTTCTGATTGATCATAAAGAGATTACGAAAAGGAAAGATAAATTACTTTATTATCGCCAAAAAGTGTGCTTTTTGTTTCAAAACTTTGCGTTAATAGAAGGGAAAACAGTTGTGTTAGTAACACATGACGAAGAAATACAAGGGCAGTGTGAGAGGATTATATACTTAATTTAAAAAATGCAAGAGAATGATTGTTTTTAATGGCTGAACGTTGAACGAGGGTAAAGGATATGGTAAAATCTAAGAAGTAAGAGAAAACTTGAAGGCACGAGGGAATGGGAGGAATGAATATGGGAAACTTTATGAAAAGAATGGCAGTTTTGTTAGTTTTGACAGCAGCATTGTTTATCGCTGTCCCGGTTTCGGCAGAAGCTGAGGCGGCAAATAATAAGCTGAAAGTGAATCAGACATATACGAAGTATGATATCACTGGTGATAAAAAGGCGGATACTTTGCTGATCTCAGGAAACTGGAATCAACAATATGGTGGGTATGTAGGTTATGAAGTATATGTTAATGGAAAAAGTGCGTTAAAAAAGAAAAGCGGATATGGTCTTGATTACAGCATAGATGTCAGAAGGCTGGTATTGAAAAATGGGAAGACATTTCTCTCAATAGTTCCGAGAACAAATAATGACGACGTGCCGGGAGCTGCGATATACCAGTATAAAGATGGTAAATTGAAGCAAGTTATTGATTTGAATGCAATGTCTAAGATTGGTTTTCATAACAGTATCGGGAGCATAAAGGTGTCAGGCAATAAGATTACTGTAAAGTACAGGGTAATGTCTTATTCTCTCGGCGGGATTAGTTTTTCTCTTGATTATCAATATAAAAATGGGAAGATGGTACAGAAAACTACCAATACCAAAGTTTCTGAAACAATCATAAATTACCAGAAAAAAACTTACTGGACAGCAAACAAAACTATGAAGGTATTGAAAAGCCCGGGAGGAAAAAAGACGGCAACACTGGTAAAAGGCAAAAAGGTAAAGATTGACAGGATCTATATTAATATGAAACATAATCAGATATATCTTCACGTGAAGATAAAAGGAGGAAAGTCCGGATGGGTAAAAGGGCTGACAAAGTATCCTTCCAAAACTTTGTTTAAAGAGGTTATGTATGCCGGTTAAGTAAAGAACTATCATATAACAGAAGTACACGTTGTGAGGCGATGGCCCGGAGTGTGTGCTTCTTTGTACTGGTCATAGTATTGAGTGAAAGGCGGGGTCAGAGTGAATTATGGCAATATAAAAGAATGCGATATCGCAGACGGTCCGGGTGTAAGAGTCAGTCTGTTTGTGTCGGGCTGCAGGCATCGCTGTAAGGGCTGCTTTAATGCTGAGACCTGGGATTTTAATTACGGAGTGCCTTACACGAAAGAAACAGAAGATAAGATCATTAGCCTGCTCGCGCCGGATTATATACAGGGGCTTACATTGCTTGGCGGCGAGCCCTTTGAGCCGGAGAACCAGCAGGAGCTGGTGAAGCTTTTGCGAAGAGTAAAAAGAGAATATCCAAGTAAAGATATCTGGAGCTATTCTGGTTATCTTTATGATACTGACCTTAAGGAAGGAGGGCGGGCATACACAGATGTGACAGAGGAGATGCTGTCGTATCTGGATGTGCTGGTGGACGGCCCGTTTATCGAGGCGCAGAAGGACATCACCTTACAGTTCAGGGGCAGTAAAAACCAACGGGTGATAAAGCTTAAAAAGGGAAAAGATGCGGGAAGGCTTTATGAATCCTGAAATATGGATGTAAACAACTATTTAAAGGACCTTGTTATATAATATATGTAAGAAAGGCAATCTGACATATTTATATGACGAGGTTTTTTGTATATTGTAATACAGGTGTAAAGACTGCTGTTATATAGCCTATAGCTGGAAGTATCGAAAAATATTTAACAATTCACATAAAAAAACTAATTTTTTTCAGGCCAAAACAAAGTATTATATATAATATCAGGACATGGTGTCAGGGCTTACATAAAAAGTATTGCTTCAAAACCTATAGGTATCATGAGAGATGTTACAATAAGGAAAAAGACAGGCGGGTGCATGGAATGGAAAAGATTAAGATCTTTCTTGTAGAGGATGAGATTGTTATAAGGAACGGGATTAAAAACAGTATAGAGTGGGAGAAGGAAGGGTATGAGTTTGTGGGCGAGGCAAGCGGCGGCGAACTTGCTTATCCTATGATCTTAAAAGAAAAGCCGGATATTCTGATCACGGATATCCGTATGCCCTTTATGGACGGGCTGGAATTAAGCCGTCTGGCAAAGCAGGAGCTTCCGGACATCCGTATACTGATCTTAAGCGGATATGATGAATTTGATTATGCGAAAGAAGCGATCCGGATCGGCGTTACAGAGTATCTTCTAAAGCCGGTCAGCGCTTCAAAGCTTTTAGATTCGCTGAAGGGGGTAAGTCAGCTTATCCGGCAGGAGAAGGAAGAGAAGGAGCTTTTGAAACGATATGCGGAGGACATGCAGGAGAAAACAGAGCGGGAGAAGCTTAAGTTATTCGGCCAGTTAATATCAGGCGGGTTGTCTACCGCAGAAGCGATCGATCTTGGCAGGCAGTACGATATGAACCTGAGCGCTCATGTGTATGAAATGATATTATTTAAGGTTTTCAGTGTTATCGGAGTGGGCGAGCAGTCAGGGGGTGTGGTAGAGGCCTGCGAAAATCTGGAGAATATGATCAAAAAGATTTCATATGTATATATTTTTCAGAGAGGGATTGACGGATGGGCGTTTCTTTTGACGGCAGACGATGAGGAGCAGATGGAGCAAAAGACGGATCGTCTTGCCAAGCGGATAAAGCTGATGATGGAGGATTACAAGGAATTGGAATATTTCGGAGGAATCGGAAAGCCAGTAATGAGGCTTCGCGAGATTCCGCAGTCTTTTTCCGATGCAGACCATGCATTTTCCGGAAGATTTTTAAGCGAGCTTAATCGGATCGTGCGTGTGGGTGAGCTTAAGAATATGCAGGGACTTGCAGATTTTGAAGTCCGGGGCTTTGGAGAGATCGAGCGGACAAGGGAATCTGTTGAAAAATTCCTGAACAATGGGACGCAGGAGGAGGTTGAAGGTTTTACAAGGGCATATATGAAGGAAATGCCAGAGGACAATTTCAAGTCTATGCTGATGCGCCAATATATTGTTATGGACGTGTATATCGTTATCATGTCATTTTGTGAAAAGATCGGGACTTCTGACGAAGCATTTCAGGGGGAGGCAGAAGGCTTTAAGGATTCCATACAGAAGATCCACACCGCTCAGGAAATGCAGGAGTATATGCGCCGGTTCCTGTCGAGGGCTATCGAGCTTCGGGATATGGTGAGCGGGCGGAGATATTCGGATATCATTGAGGCGGCCAAAGAAAAGATTGAGAGTACATATATGCTGGAGGAGATATCCCTCAATACAGTTGCTGCCGGAGTAGGTATGAGTCCAAGCTATTTCAGCTCTGTTTTCAGCAGGGAGATGGGGAAGACCTTCGTAGAGTATCTGACGGGAATCCGGATGGACAAGGCAAAGGAGCTCCTTATGTGCTCCTCAATGAAGACCTCGGAGATCGGATATGAGGTGGGGTATAAGGATCCGCACTATTTCAGCTATCTTTTTAAGAAAACACAAGGTTGCTCGCCGAAGGAGTACCGTGCAAGAAGAAAGGAATAACATATGAAGAAATATATCAGAAATTCATTAAACCATCGGCTGCTCAGGATTTCGCTGACCGTATTTATGCCTATGCTTTTTGTGATGATATATCTTCTGGTCTCTCTGTCCAACGCAACGGATGCTTACCGGGACATTACCCACAATATCGTGTATGCCAACCAGTATACTCAGGATTTTAAAGGGCGTATTGATTACAGTATGTATCTGGCGGTTATTAACCAGAAAAGCGTCGAGGAGCTTGAAGATGGCAAGATGCTCGTGAATGGATATGTTACTGTGAACCCTTATAAATATATCAATGAGATGGAGCGGGCATGTGACAGGATGTCCGAATGGGCGACAGTTGCCCCCAGCCGTAATCGGATCAAGCGGGTGAAAAATACATTGCGTTCTCTTGAAAAATGTGTGAAGACGCTGGAGGAAGGAAAAAACGGGAACTGGAAATATCAGGAACAAATGGACTATTTTGATATGAATATAAAAAACCTGACGACTCTGATTCAGGGGGGAATTCAGGATTATGTATATATAGAAACAACAAATTACGAAAATGTCCGCGAGGCGCTGGATGTAAAGACACGGCAGAGCTTTATGCTGTGCGGTGTCGTAACAGTATTTGCGGTTTTTATAGCGGGTTATATGACAATTCGGGCAACAAGAAGTATTACGATACCAATCCGCGAGCTTTGTGATATGACAGAAAAGGTCGCAGAGGGAGACTTTTCTGTCCGAACGGAGAAGGCGGATTTGGATGAGATTGGAGTGCTGTCCCAGAGCTTTAATGATATGACAGAGGAAATCGGTACATTGGTAGAGGATATAAAGACACAGCAGGAGAATCTTCATCTCACTGAGACAAAATTATTGCAGGCGCAGATCAACCCCCATTTCTTATATAATACGCTGGATACTATCGTCTGGCTTGCAGAAGAACATAAGACTGATGAAGTTGTTAATATGGTTACGGCGCTGTCCAGCTTCTTTCGGACTACTCTCAGCAAAGGAAGGGATTTTATCACTGTCGAGGAGGAGGAATCACATATCAGAAGTTATCTGAAAATCCAGCAGTTCCGTTATCAGGATATTTTAGATTACAGTATAGAGATAGATGAGGAGCTTAGAGAGTTCGTGCTCCCTAAGCTGACATTGCAGCCGCTGGTGGAAAATGCCCTGTATCATGGTATCAAAAACAAGAGGGGCAAAGGCATGATACGGATTACCGGAAAAAAGGACGGAGAGAATATAATTTTTAAGGTTCATGATAACGGAAAAGGAATGACGGAGGAGAAGCTTTTTGAGCTTCGCAGCAATATGCGGAAGAAGAAGCTGGATAATAATGTAAACAGCTTTGGCGTTATCAATGTAAATCAGCGGCTCCGGCATTATTACGGAAAAGAATACGGACTGTCTTATGTGAGCAGACAGGATGAGGGAACAGAGGTTACCGTACTCGTAAAAGCGGAAAATATTCAACCTTTCACTTAAAAAATCAAACTTAATTCAAAAAATCATAAAAAAATGTAAAAACTGGAAATGAAAGTCTGTTTAAAATTTATTCATAATATCTTAACATATTATCAAGATGATCGACACAGAGTTGATCGGAGAGAAAAGGAGGATAAAACATGAAAAGAAAATTAATCGCAGCTTTGATGGCTACGGCAATGGTGGCTACACTGGCAGTAGGATGCGGCGGAGGCGGCAGCAGTGACGGCGGCAGCAGCGACGGCGGATCGGAAGGCGGATCAGAAGGCGGCAGTGATGTAATCACAGTTGGTTTTGCACAAGTTGGCGCTGAGTCTGACTGGCGTACAGCTAACTCAGAATCAATGAAGGAGACATTCAGTGAGGCGAACGGATATGAACTGATCTTTGACGATGCTCAGCAGAAACAGGAGAATCAGATCACGGCAATCCGTAACTTCATTCAGCAGGAGGTTGATTACATAGTTCTTGCACCTGTTACAGAGACAGGATGGGATACCGTTCTTCAGGAGGCAAAGGATGCAGACATTCCGGTTATTACTGTTGACCGTATGGTAGACGTATCGGATGACAGCCTGTTCGTATCTTATGTAGGCGGTAACTTCCAGCTTGAAGGCGCTAAAGCCTGCGAGTGGCTGAAAGCATATGCTGACGCGAAGGGAATCAAGGAGCTCAACATTGCGCATATTCAGGGAACGATCGGTGCATCTGCTCAGATCGGACGTACAGAAGGTCTTGAGAACGCAGCAAAAGAGTATGGCTGGAACATTGTAGCTCAGCAGACAGGTGAGTTTACACAGGCTAAAGGACAGGAAGTTATGGAATCCATGTTAAAGCAGCATGATAACATCAATGTCGTATACTGTGAGAACGACAACGAGGCATTCGGCGCTATCGACGCGATCAAGGCAGCAGGCAAGACAGTTGGTCCTGACGGGGATATCCTTGTACTCTCTTTCGATACAGTAAAAGCTGGTATCGAGGCTACAATGACAGGTGAGATCATCTGTAATACAGAGTGTAACCCACTCCATGGCCCGCGTGTAGCAGAGCTTATCCAGAAGCTTGAGGCTGGTGAAGAGGTTGATAAGATCGCATATGTTGATGAAGGAATCTTTGCATACGGCTCAGATGTTGCAAAAGTTACAGTTGACGGAACAGATTACGATGTAACAGAAGTAACACAGGAAGTTATTGACGGACGTGCATACTAAGAGGATTCATAGAGAATTGCGATTTCCTGTTTGAGTTGCCATGAATCCGGAGGAAGCTGCCGGCGGCGGGTTTCGCAGGTAAAGGGGCGCAGCAGGATAGAAGGGATGAGAAGCCCTGTCCGCTGCGTTCTCTTTATGCCCAAAAACAGGAGATTTTTAAGTGTAGCAATGATGGAATGAGTAAGAAAGCAGGTGAGACTTATATGGAACAGAATGTTGTACTTTCTATGCGGGATATCTCTAAGACATTTCCCGGTGTAAAAGCTTTGCAGCATGTTGATTTTACTCTCAGGGAAGGTGAGATCCATGCGCTGATGGGAGAAAATGGAGCGGGAAAATCTACACTCATCAAGGTTCTCACAGGTGTTCATGATTTTGAGGCCGGAGAGATCAAGATGGCGGGAAACGATACGCCGATCGTCAACAGATCGCCCCAGGATGCACAGAATAACGGAATCAGTACAGTGTATCAGGAGGTAAACTTATGTCCGAACCTTACGGTTGCGGAGAATCTTTTTATCGGACGCGAACCGAGAAAAGCAGGATTTATTGACTGGAAAACAATGAACAGAAAATCTTCAGAATTGCTGAAGAGTCTTGATATAGATGCGAATGCGACAGATAAGTTGGAGGAGTGCTCTCTGGCAAAGCAGCAGATGATCGCGATCGCGCGTGCAGTAGATATGAAATGTAAGGTGCTTATCCTTGATGAGCCTACTTCGTCTCTTGATGACGACGAGGTTGAGAAGCTGTTCGTGCTGATGAGAAGGCTCCGGGGCGAAGGGGTTGGGATTATATTCGTTACCCATTTCCTTGAGCAGGTGTATGCGGTCTGCGACCGTATCACAGTCTTAAGGAACGGCGAGCTGGTAGGTGAATATGAGACAAAGGATCTTCCAAGAGTCATGCTGGTAGCCAAGATGATGGGTAAAGATTTTGACGATCTGGCGGATATTAAGAGCGCCCACGGCGAGCTTAAAGAATTTGTGCCTGTTATTGAAGCAGAGGGTATTGGAAGAAAAGGAAGTATCAGACCATTTGATTTTACAGTCAATAAGGGAGAAGTCGTGGGACTTACAGGACTTCTCGGCTCTGGACGTTCCGAGTTGGTCCGCGCAATCTACGGTGCGGATAAGCCAGACAGCGGTACGCTTAAGGTGAACGGAAAAGAAGCAAAGATAGGTACGCCGCTCGATGCCATGAAGCTTGGCATGGCATATCTGCCGGAGGACCGTAAAAAAGACGGTATTATCGCGGATCTGTCTGTGAGGGAAAATATTATCATTGCTCTGCAGGCGAAAAAAGGTATGTTTAAACTGATGAGCCGCAAGGAAATGGAAGAAGCGGCGGATAAATATATTGAGATGCTTCAGGTGAAGACCGCCAGCCGCGAGACACCGATCAAGAGTCTGTCGGGCGGAAATCAGCAGAAGGTCATTATCGGAAGGTGGCTTCTGACAAATCCAGAGTATTTGATCCTCGATGAGCCGACCCGTGGTATCGATATCGGAACAAAGACAGAGATTCAGAAGCTGGTTCTTGATCTGGCGGATAAGGGAATGGCAGTAACATTTATCTCCTCGGAGGTGGAGGAGATGCTTCGTACCTGTTCGCGTATGGGCGTACTCAGAGACGGTAAAAAGGTTGGAGAGCTTACCGGTGAGGAGCTTACACAGGAAGGAATCATGAAAGCAATTGCAGGAGGTGAGAGCGATGAATAAAAACGGATTTGATATGAAAAAACTTACATCTATGCGTTTATTCCTGCCGATCGTATGTCTGGTTGCCATGCTTATCGTGGCGGCGGTCACCATACCGGGTTTCTTTAAGATATCGATCACGAATGGAGTTCTTTACGGATATCCGATAGATGTTATAAACCGTGCGTCAGAGCTTGCCATTCTTGCGGTAGGTATGACGCTTGTAACAGCGGCATCCGGAGGACAGGATATCAGTGTCGGAGCAGTTATGGCAGTCGCGGGCGCGGTGTGCTGTCAGATCCTTTCCGGCGGTGAAGTGTCAGTGACGAAGCTTGCAGCGCCGCTCCTTCTGGCAATGCTCGTTGGTGTTCTGGTAGCAGGTGTATGCGGACTCTTTAACGGAGTGCTGGTATCCTATCTTGACATCCAGCCCATGGTTGCGACACTGATCTTATTTACGGCGGGGCGGGGAATTGCCCAGCTTGTCACAAAGGGGCAGATTACCTATGTCCGTGTGGATTCTTATATGGTAGCGGGCGGTTATGTAGGACCGATCCCGACGCCGATCATCATTGCGGCGATCGTTGTTATAGTTGCGTATCTTGTACTGAAAAAGACGGCTCTTGGACTTTATATAGAAAGCGTTGGTATTAATGGAAATGCGTCCCGTCTGGTAGGTCTTAATTCCAGAAGGATCAAGCTTCTGACTTATGTACTTTGCGGAACTTTGGCAGGCGTAGCAGGAATCGTGGCATCCAGCCGTATCTACTCGGCAGACGCCAACAACCTTGGGTTGAACCTTGAGATGGACGCGATCTTAGCAGTTGCTCTCGGCGGCAATATTCTGAGCGGCGGTAAGTTCAGTCTGATGGGTTCCGTGATCGGAGCGGCGACGATTCAGACATTGTCGACATCACTGTACGCAATGGGTGTATCGGGCGACCAGCTTCCGGTATATAAAGCGATCGTCGTTATTGCTATTGTTGTACTGCAAAGTCCGGTATTCAAGAAATATACAGCAGGGCTGAAAGCAAAGAAAGCTGCGCCGAAGGCAGCGATGGAAGGAGGTAATCAGTAATGGGAAAAGGCAAAAAGAAAATAAGCGGCACTGGCTTCCTGCTGCTGATTACGGTTGTGCTCTTTGCGGTTATGTATGCGGCTGGTATGGTTGTGTTTGCAGACAAAGGCTTTGCAAAGCCGCAGATGTTCTTTAACCTGTTTATTACTAATGCGGGTCTTCTTGTTATCAGTATGGGGCTGACTATCGTAATGATCTCCGGCGGTATCGATATCTCTGTTGGATCAGTAACAGCTCTTGTGTGTATGGCTGCGGCATATTCCATGGAAAATATGGGGATGAGCGCTTATACAGCGGTTGCCATAGTCCTTGGGATTGGCGTTGCTTATGGTCTGGTACAGGGGATCTTGGTAGCGTATCTGGATATTCAGCCCTTTATCGTTACGCTGGCAGGTCTGTTTTTTGGACGTGGTATGACGGCGGTTATCAGCAAAGAGATGATTTCTATCAAAAATGAGACATTCCTTGCATGGGCGAATTATAAGATCTATCTTCCGATAGGCTCTTACAGTAAGAGGGGAAAGTTTTTACCGGCATATATCTATCCGACAGTCGTGATCGCGCTGCTTATCGTATTGATCATTATTCTGGTAATGAAATTCACAAAGTTCGGACGAAGCGTTTACGCAGTAGGCGGAAATGCCCAGAGCGCTATGATGATGGGGCTTGACGTTAAGAAGACAAAATTAAAAGCGTATGTCTTAGACGGCATACTGGCAGGCTGCGGCGGATTCCTGTTCTGTTTGAATAGCTGTGCAGGATTCGTAGAGCAGGCGAAGGGACTTGAGATGGACGCCATATCCTCGGCGGTTATCGGCGGCACACTCCTTAGCGGCGGTGTCGGAACTCCCTTTGGAACTATCTTCGGTGTGTTGATCAAAGGAACGATCTCCAGTCTGATTACGACTCAGGGAACGCTGTCAAGCTGGTGGGTACGTATCGTATTGTCCGCGCTCTTGTGCTTCTTCATTGTATTGCAGTCAGTGCTTGGAAATCTCAAAAAGAAAAGATAAAAACGAAAACCCCGGAGCGTCACCTCCGGGGTTTTCTATTATTTTGATAAAGTTTCATTACTGCACAGCAGGTAACATCCCTAACATTAAATTTGCGATATACATATTAAATTCCTGATATATATTAGGGGAATGATATGCTAAACAATTAAATGAAGGGGAGGATTTTGAATGGAAAAATCAATATTGGAATTACACTATGTCTGTAATCATATCTTGCGGACGACACATGCACAAGTCAGGCAGTATCAGATTGGTGAAAAGAACCGTCTGGAGCTGCTCAATTATTATGGGGAAGAGATAAAGGAGGATGCGGTCAATGCCGATGAAAAATTTGCGCAGGAAATCCTGCATGCCGGCAGGAAGGACTATCCGGTTATCTATGTTGAAGAGTATCCAGTCCATTATGCGGTAATCTATCATTTGTCTACCTGTCTGATCATAGGACCGATCAATGTTGAGCATCAACAGATATACCGGGAAGGGCTGACGGTACAGAATTATTATGCGCGGCAGCATAAGATCGAAGGTCTCAAAATTCCTTATTGCAGTTATGAGACATTTTGTCAGGAAATATTGCTGTTGTTTTATATGCTAACCGGGAGAGAAATGTCATACCAGGAGCTTAATGAAAAAAACTTTATTACAGACGATCTGCTTGCTTCAATGAAAAAGAAAAAAAGCAAGCTTTTCTTTAATTACCACGAATATTCGCGGGTGCATAATCCTTATAGTCAGGAGGCAAGGACAATGGAGGGAATCCGTAAAGGCGATGTGGAAAGGGTGAAGAAATGTATTAGTGAGACCTTTGTGGGGGAGTATGGCGTTTTGTCTAAGAATGCATTGCAGAATGTCAGGAATCTGGGAATTGTAGGTATGGCGTTAGCCTCAAGAGCTGCGATTGAAGGCGGAATGCCGTATGAAGAGGCATTTTCTCTTAATGACAGCCAGATTCTCAAGCTTGAAGAAATCAATAATATCGGCGAGGTAGTAGTGATGATCCGCCGGGGGATCATTCAGTATGCGGAGATCGTGCGTGATCTGAGAAATGACAGCAATAAGAAGAAAAATCCGCTCATAGAAGAATGCAAAAATCTGATTTTCAGAAAAATGCATTCAAAGATAGCCGTCCGGGAGCTTGCAGATGAATTAGATGTGTCGATTGAATACTTGTCCGCGTTGTTTCGGAAGACGGAAGGCATATGTATCAAAGATTATATTATGAATCAAAAGATGCAGCTTGCAGAAAATCTGTTAATCTACTCGGAATATTCTATTGAGCAGATTGGATTGTATCTGGGATTCAGTTCCCAGAGTCACTTTGGGGCGATGTTTAAAAAATATG
>OFFJ01000236.1_pt1 | contig 46779 bp, 35 predicted proteins | sample 1521261 | NCBI WGS metagenome assembly OFFJ01 (sample SAMEA3504122, study PRJEB24116) | mouse gut metagenome | biome: mouse gut; feature: mouse-associated habitat; material: faeces | place: Denmark | collected 2011 | reverse complement strand
TGGGGTATTTATCCCTGACCTCCTGCTTTTTCGCAAAAATCAAATTCCCCCTGTTTTTCTTATTTGCCAGCTCGTCCACCCTCACGGCATACCCAATCATGCGCCACTCCCTGTGGGTGAAAATATGCTTACTGTCGGCAAGCTTTTCTATTTTCAGCACCGAAAGTCCTTCCTCTTTCAGATACCCGAGAACCTGCCGTCTGGAAAGATGCCCGGAAAGACAGGGAAATTCATACATTCCCCCAAGGAGGCCGCCCTCCGGCCGCTTTTGCAGAGCCGCCCTGTTTTCATCCAGAATCACAAGCACCGTCTTTTCTTCAATCGTCCTTGGCTTTTTCGGCGTTTTAAAGGGAAAATCCATTTCTCTTTTCTCCCTGTGGGCGGCGCAGAGCCCCTCCCACGGACACTCCCCGCAATGGGGCGCTCCCACCGGAATGCACACCGTCGCCCCAAGCTCCATCAGCGCCTGATTGAAGTCTCCGGGCCGCTCCTTATCCATATCCCGCCATAATTCCTTTGCGACGTCGTCCCGGACCGACTGCCGTGCGATATCCCGCCCGTCCCCCTTAAGCCTTGCGAGAACCCGCAGCACATTTCCGTCCACCGCCGGAGCCCGCCTCCCGCAGGCGATAGAGCTGACGGCTCCGGCCGTATAGCTGCCGATTCCGGGAAGCTTTAAGAGGTCTTCATATTCCTTTGGCATAACGCCGCCGTATTCCTCCATAATCATCAGGGCCGCCTTTTTCATGTTTCTGACCCGATTGTAATAGCCAAGCCCCTCCCAGAGCTTTAAAAGCTCCTCGTCCTTTGCCTGCGCCAGATGAGCGATATCCGGCAGAGCCTTCATAAACCTGTCGTAATACCCCTTCACCGCCTCCACTCTCGTCTGCTGGAGCATAATCTCCGACACCCACACATGGTAAGGCGTGGGGTCCTCCCGCCAGGGCAGGGTTCTTTTGTTTTTATCATACCAGGAAAGAAGCGGCTCTGCGGCGATTTCCATCTCCGACAATTTTACCGGGACGCTCTGTCCTATTTCCATGGAATCCGGCGTTACCCTGCAATCGTAGGCAAGAATCTGCACTCCCGCCTCTCTGGCCTCAAGAAGGGCGTCGGCAAATTCCGGCTGTGTCTTCCGGTTCGGCGTAAAATATTTTACATTTTCCATCTGAACCACAAAAATCACATATGCCTTATAGCCCTCCCTTACAGCCTCCGCCAGCTCCGTCACGTGCTTTACCGCCCTCTCTGAGGGAGCGTCGGGAAAAAGCACGACATCCTCCTGCTCAAGGGTAACTCCCTTCACCTCAATAAAAATTTTATCCTCAGCCGTCTCCACATAAAAATCAAAGCGGGAATTGCGCCATGTCGTCTCCGGTCTTACCGATACCGTATCAGGAAAAAGCCCCCCTTTTTCCAGCCATTCCTGCACAGCCTTATTGGGCGCCTGTGAATCCATATTAATCAAACGGCTGCCCTTCTGGACAGCCACCAAATCGTAACCTGTGCTTCTGTTCGGATTTTTGCTTTTGTTTAAAAATACCGCCGCGTTCCCGGTAAGAAGCTCCCGGCACCGCCCTGTATTTTTGACATGAACCTTTTCCCGCTTTCCGCCCACCGACACGTAAGCAATAAACCTGTTGGGACGGCTCTCAAAACGGGCTTCTTCTATGTTATCGTATGTCATTTTCTCCTCATTTCCGGTTCCGCATCCGCCTGCCGGACTTCCTTTGTCCGAAACCGCCGCAGGGCGGATGACATTTGCCGTTACAGTTATCTCAGCCGGTTGCTCTCGTATTTCCCGAAGGTTAAAAGGCAGCTCCGCAGCTCGTCATACCGCCGCTCCACATCCCCTTCCTTGATTTCAACGCCCACGGAGATTGCCATGATATTTATCATATCATCGGTAATCCTCTCCCTCAGCGCTGAAAGAATATTCAGACGCTTCTCGCAGGTGTCCGCATCGAGAAATTCTATCACCAGAGGGTCAAGGTGGAATCCGGTTTCGTCAGCGGCAGAGGCTTCTGCGCCCTCCGCCGATACAGGAACGTCCGCCGTTTCAATATCTGCGTTTTCTGTGCTTCCTGCCGGCTGTGTCGGTATAGGGGCGCCGGCTGCTTTGAAGCTGGTTTCCCCTGACTCTTCCGCATCTGTCAAACCTGCTGCTCCGGCACCTCCTTCCCCCGTAGTCCTCTCCGTCCGGGAACTCCTCTCCGCCCCGGCGTCTGCTTCCGGCTTCATTTTCGCCACCACAGGGGCAATCAGCTCCTCCTGTAGCGTAAAACGCATTTCCGCCGCCGCGTCCTGATATTTGTTCCTGTCAAGCCTCTCCATAAACATGGAAAGAGGCCTTGCGTAAACCTTATATTCGCCGTAAAGCGCCTGATAGATTACCAGCGCCTCCCCGGTTTCACTGTGCTCCGCCAGCGTCACTATCCTGTATAGGTTTCCTTTAAAATGCCTGTATATTTGTCCAGGCCTTGGAATATTTTGCATAAGCTTCCCCTTCATTTTTATAATTTAATTCTATATCTATCTTTCCATTTCCTCACTGTTTACAAATCTATATTTTCCTTTCCCTTTCCCTTTAACGCTTCTTACCACTTCTATATCCCGCAGTTTTTTCATAATCTCCTTTGAAGCAGAAATTGAACATCTCAGTATATTTTTTACTTCCGGCGCACCAAAAATCTGGTCTGCTTCTATCGCATCATAAATTGCAATTATATTTTTTACGGTTGGTTCATTGTAACTCTGTTTTTTAATAGCTGATTTCAAAATTTCAATAGACAGCTTTTTGTCCTGAATAGCTGGATTTTCAGCATCAATAGCCATATTTTCAGAGTTAAAAGCCGGCTTTTCTTTCCTGCTATTATAAATGACCGTATGTAGTAAAAATGCATTCGTGTAATATTGAGGCTCCTGCAGGCCGGCTTCCGCCATTTCCCGATACATACGGTCCACGCCCTCTCCATATTCCTTGACATAATTATATGCTTTCAAAAATTCTGCAATTTTGGGGTTCCTGGAAAAATGTGTATTTCGGATGTTATCTGCCCTCACCAGCCCTGGCAGCTTTCCCGGACTTTCTACTACGATTCGGTTGTCAAACATTTTTATATGAATATCCGTTCCGCTAATGCTATATGCCCGATGCGTCACGGCATTTACAATAATTTCCTGCCGCACAAATTTCGGGTATTCATCTTCTGTGACAAATAGCCCATCCTTTCCAAGATAAGTCTTTTCCTTTATCTGTGTGTCAATATAAGCAATGGAATCCATAACCATTTTTAAAATATTTCCTTCAAAAATCACATCCTTGACCACATTCATTTCTGCGCCAAAGCGTTCCTCCGTACCGTCATATCGTATAAAACGTATGCGGGCGCGCGGGAAGAAATTTTGCGGTCTTTTTCCAAACAACAGGATAGCCGCAGTACTAATCTGTTCTTTCCCCTGTTTTATTTTTACAAATCCTTTATTTTCTGTCAGAAAGGATATTGCATTTTTCCGGTATCCGATTTTTCTTATATATTCCTCGACAAAATCGATATCTAAATCATCCATTTCTGCTTCCGGCACCGGCTTATCTTCAAAAAACCTTTCCCCTTTATCATATATAAGCTGCAAACGTTCATTAAATCCCAACTTCTTTGACTTGTCCCCTACACGCAAATAAACCTCGTCTGCCTGATTGGCGTGAACATGGGAACTCGGCTCTATATGCATCAATACAACATGATTATCCCGGCCTTTCTCATCAGTGCATGGCACTTTTTCTATAGCCACCTGTACAGTTGGCTCACAGAAGTCATATGGAACTGTAAGCAATTCGTTCAGTTGCCGGATATTATAATCTGTTCCTTCTATCCTTCTGGACTTATCGGAAATGCCAAGGGCAACTGTACCTCCATCTGCATTTGCAAAGGCAACAATTGTAATCGCCAGTGATTTTGGTTCAATGTGAATGCTCTTTCGGTCAAATATCTGCATTTCATCAAATGCCAGAACCTCTTCAATTGTCATTTATCCGCCCTTTCACTCATTTACTGCCGTATCAAAAACATATTTAAAATACATCCCCGATTCGCTCGATTCTCCTGCTGCTTTCCGGCAGCAAATCCGCCTCTTTCCCTGACTGGGCGGTAAACACATACATGCTGTCTATCCCGTAATTGTCCGCTCCCTGAATATCCGCACAATATTCATTACCTATCATAACGCTTTCTTCCTTTTTTAATCCGTATTTCTGAAAGATTGCATCATAAAAATAGAAAGAAGGCTTTTTTACGTCCGCATCGGAAGAATATAAAATGCCGTCGAAGCAGTCGTAAAATCCCAGCAGCTTCATTTCCGGCTCGGTAAACATTCTCTGGGCATTGGAAAGAAGATAAATCTTTTTCCCCGCCTCCTTAAGCCGTTTAAACAATTCTTCCACACCCTCGTAAAGCCTGATTCCGTTCATGGAAAGGCTTCTGAACATCAGGCTTATCTGCCATGCCTGCTTTCTGTCGATTTCCACTCCCTTGTCCGCAAAAAGCTTCTCAAATACGTCCTCTAAATGTATCTCCACCTCGCCCGCCGTGATTTGATTGTCCTTAAGCTCCTCCCGAACCCGCAGAAGATTCCTCCCGGTCTCCTCCGCATAGAGCTTTTTATACATTTTTTTGAGCTCCGCGGGCTCATAAGAGGCTCCCATCATGGAAAAAAGCCACGCCATGTTTTTCCACAGGGAGGCTTTCGCCTCGTTGGTGCTGATATCCACCAGCGTTCCATATAAATCAAAAATATAATTTCTGTATTCCGCCATTTCTTAAAACTCCCTTGCCACTTGATTTTATCGGTGATTTCATTATACCAAATAAGCCTTTAAGGTGTAAAGATTTGCTTTTTTCTGATATGGTTGCTATCATGGATATAAGTAAAATTTTGCCGGCCACCGCCGGAAGAAAGGACGCCCTATGCTACAGACATTATATCACGTACAAGAATACAAGGAGGAACTGATTTATCCCGCCATCTGTAAGGCTCTGGAAGCGCTTGATATTGCAAAGGACATGCGGCCGGGCTTAAAAGTGGTCATAAAGCCGAATCTGATTATGGCTAAAAAACCTGAATTTCCCGTCACCACCCATCCGCTGGTAATCAAAGCCGTGGTCCGGTGGCTGAACGGTCATGGGGTCAGGGATATCACCCTTGCGGAAAGCTCGGGAGGGCTTTATAACGCAGAGTATATGAAAAATATCTATAACGTCTGCGGGGTAAAGGAGCTGTCGCCAAATCTTAAGCTGAATATGGATTTCTCCGCCCGGACGGTTGCTTGCCCGAAGGGCTTTGCCAACCATTCCTTCCATATTATTACGCCTGTGCTGGATGCAGACTATGTAATCAATATCTGTAAGCTGAAAACCCACGCCATGACCGGCTACTCGGGAGGCATCAAAAACCTTTTCGGCGTTATCCCGGGACTGGAAAAGCCTCAGATGCACTACCTCTGGCCGAATCTTCATGATTTTTCCCGGATGCTTCTGGAGCTTGCGCAGACGGTAAGCCCTCAGCTCACCATTATTGACGCCATCGACGCCATGGAGGGAAACGGTCCTACCGGCGGCACCTCCCATCCCCTTTATATGCTCCTTGCCGCCAGAGACCTTTACACACAGGATTACTTTGCCGCAAAGCTTATGGGGATTGACCCCATGAAAATCGAGATGATACGGCAGGCGGTGGAGGCCGGTCTTGCCAGACCTTCCGAAATTGCGTTAATCGGCGACGCCGTGCCGGAAAATCTGACTCCTTTTCAGATGCCCGACACAAAGAAGCTGGATTTTACCGGCAATGTACCCGGCTTTCTGCAAAAGCCTTTTCTGTTTTTTGCAGAGCGCCTCATGAAATCCTATCCTCAGGTAAACCGTGATAAATGCGTGGGCTGCGGGAAGTGCGCGGAAAGCTGCCCTGCCCATGTGATAAAAATTGAAAATAAAAAGGCAAAATTCAGGAAAAAGGGCTGTATTTCCTGCTTTTGCTGTCAGGAGATGTGTCCTGTAAAGGCGATTTCCGTTAAGAAAGCGTTATAATTTTTTATATAGACAGGTTTTACAAACCCCCGCATTATTGACTTGATTTTTTGACCATGTTATACTTTTTTCGCATAATGCAGAGTTACTTTTAAGGGGGGATTTTTGTATGAAATTTCTTGTAAACCGCAAACTTTCAACACGAATCAGTATCATAACCACAGTCATAACTCTGACCGGAATGCTGCTGCTCTGGGCGGTTGTGTCCGGCAATATTGCATCCATAGTCAAAAATGACATTACAAACCAGATGACGGATGCCGTGGAGTCCAGAGCCGCTATTATCAACGATTATGTGGCTTCCGCGGAGGAGTATATGACTGCATTCGCACTTGGAAGCGAGGTTCGCAATCTGCTTTCAAACCCGGATGATACCACCTTATTGAAAGAAGCGCAAAAATATACGGAGGATTTTGCTTCGGTCAAGGGCATTTTCGAAGGACTGTACATCGCCACCCCGGACACCTATGTTCTGACCCATACTTCCCAGTCCGCCATCGGGATAACCACCCGGAAGGGCGAATCCCTTGACGAATTCCATAATACCATACTGGCCGGGCCGGAGCTGACTAATCTGGGCATCATGAAATCTCCGGGAACGGGAAGTATGATTCTTTCTATGTACTATCCGATTTTTGAGGGGCAAAAGTGTATTGGCTATGTAGGGGCCGGCGTCTATGCCAGCCGCCTGATGGACGTACTCCTGGGACTGGACATCAAGGGACTCCCCAACAGCGAATATGTCTTTTTAAATGCGGAAACAGGCGTGTATCTTTATCATGAGGATGAATCTCTGCTGAACACGGAAACCTCTGACAAAGGATATCTGGAAATTATCCGTCAGATTAAGGAGAACGGAAGCACTGATGCAAATACTTATTCCTATCAGGATGAAAACGGCGTCAATCAATTGGTTGTTTATAAATATCTGAAGGACAGGGGCTGGGTATTCATGGTCAGGGACAGTGCCGACGAGGTCTACAGCGCTGTGGAAACCGTCAGAATTGTAGTCGGCGCACTGTGCACAGCCGTAGCCGCCGCCGTTATCCTTGTCACCCTCATCATTTTACACAGGCAGGGCAAAGAGCTTATGGCTGTGGAAAGCGCAATAAGACGTCTGGGTAATCTGGAGCTTTCCGCCGACAGGGAGCTGGAGCGTTTTTACGGCAGGAAGGATGAAATCGGCCTGATTGCACAGACGACTCATAACCTCTGCAGCTGCCTGCGGAAAACCATTGACGATATAGGACGGATTCTGGGCGAGATGGCGGACGGCAACATTGCAGTAAATGTTGTGAAAAACGAGAACTATTATATCGGTGATTTTAAAGTTCTGGCCGACAGCCTGAAAACAATCCGCACGAATCTCATGAATCTGCTGGGCGATATTTCGGGTATTGCCAATCAGGTGAACGCGGAAGCCGGCCAGGTATCCTCCGGCGTGCAGACGCTTTCACAGGGAACTATGGAGCAGTCGGTTTCCATCGAGGGTCTGGTAAGTAATGTAACGGAAATAACTTCGCAGATTCAAAGCAATGCCGTACAGTGCGGCAATGCCAGCGAACTGGTAGACAAGGCAAACGGATACGCCATCGAGGCGGATGAGAAAATGGCGCAGCTGATGGAGGCTACAAGAAATATCGACCAGTCCTCCGTTAAAATCAGCAGCATTGTAAAGACAATTGAAGACATTGCTTTCCAGACGAATATTCTGTCATTGAACGCTTCTGTGGAAGCGGCCCGCGCCGGTGCTGCCGGAAAAGGCTTTCTGGTTGTTGCCAACGAGGTTCGCAGTCTTGCCTCAAAATCCGGTGAAGCCGCCCAGAACACCGGTGTTCTCATCGGACGCTCCGTCCAGGACATAAAGGCAGGGACAGAATCCACCGACCATGTGGTTTCGGCAATGCGGGTTATCAATGACTGTATCCAGTCGATTAAAATACTGATGGATGACATTGCCTCCGCCAGCGCACAGCAGTCGCAGAAGATAGCTGCCGTGGAGGAGGGAATCAGGGAAATTTCCAGAGTGGTGCAGACGAACTCTTCCGCCGCCGAGGAAAGCGCCGTAGTCTCCAGGGAATTATCCGAGCAGGCTGATACACTGAACAGATTAATCGGGCAATTCCGTATCAGCTGAACCGGATTTATATCTGAATTTCATTGAAAAGCCGCCGCAGCCATGATTCATCAAGGCGTCTGCAGGAAACATCTTATCTGCTTCCTGAATGCGCAAATCACAGCTGCGGCGGCTTTCTTCTTCCGTTCTTAACCTTTTACTTCCACTACCTCATATCCCGCTTCCGTCACGGCGGCTCTCAAGGTCTCCTCCGTCACATCTTCCCCGAGGGTAATTTCCGCGCTTTTGTTCTCAAGGCTCATAACAACGCCTTTTACGCCCGGCACCGCCTCCAATGCCTTCTGCACCCTGCCCGTACAGTGCGCGCACATCATTCCCTCAATAATCATTGTCTTTGTCATTTCTCTCTCCTCCTCCATGGATTTATATTTTTCTGTTGCCGCGTCTTTCTCCGCCGCTTCTCCGGCAGCGGTTTCTTCTTTTATTGACGCATTGCCATAACCGCTGTTTTCCGGCGCGGATTCATCTGTCTTAGCCTGACCGGGCTGCCGCGCCTTAAAATTCCGCAGCCGCAGGGCGTTCCCCACCACGAACAGACTGCTCAGGCTCATGGCCGCCGCCCCGAACATAGGGTTTAACCGGATTCCGAAGGCCGGGTAAAGAAGCCCTGCCGCAAGGGGAATCCCTATGGTATTATAGAAAAACGCCCAGAACAGGTTTTCCTTTATATTTTTGATAACGGCGCGGCTCAGTCTGATGGCGCTTATGGCGTCAGTCAGCCTGCTTTTCATCAGTATGATATCGGCGCTGTCAATGGCAACGTCCGTTCCCGCTCCGATGGCAATACCCACGTCGGCGGCCGCAAGGGCCGGGGCGTCGTTAATCCCGTCCCCAATCATGGCAACCTTCCTGCCCTCACTCTGTAGCTTTCTGATTTCCTTTTCCTTATCCTCGGGAAGGACTTCCGCAACCACCCTGTTAATGCCAAGCTCTCTCCGCACCGCCTGAGCCGTGCGCTCATTGTCGCCGGTCAGCATCACCACTTCAATTTTCATGTGATGAAACTCTCTGATGGCGCTTATCGAGGAAGCCTTCACCGTATCCGCAACCGCTATGATTCCCAGAAGCTTTCCCCCACCGGCAAACAAAAGGGGAGTTTTTCCCTCCGCCGCCAAATCCGCCACGGCCTCCTTCTGCATATTCGACAACGCAATCCCGTTATCTTCCATAAAAGCCCTGTTGCCTGCAAAATACCTCTCCTCTTCACAGGTTCCTGTAACGCCTCTGCCGAAAACCGCCTGAAAATCCGTGACGTCGGGAATCCTCTCCCCCGTCTTTTCCGCTTCGTTTAAAATGGCCTCGGCAAGAGGGTGCTCGCTGGGCTTTTCTATTGCAGCCGCAAGCAAAAGCAGCCGCCGGGTGTCCAATTCCCTTTCATAGCTGAAAATATCCGTAACCTTCGGCCTGCCCTCCGTGATAGTCCCGGTTTTATCCAGTACCACCGTGTCGATATCCTTCGCCGACTGCAGGGCGTCCCCTGATTTGATGAGGATGCCGTTTTTGGCTCCCACTCCCGTCCCCACCATAATCGCCACAGGCGTCGCAAGTCCCAGAGCGCAGGGGCAGGAAATCACAAGCACCGCAATAGCGCTTGACATGGCCGCCTCAAAGCCGCCCCCGGCTATCAGCCATACAATAAAGGTAATAAGGGCGATTCCCATTACCGCCGGCACGAAAATCCCGGCGATTTTGTCCGCCATTTTTGCAATGGGCGCTTTGGAGGCGGAAGCCTCCTCCACCAGACGGATAATCTGGGAAAGGGTTGTGTCCTCCCCTACCTTCACCGCCCGGCACACCAGCCTGCCCGCTTTATTCATGGTGGCGGATACCACCGCGTCCCCGGCCTGCTTTTCAACAGGAATGCTCTCCCCTGTAATTGCCGCCTCGTTGACGCTGGAGGTTCCTTCCACCACCACGCCGTCCACCGGAATCAGGCTGCCCGGCTTCACCACAAATAAATCGTCCCTTAAAAGCTCATAAGTGGGGATTTCCTTCTCCTCCCCGTTTTCCAGAAGCAGAATCGCCGTCTTGGGCGATAAATCCATCAGTTTTTCTATGGCTTCTCCGGTCTTGCCTTTGGAGCGGGACTCCATATATTTTCCCACCGTAATCAGCGCCAGAATCATTCCCGCCGACTCAAAATAGAGGTCGGAGGCGTACCGCGAAACCAGAGCGTCGTTCCCGTGTCCAAGACCGTACCCAATCCGGTAAATGGCAAAGACGCCGTAAACAAGGGCCGCTCCCGAGCCGATGGCAATCAGGCTGTCCATATTGGGGCTTAGGTGCGCCAGGGTCTTAAAACCTGTCTGGTAATACTTCCGGTTCACATAAATAATCGGAAGGGTCAGCAAAAACTGGGTAAACGCAAAAGTCAATGCGTTTTCATTTCCGTGGAACAGCTTCATCAGCCATTCCGGCACGGGAAGATGCAGCCACATAAAAAACATGTGGTGCATGGAAACAAACATAAGGAGAATCATAAAAACAATGGAAACGGTAAGCCGCACCTTCATTTCCCTGTTTTCCTTTTTTCTTTTCAGGGCTTCCCGCCCGGCGCTGTCCTTTCCTGATACGCCGGAAAATGTCCTGCCGCCGGCCTGCTCGCCGGCTCCTCCTGCCTCTCCGCTGCCTGTTCTCACCGCTCTGACGCCTGATGCTTCTCCTGCCGCGGTTCTGCCCCGGCTCTGCGCTCCTCCTGACGGGGCCTTATTTGCACCGTAGCCTGCCTTCTCCACCGCTTCAATGATTTTATCCTCGCTGCACAGGCTTTCGTCGTACGCCACCTGCATACTGTTGGTGAGCAGATTTACCGTCACCTCGTTCATTCCCGGAAGCTTGCAGACGCTCTTTTCCACATGAGAGGAACAGGCGGAACAGGTCATGCCTGTCACTGTAAATTTTTGTTTCATCACAACCTCCTGCATCGATTTGGCCGCCGCCTTTGCCGTACCCGGATGCCCGGCCCGGCGCCGACGCAAATAACTATTTCAGCTTTTTCACAAGCTCTATGGCTTCTTCCATAATCTGTGTGTTGCCGTTTTGGATTTCCTCCACCACGCAGGTCTCCATATGCTCCTGCAAAATCAGATAGCCAAAGCTCTGCAGCGCGCTCTCCACAGCCGCCACCTGTATCAGAATATCTCCGCAGTAACGGTTTTCCTCCAGCATCCTGCCGATGCCGTTTAGCTGGCCCGTGATTCTGCTCAGACGGTTCTGGAGCTGTTTTTTCTGCTTTTCGTCCCTGGGCGTATGTTTGGTGCGGCAGCAGTTACATATGTTTTCCTGATTCTTAGTATCTCCTGTTTGCGGCATATCAACACCTCGTTTTTGCTTTATATACCCCATGGGGGTATTTGTTTTTACAATCATATAATATACCCCCATGGGGTATTTGTCAAGTTTAAAATAATCACCGTTATGACCTCTATACTGCGGATGACAAAGCAATACCTGTTCCGCAATCGAGCAGGGAAGGTTACTTCCCCTGCTCGCGCATCGCCGATGCGCCACTTTGGCGACATGTTTCCTCTGCATCGGCATGGGCATAAAGAAAGCGCATGGTCATGCTCCATGCGCTTCTTTCCTTTTCAATTCCTCCACAATCTCAACGCTTGCCGTAGAACCTATGCGGGATACTCCCAGACCAATCATCCGAAGGGCTGTTTCCAGACTGCGGATTCCGCCTGCCGCCTTAATCTTTATATTGTCTCCCACCGCGTTTTTCATCAGCTCCACATCCTCAAAGGTGGCTCCCCCTGTCCCGAAGCCTGTGGAGGTCTTGATAAAGTCAGGCCCTGTCTCCCGCGCGATTCTGCACAGCGTCAGCTTTTCCTCCCGGGTCAGATAGCAGTTTTCAAAAATCACCTTGGAAACCACCTTTTCCTTTCGGCATATCTCCACAATAGAAGCCATTTCCTTTTCCACATAAGCATAATTCTTTTCCTTGAGCTGCGTAAGATTGACCACATAGTCTATCTCATGAGCCCCGTTTTTGATGGCATCCTCCGTCTCGAAGACCTTGGCCGCTATGGTATTTTGTCCAAGGGGAAAGCCTACTGCTGCCCCTACGTGGATATCCGTGTTTTCCAGTAATTTCCTGCACAATGCCACCGGCGCCGGGTTGATTGCCACCATGGCGAAGCCGTATTTTTTTGCTTCCCCGCACAGCTTTTCAAAATCAGCCTTTGTTGCGTAAGCCCTTAGCTGGGTATGGTCAAAATAACCGGCCAGCTTTTCGGGTGTAATCTCAGTCAATTTCATCTTATTCCTCTCCCTCCGGCACCGCGCTGGCGGCCAGCCTTCCGTCCTCACGATACAAGGTAGCTTTATTTCCGCTGGTTCCCAAATCATGCGCAAGAATATATCTTTCCATGCCAAACTCTCCTCTTTCTACGCTGATTTTTGCTTCATGCAAACATTTACCATACGCCCTGCGACGCCCTTTAAAGCTCCATCTGCACCAGAGTCGCAGGCATCTCATGCTTTGTGTTCACTTTATCCGGCCCCGTCACCAGGTCAAAGCAGGAAATGATGAGCCGCCCGTCCCACACGATGGGTTCTCCCGGCTGGTCAAGACCGCCGTCCACGCCGGTACAGTCCGGGCTCTGGGCGATACGCTCCACTTTCCCGTCCGGCGTAACCTTTGCAATGGCATTGGCGCAAAAATCCGCAATGTAAAGATTTCCTTTCTCATCAAATATCATGCCGTCCGTGCTCTGCAGGTTTGCAGAATCCTGTGCAAAGAGCCTGTTTTCTTTCAGACTCCCGTCCTCATTAAAGGTAAGACGGTATATTGCCCCGTCGCCAAAGTTCCCCACATACAGATTCCCGTCCCTGTCAAAAACAATTCCGTCCGCCCCGTACTGGCAGGCCGGATTTTGTGTCACAAAGGAGGCAAAGATGTTGGGGTCGGCCAGAGTATTTGTCACATGGACATCCTTTTCATTCAGTCCGAAGCGGTACACGCAGCTTACCAGCTTTCCGTCCTCCCTCTTTTCCGGGTGCAGATAGCTCTGAGTCACATACATGTAGCCGTCCCTGATTCGTATCCCGTTGGGATGCTCCATGCCGTCGGCCACCACCACCGTCTCCAATATTTCCCCTTCGTCCGTTACCTTAAGCTTAAGAATCCGTCCCTTGTAAAGGAATTCTTCCCGCTCGCTCCAGCCCTGGTTGTCGCACAGATAAATATTCCAGTCCCCGTCAAAGGCAATTCCCATATTCCGGGCCACTCCGGTATCCGGGTGAACGGGCACATCAAACCATTTTTCCGCCTTTCCCTGTCTGTCAACACGCAGCACCATCCCGGAAAAGTCGTCCCGGGCATAATTGGGGCAGGAGAGCACCAGATTCCCGTGCCTGTCTATTGCCATACCGTCCGGAGTACACACATAATCCGGCAATACGCTGAAAAGTTTTGTTTCTCTCATTGCTAACCTCCTGTCATCTAAAATGTAATTACAATCTTTCTTGTCCCCGGTTCCCTTCTCTCCACCAGTGCAAAGGCATCTAAAATATGGTCGAAGGAAAAGGTATGGGAGATAAAATCCATAGGGTTCAGTACCCCTGTATTAATCCATGCCATAATCTGGGCGTGTGCCTGGGCCTCCTCCTTTTTGCTGGGCCACTGAACAAAATTCAGGCTCCAGTTATAGGGCGCATGGCTCCAGTCCAGCTCCATTCCCAGCTTGGGCGATATACCGTAGCCGCAGATTTTTCCGTTGTACCGAATCAGCCCCATGGCCTGATTCAGCAGAGCATTGACTCCTACCGCGTCCACCACGTTATCCACGCCTTCCGGGAACAGGCGGCGCACCTCCCGGTCTATATCGCAGGAAGCGGAATTAAACGCATAGTCTGCTCCCAGCCGCTTTGCCTCCTGCACCTTATCGTCAAAAACGTCCGTGGTAATCACCGTCCCCATGCCCAGGAGCTTACAAAACCGGGTAAAGCACAGACCCACCGGTCCTGCGCCAAAAATCAGCACGCTTTCATTTGGTCGGAAGCCAAAACGGCGGATGGCGCTGAGCACCTCCCGGAAAGTAATGACCATGGCCGCCCCCACCGCGTCTATCCGGTCATCAGGCCGAATCAGAGTCTGGGCGAGATAGCCCTCGCTCCACTCCGCGGTGCCGGGTCCCATGCCCTTTTCAATGTACGCTTTCGCATCTCCCACCACCGCATACTCACTGTAAGCTCCCCAGCCGGGCGTATAGCCCTCCACCGGTTTTTCCAGAAAAGGAAGCAGCACCATATCCCCTTTTTTCAGATTTTTCACATCCGCTCCCGTCTCCACTACCTCGCCTACCCCCTCATGGCCCAAAATGGCCGGATAGGTATTGAAATTTTTGAATGTGCGGTGAATCAGCTTTGTGTCTGTTCCGTTGCACACACCGCAGCTTTTCATTTTTACCAGAGCCTGACAACGTCCGTACTCTGGCATGGGAAGCTCCGTTACCGCCAGAACGCCCTGTCCGTCAACCGTCAATGCTTTCATTTTACGTCCTCCTTTTATCTGGCATGGCACCACAAAATCACAGCCGGGTCTTCCCTGTCAGAGATTACATGATGGTCTTCTCCCGGCTCTACCAGGACAATGTCACCGGTCTTTAAAGGCTCCTCTCTGCCGTCTATCAAAACCAGCGCCTTTCCCTGCGCCACCATAAACAGCTCGCAGTCCTCATGTACATGAATCCCCTCAGGGTTATCGCTGGCATGGCTCACCTCGCCGGGCCGGGAAAATCCCAGTCCGCCCGTATAGAGCTTCTCTCCGGGCAATACGCCCTCAAAAATATGTCCCTCTGCGGGGTTTAAATCTTTGATTGTCAATTTCTTCATTCTCTTTCTTCCTCTCTGTATTTCTCTCTCAGAGCTTTGAGCTCTATGGGAATCCCCTCCCTCCCGCTCTCAATGGCGGCGAATACCGTCATCTGGGCACGGGCGGCGTTTTCCAGACGGGTGTCCATTGCCTCCCCGCCTTCCAGCCATTCTACGAACTGCGCTGTCAGATTTTCATTTCCCCACCTGTCCTTCGCCGAACCGATAAGAGGAATCTCAAATCCTTTTCCCGGAAGATTGGGGTCCGGCTCGTCCTCGGATTTCAGATAACAGCGCAGGCTCTTTCCCTCCAGAACCAGCACCGCATTTTCCAGCTCTGCCCGAATCAGCTCATTGCCCCAGGAATGAAGGGAACAGGCGCTGGACATGGACACTTCATAGCTTACCCGCACGCCGTTTTCATACTTCAATATGGAAAGGGACTGCCCGCCCCCTTTCATGCTGAGGGCGTGCTGCGGGCTCCAGACGTCGGTATAGATGCTTTTACACCGGCTCCCGGTCAGCGATTCCAGCAGGCTGAAATGATGAATAGACGCCTCGTTGAGCATTACATGCTCCAGCTTTTTCTGCCGCTCGCTCATCTCGGCCTGCTTTGCCGTGAACTGAAAGGAAAGGTAATCCAGAGCGCCGTATTTTCCGCTGAAAATTTCCTGCCGCAACGTGGAAATATGCCGATGGAACTGGTGGGACATGGTCACGCCGTATTTCGTTCCGGTTTCCTCCGCCCTTTTCAGAAGCCGCAGCAGGCTTTGCGGATTGTCGGTGACGGGCTTTTCGGACAGCACCTGACATCCGTATTCCATCGCCGTCATGGCAACGGCCTCGTGCGCCGCAGGAGGCGCGGCGATGATGCAGAAGTCCGGCTTTGTTGTTTCAATGGCTCTGCGCAGCTCGGTAAAGCATTGCTCTTTCCTCAGAATGCCTCTAACCGATTCCAGATGTTCGGGGATAACGTCCACCGCCCCTACCACCTGAAGCAGTCCGTCCTTCATGCACCGGGGCAGGGTATGTCTGGCCCAGTTTTCTCCCCAGCCGCCGCAGCCTACTAAAATTGCTTTTTTCATACCGACTCCTATCTGCCCGCCTGAACGGGCGCACAAATCAGGATACTAAAATCTCTGAATTTCAAACTGTCTCCGAAAATTCCACCGCCGCCGCAGCCCACAGGCAGGCCGCCACGGCCTCCTTTGCATTGACTTTTCTGGGATAATTGATATAAACGTCATAGCTGTCCTGTACGCACAGGCCGTCGCAGGCATTATATACGTCCAGAAGACCGTCGCTGCCTTCTCTCATCTGGGAAATGACGCCCTCATAGCCCTTTCGCACCGTCTCTTTATACTCCTCTGAAGGCAATATTCCCATCTCTATCCCCCGCTCCAGTGAGTAAAGGAACATGGCGCTGCCGGAGGTATCGCACCAGTTATCCGCCTCGTTCTTCTTATCCACCACCTGATACCACAGGCCAAGCTCCCCGTCCTGCTCCTGCCTAAGGCTTTCGGCCAGCTCCAGATACTGCTGCAAAAGCGCCTGATACTCTGGATGCTCCTTCGGAAAAACAGCCAGCGCCTCCGCTAAAATCAGCGCATACCAGCCCAGTCCCTCGCACCATATTTCCGGGGAGCGTCCTGTTTCCTGATTTGCCCAGGAGGGTCTTTTATCCTGGCTCCATGCATGGTAAAGCAGTCCGGTTCCCTCTTTCCGGCAATGGCGGTAAATGGAACGCAGCTGCAGAGCCGTCTCGTCAAAACACTTTTCAGACTCCGCCGGGTCTGTAAGGTATGCGCCATATTTTGACAGGAACATCTGTCCCATAAAGACGCCGTCCACCCACATCTCTCCCGTCAGTTTCCGGCCGTGCCAGAAGCCTCCGTCCTCATTGCGCGGATAATCCTCAAAGGCTTTTCTGATATGCTGGCATGCCGCCAGAAGCCGGGGCTCGCCGGTCTGCTTAAGGGCCCAGACCAGTACGGAGCCCGTCATCATATCGTCCATGCTGTTTCCGGTAAATCTCGGCACATTGCCCCGGATATCCACGTGAAAATCCACATACGCCATTACATAGTCATAATATTTCTGTTCCCCGGTCTTTTCCCATAAACGAATCATGCCCCACAGCATAAAGCCCTGCGGATAGCTCCAGCTTTTGTATGGGTATTCATCCGCCATGGGGAATCGTTTCATCAGCGTGTCCGCCAGTCTGACCGCATAGTTTCCTTTCATGGTATTTATCCTTCCTTTCTCATTTACTGCGCGCAGTTTTTCAAAATACTTAAGACGTCTTCCTTTGACAGTCTCATAAACTGTCCGGTTCCTCCGTTTCTGACCGCCCGCTCTGCCAGCATATCCAGTTGGTCGGCAGGTACGCCGAGCCCTGCAAGCGTAGAGGGTAATCCAAGCCGGGTAAAGAACTCCGACAGACGTCCTATCCCCTCTAAAGCCAGCGCTCTCTCGTCAGGAAACTGTGAAGGGTCCAAATCCCAGACCCGGGTGGCAAACCTGACAAAGACCTGAATATCCGTTTCAAATACATGCTTCATCCAGCCGGGAAACACAACGGCCAGTCCGGCGCCGTGAGCCACATCATAAACGGCGCTGAGCTCATTTTCAATATCGTGAGAGCCCCAGTCCCCCTGACGCCCTGCGCTCAGCAGTCCTGACTGGGCAAGGCTGGCGGCCCACATAATCTCCGACCGGGCAGCCACATCCCCGGGACTTTCCATAAGTATCCGCCCGTTATGGATGAGGGTTTTCATACAGGCCTCGCACAGCCGGTCTCCCAGCTCCGTATTCCGCGTCCGGGAAAAATAATTTTCCATCACATGGGAAAAAATATCCGCAATACCGCAGGCGGTCTGATAAGGAGGCAGGGAAAGGGTAAGCAGCGGGTCCAGAACGGCGAACAGCGGACGCATCTTCCGGTTATTTAAGGGAATTTTCTGCATGCCATCCTCGTTTGTGATAACGGAGCCTACCGCCACCTCGCTCCCCGCCGCGGGCATGGTCACCACAGCGCCCAGGGCAAGCAGGCGTTCCACCTTCTGCTTTCTGGTAAAGAAGTCCCAAACATCCCCCTCGTAAGGAACGCCCAGGGCAATGGCCTTGGCGGAGTCAATGACGCTGCCGCCGCCCACGGCCAGAATAAAATCCACCTTTTCCCGGCGGCACAGCTCTATTCCCCGGTACACCAGACTAAGACGGGGATTGGGCTGTACCCCTCCCAGCTCCACGGTCTCAATGCCCTGTTCATGCAGATATCCGGCGATACGGTCTATCAGCCCGGACTGCTTGCTGTGACGGCTCCCGAAATGGAGCAATACTCTGTGCCCTCCAAATTCTTTAACTCTCTGTCCCACTTCCTTTTCAGCTCCCTGACCGAAAAAGACCTGCGTGGGAACCTGATACTGAAAATCCTGCATATGTATACCTCCTTCTTAACCTTTATTCCATGATATGAATTTTTTAAAAAGCCGCTGTCCTTTGTATGATTTCCTCCTGAAGCTCTGACGTAAGCCGGACAAAATAAGCGCTGTAGCCGGTAACGCGCACCGTCAGTCCGGCGTATTCCTCCGGATGGCTTCTGGCGCGGAGAAGGTCATCCTTTGAGAGGAAATAAAGCTGAATCTGCATACCGCCCTCTTTAAAATAGTCCGAAATCAGGCCCCTGAGCAGCCGGTCTCCCTCCTCCCCCTGAAAAACCTGAGGCGGTACCTTAAAATCCAGAGTGCTGGCATTGTTGGACAGGCTGTAATCCAGCTTGCCCGCCGAGCGCAGGAAAGCGGTGGGGCCGTTTTTGTCCATACCGTGGGAGGGACTGATTCCGTTGACAAAGGGTTCTCCCGCCCTTCTTCCGTCAGGAAGCGCGCCGCAGGCCTGACCGCAGTCCAGAAAATTCAGGAAGCTGAATATCCCCGGCCGCAGACGGCTTCCCGAAGGGTGGGGACAGTCGCTGATAATCTCGCACATCCGCCTGCAGAGCCAGACCATGGTCTGGTCCGCCCGGTCGTCATCGTTGCCGTATTTCGGCGCCCTGTTAATCAGCGCGGCCCGCAGCACGGCGTCCTCCTCAAAGTTCGTCCGAAGCCCCTGCAAAATTCTCTCCCTGGAAAACTTCCCGAAAATTTCCCCTTTCTGCTCTCCCGAAACGCCCTTCCCGGAATCCCCCGGGCAATCCCTATCCTCAAAGCACAATGTCCGAAGGGCGGTTAAGCTGTCCGAGACGGCGGCCAGTCCCGGCATCCGCACTCCCACGGAGGAATATCTTGCGCCGTAAAGCGACAAATCCGCAGCCTTTTCCACACAGTCCTCCACGAACAGGGAAAGCATGGGCTGGGGGCGGAGCAGAGCCGTCCTGTATTCCTCCAGCCAAATCTTTTCCGTCAGAAGTGCGGCGGCGGCTTTGACCTGTCCTGTCAGCGCTTCTTCCACCTCCTCACAGGTATGATACCGGGTCAAATCTCCAAGAGCCGGTCCGAGAACTTTTCCTGTGGTCAGCGAAACCCCGTTATTTAAGGCAAGCTCCAGACATTTTCCCACATTCAGAATGGCCCCCATGGGACTTGGACGCTCCATCCCCGCCAGCCCGTACTCGTAGCAGCCAATCAGACCGTAATCCACCGCATCCTCTTTTGCATAACCATATTTTTCCAGCGCTTCCAGAACCGCCGTATCGTTGTACAGCATAGGCCCCAGATTTTGCCTGTTGACCCGGCAGCATTCCAGAAAAAATTCCGGGTCTGTTCCCGGAAATATCCGGGCGTTTAATTTGGGCTGCAAAAGCCGGCAGCTCTCCAGAGAGCGCAGCAGCATAAAGCTTAAGGGATTGACGCCGTCCTTCCCCTCCCCGGTCATGCCGCCGATGGTAATACTCCGCGCGGGGTCGCTTATCCTCTCCGGATACTCCCCGTTTTTAATCCAGAAGCAGTCCACCAGCTCCTGGGCTTCTTCACGGGTAAGAAGCTCCGACTCCAAATCGGCTTTCAGATAAGGATAAAGATACTGGTCCAGCCTTCCGTAGGAAAAGGCGGAAAGCCCTGACTCTAATTCCACAAGGATTTGCAAAAACCATACCATCTGGAGGGCCTGCCGGAAGCTCACCGGCGCAAAAAAAGCAATGTGGCGGCAGGTACGGGAAATCTCCCTAAGCTCCCTTCGGCGTGCATCCGGCGCATCCTTTGCCTGACGCTCCGCTTCCTCTCCATAGCGGCGGATATAGCTTTGAGCCCCCTCCAGGCAGTACAGCGCAGACGTAAGGAAATCCTTCTGCCCGGATGTAAGCGCAAAATCCCTCTGCCGCAGACGAAGCTCCTCCGCCATCTGCCCCAGCCCCTTCTTAAGCGCCCGCTCATAACCGATAATGATGTGTCCGTAATTCACCGACCCGTAAAAGAGCTCCCTCCACTCATCATAGTCCGGTGCCTTGCTTTTCCCCGTTTCTTCCTGAAAACGAGCCGCGGCCAGCGCTTCCCTTTCAGCCCTCTCCCGGGGGAAAAGGAAGTCCGGCATAATCTGCCGATTGGAATCCACCTCCGTATAGGGAATGCCGCCGACAATCAATTCCTCCGGGTAAACCGGAGCTGCCAGCCGTTCCAGATAATATTTCATCAAATGTCCCTGCCGGACCACCGGATTGCCCCGGTAAAGCGACCAGTCGTATCCCTCTGCCAAATCCGCGGCCCTGGACGAGTAATCCCGCTCCGAAAGCTGTTCCCGGAGCCTTTGCGCCCTCTCTGTCATGAAAAATTCTCCTTCCTGCTGTTTTCTTCTCCCCTGCCATCTTCCGCAGTCTTGTCATTTTCCACAAGCGTCGTATGATTTCCGATTTCCGCCTCCGTCAGTCCCGCTTCCCGAAAGAGGGACAGCAGTTCCTCCATCTTTTTCCCGGAAGGCGGCGTCAAATCTTCGGCAGGATATTTAAGTCCCAGCCGTACATATTTTTCTCTGCCAAAGCGGTGAAAGGGTAAAAGCTGGATGCGCTCTATCCTGCTTTGGGGAAGGTCTGACAATTCCCTGAGCCTTCGGGCAACAGCCTCCATCTCACGGCTTTCGTCGTTCCATCCGGGAATCACGGGAATCCTGACCCAGATTGTTTTCCCGGTACGGCAAAGCCGTTCCAGATTTTCCAAAATCAGCCCGTTATCCGCCCCTGTCCCCTCTTTATGGAGGGAGGCGTCCATGCATTTCACATCATACAAAAACAGCTCCGTACAGGGAATCACTTCACTGAAATTCTCCCAGGGAACGTTGCCCGCAGTATCCACCGCTCTGGATATGCCCGTCAGTTCATGGCAGGACATCATCTGCCGAAGGGCCTTCGCCTGCAGCAGCGGTTCTCCGCCGGAAAAGGTGACGCCGCCTCCGGTGCGCCCATAATGGGAGCCGTCCCGCAAAAGCTGCCGCACAAGCGTATCCTCCTCCATCCAAAATCCTGTGGGGGAAAGAGCGTCCGAGGAACAGACGGCCGCACAGGGAAAGCCTTCCTCTGCGGTACAGTCACAGCCATCCTCCCCGTAAAAAAGCCCTTTAGGACAATTCCCGCGGCAGCTCCCGCAGCCGATACACTGCTTTTTGTCGTGCCACAGCCGGATACCGGATTCCATGGCCTCCGGATTATGACACCAAAAGCATCTCAGACTGCACCCCTTGCAAAATACCGTGGTTCTGATTCCCGGGCCGTCATGGATGGAAAATCTCTGCAAGTGAGTTATTTTAAGCATTTCAGCCTCCCTGCTGCCGCCAGACAGCTCTTAAATGCGTACTTTCAACTGAATACATTCAGGCAGAAACTTTGTGCGCCAACATGACGCAAAACTGTCTGCCGTCCTTCCCGCTCGTCAGCGGTAATGCTCTGCGGCATCCCTGTTCCACTCCTGAGCCAGCAGTTCGTCAATCAGCGCTTTGGCCTGCTCATAGGAACGGGTACGGTGGTCGTTCATCAGCTCCAGAACCAAAAGGCTCCGGTCGCCTGTATGGTAGGCCTCCATGATATTGTTTGCCCGGCACATTCTGGGCAGGATTACATTGTTCATCAGTTTCGGCGGGAACGCAGGCATCCGAATCCCCTGAATTCCTCTGGCGCTGACCATGGCGGGAATCTCCACCAGTATATCCTCCGGCAGTCCGGGGATACAGCCCTTATTGGGAATGTTCAGGGTCAGCCGGGTATAGCAATCCGACTCCATGGCGTCGATAATACGGATATGCTGTTCGTTGCTCCTGCGAAGCGGATACTTTTCAACGATGGGCGTGCCGTCCCTTAAAATATTCCCGATTGCCTCCCTTTGTTCGTCTTTCTGAGCCAGATAGGCGTTCCAGCAGATTTCCGAATCAAAGCCGCCGTTTGTCCCATACCATTTTTCCTTTGCGGCCATATCCGTGTGATGCCACCAGGGAGAGGTGCTGCGCACCGCATCGCCGATGGGCATCAGGCCGTACTGTCGATAGGCATCCACCGCGCCCGGAGAAAGTGCGTCCGGGCACTTATGGAAGCTGTTTAGGGTATTGTACTGCGGACTTTTCCAGTATGCTTCGGACTTTTCTTCTATCCACCGGTCAATCAGGGGATAGGCGTCCTTTCCCTCATAGCGGAAATCCGTCAGATAAACGCAATGGTTAAAGCCCATGACCTCGCCGGTCACCTTTTCGGGGTCCAGCCCCAGAATCCGGGCAATCTCCTTATAACCCCAGTGGCCGTGGCAGACTCCCACCGCATTGGCATGGAGATATTTGGTGGCATAGCCTGTGGCTTCAAAAACCGGATTGGAGGTCTGAATCAGCAGGGCGTCCGGGCAGAGCTCCTTCATGTCCCTGACCACTTCTTCCACGAACCGTATCTGCCAATAGGCTCCCACGCCTCCGTAATAGCAGGAAACCCGGTCACCAATGCCGCGGTAATATCCATGTTCCTCCGCGATTTTTCTTTCCTTTTCCAGCGGGCCATAGCCGCCAATCTTTACCGCGCAGATAACATAGTCCGCCCCCTCAAGAGCAATCCTGCGGTCGGTATGCGCCTCAATCCCAATCTCCGCCTCGATTTCGGCCCGGTAAAGCTCCGCTACTGCCGCCGCGTCCTTAAGACGTTTTTCGTCGATATCCACAAGGCAGACCCTGCAGCCCTCAAGCGCCTTTGTCAACACCAAATCCCTCACCAGTTCCAGGGTAAATGCGGTGGAACCTGCGCCCAGAAGTACAATTTTTTTCATCTTTTTTTCCTCACTTTCCAAATCCTCTCACCCGTATCCGAATACCAGCGGAAGCTGATATTCCAAAACTCACATCAGCATTTCTTTCAGCGGCCACACTCCCTCCGGCTCCATCTCCCCGAAAAGCACCGCTGCCGCAGCCCTGATATTCTCAGGAGATGTGGCGAAGGTCAGCAGCACATTCCCGGCGTTCCCCGGAATGGAAAGCTGTTCATAGGGCGTATTGCTCACGATGATGATTTTAACCTCCGGGTGCAGCGAAATCTGCTCCTCCCAGAAATCCCGGTTCTTCGCCTTTCCCCGCAGAAAATAATTGGTGGCTATCACCGTATCGTATTCCGTAAGCGCCTGAGTAATTTGGCTTTTGTCGGTATCGTCATAAGAATAGGAGGTTTCCAGATAACGGATATCCGGGCGATAGCCCTGGCATGCCTCAAACAGAATGCCGGAATGCCACTGCATATCGTTATATTCCTTCACTTTCTGCTCTATCACAAGGATTTTTTCCCCTGTAACCGGGATACTTCCCTCCCGGTCTCTGGCGATGAGCACGCTGCGCCTTGCCGCCTGCCGGGCAAGCTGCCGTATGCCTTCCTCCTGCAGAACCTTTTCGGGCTCCTCCCCCTCGCCTGCCGGACCAAACAGTCCGTATTCATATTTCAGATTCAGGATACGGTATACCTTATCCTCCAACTCCTCCATGGGAATCCTTCCCTGTTCCACGAAGGAGCGGATTTTGTCTATCACCTCTTCCACCAGATGGTTTTCGGCCTTCATCAGCACCAAATCCGCCCCTGCCTCCAGCGACAGGGCGCAGGCATTTGCCACGCCGTATCGGGTGGCGATGGCCCCCATGGTCATACTGTCGGTGGCAATCACGCCCTGAAAGCCCAGCTCCTCACGCAGCAATCCGGTAATCACCTTTTTCGACACCGTGGCGATGTTATCCGGGTCGATGGCGGGAAAGATGCTGTGAGCAATCATGATGGAGGGCAGGAGTCCTTCGGCAATCAGCTCCTTATAGGGTAACAGCTCCCTCTCCTCCATGGTCTTTTTATCCACATCGATAACCGGCACCTGAAAATGAGCGTCCACATCCGAGTGTCCTCTCCCCGGAAAATGCTTTCCTGTGGCAATCATTTTTTCTTCCTTCAGTCCCCGGCAGGTTTCTCTTGCGTAGCGCGCCACCTCCCGCGCGTCGTCGCTGTAGGCTCTGGTGTAGATTTCCGGGTTGGCCGGCTCGGAGTTTACGTCCAGCACCGGGGAATGCACCCAGTTAAAGCCTACTGCCTTTCCCTGTCTGGCCACGGCTTTTGCAATCCGGTATGCCATATCCGTATCGTTCATGGCACGGATTCCCATGGGCTTGGGAAAGAGGTTGACGCCCCCGAAGAAAAAGTCCGCGCTGCTTCCCCCTTCCTGGTCATAGGAAAAGTGCAGGGGGATAGAAAGCGGCCTTTTCCTTGCGCGGGACTGCAATTCGTCCAGAACCGCCTTGTACTGGCCGGCCGTGGGCACCGGAGCCGGTCCTTTAAACCGGATGCCGTCCGCGTTTTCCAGCTTCACCACCGTCTTGTTGCCGTTGGGATCCACATAACTGCCAAACTGCCGCATATCGCAGGACAGGCGCAGGCCGCCGCAGTGATATTCCTCGATATATTTATAAATATGCGCCCTCGGCACTGTGCCCGCAAATCCCAGTGTCAGCACCGCCCCGATTTTCTGCTCCAGACTCATTCTTGCGATTAAATCACGAATATAGGTATTTTTCTTTTCCATCTCAGCCTCCATGGCGCCGCATTTTCGCGGCTGTTTTTCACGATTGTGACGGGGCTGTCGGAAAATGATATCTGCATGCAATATATAGATGCGATTGCCAATCTATCGCAGTATATATTGTGGAAATGCATCATTTCCCGACAGCCCCTTTATAAGAAACGGAAGGTTTATTTGTAAAACCAATCAGTACGCTTCCCTGGCATAGGGAACCAGAATCTCGTCGATTCTCGCAAGCTCCTCCGCCGAAAAATCCGTATTCCCCATTGCCTTTAAATTGTCGTCTATCTGGGAAAGCCTGCTGGCCCCGATAATCAGAGTGGACACAGGCGCGCAGCGATAGCACCAGGCCAGCGCCATCTGGGCCAGACTCTGACCCCGCTGCGCGGCAATCTCGTTGAGCTTCTTTGCCGTGGATACCTTATCCTCCGTCACCTGCTCCTTATTCAAAAACACGCTTTTGCCCGCCGCCCGGGAGCCTTCCTTTACCCCGTCGAAATACCGGTCCGTGAGGATTCCCTGAGCAAGACACATATAGGCGGCCGCGCCTACCCCGTGTTTTTCCAGCGTCGGGAAAAGCTTTCCCTCCGGCCTTCTCTCGAACATATTGTAATTGACCTGATGCACGAGACAGTGGATGCCCTTTGCCTCCATGGCCGTAAGAACCGCCTCCGTCAGCACGGAGTCATAATTGGAAATCCCCACATACAGCGCCTTGCCCGAGCGCACAATCTGCTCCAGCGCTTCGATGGTTTCCTCAATGGGGGTATTCCTGTCAGGACGGTGGTGATAAAACAAATCCACATAGTCCAGCCCCAGCCGGCGCAGACTGTTGTCGCAGGAGGCAATCAGATTCTTTTTGGAGCCCCACTCCCCATAAGGCCCCGGCCAGTGGCGGTATCCCGCCTTGGTGGCGATAAACAGTTCGTCTCTGTAGGACGCCAAATCCTTTTTTACGATTTTTCCGAAGCACTCCTCCGCGCTTCCCGGAGGCGGCCCGTAATTGTTTGCAATATCAAAATAAGTAATTCCCCTGTCAAAAGCCCCGAGAACCATTTCCCGGGCATTGGAATAGGAAGATTCCTCTCCAAAATTATGCCACAGCCCCAGAGACAGGAAGGGAAGCATCACGCCGCTTTTCCCGCATCTCTGATACAGCATATTGTCATATCTGGCCTCGCTTGCCATATACATTTCCTCGTCCTCCTTTAACACATCTGTATCTTTTTCTCATCCGTATCCCTTTCCCGCTGTCTGCGCGGTAAATGCGCAGACCTGCTATAAAGATACTTTTTCCACTCTTATTTCCTCGCCTGCCTCCGTATCGATACAGGCGATGGTCTCCTTCCCGCGGTAACGCTCCTTCCCATTTACCGTCATGCAAAAGCTCTCCTCCCCGTAGGGGTTGCACAGCCGCAGCTTCCCGCCTCTGGCGGAAAGGATGCGTATCTCTTTCGGGCTCCCTTTTTCCATGGACGCTTCCACCTGAAAGCCGCCCTGGCACCAGAGACAAAAGCGCACGTCCCAATCCTTCGGTACTGCCGCAAAAAGCTTTATCACAGGCTCCTTGCCGGGAGCGCCGCCGCTGCTCTGGCAAAGGGCCAGCTGTACCGCCGCCGCCACATTTCCCAGCCGCTGGGCGCTGATGCAGTTGACTCCCTCCCTGACGGTGAGCCTGTTCTCAAACTGGGGCACCCGCCCGGTATCCGCAAAATAGCAGTATTCCTTCTCCGCATTGACACAGTCGAGCTGGGCGTTTGCAATCTCCTTAAATTCCTCTGCAAAGCCATGGGCCGCATACATTCTGGCGCAGCCGGACATTTCCGAGACGGTATAGCGGCTGACCGTTCCGTACTTTTTCACCCGGCCTGCCAGCGTGTCTTTGCTGATTTGATACACCTCCGGCTCCACAAACCGGGTGGCGAAGGAGGAGAGGTCAAAATGGTCGCAGGGGTACATGCTGGGCTGTCCGTGGTCCTTCTCCAGAATCGGCTCTCTGCCGTTGGACCACATCACCGGTTCCCCTTCCTCCAGCCCGCTGGTATCGCCCTCCATGGCTGTGGTGGGAAGCGGAGCCATATCCGCCGCAAAGGCTTCCCAGCCTTCCCATTTTTCACGGTCCGCATTCAGTATCCTTGCCGCCTTCAGCAGGATGGCCACCATGGCGCGCATACCGGCCACGTTTTCCATGCCGTCCGTGCAGCCGAAGTAGGCTTCTCCCGTACAGGTCCGGTAAATATGGTATTTTCCATCCTCCCCTTTCCCAGTGAGAGGGAAATTCATAAAGAACTGCGCCACTCCCCTGATGATAGGGTAAGCCTCATTTCTCAAAAATTCTTCGTCTCCCGTGTAGAGATACTGCTTCCAGAACTGGTAGGCTATGGCCGCCTGGGAGCCGAACATATAGGTGGTCGCGCCGTAGGGGCCGCATCCCCTTTCGTTGTATACCACCCGTCCGTCTTCATAATGCTCATAAAATTTATAATTATAGCGGGACTCATGAGGCGCTTTTCTGTCCACAAAATCTGCAAAGCGGTCCGATTTTTCTTCCCATGGCTTGCGGAAAAGATAGAGCTCTCTCATTTCCTTTGCAATTTCCTCAGGCAGTACCTGCGGTCCGTTAAACCATGTGACCTCGGGGATATACATGCCCTCCGTGTCAAACTGCTGGCGCGCGGCAACGACGCATGCCTCCTTCATACCTCCGTACAGGGAGAACAAAGGCTCCATCAGCTCAAAATGCCCCGAGGCATGAATCGCGTTGTAATACAGGCTTAAATTGTTCCACCACTGCATGGTTCCCCAGTTCCGATAATCCCCGCCAGGCGAAAAAATCATGCCGCCGAAGTTGGGCGGATACTTCCCCTTTGAGCTGGAATTCATCAGATAAAAGAAGTAGGTATAGTGCAGCTCCAGCTTTTGGGCAACCGTATCCTGGCTCTCCATATGTACATAAGACTTTTCCCAGAAGTCCGCCCAGGCCGCTTTGTGGCGCGTAAACAGCTCCCGCGCCCCTGTTTCGGAAGCGGCGGCGACCTTTTGAAGCGCCGTCTCTACTACGTCCTCCTCTTTGGAAAAGCTGGCCGCGCTCACCATATAAACGGTAAATTCCTTCGTGCGGGGCCTGATGCACAGCCGCATCTGAGTCTCCTGAGGCTTGCCGATGACGTCAAATTCCCTGTTCGGAATCTCCATGGACTCCCTGCCGCCCACCTCGTTGTTCATCCGCAGGGTCACCTGCGCCCCTTCCGCCCACACCGCAAGGGCGCTGGCGCAGTAATGCTCGTTTCCGGTGCATTCCTCCCGTTCCGTAAAGACCTGTTTCAGCACCACGGTATCCGGCTTTTCCGTCCCGTCCGCAGTTTTCTTCCCCGGTCTTTTTTCCATGGTCAGTCTGGACACGGCAAGATTGCTCAGGGTACGGAATTCCGACGGACGCATCATATCCACCTTGACCTGCACGCTGCCCTCATAGTCTCTCTCATCCCGCACCTGAACGCACAAAGCGCCGCTTTTTTCCTCGGCAAATATCTTTGCTTCCACCCCGCGTCCCTTAATCTCCGCGCAGGCCTCATACAGACCCAGATGCTGCGTCGTGTCCCCGTCAAACACGTCCTCGCCGTAATCCACGAAATCCACGTCCACAAATCCGATTCCATAACCATAGTCGGAATGTCTGCGGTTAAAGCTGTTGGTGTAGCTGTTGGCGGCGAACACGTCGCACCTGTTCACCGCAAGCTTGAGAGCGGAAGGCGAAGTAAACACCATGGCCCCCATCTCCCCGTCGCCGATGGGAAATCCGCCCTCCCGGCGCTTTATGGTTCCCTGATAATATAAATCCCCGCGGGATACCAGCTCTTTTCTTTCTATCTCTTTCATCATCTTACCCCCTGTATAGATTCTTATTTTCTGACCTGATAGGGCTGGCAGATTCGTATGGTCATCCCTTTGCCCACCCTGCCGGATATCCGCAGCCCATAGCTGTCCCCGTAGGCCAGCTTCAATCTCCGGTGGACATTGGAAAGCCCGATTCCTCTGCCGTTTTGCTCCCCGTCCGTCACATATTCCATATCATCCACATCCATGGACGGCCCTCTGCCGTTATCCGTCACATCCACAATCAAAACTTCCCCTTCCCGGAAAGCGTAAATACGGATAAAGTGCTCCGGCCTTATTCCTTCCGCAAAGGCGTGCTTGAAAATATTTTCCACAATAGGCTGCAGACACAGGCGAAGCATGGCGGCCTGCCCGGCCTCTTCTATGGAAATATCCACCTTCGGCAACATGCCCAGCCGGTATTCCTGTACCTTCAGATAATTTCTTACGTGCTCTATCTCCTCCGAAATCTTTACCGGAACCAGAGGGTTCTGAACCGCATAGCGAAACATTTTGCTCAGGGCGTCCGTGATATTCTGGACTGCCTCCGCGTCCTCCATCACGGAGTACATATTGATGGCTCCCAGCGTATTGTAGAGAAAATGGGGATTAATCTGGGTCTGCAGGGCCTTCATCTCCGCTTTGCTTCGCTCCGTCTCGTTCTTCTGGTTGGCAAGCTGGGTGGCATAGACGCTGCGTATGAGAAAATATGCCAGAGCCGAGGCCACAAGAACGGCCAGAGTTCCCGCGATGAGGAACGCCCGGTTCAGGCTCCAGATGGAGGTCTGATATACCTCTCTTGGAATTACAGCCACCGACGTCCAACCGCTCTTTTCGGACTTCTCATACACATACAGCCGCCCGCCTGCCTCTTTCGGGCCATAAAAATAAGCGTTCTGCGCCGTAAGCTCCTGATAAAGCTCCTCCGCCTCCCAGTCTCCCTCCTTCGTCCCGTAGACGGCGGACCCCTTTTCGTCCAGCACCAGCACCCGGATACTGTCCAAATCCTTGTTTTCCCATATCCGGTCCAGCTCCGTGCGCTTGATGGACATGAGGAAATACCCCAGAGGCCTTAAATCCTTATAGGAATAAATATATCTTCCGATGGTGACAAAACCGCTTTCCAGTCCGCTCTCGTCCGCTCCGGGCATAAAAATGGTGATTTTTCCGCTCCGCTCTATGTTTTTTGTAAGAGCAACCGTCTCCTCCCGGTCGATTCTCCTGTCGCTGGTGTAGTAAAAGCCGTTATTGCCCAGCACCTGAAAGCTGCTCACAAGGGAATTGTTCAAAAACAGCTCTACCGTAAACTGATGCTCCAGCCAGGATAGAGCCGACGCATATTCCACCTGGTCAATCTCCTCCTGATAGAGGATGCCCAAAAGCTCCTCCTGAATCAGCGCCGACATGGACAAATCGTCATAATCGCCGATAGCCTTATCCATATCATAGGTAATGTCCTGCACTATCATCTGCCAGTATTCCAGATTGCGCTCCTGCATCTGCCTGCTGTTGCGGTGGATTCCCACAATGCTAAGCAAAAGCACCGGCAAAAGGATAACGGAAGCCAGCCCGATGATAAAATGAACAAAGTCTTTTTTTCCCTTCAGAACCTTTGTCAAAGCCCCAGTCCCCTTTCCTCCCGGAACTGCGCCGGGGTTTTTCCATAAAATTTCCGAAATACGCTGCTGAAGTGGGAATAATCGCTGTATCCCACCTCCGCCGCAACCTGTGTGATGGTCTTTGAGGGGATACAGAGCTTCTGCCTTGCGGCCTCCATCCGTATCTGCGTCCTGTAATCCACAAATTTCTTCCCTGTCTTTTCCTTAAAAGCCAGACTGAAATGGGAGGAGGAAAATCCCAGCCTTCCGCAGAGCTCCTCCTGGCTCATGGCCGGATTCGCCAGCAGATATTCCCGCACCTGCTCCAGCAGACCGTGCCGTTTTCTGTTGCTTACCATTTCCCATAAAAGCTCCAGATTTTCCTCAAACCCGCTCTCTCCAAATTCATCTGTAAAGAGACTCTCTCCAAGTCTTTCGGATATTTTATCCGCCGTATTGGAAAGAATCTCCTGCAGGAGCCTTTTCTCATCGCTTTGTCCGATTCCCGCAAGGCTTTTTCTGACCTTTGCTCCCGCCTCCAGCCACGCCGTTTTGTCCAGATTCCACAGCGCCTCCACCAGTCCTGTGACCAGACGGTCCATCTCACTGTATTTCAGGGGCATGCCGCTCTCATCCCGTTTGCGCATAACCTCCCTTAACACCTCTGTCAGCTTCTTCTGGGAGACCGGCTTAAGCACATAATCGGATACGCCGTATTGAATGGCTCTCTGGGCATATTTGAAATCGTCATAGCCTGACATGATTATCACCGCGGGGCGGATTCCCTTCTCACGCATACATTTGCACAGCATCAGTCCGTCCATGCGCGGCATGCGTATATCCGTAATTACGATATCGAAGTTATCCCTCTCCAAAAGCTCCATGGCCTCGCAGCCGTCCACCGCCTCCGATATCTGCCCGATACTGAAATCCGACTTCCGAAGCATGGCTCCTATCCCTTTGCGAAAGACCATTTCATCATCCACAAGTAAAATCTTATACACGGCGTATCCTTTCCTGTTATCTTTTTATCTTTTTTTGAACAACGGACGGCTGACAGAGCCCGCCGTCCGTTGTAAAATGTATCATATTCAATATTTTATATCTGATTTGCGTATCCTATTTACGTATCTTGGCAGTACCGTTCTCATACTGCTCGGTTGCCTCCGCAATAACCTCGGTGCCGCCTCTGTCCATCCATTCCTGAACAAATTTGTCGAAGTTATCCAAAGATTCCGTTCCTATCATCACCTTGGATGCATAGTTGATGAACAGCTCCTGCTTATCTTCCTCCACGGAAAGCTCGGGATGGTTAGCAATGCTCTCCAGATTGATGGGCTGGATATAGTCCAGAATATCGTCCGCGGCCTTGGTATCATAATATTCGATGGCCTCCGGGCCTCCCGCCATGGCGTTCAGCGTCGCCCTGTCAATACCTGCGTCCTTGACTCTGCGCAAAAACTGAGGAATCACGTCAAAGGGATTGGGCGATACGGTAGGTATTTCAAGATTCACGCTGCCGTCCTCGTTCACGGTATAGAACTCTCCCTCCACCCCATAGGTCAGAAATCTCTGAAGGTCAGGGTCGGGGTCCAGCATTTTATCAAAAAACTTAATGATTTCTTCAGGATGCTCGCATTTGGCATTGATGTAGTGTACATTTGCCGTAGGCGTAAAGGCCGCGTAGCCATGCTTTCCTCCGTTGGGATTCAGCGGAGACGACACGCATACCCATTCCGCGTCCGGTACGTTTTCCTTCAGCGCGATATTGTATCCCGGCGCAGCGGAAATATTAACCACCATCATTCCCACATCTCCGGCCGCTGCCTTCTGGTCGCGGACGGTTCCGTTGTTGGTAAGACTCTCCGTATCAATCAGTCCCTCGTCGTAGAGCTTTTTATAAAAAGCCAGAGCTTCCTTCATTTCCGGGAGAAGATAAGCGGGAATCACCTGTCCTTCATCGTTGAGCTGCCACGTGGTGGGCACCACTCCGTAGGCTGCGAAAAAGGTCTCGCTGTATTTGAATTTTTCCCTTCCGATGTAAGGATACTTTACTCCTGCATTTTTAAATGCTACCAGAACATTGTAATAATCGTCAAGCGTTACCGGAATGTCAAGTCCCAGCTCATCCAGCAGGTCCTTGCGGATTACGGTACATCTCCGGGCGGTATTGGACATGAAATCGCCCACCGCATAGATGTGTCCGTCCGGTCCCCGCAGTTCATCCCAGACAGTTTCCGGAACCTGAGCCATCAGATTGGGGCCGTATTCCTCCAGCAAATCGTCCAGAGGCATAAACAGACCGTTTTCAATGGCTCCCGACATTACCGAGGTGTAGGGCATATCCCCTGCGATTACATCCGGGAAATCCCCCTGCGCCAGCATCATACCCAGCTTTTCCGTGAAACCGTCGTGCTGAATCAGCGTGATATCAAGGTCTACTCCCATCCTTTCCTCAAAGGCCAGCACATGTTCGTCCGTATTGATGTCGGGACATGACTGCACATAGCTGTTGCCGGCGCGAAGTCCGATATCGATGACGGGAACCGCTCCCGCGTCCTTATCCCCGGAGCTCTCCGCTGCGGCATTTCCGCCCTCTGCTGTGTCCGCTGCGGTCTCCGTCTTATTTCCCTCCGCAGCAGTCTTTCCGGATTCTTCCGGCTTGCTGCCGCAGCCCGCCAGCATGGTAAGCGCCAGCCCTAAGGCAATGATTCTTGCAACATTTTTCTTTTTCATAATTTTTTCTTCCTTTCTTTTCCTCTTGTTTATCCTTTTACGGAACCGATAGTCATACCCTTTACAAAGTGCTTCTGCAAAAAGGGATACACACACAGTACCGGAATAGCCGCCACAATGATTGTGGTCATCTTAAGCGCCTGGGTGGACGTCCCGGTGCTGACCATATTCATACTCTCTATGGAGTTGGAATCCAGAACGATGGATTTAATCCGCAGCTGTAAGGTATATAAATCACGGTCGTTAATCAGGTAAAGGGGAGTGGTGTAGCTGTTCCAGTAGCCTACGCCGTACATCAGCCCTACCGTTGCCATCACCGCTTTGGAAATCGGCAGGATAATCTGCATCAGCGTCCTCATCTCCCCGCAGCCGTCCACTTTGGCCGCGTCAATCAGCGCCGGCGATACCTCCGTGAAGAAGGAACGCACAATGATGATATTATAAGTACTCAGCGCCGAGGGCAGAATAAGCGCCCAGAAGTTGTCGTAAAGCCCGTAAGACCTCATGGTCAGGTACCAGGGTATAATCGGCGCATTGAATATAAAGACGATAAGTATCATCACATTGCAGAACTTGCGCATTTTGAATTCTTCTCTGGACAGGGGATAGGCGAACATCACCGTCATCAGAAGGCTCAATGCCGTTCCCGCTACGGTCATCAGCGCCGATATCCCGATGGATTTCAGGATACTCTTATCCATAAGCACCGTCTTATAATTTTCCAGGGTAAATTCTATGGGCAGAAACGCCACCCTTCCGGAATCCACCGGCCCCGAGCTGCTTAAGGATACGGCCAGCATATTCACATAGGGCAGTACCGCAATCAGTCCCACCAGCCCCAGTATAACCAGGTTCGTCATATTAAAAATTCTGTCCGGTAAAGAGCGTTTTATTGTCTTTGTCTCCATATTTTCCTCCTGTCTCGGTCAGATAATCGACTGCTGCGTGGTTTTCTTGCTCAGGGTATTTGATATAAACAAAAGCGTTATCCCCACTACCGATTTGAACAGTCCTACTGCCGTCGCATAGCTGTACTGCAGATTCTGCAGGCCGTACCGGTATACAAAAGTATCGAACACGTCGATGCGTCCCTGGTTCATGCTGTTCATGAAAGAATTGGTTTTCTCGAATCCAATCTCCATGAAGTTTCCTACCTTTAACAGCAGCATCGTCATAATAATCGGCAGGATTGTAGGCAGCGTAATATTCAGCATTCTCTTGAACCGGTTCGCTCCGTCGATTTCCGCCGCCTCATACAGGGCCGGGTCAATACCGGCAATGGCTGCCAGATAGACGATGGAGCTCCAGCCCATCTCCTTCCAGATGCTTGCGATAACCAGAATTCCCCGGATATGCTTTTCGCTTGCCATGTAATAGATGGAGTCCAGCCCCAGCATCTGGCGGAAATTGTTGATGACTCCCGTGTTGGGCGACAGCAGCGTGGTGAAAATACCGCCTATGATGACCCAGGAAAGGAAATGGGGCACATACACTGCCGTCTGTACCGCCTTTTTGTATTTTGCATTCCTCACCTCATTCATCAGAATCGCCAGAATAATCGGTATCGGAAACACTATCAGCACGTCATAGGTTCCCAGAATCGCCGTGTTCCGAAAAATCTGTCCGAATTCCGGAAACTGAAAAAAGTGTGCGAAATGCTTGAAGCCTGCAAATTTGCTGCCGCCGATTCCTTTATAGATATCGTAGTCCATAAAGGCAATCACCGTCCCCGCCAGCGGAACATACTTAAACAGTACGAACCAGATAAATCCCGGCAGCGCCATCAGGTACAGTCCCTTATGCTTGCAGACGCTCTGCCACAGGCTGTCTTTTTTGGACCCTGCGGCCACAGATGACCTCTTACTCATTGTTCTACCTCCCATATGAATTTTTCCTTCTGTGCTTTTGATGGGTTTATTATAAGAAAAATAAATTCTGTCAGATAGGGAATTTTTTACGGTTCTGATGGGATATTTTTACAAAACGGCAGCTTTCCGCCCCGGCCCTCCTCCCCCTTACCGGCTTTTGGGCAGTAAAAAACCGCCAGTATTTCTCTGGCGGTTTCAAACAACCGGTTTTTATTCTTATTTTTCGCCGCTCTCGGTCTTAACTGCCGCACCTGCGTTCAAAATCTCCATAAACTCCTCCCCTGTAATGGTTTCCTTCTCATACAGGTATTTTGCAAGCTCGTGGAGCTTGTCCAGATTGTCGGAGAGAAGCTTTTTCGCCTTTTCGTACTGGCTCCTTACGGATTCGATGACCTTCCTGTCGATTTCCCTTGTGGTATTCTCCGAGCATGCAAGGGACGCGTCCCCGCCAAGATACTGATTGGATACGGTTTCAAGGGCGACCATGCCGAATTCCTCGCTCATACCGTATCTGGTAATCATGGCTCTCGCCAGCTTGGTTGCCTGCTCGATATCGTTGGAGGCTCCGGTGGTGATGGAATGGAAAATCAGCTCCTCCGCCACCCGTCCGCCGGTAAATGTGGCAATCTTATTTTCAAGCTCTTCCTTGCTCATAAGATTGTGCTCTCCCTCGTCCACCTGCATGGTATAGCCCAGCGCGCCCGAGGTACGGGGGATAATGGTAATCTTGGTAACCGGAGCGGAGTTGTTCTGCAGCGCCGCCACCAGCGCATGTCCGATTTCATGGTAGGACACAATCAGACGCTCCTTATCCGAAAGCACCTTATTCTTCTTCTGATAGCCTGCAATTACCACCTCAATGCTTTCTTCCAGGTCAGCCTGGGTCACATACTGGCGTCCTTCCCGTACTGCCCGCAGGGCCGCCTCGTTCACCATATTGGCAAGCTCCGCGCCGGAAGCGCCGGAGGCCGCCCTTGCAATGGCGTTGAAATCCACGTTATCTCCCAGCTTTATCTTTCTGGCGTGTACCTTTAAGATGGCCTCCCTGCCTGCCAGGTCGGGAAGCTCCACGGGCACCCGCCTGTCGAACCGTCCGGGACGCAGAAGCGCCGGGTCTAAGGATTCCGGCCTGTTGGTGGCCGCAAGAATCACAACGCCCTTTGAGCCGTCGAAGCCGTCCATCTCCGTAAGGAGCTGGTTTAAGGTCTGCTCCCTCTCGTCGTTGCCGCCCATGCCGCCGTTGTCCCGCTTTTTACCTATGGTATCAATCTCATCTATGAACACGATGCAGGGCGCTTTTTCGTTAGCCTGCTTGAACAAATCCCTCACCTTTGCCGCGCCCATTCCCACGAACATTTCCACGAATTCCGAGCCGGAAATGGAGAAAAACGGAACGTTCGCCTCCCCGGCCACCGCCTTTGCAAGGAGGGTCTTGCCTGTTCCGGGAGGGCCTACAAGCAGCGCCCCTTTGGGCATGGAAGCGCCGATTTCCTGATATTTCTGGGGATTGTGAAGGAAATCCACAATTTCCGTCAATATTTCCTTGGCCTCGTCTTCGCCCGCCACGTCGCTGAACTTGATTCCCGTGGTGGACTCCACATAAATTTTGGCGTTGCTCTTTCCAAACTGCATAGCCGGCATCCCGCCGCCCATCTTCTTCATCATCCAGTTAGAGAGCAGCTGCCCAATCACTATGAAGATGACTATCGGAAGAATCCAGCTTAAGATGAAGCTTAAAACGGGAGACATTTCCTCCTGAACCACTCTGCCGAAAGAGCATCCCGATTTCTGCAGCCGTTCCACAAGCTGCGGGTCGTCAAAGGTGGTGGTCCGGTAAAAGAGCGGCTTTTCCTGCTTATCGGTGAAGTAAATATAATCTCCCTCGATTTGCACCATCGCCACCTGTTTTTCGTCCACCATGCCAAGGAAAGTGCCGTAATCCACATTTTCCACCTGCTGCCGCATAAGCTTTGGAAAAAGCAGGCTGTTGAGCAGCATCATCACCAGCATGACAATCAGATAATAAAATATCAGCGGTTTCTTTGGTTGTTTTACTTCTTTCATGTGTCCCCTCTTTTCCGCGCCGCAGCCTCTTTCGGTCTGATTTGACCTGCGCGGCGCCCGTTTACCAATCAGGCGGATTTAATCTTTTTAATCTTATCGTGCGCAAAGGATAAATAAAACATCCTTATCCGAAGCTTATTTTCCTCATAAAGGTCGATACTCCTGTAAAGCTCCTTATAGTAATCAAACAGGATTCGTTTGGTTCGGACAGTCTGGTGAAAATTCGTCTGGGTAGCGACAAGGCTGCCCTTCGTCTTTACGTAATAATACAGCGGCCTGGTAATTACTCCCACCTTGCCCACATATTGGAGATATTCAAGATTGAAGCGGAAATCCTCGCACCAGTCCAGCTCCGGCGAACAGATAAGCCCGAATTTCCTGATAATATCGGCCCTGAAAAATTTGTTCCAGAGCACGCCGTAATAAAAATTGGCCGGAGCCGCCATCATATATTCCGCAAACCTGCTCCGGGTAATCACCGGCCCTCCGTCGATATTTCCCTTTTCATAAATCCGCTTCCCGCAGACCCTGTAATAATCGGAAATCACCATACCGCAGTCATAGGTGAGCGCCGTCCTCACAAACTCCTCCGTGGCATACTTCGGCAGCCAGTCGTCTCCGTCCACGAACTGGAAATACTCGCCCGACGCCGCCTTCATTCCCGCGTTCCGGCTCTCGGAAACGCCCTTGTTCTCCTGATTTATGATAACGAACCGCTTATCGGAAGCGGCGTATTTTGCAAGCACCCTTTCCGTGTGGTCCGTGCTTCCGTCATTTACGACAATGATTTCCGTGTTTGTATAGCTTTGATTCTGGATACTGCGCAGGCATCTTTCGATTGCCCTTTCACCGTTATAGACGGGCACGATTATGCTCACTAACGGTTCTTTTATGGATTCTTCCATATTAATCCCCCGTTTCCGTAACTGCTTATTAAAAATGTATTACCGTTACAAAGAAAAGTCAATTACGGGATTATAAACAATTTATAAAAACTTTTATACCCGCTCTCTAAACCTTTCGGACATGGCACAAATCTCACCAAGGGGCTTTGGCGTCAATCTCCTTCCCGTCAAGAACCGCTAAGTACAGCTCTCCGTCCTGTCTGTAGCAAAGCTTTAAGGAAAAGAAGGGCAGCTCCCGCCGCAGATAATCAAAAAACAGCAAATCTCCCGTCCACAGCTCCAGCTCCCCGATTCTGTCCTTTTCCACCCATTCAAGCCTTCCCTCGTCGCACTCCTTAAGCGTTCCCTCAAAGCCGTCCGCCGTATAAAGGCACATATACTCCACCAGTTCCTCTCCGCCGCCGCTTTCATAGCAAAAGGTCACGATTCCGCGGAAACGGTAGGAAGTAAGAGTAAGTCCCGTCTCCTCCTTCACTTCCCGCAAAAGGCATTCCTCCGGGCTTTCCCCCTTTTCAAAATGTCCCCCGACTCCAATCCATTTATCCTTGTTTACATCATTTTTTTTCGAAACCCTGTGGAGCATAAGGTATTTTCCGTCCTTTTCAATATAACACAGGGTTGTAAGACTGCTTTTCATAAGCTTCACCACATTTCCGTATTTTTTCCGATTCCGCCGGCAGCCATATGGAGCGAAGCCTGAACTTCTCCGGTCCCGGCCATCATCCGGCATACCGTTTTATGGCACCGATATCGGTTATAATACAGTATAGCATTTCCATAATTTTCGTCAAACGAATGTTGCTATCCTTTAACGGATAATGCTATAATTAAGAGGCATTTTTTAATAGCGGGTTTTGTATACCTGTAAATTGTACGACAACAATATCATACAAGGAGGTATGAATATATGGAATTTGTATGGCACAGACCGGAGCGGGGAGGCAAACTGCAGCCATTGGACGTCATCGACGGTTTCAAGGTGAGGCCGGGCTTTTATAACAGAGACGGCGCGGCGGCGGCTCCTAACGGCGTCAGCTTTACTATCCATTCGTCAGGCGCCACAAACTGTACGCTGCTGCTCTTTCATCCCGAGGAATCGACGCCTTATGCCAGGCTGAAATTCCCGGAATCCTATCACATCGGAAACACCTATTCCATGCTGGTATTCGACATAAAAATCGAAGATTTCGAATACGCATTCCAGTTAGACGGTCCTTATGACAAGGAAAAAGGGCTTCTTTTTGATAAAAACAATGTTCTGCTCGACCCCTATGCGCGCGCCGTCACAGGCCAGAGACACTGGGGGGAGCACCCGGAAAGCGGAAAGCACTTTACCTATCACGCAAGAGTGGTTGAAAACAACTTCGACTGGGGTAAGATGAAGCAGCTTGAAACTCCCCTGGAAGATTTGGTCATTTATGAAATGCACGTCAGGGGGTTCACGAAAGACAAGTCCTCCGGCGTTTCCGCAAGGGGAACCTATGAGGGGCTTCGCCAGAAGATACCTTATCTGAAGGATTTGGGTATCAATGCCATAGAGCTGATGCCGATTTTTGAGTTTGATGAAATGGAAAACGCCAAGGTGGTGGACGGCGTACAGCTCTACAATTACTGGGGATACAATACCGTCTGTTTCTTTGCCCCCAACACCAGCTATTCTTCCGTTGTGGAGCATAATCACGAGGGCGACGAGTTAAAGCAGCTCATTTATGAGCTGAAGGAAAACGGAATTGAAGTCATCCTCGACGTGGTATTCAACCATACCGCCGAAGGCAACGACGACGGCCCCTGTTTTTCCTTTAAAGGAATTGACAACAACATTTATTATATTCTGACCCCAAACGGGGAGTACTATAATTTCAGCGGATGCGGAAACGCCTTAAACTGCAACCATCCCATGACGCGGCGTTTCATCATCGACTGCCTGCGCTACTGGGTTACGGAGTACCGTGTGGACGGTTTCCGTTTCGATTTGGCCTCCATCCTCACAAGGGACCAGACCGGAGCTCCCATGGCGGACCCTCCGATTCTCCAAGGAATCGCCTGCGACCCTATTTTGGGAAACGTCAAGCTGATTGCCGAGGCCTGGGACGCGGCGGGGCTTTATCAGGTGGGCAATTTCCCCGCCTACAACAGATGGTCGGAATGGAACGGGAGATACCGGGACGATATGCGGCGTTTCCTGAAAGGGGACGAGGGTCTGGCCGGAACCGCCATTACCCGGATTACCGGCTCGAAGGATTTGTACGACCCCTCCGTCCGGGGCAGAAGCGCTTCCATCAATTTCTTAAACTGCCACGACGGCTTTACGCTGTACGATATGTATTCTTATAATATGAAGCACAACGAAAAGAACGGCTGGAACAACACCGACGGCGACAACAACGGAAACAGCTGGAACTGCGGCGTTGAGGGCGACACCGACGACCCTGAAATCGAAGGGCTCCGCCGACGCATGGTAAAGAACGCCTGCGCCACTCTGATGTGCAGCCGGGGTCCCGCCATGTTTTACGCCGGAGACGAATTCTGCAACACGCAGTTCGGGAACAATAACGCCTACTGTCAGGATAATCTCATTTCCTGGCTCGACTGGACAAGGCTGGAAACTTATCGGGAAATCCACGATTTTTTCCGGTACATGATTACTTTCCGCAAAGAGCATCCCATTCTGCGAAAGCCCACCAAGGCTGCCTCCTGCGGTCTCCCCGAAATCAGCATCCACAACGGCTATCCATGGAACGGCGGAACGGGACACACAAGCCGCCTCATCGGCATCATGTACGCCGGACGAAACGAGGAGGATACCAGGGATGATATTATCTTCTATGCCGTCAACGCCTACTGGGAGCCCCTTTATCAGCAGCTTCCCGATTTGCCCGACGGAAAGGAGTGGAAAATCAAGGTGAATACCTTTATAGAATATGAGGACGGGAAGGATTTTGAGGAACAGACGGAGTTTAATTTCGGAAAAAGCTTGAAGATTCCGCCGCGGACTGTGGTGGTGCTGGCGGCGGAGTAGAAAAAGGGGAGTGAACGGGGGACGTTCGGAGAAGAGGATATTCCTTCGTCAGCACGCTCTCGCTCTATAAAAACGTAGCAGTACTAAACTCGGCTCGCATGCTGCATAGCAGCCCGCGAGCCTTGTTAAGTACTGACGTTTTTATAAGGCTTCCTTAAGGAATATCCTCTTCTCCGAACTGTTCTCCGACAGGCCCTCGTTGTTAGGTTGGCGGGCGGTATGGGTCGGCTAACCACCGCTGTAAGTTGGTGGGCGGTAAAGTTTGGCTAATCGCCGTTGTAAGCTGACGGGCGGTAGGGTTTGGCTAATGGGCATTATAAGCTGACGGGCGGCAGGGCCTTGGCTGGATGTCAGTGTAAATCGACAGGCAATAAAATATAGCAAGCCGCCGCTGTAAAGCCGGCGGCTAAAGGGGCGATTTGAGCATAGTGGTTTGAGAAGGCCAGCCCGGGGACGGGTATTCGTCCTCAAGTCTGCAAATAAAAAGTCAAGCATAAATTTGTGAACTTTGAAAAATTTATACAGGTTGAAATTAAGTCATAAACATTAAGCCACCGGTTTACGCTGGCTTAAGGAAAAAAGAAAGCTATTTGGGCGCCCTCCCACAGGGAATGCCCACTTTTTATTTTTTGAACACAGCCTGCGGAGCTTCTGAATTCTTCAGCAACACGGCGTACTGGGATGCCATGGGAAATCCGTTCCCTGATGGCCTCTTTCTCACGGTCAGAAAATTTCGGGACCCTTCCGGCATTGCCGGGGTTCCGCAGCTTTTACGACGCTCCCTCCGATGGCCATGGCATAGTCCAGCCCATCTTTTTCACAGAAAAAACCGGCCACCACAGACAGCTTCCTGCGGACCAGGTATTTGAACTTCACTTCGCAGGGGTATGTTTTATATTCCATTATCCCCCTCCTCCCTGTCGGATGCCTGGGGCAGTAAGGCAAGGTATTCCCTTACCCGTCCGTAATAAATACGGAGGAACTTGTTGGCTCCTGCTGTCATGTAGACGTAATACTCCTTGCCCTGCGCCCGTTTCTTATCCATGAAGGCGTAAACAGGGTCATCGGCCGGGGAACGCTTGATAAGGCCGTCCATGATCTGGAAGAGCGTCTTGCGCAAGCAGGGTGAACCTTTCTTTGTGGTAGGCATACTTTTACGGACGCGCTGCCCGGAATCGTCCTTTTGGGGGTCAACGCCTGCAAAAGCAGTCAGGGCCTCGCGGTGCGTGAAGCGTCTTACATCCCCGATCTCTGCCATGAGCTGGGGGCCAAGGGTAGGGCCCACGCCTCCCATAGCCATGACAACAGGGTATTCCGGCAGTGTGGAAGCGGTCTTATCCATTTCCAGGCGGAGGGATTCCACTGTCCGGGAGGCACTGTTAAGCACAGCCACTGCCTGCCGGATGAGCATCTTTGTATTGTCACTCTTTGGGAATACGGCGATTAGGTCAGAGGAGAAATGATAGATATTTTCCGCTTTCCGGGCGCTGAAATGATAGCCTTTGCGTTTGCACCAGCTCCGGTAATGCTCTGTAAAGGCATCCAGTGATTTAGAGCGGATACAGTCCACATGCCAGTAGGTATGGACGAAGTCCACCCATTTCTGGCTGCCGTCGCTGCGTGCAGGGCTGTCAAAGAAGTCATTGGCACCCGGACAGGTCTGGTCAAGCAGGGCAATGAGGTTGTTCTTCATGGCGGTCTTCTGGTCCATATAGAAACCGAACTGGCGGTTCATGGTTTTTAACAGGTTGCGTGTTTTATCCATGCTTCCATACTGCTTCAGTTTTTCCCACCGGTCAAGGGTGTAGCGGGCGATTTTTTTGGAATCGGCCTTGTCGGTCTTAGGAGAACGGAGGGAATCATCCCCAAAGCCTTTGATGAGGATGGGGTTAACGGCGCTGACGAAGATACCGGCATCGGAGAGCCATGTAGCGACCGGTTCATAGTACCTTCCGGTGTGCTCCATGCAGACCTTCGTTTCGCCGTCAAGCCCCCTGAGCTGTGAGATGAAAGCATTGACCGCGGATTGTGTGTGTGGAATGTCACACGGGGGCATAAGGACAACACCGCCGGGCCTGCAGATGGTGACAGTGCTTTTACCTTTGGAAACATCAATACCAACAGCGTTCATAAGAAATGCTCCTTTGTAATGTATTAGCAATGGCCGTTGCCAGTTTTATCCATTGCCTGTCCAATCTACTGGGCCTTACACGAACGCCTTTGGGTTCAATCTGCGTAAAACGGACGCTGGGAATGGGGGCTGGCTGGCAGACTTAAGAACGGACGCCAGGTCCTGGGAGCCCTGTGCCAGACCGATTGCACCACCATTCTAACAGCTTAGGCAACGAAATGGGTAACATCCTGGCTGGATGTCAGGAATACTAACCATAAATACATTGTAGTAGGAGCCCTTACAAAAACGTCGGTGCTTAGAGAGCGAGTTGCGCAGCGGCTCGCGAACTTAGCATCCGCTACGTTTTTGTAGAGCGGAAGCGCGGCGACGGAGGACGAATACCCGTCCCCGGGCGTCCTCTCCTCCCCTCAACTACTATACTTCACAATCAACATCTCCACGCTCATATTATCATTCATCCGCCCCGTCTTGATATTCTCCTCTGCCTCAACTGCCTCCTCAACCGCCGCCCGAAGCTCATCCGTCCGAAAACGCCCCGACTGCGCCACATACTTTCCTGCCACAAATCCCGGCAGTCCTACCTTTTCTCCGATTGCCTTATTCTGAAAGCCCTTCCCCTTAAGCTCCTTCACCTGCAAAAGCAGATTAAACTGCCTTGCAATCAGAAACAGGATTCTCATGGGAGGCTCCTTCTGGGCAAGCAGCTCATAGTAAAGTTCCAACGCCTTTTTCTGCCTTTTTTCCGCAATTGCCCCAACCATATCAAATATATGATTGCCAATTCTTTTCGTGCAGATTTCGCTTATATCCGCCTCCGTGATGGCCTCCTTCTCAAGACAGTAGCAAAACAGCTTTTCCATCTCCCGACGGATATTCTCCATATCGGTGCCGGTTTTTTCCAGAAAAAAGTCGAGGGCCGATTCCGTAATTTTCTTGTTTTCCTTTTTTACCATGCCAAGGAGCCAGCGTTTTAACGTACTCTCGTCCTGGACGGAAAACTCCACCGCGCAGCCCTTTGCCTGAACCGCTTTATACAGACGGCTTCTCTTATCAATCTCCGTCTCCACCATCAAAAAGAAAGCGGTGGGCGCCGGCTCTTTCAGATATTCCGCAAGCTCCTCCCCGCCGCTTTTAAATAAACCGCTGTTTTCAATCACCAGCAGACGTCTTTCTGCAAAAAAGGGAAGCGTTTCCGCCTGGTCAATCACTTCCCCGACGGAGATATTTTTCCCCTCATAATAATGATAATTCATCGTATCGTCGCCGATGATGGCTTTTTTAAGCCTGTCCCGGTACTGCTTCCGAAGATAGGCTTCCTCCCCGTAAAGGAGATACACCCGGGCAAACTGCCCTGTTTTAATATCCTGCGCCAGTCGCTGCATAGTTTCTCTCATTTCTGTCAATCTTGTCCCGAAGTTCCTGCATCTGATAATCCAGCGCCTCGATGGAGTCCGCGCAGACCCGAAGCTCGGCCGCAATCTGCTCCGCGTTATCCAAATCTTTTTTATACTTTAATTTATGTTCCAGGCTTGCCCAAAAATCCATGGCAATGGTGCGGAACTGAATTTCCGCCTTCATATATTTTCGCTCATTGGACAAAAAAATCGGAACGTTCAGTATCAGGTGGAGGCTTCTGTAGCCGTTGTCCTTGGGATTTTGGATATAGTCCTTTTTGCGTAGCAGAAGAATATCCCCCTGCCTTGTAAAAAGCTCCGCAAGGCGGTAAATATCATCCGGAAAAGAACAGATGACCCTAAGGCCCGCCACGTCGGTTAAATGCTCCCTGATATTCTCCACTGTGATGGGATAGCCCTTGCGCCGCATCTTATCATAAATACTTTCGGGAGATTTCAGCCTGCTCCTTATGGATTCGATGGGATTTCTCTTATATTCCCGGGAAAACTCCTCGTTCAGCACCTTCAGCCTTGTCTCCACCTCCATGATGGCAAACCGGTATTCCATCATCAGCCTGTCAAAGGGCTCCGCCTCCTTGAGCCGCTCCGCCTGTATCTGGATAATTCTGTCCTGATGCCTCAGCGTCTTTCTCTGCTTTTCCACCGTTTCTTCCAGCCGGTTTTTATAGGCAAACAAATCCAGCGTGTTTTTCACCCGGTTTCTGACAATAGAAGCGTCGAAAGGTTTGTGGATAAAATCCGAAACCCCCAGTTCCAGACACCCGTTTTCAATTTCAGCCGCATGCTCGCTGCTGATAATAAGCACAGGGATTTTATTCAGCCACCCGTTTCTTTTCATAGTGGCAATGACTGCAAAGCCGTCCATCTTGGGCATCTGTAAATCCAAAAGAACCGCCGCCATATCCTCCCCGTATTCCTGCAGCTTTATCAGCGCACTCTCTCCGTTCTCTGCGGTTTCAATGGCAAAGTCATCCTCCAGTATATTTCGCAATAGTTCACGGTTTGTCGCCATGTCATCTACAACCAGTATCCTTTGCATATCCTGATGTCCTCTCATGCTGTAATATCTTTATTATACACGATATACGATTATTCAGCAATTACCGCCGCGCACTCTTTTTTGAAAAAAGTACCCGGAATATGAAAATTGATTTCCATATAAACGGCACGGCTGAGCCGGTATCAATCCGTAAAACCTTTTACCCGCACCTTACTTCCCTCCGCCCGTACCGTTACCGCGCCGTCCTTTGCGGTCTCATAAATCACGCATCCCCCTTCCTCAAGCCGTTCAATCAGCTCTCCATGAGGATGCCCGTATTTGTTATTTTTGCCCGCTGAAATCACCGCAAGCCCTGGCCGGGACGCCGCAAGGAAATCCGCGCCTGTAGAATTCCTGGAGCCATGATGCGCCGCCTTTAAAACAGTCACCTCCTGAAATTCGCCGTTTTCCTCTAAAAACCGGGTCAGCTGCTGCTCCCCGGCGCCTTCCACATCGCCGGTAAGAAGTGCGCTGAACCCTTTATAAAGAAGACCCAGCACAATGGAATACTCGTTGGGCTCGCCGGAAGAAACGCCCTCTCCGGGATGCAGGCAAAGTAATGAGAGCTCTCCGCTTTTAATCCTCTGTCCCCGGCTGATATAAGCCACAGGGACGCCGCCCTCCCCTGCCGCCTCCTCCAGCGCAAGATAAGCCTCGCCCCGGGCGCTGCCGGCAATGTCCGGTAAAATCAAGGCGCCAATTCTGATTCCCTGTTTCTCCCCCTCCGCCAGCAGCTCTCTGATTCCGTTACAGTGGTCTTCGTCGGGATGGGTCACAAATACAGCGTCCAGGCGGGACGCGCCCTGAGATTTTAAAAAGGGCAGAATCCGGTACTCGCCCACGCCGCTCACAGAAGAACTTCCTCCGTCAACCAGATACCGGCTCTTATCTTCGTTCTCAATATAAATACAATCCCCCTGCCCCACATCGAGAAAAGTAAGCAAAAGTCCTCCCGCCGGACGAATGATAAGTATCGCAGCCCCCGCAAAAATCATCCCCCATCTTGCCGCCAGTTTTATATTTTTCCTTACAAAAATCACAAAAACAAGAATCAGGAAAAAAAAAAAAAAAGCCAAAAACCGTTAAGGAGAGTT
>OFFJ01000228.1_pt1 | contig 47246 bp, 35 predicted proteins | sample 1521261 | NCBI WGS metagenome assembly OFFJ01 (sample SAMEA3504122, study PRJEB24116) | mouse gut metagenome | biome: mouse gut; feature: mouse-associated habitat; material: faeces | place: Denmark | collected 2011 | reverse complement strand
CCTTCAGATTATGAACAGGTTAGTTCAAAAATCCATCCACTCCGGCTTCACATTTGTTATTAAACAACCTCTAAATTTCAATCAAATGCGCCTGTCAGGACGTCGTAACAGCAACAACATCGAAGACCGCCGCGGCATTTCGGGCAAGAGCCTGGGCATAGGAGGCGGCATAGTAGGCATAATAATTGTCGGCATCATCACCCTGCTGCAGGGAGGCAGCGTAGGCGATGTGCTCTCCAATGTGATCGGCGCCGGAGGCGGACAGACCCTGACCGCCAACGAGCAGTATGTCGAGACCGAGGAAGACGCCCGGCTGGCCGACCTCACCTCCAAGGTGCTTGCAGGCACCGAAGATGTGTGGACCGAGGAATTCCGGCGTCAGGGCTGGGGTGAGTACCGATGTCCGAAACTGGTGCTTTTCCACGGAGCGGTGCGTTCAGGTTGCGGCAACGCTACGTCTCAGACCGGCCCGTTCTATTGCTCCGCCGACCAGACTGTCTATATAGACCTTGACTTTTTCAAGGACATGGAGCGCAATATCGGTGGCAGAGGCGACTTCGCCTACGCCTACGTCATCGCCCACGAGGTCGGCCACCACGTTCAGTATCTCCTGGGAACGCTCGACGAAGCCCACCGGCGCATGGCGCAGCTTCCAGAATCGGAAGCCAACAAGATAAGCGTCCGTCTTGAACTACAGGCCGACTGTTTCGCCGGTGTATGGGCCAACCGCGACAACGCCATGTTCAACTCCATCGAACCGGGCGATGTCGGGAATGCCATAAACGTAGCCTCCAAGATCGGCGACGACTACCTTCAGCGTCAGGCCTACGGGCGCGAGATGCCCGACTCCTTCAACCACGGGCGCTCATCACAGCGCGTCCGCTGGCTCAAACGCGGCCTCGAATCCGGCAATCCCCTCGTCGCCGACACCTTCTCCCCCGCCTACTCCGACCTCTGACCTCCGTCGCAACAACCTGACTTATTTTCCCTCTTTAAATCTTTGAATAAAAATAATGGCGCTGTTTGGCGCCTTTATTTTACTTTTTGCGTATATTTGCAAGTGATTCATCGCCACATCATAGAGTTGATGTCAGTGAATCAGACATTTTTATAAAAGGTGTTATTGAAATTTTATCTTCTAAAGTCAAACTTCGCAACTTTGATATTCAGCATGAAGATGAGATTGGCAATGGCACCTGCATCGGTTGCTTATACCCTGTCGCAATTGGCAGCTTATATTGCAAAATCGGTGTGGGGCTATTGTTTTATCCATGCTGAAAGGTAATGCGAAGACCTGACTTTAGGATAAAAGCAAATATAATCCTCACACCTATTTTATGTTCAACTGTTAACGTTCCATAGAGGATTGAGGAACACGTTACATACTGATGAATGGATTACCGTTAATGAATTTGGAATCTTTACCTGTTGACGCAAGAGCGTTGATATATTTCCATATTCGCAGTACGGAACAAGAGCTGACAGGCAAGGTAAGTGATGATTTGAATATTCCCTATGTCAGATTTAGAGAGAAAACATTTTCTGAATTAGCGGTAAGTGGTGTTGAAATAAGAGTGGCAACAAATAAATTTGGTGGTATGTGTCGATTATTTGACACATCATATTGTCTTACGGCAATATACAATTCCATAAAGGAAAATTCACAAAGGTCTATGGTTAGACAGCTTCTGTGGAAATTCATCGATGAGCTGGAATTTGATATGCGTATTGATTCAGATTGGGCATATAACTACAAATGGAACCTCGTAAATAAAATTATAAAAGATAAACTCTTTGGATAATTAAAATTAGGACATAATGAATATCTTTAAGAAACATAAATTGGCGCAACTAATAGATGAGAAAGCAGAAATGCTCGAATCTTATCGAACGAGAATAGAAAAATTCTATAAAGAGAATCTTATATATTCTACGTGGGTTTACCATTTATCCGATAAAGAACTTCAGTCTATTGGATTAAAAAGGCCTTGGGAATGTGCTTATTATAAAATAAGTGGTAACCCCAAACCTCCCTTAAATCCATACTTACATGATTTTAATACTAACCTAAAACGCATCCCTATATATTATGGACTTTCTCAAGAAGAGATTGAAGAACATAAAAAAAACGAGGATGAGTATGATCGCATTATGTCAGTTGCAAGAGGTTGGGCTAAAACAATTGGCGCACGCGAAGTTTTGATATTCAAACGAAACATGGCAAATCAGTATATAGCTATGGTAACTGAATTTGCTAATGAGATAGTCGAATTTACCCAACTGAATAAATCTGTTTATGGGCAACTAAAGGATAGCTGTTGGGAATGTCTTATTCGTTTCGCTCAAAACAAAATAGATGAAATACAAAATGTAAATTACATAATAGAACGAGATAATTAGTATGTGGTGGAGTAGAATTATTGAATGGTTTTCTTCTCAAAAAGAGCGAAAACAAATTCTTCAAGAGTTTAATAAAAATGCAAACGAAGCGTTTGTTAATGGCGTTGTTCCTGTATATTTAAAAGCAGAACAATCCCGTGGGAACAACGCATACAAACATCAATTCTCCAATTTCTTTTTTCATGGATTCCGAATAAAAACACTTTCAGGCAGATATCTTACTAATGAAGAAATAACATATTTAGGAGCATTGATTATCTCAAATACAATGCTAACTCGCAGATTAGTTACGGCAGGATTTGACACAATAGAAATAACAAATAATAGCGGAATCGTAATTAAGGATTGGCGTTTGACGGCATTAATGGAATTGTCTTAATGGGTAATGGTACTAACTAAACGTAAAGCAATACGATTATCAATCATGGCAATGATTATAATAACTATCATTATTATTGGCTGTTATATTGCAGTATCAATAAATGCCAATAATACAACGTATGATTCCATAAAAGCCATTCCATATAATAGAGTCGGTTTGATTCTTGGCACTTCACCGGTAACGCCACAAGGAGAGCATAATTACTATTTCGACAATAGAATTTATGCAACAGTTGAATTATACGGACAAGGGAAAATAAAACAGATAATAGCGAGTGGTGGAGATTATTCAGCACAAAATGGTTGCAATGAATTGACCGCTATGCGAGATTCATTAGTGGCACATGGTGTTCCGGACAGTGTGATTACATTGGATTATCAAGGCTTACGCACACTTAATTCGATAGTTAAAGCGAAAGACATTTACAATCTTGACAGCCTTACAATCATTTCGCAAAAATACCATAACGAGAGAGCTATTTGGCTTGCAGAACATTATGGTATTCATGCAATAGCCTATAATGCTTCAACACCCGATATTACCAATAAACGAATCAAGAATATCTCACGCGAATTTCTTGCAAGAATTAAGATGTTTCTTGATATTTTTACGAATACTCAATAATTGCATCAATGGTACTTTTTCTGAAAGATTTTACTTTTATAGGGAGAATCTGAAAAATGTTCCTCTAAAAAATAGATTATGTTACAAGAAGATTTCTACATTCCCAAACGAGGAATAATGACCGCTATATGTCGTTCTAATAAAGATATGAATGATATTACTATACCACATATCGTGGTTGGGGCAACATATAGAGTGGACTACGTTATAATAGCACAGTCAAGGTCTATGGTCTGTCCGGATTTCCAGAAGTGATATATGGCGCAGGACTATTCACTTTCTATATTGATAACGAGGAAATTCATATTATATGGGATTACCGAGCGTTGAAAAGACTATCAAACGATACTTGCAGAGAAACTACGCTTATGATATGCAATGATTTATCAGAAGATAGAATCACTCAAATTAGACATAAACATAATAATTTAAGAGTTATAATACGTTCGTTATAAAATGAAATTTTCATACTTCATATTATTACTTATCTTTTCTTCTTGTCTTTCGCGAGAATCAACAGATTATGATAGATGCCTTATTATTTACAGGAATACGGTCAATGAATTTAATGTCAGAATTACCGTCAGCCCTGTTGAATTCAGAGAAAATTCAATAATCGGAGAAGCGAAAATTTATTTTTTAAGAGATGATAGTTGCTATATGTCTTTTTTCAACCCTTACTTCCGTTTGAATAGTGTTGATGCAAAGAAAAAACAACATATTTTTTTGGACTATCAAGTCCCAACTATTCCAAGTGACGGGATATTAGAATTATCAAGTTTCCATGAACTTCCATTTATATTCGTTGATGTGGATTTTGACAATCAACTTGAAATACTTATAAATTATTCCAAGCAGGGAATAAAAATGGGGAACGCTTACACCGTTTATGATTTGAATTATGAGTTCGGTGAGCCTTATTATGACTATTTATATGACATGTGCAGAGGTATATTACCTTTGCAAAAATTAGACGATATGAGTATTATTGATTACTCAAACAAGGAAATTTCAAACTATTCATATAATGGAGAGCGAGAAGTGTGGGTAAAATATACCTACAGAAAAAACAATGATAATATCAATCTTGACCGAATTGAAGATTATGATAGTTTAGGACAAATTCTCGCAAGACAACAGGTGATAATATATGATACTCTAACGACTTACTACAATAAACGAGAATATTTATACCAATAGTATTGATGAAATATAAACAATTATTCATCGGAATCTTTGTCAATTTCTCACAGCGAGCAATTAAAAAAACAGATGAATATAGGAGCGAATAGACAATGAAGCAATTACTACTCATATTATTATGCCAAATATGGCTTTGTGCTTGTGTTCGTGAGGGCAAATATCAAACATTGGAATTGGGTTATTTAGCACAATATCGTGATACTCTAATAGGCAGATTCAACGGCATAGATATTGATACCCTTATATGTGAGCCAATGGATTCATTACATCCTAACGACAAAGGCTTTCATTATAAATGGCGTGTTTTTACAAAAAACAAGACCGTTAAAGACCTTATATTAGAGAATAAAACAATCGGCATACATTTCGTTTATGAGGGAGATTTAGACGGAAACGGAACTGATGAATGGGGCTACGTTACTGAATGGGAAACATCAAATTGGATGAGTTACCATGCTTTCACAAATAAAAGAGGGAAATGGGAACACATAATAGAGCCTACAAATATATGGCTTCCTCATTTAGATGCACAAGACAGCATATCATATCGAATTTCAAAAGAAGATATTTTACAGCCCTCAGAAGATAGCGGATTCCTGAAAGTCAAGTTTAAGCGATGTTCGTAACAATGGAGAGGATTTCCTCATAATTGATACTCTTTTCCAAATAAACCCTCAAAAAATTGATGGTTTTGAATAGTACCGCAATAAAAAGGAGATAATACTGATTAATGCGGTTGAGTTAGAATGAAATGCATTAATAAACGAATAGGGCATCATGTCAAGGATGAACACGATGCCCTATGTTATGTCGGGTTATTTCTGATCAATCGACTTGGTCGAGGTGATGGCCCATGCGTTCCTTTTTGGTGCGCATGTAGCGGAGATTGTAGTCGTTGGGAGCTACTTCGATAGGCACGTTTTCTTCAACCGAGAGTCCATATCCTTCAAGGCCGATGCGTTTCACCGGGTTGTTGGTCATCAGGCGCATGCGATGCACACCGAGAGCGTTGAGAATCTGGGCACCAACGCCATAGTCGCGCTCGTCGGCCTTGTGACCGAGATGCAGATTGGCATCGACGGTGTCAAGGCCCTGCTCCTGAAGCTTGTAGGCCTTGATCTTATCCATCAGGCCTATGCCGCGGCCTTCCTGATTCAGATAAAGGACAACTCCACGTCCCTCTTTCTCAATCATTTCCATAGCTTTGTGGAGCTGATCGCCGCAGTCACAGCGCTGGGAGCCGAAGATGTCACCGGTGGCGCATGACGAATGCACTCTGACAAGGACAGGTTCCGGAGTGGAGACGTCGCCCTTGATGAGCGCTATATGCTCGAGTCCGTTACTTTTCTGGCGGAAAGGGATCAGGCGGAAATGGCCGTGGGATGTGGGCATATCGACCTCTTCGCCCTGCTCTACGGAGCTTTCCGTACGCAGACGGTAGGCGATCAGATCTCGGATCGAGATGAGTTTCAGGCCCCATTCGTCGGCCTTCTCGCGCAAGAAGGGCAGACGGGCCATGGTGCCGTCGGGCTTTAGAATCTCAATGAGAGTTGCCGCCGGCTGAAGACCCGCAAGACGAGCGAGGTCTATGCTCGCTTCAGTGTGGCCGGGACGACGGAGAACGCCCTCGTCCTGGGCATACAGCGGATGAACATGGCCGGGACGGCCGAAATCCTTCGACTGCACGGTAGGATCGGCGAGAGCGCGGATAGTTGCGGCACGGTCGTGGGCCGAAACTCCTGTGGTGCATCCCGGAAGAAGATCCACCGTCACGGTGAAAGGCGTTCCGAGCATCGAGGTATTCTCCTCGACCTGGTGCGGAAGATCAAGCTGACGACAGCGCGAAATGGTGAGCGGCGCGCAGAGTTCTCCGCGTGCGTTGGTTATCATGAAATTGACATGTTCCGGCGTAACCTTCTCGGCAGCCATTATGAGATCGCCTTCATTCTCACGGTCTTCGTCATCGACAACGATGACGAATTCGCCGTTGCGGAAAGCTTCGATAGCTTCCTCTATGCTGTCAAGTTTTATTTCCTTGTTGTCCATGTTTATGTTTGTCGGATTTGGTTATTCTTTTGTTATGCGGTAGCTGTCTGTTCGGGATCGGGCGATTCGAGGAGTTCGGTCAGCTGCGCCGACACCGAGCGTATTGTCTCCAGTTCATGACGCAGAATCGAGAGCTGGCGCAACCCGATGAAATATACCGGAAGTCCTATCGGGAATATGACCATGGCGGCCCAGCTCGCCCACTTGTAGTTTGACGGATGATAGAACCAGAGGCTGCGGAGAATGGGAAAATCCATCAGCTTGTTGATGACGAGTTTCGACCGGCTGTCGGCAATGTAGGCGACAATCTCTTCCAGCTGCTCCGAAAGGGCGCGGAGCGGCCCGCGCGGATAGCCCTTCATCCAGTAGGCGATATATGATGGCCGCTTCGGATTCTCTTCCAGATAGTTTCCGGCGCTTTCGCTCAGCGAGGAAAGCATCCCGGTAGCTTTCGGAACATCCACATCGACCAGCACGACCTCCTTCATCTTGAGATGACGGGCCATGTTGGAGCCGATCAGGCGCCGGAAGAAATTCAGATAGGCGTCTTTGTTGAAGACCGCCGAGTCGTTGACAGCCTTGTAGGTGAAGAAAATGCCGAGCGGGAGAAGAATGGCGGAACTGAGCCAGATCCCTTCCCACACGAGGATGCGCCCGTCGCGCGCCATCTTATAGCCCGTGTTGTCTATAATGTAATAGAAAATGAAAAGTATGACCGATATGACAAGCGGCATACCTATTCCACCCTTGCGGATTATGGCTCCGAGAGGCGCGCCTATGAAGAAGAATATTATGCAGGCGAAGGAGAGGGTGAATTTTTTCTGCAGCTCTATGTCGTGGCGCCGGATGGTTTTCAGCTCCTCTTTCATCACGAGCGAACGGAATTCATATTCCTGCTTCATGTTTTTGGCCTTGTTCAGCGCCTGACTGACATAATTGACCCTCGCGGCCGAATTCGGTCCGGTCAGAAGAGAATCGACATTCAGTGGCTTGGAAAGCGCCACATCCGGGACAGGCGCCTCCACCAGCCGACCGCTTTCGTCGGGGCGATAATTGACAGAAGACACCCCCATTCTGGGCGCCTCCATTATGGTGCGGCTGTAGCTGACACCCATACTGTCAACCATCCGGCCCACGGAATCGATCGTTGCCTGAAGCTCCGTTATGTTCTTGCCGACATACTGGTTTCTCATTCCTTCCTCGTCAAGGCGGTTGAAATTCGCGTCAAACTCGAGCAGAATGGATTTGTCATGGAAAGATTCCCGTCGGTAAGGAACGTTCTTCATCGACGAGCCGGCTTCCTTTAGATTGTCGAACGACTCTCCCTCCCACAGTTTGAGGAAAAGATGCGACTTGTCCTCAGTCATGACGAGCTTTCCTGAATCGGCCAGAATTATGCCGGCGTTGTCAAAGCCTTTCGACATGTCGTAGATCATGATTTCATAGAGCGTCCCCGACAGACGGTCCTTATGATCCACAAAAAAGTTATAGCCCGGAATCTGATCGTAGAACACGCCTTCAGGAATTTCGAGTTCGGGCGATTTCTGGCGCACGGAGAAGAGAAGCGTGTACATCTTCGTCTGTGCGATCGGGAGCACGTTGTTCTGGAAGAAAAAAGCCCCGACTGCAATGATGCCCATCAGCACTATCAGAGGGCTCATCACCTTGAGCAGCGACACTCCTGATGCTTTCATGGCCGTAAGCTCGAAATGCTCCCCGAGATTTCCGAAAGTCATCAGCGACGCCAGAAGAATGGCGAGCGGAAGAGCCATGGGAACCATCGAGAGCGCCGCATAGAAGAAAAGCTCCCCGATAAGGTCTATTGTCAGACCTTTTCCTACGAGCTCATCGATGTAGCGCCAGAGAAATTGCATCAGGACAATGAAAAGACAGATGAAAAAGGTCATGCAGAAAAGCGGAACAAAGCTTTTCAACACAAACCAGTAGAGTCTTTTGACGCCTAACATTCAGCTATGTATGGTTGGATGGAGGTGTATGCGGGCAATGGTGACCGGAGTCAGTCCTGAGTACCTTTCAGATTAAGCTTGATGCTGTGGAATATGTCGTCGATCGAACCGACGCCCTTGATTCCATGATATTTGCCCTGCTTTATATAATAGTCGCGAAGAGGAGCCGTCTGCTTGTTATAGACTTTCAGGCGCTCGTTGATGGTCTCGAGGTTGTCATCCGAACGGCCGCTTTCCTGTCCGCGCTTGAGGAGGCGGTCGATGAGTTCCTCGTCCTCTACCTCAAGCCCTACGACGGCGTGAACCTTCGAACCGCGGCGGTGAAGCATCTCGTTGAGAGCGTCGGCCTGCTCGATCGTGCGGGGAAAGCCGTCGAAAATCACTCCTGCGGCAGTTTCCGGATTGTCATCGAGGGTATTTTCCAGAATGTCTATCATCAGCTTGTCAGGGATCAGATGTCCCTTCGAGATATATTCATTGGCCGTTTTGCCCAGCTCGGTCTCGCGGCGAATATGATCGCGAAGCAGCTCGCCGGTCGAGATGTGATAAAGCCCGTACTCATCTATCAGACGGGCGCTTTGTGTGCCTTTTCCGCTTCCGGGCGCACCGAAAACCACTAAATTATACATTTTTGGCAATTTTAAATCAGTTCTGTTATATTCTTTTTTATGAATCATGGTCGGGAGAGAGGACCCATATATCAGGCAGGTTGCGGGCCAGTCCGTCAAGATCAAGTCCGTAACCGATAATAAAATCGGCGGGAATGTTGAAACCGACATAATCGGGCACAAATGAAGTCTGGAGTGACTCGGGCTTGAAAAGCAGCGTGGCCACTTTTACCTCCGCCGGATCCTTCGCCTTGAGATCTTTGACGAGACGGGTGATCGTATGGCCGGTATCGACGATGTCTTCAACAACAATTACCGTCCTGTCCTTGATATCCTCATGCAGTCCAATGACTTCTTTCACCACGCCCGTCGATGAAGTCCCTTCATAGCTTTTCAAGCGTATGAAAGAGATTTCGGCATCCGGCAGATCTACGCTCCTGAACAGATCGGAGGCGAAGGCGAAAGCCCCGTTAAGCACACACAGAAACAAAGGGCGCCGTCCTTTATTCTCTTCCGTTATACGCGAGCCGAGTTCCTTTACGCGATTCTGGATTTTTTCTCTGTCGAGATAGGGAACGAACGTCAGTCCTTTGTAAGTAACCTGTTTCATTTGTGTTGGAAATATACTATTTTTGTTATGATAGGTGCAAATTTACAAAAAATGTCGCGGAGAGAAAAAAGATTTTAGTAATTTTGTAATCTCTTAATGCAGTCGGCCGCTCCAGTTGGCAGCCGTCTGTCTTACCTATTTTATCAATAGTCCGGAAAATGAAACTTTTCACCAATGACGACATTCGCGCCATAGAGCGTTACACGCTTCAGTCTGAATCCGTTACCACCATGACACTCATCGAGCGTGTCGGCGAGGCTGCGGCCACCGAGATCGCGGCAAGATTCCGGCCGTCGAGACGCACCGTTGTCTTTGCCGGGCCGGGCAACAACGGTTCCGACGCGTTGATCACCGCCCTCCATCTGGCGCAGCGCGGATTCAACCCGATTGTCTATCTGTTCAACATAGGCGGAAACGCCCTCAAGCCCGATTGCCGAAGATGCCGCGACATCCTGCAGGAAAAAGCCCCCGGCATAGAACTGATTCAGATCATCAAGACGTTCAACACTCCCGAACTGGGCGCCTCTGACCTTGTCATCGACGGACTGTTCGGTTCAGGGCTGCGCGATCCGCTGACCGGCGGCTTCATGTCGCTCGTCAGATATATCAACGAATCGGGCGCAAAAGTGGTCTCGCTCGACATTCCCAGCGGAATGTTCGCCGAGTGGAACCGCCAGGGACAGGAACGCAACATGGTACACGCCGATCTGACACTTGCCATCCAGTTCCCGCGCCTCTCGTTCTTTTTCGCCGACAATGCCGAGATAGTCGGCACATGGAAAACACTCGACGTCGGCCTGAGCCATGAGGCCATCGAAAAGACCAAGACGAATTTCCACCTGATCGAAGGCAATGAGATCCACGGACTTCTGCGCAAAAGGCCACAGTTCTGCTCCAAAGCCGATTTCGGCTCCGCTCTTCTCGTGGCCGGCCGCTACGGAATGGTGGGAGCCTCTGTACTTGCCGCCCGTGGGGCCCTGCGCAGCGGCGTCGGCAAACTGACCGTCTTCGGGCCGCAATGCTCCTTCCCGATCATACAGACGGCTGTCCCCGAAGCCCTCTTCGAGAGCGACGAAGACAAATTCCGCATCACCGACATCCGCTCCGAACATGACTACACCGCAACAGCAGTGGGACCCGGCATAGGAACTGCCGAACTGACCGTGGGCGCCGTCGAAGCTCTTTTCCAACGCTCTAAAAAACCGCTGATCATCGATGCCGACGCCCTCAACTGCATAGCGCGCCGCCCCACAATGCTCGAAAAAATACCCGTCCTTTCCGTCCTGACACCGCATGCCGCGGAATTCGACCGTATTTTCGGAGAACAGCCAAACGAGGAAACGCGCCTGATGAAGGCCCTCGAAGTCTCCCGCTACTATAATATCCTCATTCTCCTCAAAGGCCACTACTCGAAGCTCGTGCGCCCCGACGGAAAAGTGTATATAAACTCTTCCGGCACTCCCGCCATGGCCACCGCCGGTTCAGGCGATGTGCTGACAGGAATAATGCTCAGCCTTCTCGCCCAAGGCTACAAGCCGGAGGTCAGCGCAATAATGGCTGCCTTCATCCACGGACGCGCAGGCGAACTCGCCGCTGAGGAAAACGGCGTGTATGGAACCGTGGCCGGAGACATAGCCGACTGCACCGGAGTGGCAATAGACTCCATAATGACCCAAGACCAAAACTTCTGACAAAATGAAATCAATAGCTTTCATTACCCTTGCTTTAGCAGCCTCCTTCACCGGCGAGGCACAGACCACCCAGAAATTCTCCGCAGGGAAAGTCAACGAATACGGACTCAACTACACTTTGCCTAACACGGTCATTGACATCACTCTCGAAGCCGAAAAGACCGTCAGGACCCCCGGCGAATTCTTCCGTTACGCAAAAAAATATCTCGGAGAGGAACCGATCACGGCTCCATCGACCTCATACGAACTGACATCCGTCGTGATCAATCCGCGCGCCGTGACCAACCCCGACGAGAGCTATCTCGTCCAGTTCAAGGCCGGTTCTACTCCTTTCATGATCCTTGACGAGAACAATTCTCCCTTGAGTGTAAACACCGAAAAGGTCATCGCTCTCGACCCCGTGACGCTTCCCGTTGCCAGAGCGGCCGAACCGACCATTCTTGAATCCCCTGCCGCAAAACAGGCTGTGACCGCCGAGATGCTCCAGAGCCCCTCTTCGGCCAAAAGAGCCGAACTTGCCGCAGCGCGCATATATGAGCTTCGCGAGAACCGCTCCGAGATTCTGGCCGGAAGCGCTGAAAACATGCCGGCCGACGGTAAGGCCATGCAGCTCGTCCTTGACAATCTCGCAGCCCAGGAAGCTGCCTTGACGGCTATGTTTCTCGGAACAACGCAGACATCGACCGAAGTGACCACAGTCACCGTTACGCCCGGTAAGACAAACCCGCGAAAGGTCATCTCTCGCCTCTCGATGACCGACGGCTTCGTCGGTCCCGACGATCTCTCCGGTGTCCCCGTCTATTTCGACCTGGCTGTCACAGAGCAGGGCAAGCTCCCCGTCAACGAGAAAGGCGAGGAAAAACGCTTCCCTAAAGGCGGTCTGGCCTACCGTATTCCCGGCAAAGCCAACGTGAAAGTCACCTACGACGGAAAGGAACGCGCCGCCCGCGACATCGACGTGGCGCAGTATGGCGTTGTCTTCGGTCTCGACCCCTCGCTTTTCACCGACAAGAAAGCCCCCTCTTTCGTCACTTTCTCTCCTCTGACGGGTGCCGTTGTCGAAATAGGCCCTGCTGACGCACGATAAAAAATTTTTTGCGACTTTTTCGGATTCACGTGTAACTAATCCGGGAAAGTCGCGTCTATTATATTATGGAGCCATACCCGGCTCCGTGCTCTGACAAACGACAACATTATTAATCAATCTTTATCCACATGAAGAAATTCGCAAGATTTTTCTCGCTCATGATGATCGCTCTCATGCTGCTTCCTGCCGCCGCAGTGGCCCAGCAGATGCCGGCTATGGGACTCGATCCGGAGACCCGCATCGGGAAACTCCCCAACGGGCTGACCTACTACATCCGTCACAACGAATATCCCAAAGGTCAGGCCGATTTCTACATCGCCCAGAAAGTGGGATCCATCCTCGAAGAGGACAACCAGCGCGGTCTGGCCCACTTCCTTGAACACATGTGCTTCAACGGCACCACCCATTTCCCCGGAAAAGACCTGATCAACTATCTCGAATCCATCGGTGTGAAATTCGGCGCGAATCTAAACGCCGCCACCGGCATGGAGCAGACAATCTACAACATCACCAACGTTCCTACCGCCCGCACCGGCGCTCAGGACTCCTGCCTGCTAATCCTTCACGACTGGGCCAACGACCTTCTTCTCGAACCGGCCGAAATCGACGCCGAACGCAAGGTCATCCACGAGGAATGGCGCCGTTCCATGACCGGCGAGATGCGTATCCTCGAGAAGCTGCTCCCCGTCATCTACCCCAACAGCCGCTACGGTGTCCGTCTGCCTATCGGAACAATGGAAGTCGTTGACAACTTCCCCTATCAGGCTCTCCGCGATTACTATGAGACATGGTATCGTCCCGACCAGCAGGGAATCATCGTTGTCGGCGACATCGACGTTGACCGCATCGAAGGCAAGATCAAGGAACTTTTCTCCGACATCGAGATGCCCGAGAATCCCAAGGTACGCACAACCTTCCCCATCGATGACAACAAGGGTACAATCTATGCCATTGGCCACGACCCCGAGCAGACACGCTCAATCGTGCAACTGATGATAAAGACCGACCCGATGCCCCGCGAAATGCGCAACACAATGGCGTTCTACGTGCAGAACTACATCACACGCATGATCTCCATGATGTACGGCACCCGTCTCGATGAAATCTCGTCAAAACCCGACGCTCCCTTCGCCGCTGCCGGAATCTATTACGGCAACTTCTTCTGGGCCGACACCAAGGACGCTATTTCCGTCGGTGTAATTCCCAAGAAAACCGAAGAAATGCCCCAGGCACTCGCCGCCGCTTACCGCGAACTGCTCCGTGGCTCACGCAATGGTTTCACAGTGACCGAATTCGAACGCGCCAAAGCCGAATATCTCTCAGGCTACGAACGCGCCTACAACAACCGCAACCAGCGTCAGAACTCAACCTTCGTCAACGCCTGCCTCCAGAACTTCATGGAGAACGAGCCTATGCCCACTCCCGAGGAAACATACGAGACCGTGAAGCAGATCGCCGCTATGATTCCTCTCGAAGCGATCAACCAGACCATCAAGGGCCTTGTGACCGATGACAACCGTGTGCTTCTCGCCATGATGCCCGACAACAAGGAAGGTGTCTATCCCACCGAACAGCAGTTTGCCGACGCGCTCGCAGCTGTTGACAAGGAAGAGATCGAAGCTTACAAGGAAGTGGTCAAGGCCGAGCCTCTGATCGAGAAACTTCCCGCTGCCGGAAAAATCGTCAAGGAAGAGAAACTCGCCCAGTGGGACGCTACCGAGTGGACCCTCAGTAACGGCGCGAAAGTTATCGTAAAACCCACCAAATATAAGGATGACGAGATTCTGATGAACGCCATCGCTCTTGGCGGGACCGAAAAGATCTCCGATTCCAAGCTGAAGAGCCTTATGTTCCTCGATGAAGCTCTGTCGCAGTGCGGCCTCGGCACATATTCCAACTCCGATCTCCGCAAATATCTCTCGGGCAAGCAGGTGTCTGTCCATCCGTCGCTCGGAGTGTATCTGCGTTCGGTTTCCGGCAATTCGACCGTCAAGGACCTCGAGACAATGATGGAACTCATCTACATGTCCTTCACAAATGTCAACTTCACCCCTGAAGAATTCGAAGCGCTCCAGAACACCGTGGTATCTCTCATCGAGAAGCAGGAGAAGAACCCCCAGTTCATCTTCCAGACCAAGATGCTTGAATCGCTCTACACTTCTCCCCGCCAGCGCATGCTGACCGTCGAGGACATCAAGGGCGCCGACCGCAACGAGATCATCGAGATTGCCCGTCAGATGACCGCCAACGCCGCCGACTACACATTCACCTTCGTCGGCAACGTCGATCCCGCCACCCTGCGTCCTCTTGTCGAGAAATATATCGCCTGTCTGCCCGGCGATCCCAAGACCGCAACCCGCAAGATAACAGCTTACGACAAGCAGTATCAGCAGAAACCTGGCAAGGGAGTGGATACCTTCACAGCCCCGATGGAAACGCCCCAGACCTGGTGCTGGATCTCGGAAGTCGCTTCTGTCCCCTACACCATGAAGAACGGTCAGCTCACTTCGGTTGCTTCACAGATTCTCTCGAAACGTCTGATCGACATTGTCCGCGAGAAAGAGGGAGCCGTTTATTCCATCTCCGCCCAGGGTCAGTTCAACCGCATCGATCCGCAGAATGTCACCATCCTCTCAGCCTTCCCCATGAAGCCTGAAATGAAGGATAAAGTCCTTGACATCATCGCCGCACAGATCGACGACATGACCCGCAACATCGATCAGGCCGAACTTGACAAAGTCAAGGAATACATGGTCAAGAACTACAAGGAAAGCCGCGAAAAGAACGGCGGATGGCTCAACGCCATCAGCGGCTGGAACATGAACGGTGTTGACACATTCAACGGCAACGAGGCTTCGATCAACGCCATCACCGTCGATGACGTCAAGAACTTCATGAAGCAGATCAACGGCCAGAACAACTACCGCGTTGTCATTCTCGATCCTGCTGCTAAATAATCTCCCATAAAGCCTTTTCAGAAGCGCGGGGCCTCCGGGTCTCGCGCTTCCTTTTTACGTTATGGATTTCAGGCTCCTCGCCATGATTATGGAAATTTTTCCGTAATTAGTTTGTCTTATTGCGATATGTTTGTAACTTTGCAACCGTATTTTAAAATAAACCGATTATGAAAGTGGATTTTGTAGGCAGCTTCCTCGCTCCAATAGATTTTTTCGAGAAACGTGAAAATTATTTCCATGGAGAGATCGACCGCGAGACATTCGAACGTCTCGCCGACAAAGCTATAGCCGGTCTGGTTGACGACGAACTCAAGGCGGGACTGACCGAAGTCTCCTCCGGCGAGTTCCGCCGCAAGTCATGGGACAAGGATTTCTTCTTCGGCCTCGATGGAATCACCGTGGAGCGTCTGGAAAGCGGACATCTCTACACGGAAGAAAACGTTCTGACTGACCTGATGCGTATAACCGGACGCATAGGCTACAATCCGGAACACCCCTTCTTCTCCGATTTCGAATTCCTTAAGGAGACAACCGCAGGGCGTGCGGTCTGCCGCCAGACAATCCCATCGCCCGCAGAGCTCTACATGCGTATTCTGATGATGACCGACGGACACCCCGAACGCATCTATCCCTCGCCCGAAACACTTCTTGACGATATAGCCGAAGCATACAACCGCACGATCCGACGCTTCTATGAACTCGGATGCCGCAGCCTGCAGCTCGACGACACCGTCTGCGGCCGCCTCTCCGACGACTCTTTCATGAAAGAACTTCTTCAGGGCGGCATCGACCCGATAGCTCTTCAAGGTGACATTCTCGCGCTCTTCAACAAATCGGTCGATGGAATTTCCGCCGACATGGAGCTGTCCGTCTATCTCTCGGCCGGAGACACGGTTGTCCCGCAGTGGCATGCCGTAGAGTCACCCGACAACTTCATGCCTCGGCTCCTCTCCTCGCTCAACGTGAGCCGTTTCTACATGCCGTTCAACACCGGAGCGCCCGAATCCGTTGAAATCGTGAAATATATCCCTGCCGGCAAGAAACTCGTCATGGGCGTTGTGGACGCACACAGCCCCTTCCCCGACAACCACACCCTGCTGATGGCAACCATCTCCGAAGCGCTCCTTTACATCTCGCCCGACAAGGTATTCATCTCGCCGAAAACCGGCTTCAAGGTGTCATCTTTCGACCGCCGAGGCCTGACCTACGAAGACCAGTGGCACAAGCTCGGAATGCTTTCCGAGCTCGCCGCCTCATTCTGATCCGAATTGCTATTCAACCGCTTTGGCCCTGACCTCCTCCACGTAAATGCCCTGAGAGGTCGCCGGGGCCGGAAGCGCTATGAAATGCACGTAGCTTATGCCGTCGAGACTCGCGTTCTGCAGCGGCAGCCGCTGACGGCGCAGTTTTCCGTCAACCCTGACGCGCGCGCCTTTATCTTTCGGAGAGTCCAGATTCCACTCGACTGTCACGCTGTGCCACGCGTCGTCCTTGATGCCGAGCTGCTTGCGGTCAAGCGGCAGACGATACATCGACTCATAGCATGACACCGAATCCGACGGATTGAACCACCGGTCGTTAAGCACCAGCTCTACATTCTCCGACCCTTCGGGAATGCGGACACTCGCCGTAAACGCTCCGCGTTTCATGGCCGGGAAATTCCACACCGCTCCACGCACGTCGCTCACGAGTCTGTCGTCCGGTTCATAGCGCAGGTGAAGCACATTTTTCCCCGCCTTGTCGGGATGCGGCTCAAGCGCCACTCCGTCAGTGCGGTTATAGGAGCAATGCCCTTTTATTCCTTTCAGATAATTGAACGTCGTCCAGTTGGCCAGTGAATCAGTGAAATCGTCTGACCGCTCCTTCTCGTAGAGCCAGTCGGCGTCAAACAGCATCATGGCGCGGTGAAGCGGATGCTGACCTATGGAAGCGAGTATCTTGCCCGGCGCCACCTCTACAAACTGAGCCTGGTGCATGCCGCGGTCTATTCCCTTGCCGTTGAGGGCGTAATCCGAAGTGTTGCGCAACGGATCAAGGTTCAGCTCGCGGAAACCGGTCCACGTCTTGCCGTCATCGTCCGAAATAGCCACGTGGGTCACGTCGCGGTTCGTGAACACATCGTCCCATACGCCGTTGGCCGTAGCCATCTCCGGAAGCGGAGTGGTGTTGCACCAGAAGAAAATCAGGCGTCCGTCGGCCAGACGGCCGAGAGTGGGCATCGTTATGGTCCCGTAGAAGCGCGATGGCTGCGACTCGCTCCATGTCAGCCCTCCGTCGGTCGAAAAAGCCTCGTAGTGGCGGTCCTGCGACGTGCGCATGATCATCCATAGGCGCCCGTCGTTAAGCTCTATGACCGTAGGCTCCACGGCCCCGTGGTTCCAGCGGATTCCCTGGTGGAAACCGCCCCCCTTGTGGTCGGGCGATGTGACCGTATTCGATCGTTTCCAGGTCAGGCCGTCGTCATCCGAAACGTATGTATAGCAACCCTTCGGATTGGTGCCTCCGTGAGCCGCCACCACTATTCGTTTGCCGTCGCGTATGAAAACCGGCGGCTTTATCATTATCGAAGGTAGATCCGACACTTTCGTTACCGTTCGGTCGCCGTCGATGCCGCCTTTCGTGCGGATGCAATAGACGCCCGGCTTACCCATGTTGGTCAGGCGGATATATTCGCCGCTCACCGGGCTGCGGCGGTCGCCGTAAGGCATGTCGCGGCCATATTTGACCGTGCGCCAGGTCAGTCCGCTGTCGGCGCTCGACAGATAGACCGAGCCGGGGACGGCCTGTTCGCCATAGTTATAGTGGCGTATCTCGCCGTTCTCGAGCATCGAAAGTCCAATATAGGCATCGGATGGAGGAGTGGCCACCTTTACGGGCGCCCACACCGAGTCAAGCGTGGAGGGAACATGTTTCGCCGCTGTGGCCCCGGAGAGAAGGCCGGGCATAAGCGCAAGTAGAGTCAGTCGTTTCATGATATTTCGGTTTGGTTTCTCCAAAGATAGCCATTTTAACCGAAATAACAAAAGAGTATCAGGTCCGATTATCAGTCATGTTCGGCCCACACGGTCATACCGTATGAATTGCTCGATTCCCAGAGGCACGACGCTCTTTTACAAAAGTTAGAATTTTTTTCACGGTTATCGAAATAAAGAATAAGGACCCGATATCCGTCAGATTTTTCTGATTTCTTCATGGACGCCGAAGTTATATACGTGAGCATTTTGAATGCAGGCCACGATGAGGGCATCTTTGTTAAATCTTTGTTTCTATCGTTGCTATGCAAATTGAAGTCCCTTACCCCCGTAGCATAGATGACGTTTTTCAACTCCCTTCCATCACGAAGATGATAACTCCATGAACGATCACTCTCATCAATATTAATTGGGGTTGGCCAACTTGTCGCACTATAACTACCGGCATGATTCATTACATCACCGTTAAAAACCTTGGCAAGAGGCACATGATAGCCCGGAGGACACGGATCGTAAATGGTCTTACCTACAGTCTTGGCATCATTGGGATAATAATCCGTATTCTTTGAATTCCAGGCGTTATACATTATTCCCTTGTTTTCAACATACGTTTCACTTCCCGGATTATGCCAGTGTTTTCTGTAATCATAATATTTGTCTGTTTCCCCCGGAATCAGATACTTTTCATCAACACCCATAACAAATCGGTGAGGGTTACTGATGGCATAACCTAACGTCGCTCCGTTATCCGCCTTGCTTCGCTGAAACTTATAATCCTCCGGATAGTCGAAAACCGGTTTGTTATACATCGTAAGCTCTCCATGCAAACTACAGTCAAATCCCCAGATGGCATTATTGGAGGCATTCTGATTAGCCGGATCATTCGTATCCGTATAAATCCCCGGAATCATGGCGTCCTTGCGGCCCCACTGATAATAAGTGTTGTCGCCGGCCGCCGATCCCGCGATATTCTGCTGCTTCAGATCCGAGAGTCTGACCTTTGTATCCGTTCCATTCTTCGTTGTAATGAATCTGTCGGCCGGTACCGTGATCGGCTTTTTGGTTCCGGGATTAACGTATGTAAAGGTGAATCGGAGCGAAATATCGCGGCCCGGTGAGGCACTCCTGGCTTCGCAGCGGCCAAGCATTGAGGGAGCAAGCTTATGACCTTCTCCATCGTTGTCCTCTACGGCTATGCAGTTGCCTTCGCTCCAGTCTTTGTCAGTCACCCATATATGCCAGCTCCAGACAATGTCGTGATTTGAGTCGCGCAAAGCGATTATGGCATTCCCTTCGGCTATTGTCCGTTCATCGACATGAAACTTAATGAAACCGTTCTCATACTTGACCCGGCTTATCAGCCCCGGAGAATCCTGCCAGAGAATGAAAGCCTCCGATAATGTGGAGTAATCTGTCAGCTGGGTGGCTATATTGCCATCGGTTATCTCATCGTTCTTGTGGTCCACAAAATATTTCATTCCCGCCACTCGCCCCGCGGGCAGCGTTAAAACGCTGTTGTCGATCGAGCCGCCTTTAAGAGTGTTGCCATAGACGGTGCGGAAACTGTAATCGCCCGGAGAGTTAATCATATAGCAATTGGCCGATTCTGTTGCCGACAGATCCGTCACGCCGCTTTTTGCCGAAGATGCCGCCGGCAGGTTGTTAAAGCCGGGAAGCTTGGGAATGATAAGCGACCCGGTGCGTGACGCCTTCGGATCATCGGCTCCCTTCGATGCTGCCGCAACGGGGTCATAGTCTATCCATCCGTCGTTGTCGCAGGCCGTCCAGCTTGAACCGCGGTCGGTCGAATATTCCATTTTGATGTCATCCGCTGCTACCGTTTTACTCTGCCCCCCGGCAAGGGTTATGGTCATATAGGCAGTCCGTTCCACATCGTGTATCGCTCCTGAATAGGGCAAAACGCCCGTTGATTGAATATTACCGTACTTTGTGGGGTCATGTTCGGCGAATCCCTCGTATGGCTCACTGAAAATTCCGGTCTCCGTAACCCCCGTCTCCGTCACTGTTTTCTTCACCATCTTAAGATAGGGCTGCACCACTATTCCCTGCGTGGAAATCGCGTAGGTGTAGAGTTTTCCCGGTTCCCAGCGGTTGGGAACTTCATTGCCGGAGCCGTCATTGTGCTTGCCTGCCAGGGGAGCCGAAAGCGTCCAGGTGTTTCCGGTTTTCTTGTCTGTGAGGGTAACCTCGAGCTTTGCGCCCTCGGGAAGAGTCTGGGGAATCATGAAAAATGTCAGGCCGTCATCGTCGGTTGTTCCGTTCTCCCCCTTGATGATTCCAGCTATGCGCAGGCCGGGAGTGGTGTAAGTGTCGGTAGAGCCGGCGGCGGCTTCCGGAAGAACGGCGGTTGTCTCGACCTCGAAAGAACCGTTGGCCTCACCGGTCGCGGTCCACACCGGGATCGAGGTGCCCAACGGAAGCGTTCCGGCCTTATAAACGTTCTTTATGGCAACCTTCGTTATAGTGCCTGAAAGCATTGCCTCGCCGCTGCGCACGGTTATGGCCGCCAATGCGTGATTGAACGTAAAATCTATGGCTTCGCCGCCTTTTCCCGAAACATCCTTGACAGCCGTCAGCAGATCCACCTGATCCTTGACAGACTCCTTCACGCTGAACGACAGCGTAGGATAGCCTGATGCGTCGTAGGTTATGCCGTTGTCGGCGGAGGCATACGGAGCATAACCCATGAAACGTATCCGTCCCGAGCCGGGCCACACAAGGCGGTCAGCCGGTTCCCAATACGTGCTTCCGGCAGCGTTGGGCCGAGTCTCGAGATTTGACGCGAAGTTAGCTGTCAGATCCCCGAGCGCGTCATCGCCGGCTTCCGCGGAGCTGTTGTAGCAGATGGCCGACAGTCCGAAAGGACCGGCAATGGATGTCGAAGTGTAGCCTCGCGATGCCGGCCGCTGCTCGGCTGCAGAGCCGCTATAGGCCGCGAGATCCTCCTCCTCGGAAACGAGATAAAGCTGCATGTCGCCATTCATCGCATCGATGGAGTCAATGCGTATGAGGGCATCCGAGCTTCTCGAACCGGCTGCGCCCTTGCTCCACGACGACCCGACGGATGGCTTGAACATCGGATGGTCGGCCGGCGAACCGGGAGCGTCGGTTGGCAAATGGTCTTCACATGACCATACTAATGCCGCAGATATGACGGCAACACTTTTCAGAAGATTGAATGTCGTTTTACGCATTGTTCAGAAACTATGTATTGTGAGGGAAAAGCCACTCGATTGAGAAGAGAGGGATGTTGCGGGCGTCAGCCGGTGCGTGGCGCGCTGCAACATCCCGTTTTCATAATGGTCATAGAGTTAAAACCGTCCTTTTTGCCCTTTCAGGCAACTGCCGGTTACTGCAGAGGCACATCTCCGGGATTCCAAGTTGCGGGATCATCCCAGTCGTTGACAGTGACAGTAAATTTGATAGGCTCGTCGAGTACAGGCTTGCCGACTTTATCGGGATCCGGAGTCGGAATTATCTTTATAGGTGAGGGATCTGTAGGCAATCCGGGAAGATCAGGGAGATCTACAGGAGGATAGATGCCCGCGCCGCTGTTCTTGCCGCAGATGTCGAGAGTATAGCGGTAGATTTTACCATATTCCCACAAAGTTCCAATAGGCACGCATGCATAACCGTAAGCATATTCATCAAAGGTTGCACCTTCGTAAGTGGGGAACATCTGATGAATATGTTTGTCGATTTCGGACTCGACCATCGGATCTGATGCGCCATCATGTAAGGCTCCATCATGCGTTGCCTCTACGCGGCAGAGAAGAAGTATATACGCTCCGTTTCCTGCTGCCGTTCCATTCCAAGCAGTCAGCTGCTGAGGTATGAGCAGAAGATTCGACTGAGGGACAGATACATTTGAGTTATCGAAACTGAAAAAGGATGTAGCAGTAGATGTCAGTTCTCTTGGTGTGTCAAAATACGAGCCATAGGATGCTTTGGTAGAAGAGAAATTATCCCACACCACAACGTTTTTGTCTGTCGCAGTGCTACGAGATGCGGTCGCTCCGGTTCCTATGTTGACCAACCATGCGCCTTTGACCTTTACAGTCCTTTTCTCCTTAATCTCATTACCATGCCCGGCACGGGCACTGACAAGTATTTGCGAAAGAATATGATTGAATTCCAACGAAACTGAAGTTCCATTGTTACTTACCCTGTTAACCTTCTGATAGGCAGTAATGATATCAAGTTGATCTTCCGGATTTTCCGCAGGTTTATAACTCTCCAGTATCAGCGCTTCACCGTTATGCTTCACCACGACATTATCATTGACAGGTGAAACAGCCCAGAAATTAAGAGTGGTTATGTCATTAGGCCAGAAAATGGAATGGTCGAATTTATAGACGGTACCTTCCTTTTTTGCCACAAGCCCTTCGATAAACGCGGTTGTGTTGGAGGTCACTATATCGGAAAACGCCCATACCTTGAACTCCGTGAGATTAGTCTCATCAATGTTCTGGGCACGGCTTACGGAGGTGCGGAACGTGATTTCCGGACCGTTGTTGACGACATCCGTCTGGTCGTCGGAGCATGCGGCAAAAATCAGGGATGCCGCAAATGCGAGCGGAATAAACTTCTTGTTCATAGTGTTTTGAGTATTATTTATCTGGTTTTATAATGATTGTTATTGCATTTCAATAAGGTCTTCGATCACATCCGACCAGTCGCCCACCGATGGGTTCATGCCCCCACCATCGGGCTTCGGCAGCACGAGCTTGTCTATCTCGATGGTCAGCTCCGTAGGATTGGTGCCCGAATGGATCTGGTCGGTAACATCGAAATTATAATAATAGCGGCTGGAGGTATAGACGGTCAGAATGTGGCGCCGGTCGCTTCGCGAGTCCGGACAGTGGCCGAACATCTCGGCCGAGCCTGTCAGAGTATTGCCGTCGGCGATGCCCAGTCCTATGGGCACCGTGACATCGGCGCCGTAATGGGCGTCGAGCATCGGCGAATAGCTCTCGGCCATCGAGGTCAGCGTGGCGCTGATGCCCATACCTTCTTCAAAGTTCTGCACGTTATGGATCACCACCCTGTAGAGCACGGTTTTCTTCCGGGGGACGAAAGTTATCGACTGGCCCGGTTGAGCGGGAATGATGTAGAAGTTCTCCGATTTGTCGGCCCAGAGAGGGTCGGGTGCCGATTTGACATACTGGTCCTCCGTTCCGTCGGCTCGCGGTGGCGAATTCGGGACAACGGCGCCGGAGCGGTTCATAGGTTCGAGTATATCCTGTTCGCGGGTGGTTATCACGAATTTATCATAGGCCGAACCGCTTTCAATGAGGCTTTCGGTGTTGCCGTTGAAGGCTACGGCATGGAAATAGCCCGAAGGCACGCGGATTTTGCTCGGACCGTCGGTGCGCGTCAGCTCGTAGCGTATGCCCTCGCTTCCGTCGGCGGGGAAGAGAATCACCACCATTGTGGAAGGGCGCGCGTCAGGAGCCTCGCTCCAGTCGAAATCCACAGTCAGATCCACCCAGTGGGAATGGTCGTAGCAGAGTTCGCGGTGATCGCAGGCAGCCATCGCCGCAGCGAAACAGAGCAGTAACATCAGTCTTCCCAGCGCTCTCATCTGTCGCCTCCTTTCCGGTTGCGGGGTGTGTTGACATTTCCTTTTCCAATCAGCCACGTGAGACCTATTTCGGCGCGCGTCGGTCCGAACCAGCGCTTGCTGTGGGTCGATTGCCAGACGTCATGGTCATCCTCCAGATGCTGCTTCATGTAGCGGCCCCAGGCATAACCCACGCCTATCGAGAAGTCAAGGTTGAGGCGGCGGCCGACGGGCAGGCTGTAACCGTAGGAGAGGCCCGCGGCATAGTTGTATTTGTCGGCCATCACTCCGGTGCGCGTGCGTCCGAACTGAAAGTCGTAGGTCACCAGCGAGGCATAGACGCCCACGCGATGCCCCGAAAGGGGGTTGTCGCTGCGGCCGTGGCCGAGCTGCACGCGCGCTTCTATGTCGCCGCCGTATATCCGCCAGTAGCGGCGCTTCTCTCTGTTGCTCCACCATGCATGCATCCAGTCGGCAAAGATAGTGAAGCGTCCGCCGAAACATACACCTATTCCTATATTAGGTGTCAGCGCGGCGTCATAGAGCAGATTCGTTGTCATGAAAAAACGCGGACCGGAAACAGATTGCACCGGAAGAGCCGTCGGTTCGTCAGTCTCTGAGGCGACAGCCCTCTCAACGGGCTGAGGGTCGGGAAGGAGAGACGCGGCAGTGTCAGACGCGGAGGAATGCTCAACGACAGGAACGGCAGGAGACGGCTGCGGGGCGCGACTCAACACGGAGGTGGCCGTGACCTCGGCATAACGCAGCATTTCTGCCGTATGGCCCTCAACGGGTGTCACCGGTCGCAGCGTGACGCATACAGGAGCGCTGACCTTGAAGGAGCGTATAAGCTTTTCAATGGCGGCTGCGCGCCGGCGCGTAAGTTCGCGGTTGAAGGCGGGGGAGCCTTCGGGCGAAGCCGAACCGGATATGTCGAAGCGCAGTCCGGGAAGGCTGTCGCATCCCCGGAGAAAGAGCGTCAGAGAATCTATCGAACGGGCGTTGCCGCTGAAGGCTCTGTCGATGCCGGCGGACGCACGCCTGAAGTATATTTTCTTGACAAAATGAGACACACGGACGCTATCAGCGCCACAAGTCACTGATTCAGAGTGGATTATGGGGGGTTGAGTTGACACAACAAAAGCTGTCAGAAGCATCGCGAGGATCCTTTTGACGTTGTTTCCATTGCGTGATTTGTGTCGGGTCAGTTCACTGAGCGGTTTCATGATGTTGTGTAGCAAGCTATTGGAAATGACTCATCCCCTCGGGCCGCAAGACCTGACATAAACGACCTCCCAACGGGGGAAAATACAATTCGCAACAAAATTACACTTTCTTTAATAAAAATCCGCAATCAAATCATTAATTAATGTTAATAACATAATTGCGCGATTTACATTATGTAAGTATAGAGTGTCTTTTCGTTACGAATCGTAATCCAATCAATACTTTGGTCGCCACTTTCAGCGATTTTCAGAACGGATAGCCTATGGCAAGATGAAACGCGAAGTGGTTCTTGAATTTACCGATGTTGAAGTAGCCGCGATAACCCGTTTCGTAGGGCGCATGCAACCCGATGCCGAGGTCGCCGCGGACAACGAGCATCCCTATATCGACGCGGAGGCCTACGCCGGTTCCGGTAGCGAGATCGCGCAAGAACGACGATGCTTTCAGTTTTCCTCCGGGACGGTCGGGATCTTCCTTAAGCAGCCAGACATTGCCGGAGTCGAAGAACACGGCACCGTGGAGCGGCCCGAAAAGCGGGAACCGGTATTCGACGTTGAACTCGAACTTGAATGTTCCCGTCTGGTCGAAGTAGCCGTTGACCTGATCGGCAGGCACGCGGAAGGAACCGGGGCCTATGGAACGCACGGTGAAAGCGCGGACCGAGTTGGCGCCTCCGCAATAGAACTGCTCGGAATAGGGAACCTCGGTGGAGTTTCCGTAAGCGTGGGCCGCACCGACGGCCACGCGGCTGACGAGCCAGTGGTCGCCGTGGCCGAGACGACGGTTATAGACAAGCTGGGTCTGGCCTTTGATGAACTGGGAGAACGGGGTGTGGAAGAGCGTCTTCTCGCCCTTCTTCCCGCACGCCTCGTATATGGCCCAGAAGAGATTTCCGGCCTCGGTCACTGAGAACTGCCAGTTGAGGCCGTTGTCGCGGTTGATCTGTCGGTCGAAAATATAGCTGAATCCCATCTGGGGTATGAACTGCGACCTGAAGCTCTGGGCGATGGCCTTGTTGGCGTCCATGATGGAGTCGAACTCATGGGTGGTGCGTATGAGCTTGGTGTAGGTCAGCTTGAAGAGGGTAAGCGAGTTGGTCACATGGCGGGTGGCGCGCCAGTCGTAGGTTATGCCGGTGTTGAACTGCGCCATGTTGAAGTAGTGGGGGCGGTTGAGCAGATCGGCTCCGAGACTGATGCGGGTCCAGTTGAGCTCGCGCCGGGTGCGCGGAATGAAGCGCGGCGCAAGCAGACGCGGGAATGCGAGGGTGGAGTTAAGACCGATCTCGTAGGAGTTGAAGACCGAGTTACGGCCTCGGCCCGTCTGCCACTCGTAGCTCCCGTGTAGATCGACACTGAGCTGCTCCCCTCCTCCGAAAAGGTTCTTGTCGGTCACACGGAAATCAAGTCCCGGGCCGAGATAGGAGTTGGACTTGGAGGTGACATTCATTTCGATCGAGGCCTCGAGAGGTTTGTCGAAAGTGCAGTCGATGTTGACGTCGAGGACACCGCGGCGGGTCGAGTCGGGGACGGCGTTGATCTCAATGCCGCTGAAGATTCCGAGGCGAGAGAGATAGGTCTGAGTGCGGTTCATGTCGCGGACCGAGAAGCGGCGCCCCTCGCGGAATGTTATGCACGACGGGATCAGATGGTCACGCAGACGCATAGGCTGCATTCTGACCAGAAGTCCGCGCGAGGTGCGGAGAGTGTCGGGGGTCCCTCCGCCCTGGTTGCGGTGGATGGTGGTTGTCACGCGGCCCACTTCGTAATGGGTCAGGGCGAACTCCGGCACGTTTGACGCCACGGTCATGCGCAGGGCGATGCGTCCCGGTTTCATCACCGAATCGGCCAGATATTCTATGAATTCGGGCCTGAAATAATAGTATCCTCGGTTGCGTAGGGAATTGGCGATATTCACCCGCACGGCGGCCAGCGAATCGGAACAGTAACGGCTTCCGGGCGCAAGATAGGTCGAGCGGCGCGCTATGGAGTCGATCAGATGATTGAGGCGACAGGTGTCAGGGAGATATTCTACGGTATCTATGGGGTATTCCGGACCCGGCGTTATCTTATAAAGGATTTTAGCTTTCTTGGGATTACGGCCTTTGACAAGTTCGTAGGACGCGCGTCCGCGGAAATATCCGTTGTTGTCGAGCATCTGGTCTATCATGTGGACGCGTACTTCCGGCCTGACGTCGGAAATCAGCACCGGTTCAGCCACAAGTTTCTCATAAAGCCAGTGGCGGAGCCCTTTCTTCGGATTGGGCCAGTTGTTATATACCCACAGTCCGAGCGGGAAGGGCCAGCGCACGTAGGGGGAATAGAGGGAGTTGTTAGGCTTCACGTTTATGACATTGAAAATGTCGGAGGTCACGCCGGAAGGGAGTGGCGTGGAGTCGGGATGGTTGTACTCGACTTTCTTGACCCCGGTGTAAAGAATGTCGTCGGCTCCGAGACGCCGGGTTGTCGAACATGATGCGACCGTCAGAGCAAGCAGGAGTGCGATGACCGGGAAAAGAGAGAGGCTTTCAGCGGATCGAATCGGTTTCATTTTCATTTTTCTTTACGGTTAACGGGGTTGATGGAGAAATCCGGGCCGGAGCGGGCTCTTTCGGACGGCGTCCGAAGCGGAAGAGATCGCGCAGCGAATTAAGCTTACGTTTCATGACGAAGCCCACGCCCGTCTGCGTTATCTCGCCCTCGAGGATGCTTTCGTAGCCCACATGGCGGAAAATCCTGACATACATCGAGCCGCTGCGGTTGAGCATATACTCGAAAGAGATGTCGTTGATCAGATTCTGTGAAAAATTCTCGTCAGCGTCGGCATCGGTCGAATAGTTTCCTCCGACTACGATCTTGAAGCGGTCATTGAACATTGTCTTCGACACGCGGTAGCTGTAGCTCGTGGTCGTGGAGCGGGAGCCGTCGGTGGTGGTGTCATACTGGTCTATGCCGAATGATATATCGACGCCGCGGATATTGTTGGCGGCCCAGGTGTTCAGCTGCGAGGCGAGGAAAGAGTAGAGCGGATTGCCCGAGAGATTGGCATTGGCTTTTGTGCCGGGACCGGTGTATTGGTTGTAGAGGAGCATGTTCATGGCCTGGTTGGCGCGCTGCTCGGGGCTCATGGAGGCCAGCTCGTTCTGGATCGTTATGTCATCGTCGGTCGAGAGGTCGAAAGCCACATTCATGTTCTGGAGCGTATTGGTGACGGAGACGGTTATGTCGAAGTTGACGAGACGCGAGTTCTGGCCCGACTGGGTCACGTTGGCTTTCAGGCGGTCAGTGGCCCTGATGCTGAGAGTCGGATTGAGCAGATCGCCATTGAATGCGATATAGCTCCCCTCGGTGAAACTGAAATTCTTTTCCGACATAATGGCCATCGAGACGCCGCCGGTCTCCAGCGCGGGGGTGTAGCGCACGAATCCGGAATTGATGGTGAAACGTCCCGTCATGCGTCCTGCTCCGTTCATCGGTGTCAGAGTGTAGGAAAGCGAGCCGGCACCCTGGATCGAGACCTTGTTCTTTCCGTCGGTCGAGAGATCGACATTTATGGTGGAGCCTTCCGAAACCGTCAGATCGGCGTTGAGAATCATCGCCATGGAATTCATGACCAGCGAATCGGCCGCCGCGACTTTGGAGGTGTCGGCAAAACTTACGAATTTCACCATATCGTCGGTCGAGCGCGAGGTCAGAGCCTGCTGTGCGTCGGACATGACGTAGGTCACGTTAGTGCGGGGCAACAAATTGAGGCGCGCATCCACCGCTATGTAGCTGAGATTGCCTCTGGCTGTGGCATCGACATCGATGAATGCCTTGCCATAGACTTCGGCCGAGCCTCTGGCACGGCTCGAATTCACTATCTGCATTCCCTCGGCCTTCATGGAGAGGTCATAACGTATGTCCGTGAGATGACGGGCATCTACACGTCCGTTGACTCTCAACGGTTTATCGTTAAGCCCAAAGATTGAGAAATCGTCGAATGCCACTATATTGCTGTCAACCGGAATTTTTTCTTCGGAGAATCTGTAGGAAGCACCTGTCATCCCCACCTTAACCGCGGTCGAGTCGAAATCGAGGAATCCGTTGAACACCGGCGACGCAAGGTTGCCCGTCACGTCCATGCGTCCGTTAAGCACGCCTGAAAGCTGCGCCACGTCCTTCGGCAGGAACGGATTGACCACCCGGAGCGGGAATTTTATCATGGTGAAGTCGAGCAGGAACGGATTGACGGCAGTGGAATCGTTCAGGGCGCCTGTAGCCGTTATAACTTCCTGTCCGTCAACCATCAGGGAGACATCGGCATGGAGAGCGCGCGAGCGGTTCTCGTTGGCTACGTTGACGGCGAGATTGAACGTGCCCACTCTCTCGCGGCCGTAATAGAGATTGTTCAGGTCTATGGTCCCGTTGCCGGTAATTTCTTTCTCATCCCAGCGGAACCGCAGATCGGCATCGACATCGCCTTTAATCGGCGGCGCGAACGGCGATATCGAGAGCCATTCCTGAAGATTGATATTGTCAAGCCGCACAATGACATCCTCCTGATAACCGTCATGACGATGAAGTGAATCGGTCACGGCGGGATGTTCGGTATAGATATGAAGGGAGCTCGAGTCCGACATGACCTTCAGGTTGGCGTCGAGGTGCCGTTCGACAAAATTATAGGCTATGATATTGTCGGGATTGATCGACCATTTCTTATATGCGATGGTTGGTTTCGCGGGAACCAGACGCACGGCCACCGTGGAGTCAGACACCGAAGCGTTGACACCGAAGAAAAATCCCTGTTCGCCCGATATGTTTGACTGGCGGAAGAATGCCGAAATTTTGTCGTCGGCGACAAACCCGTTGAGAGCGACATGGGCGAAATCGTCCATTGTGCCAGGATTATTGTTGATCGTGGCTTTATAGACAAGATACTTGCCATGCTGGTTAGCATAGAAACTTATGTTGTCAAGGCGGGTCGAACCGGTGGAAAATCCGTCGGCATCGAAATGAACCGACAGAAGCGAATCGTTGGCGAATTCCAGCGACGCCCTGTTCATTTTCATTTTCGCGTTGTCTGCCAGAAATTTCATCACCGGGTTCTCCGAGCCCATGTCGGCCGAAAGAGTCATTTCGGGAAGGGCCCGCTGGAGCGAATCGACATTGACCTTGCGCTCGTTGATCTGCCAAGTCAGTATGTTGGAAGCTGCGGTCAGGCGCTTCACCACGTCGGTCATTGACGTCATGGCCGTCAGGGCGGCATTGAAATCGCCCGAAACGAGCGAAGCTTCCGTGAGCGAATCGGTGGAATTAAGCTTGGCCGTCAGCATCGGGAAACTGATAGCAAGCGAATCGGCGGTCCAATCGACCCCGTTAAGTTCGAGTTCGGCATCTATGTCTCCCGATTTCGGATAGTATGAGCCGGTGGAATACAATGTGGCTCTTCCATGCATAGGCGTCTTTGAGAGGCCCATCGTCATGAGGTCGAGTTCATATATGTCAGTCGATAGATCCCACTGATAGCCCCGGTTGCGGAAAGTCGCGGCCAGATCTGCGTCAAAATCCGCGAAACTGTTAGTGGAGACCACGTTTGCCGTCAGGCGGCATGTGTCAAGCGCAGCCTGGAACTTCACTTTTCCGAGAGTGGCTCCGTTGAGTTCAAGAGCTTTGACGTCAACCGAAGCCTTCATCCGCGTTGCGCGTGAAGCAGGATTGTAGCCGCGGCCGTCGATTTTCACATCGGCTGTGACATGCCCCACTCCGAGCGACGGCATGAAAGCCGCAACCGGGAAACGGTTGGCTCGCAGATCGGCGTGATAGCCTTCGGCTTTCTGATTCCATTTTCCGTCAAGCTGCACCTGTCCGGCAGCAGTCTTCACATTGACGTTTCCGTCGATATTTCCGGGAGAATAGACTATTGAACCTTTAATGGCCGAAGGGGGAATGTTGAGCTTGGAGACCAAAGTCGGCGGAAGGAATACGCGCTTGAGCGAGTTGACCTTGCCGAGAGTGCCGTCAAGAGCTATTTTCCCTCCCATCTTTTTGAAATCAAACGGATTATCTACCCTTCCGGCGGCCTTCAGGGTCAGATAGCCGGGCAAGTCAAGCCCGATGCGGTCAACAGCGAGCGAAGAAGCGGTTCCGTGTATGTCGGCATTGAGACTCAAGGCGGCCGAGGGAGAGACGGAAGCCATGTATTGACCAAGCAACGGCATGAATTTTCTTGCGTCAAGCAGCGAGAGGGATCCCGTAGCCTTAAGTTCGAGCGGCAGATCGGGCTCAGTAAGCAGATCGCCGATTCCCATGGCTGCAGTAAAGGAGAGATCCGAGGCCGGAGTCCTCACGTTGAAATCATCGGCACGCATCAGCAGGGAATCCATTGAGAAGACGCCCGAAGCCTCCATTGCGAGTCCGCAACGTTCCTCGGCGGCGATGCGCCGCAACGGAACACGGATGGAAGTGCCGCGGTTGTAGAATGAATCGACATCCACAACTACATTTCTGACGCTTATATATGACGCGTCAAACCCGGGGAGCGGTTTCGCCCCGCGCATGGCATATAATCCGTCGCGGGCCGTCAGCCTGAGTTTTCCTGCCGTTATTGTCCATGGAACGGAGGCCTTTTCGGCAATTGCCGAATCGGGCTTTGCGGGATGCTCTTTCAGGTAAGCCTCCGTCGGAGTCAGATAAGCCGCCGAAAGCGAATCGACCGACAGAGACCTGACATCTATCGAATGGCGCGACATATCCATTTTACCCCGCTCAAGACGGGCCAGCGGAATATATGCGCCGAGAGAATCTATAACCGGAAGCATCGACATGCGATAACGGACATCGCGCAGTTCGATCGAACCAACATCTATTGTCAGCGGCTTCTGAACGGCAGTGTCGGGTTTCGTCTCCTCAACGGTATCTTTCATCACCAGATTTATATCTGCTCCGTCAAGCACGGCCTTGTTCAGCGCAATCCGCGAGAATGAGAGCGGTATTTCAGTGTCCGCAGCGTCAAGGTCGCGTATTCTTGCTGTCAGATACATGGCCGAGTCGGGAGTTCCCAGACGATAGAACGCGTCCTTCAGACTGACTGCGTTGACCTGAATCTCTTTCATGAAAAGAGGCCACAGCGCCACTCTCACTTCGGCGGAACCGGCCGACACCATTGTGTCGCCTGAAGCTTCCACAACACTGAGCGAATCGACCTGAAGATTCAGTGGGAATTTAAGACGCAGATATGAGACATCGACAGACATCCCGGTTGACTCACTTATTTTCTCTACTGCTATCCTGCGGGCGAAATCCTGAATGAACGGCACATAAAGAAGAAAAGGGATAGAAACGACGATGACTATCAGTCCGATGAGGACCCTTAGTAACGTTTTTGCTGCTTTTTTCCACAAGTTTTTATGCACGGTGATGAAAAAAATAGTGCGATGAACAATCATTTATCTCACTATGATAACGAACCAGACAGGCGGAAGGTTTTTAAGAGTGTATTTAATAATACAGGCTTAAAATCAATACCACCTTACGCCATTGGAGAGCGACGAGCGCTTGTCATACTTAAGATCGGAGAGCAGCGAGGAGTTGACCGAAATATGGAAATTATAAGATTTGTAAGGACCTACCGGCACAAAGCTCGCGGTCATCGTGAAGCAGTGGAGATCACGGGAAATATTGCAATTCATATAAGCGAGCTTGTGAGTGTCGAAATTGTAGCTCGCCGTGAAACTGAAGTTCCACTTCTTTGTAGGACGTATATTTCCCGAAAGGCTGAGATTCTGGGTGATCTTTCCGTCATATTCCATCTTTTGCTTGTTGAAAGCCCCATAGGAATAATTGACGGAATAATTCAACGTCAGATTCCACGGGAAATCCCATTTCATGTAACCGTCGGGGCCCATCTGCATCCCTTCATTCCTTTCATCCTGCGCACGTGCGCCCGAACGCAACCCCGGCTGATTCTCGACATCGGGTGCCGGCTCCGATCCGTCGCCCTCTTTCTGCTTGTCGGTATTCTTTTTCTTTCGCTTGAAGGTTTCGTTGTTGAATGTGTAGCTGAAGGATGTTCCCGTACTTGACAGACGACCGATTCCCTTGCCCGCTTTCCATCGCGGAATGTTTACGCGGACAGGATTTCCGGCCTCGTTCAGCTTATAGGTATAGACATCCCAGGTAGCCGCGAGATTAAGATTGAAATTCTTCATCAGGCGCAACATGATGGAGGTGTTTATGTTACTCCAGTTCATGGAGTCGGCCGCAAAATTGTAGCTCTGGGAAATATTGAAGTTCTCTATGAGAGACACTTTTTTCTCTCCGATACTGTCATCGTCGCTGCGCACCTTCATTTCCAGGTTGTTGGCGAGCGAATAGGTTATCATTCCGCTCTTACCCTCGCCGGGGACTCCAAACAGCGAATTGGGGAAATAGGAGTATTTGCGCTCCATCATCTCGCCGTTGGCGCCCGGCATCTGATATGTCCCGTAGTAGCCGAAGAACTTGGAACTGAAATCGGGATTGGCGCTGAAGGAAACGGTAGGCGTCATGACCCAACGGATCATCTTCACCTTGTCGCCGAGAAATTTCATGGGGCGGAAGAAACCGTAGATCTTGGTGTCAAGCGAAAGAGAGGCCTGGAAATCCCAGACGTTATAAAAACTGTAGGATGTGTCACACACCTCGGCTGATGCGTTCGGATCCCATGACCGGCGCACTTTGGAAGTGTACATTCGGTCGGTGAACTGTATGTTCGGAGTGATGTTGAAATACTTGAACATGCTGAACGTGGCCGATACCGGGATATTGTGACGCATTCCGTTGCGCCAGTCCTTTATCAGGCTCTTCTTGAAGAACTGGTCCTGCTGGGCTGTCAGAGAATTGTTGAACTGGCCGGAATAGGAAAGCCTGATTTTTTCATACCATTTCTCGGCTCCCACAGCCCTGCGCCGCTTGAAAGGATAGACCTGCGACAGGCTTATGGTTATATTGGGGAAAGAGACGGCCAGAGTCGAGTCCTGACTGCGCTGTGCCACAGACGCGTTTCCCGAGAATGACCATTTAGACCCTGCGGGTCGGTAGGTGAAGTTAACCGTAGAGCTCTTGGTGTTCTCGGTGAATGCGTTGGTGTAATAAGTGTTGATGCTGTTTCTGGTGTAACCCGATGTCGTGAAATTGACCGAGGCCGAGAAATTGAATATGGGGTTGGCTTTCTGATCCTGCTGGTGGCTCCAGAGAACCTGAAAGTTCGTCTGCTTCGAGTAATCGGGCAATCCTTTGTCGCCGAGAATAGTTTTTATGAAACTGACATCGAACGAACCGGAATATTTGTAGCGCTTGACATAACCTGAACGGGCCTGAAGTCCCCATGAGCCTTTGGTGTAGATCTCACCGGTAAGCGCGAGATCCATGTTGTCAGATATGGCGAAATAGTAACCTCCGTTATTGAGATAGAAACCTCGGTTATAGTCATCGCCGAACGAGGGGAAAATGACGCCGCTCGAATAATGTTCGGAGAACGGGAAATAACCGAAAGGAACGGCGATGGGGAGGGGCAATCCCGCAAGCACCATATAGGCGGGGCCTGTCACGACATCTTTTTTCGGACGGACCTTAGCTTTGGTCAGCTGAAAGCCGAAATGGGGATGATCGTGTTGGTCGCATGTGGTATAGAAACCGTTCTGTAGGAAAAACACGTTGTCACCTACTTTTTTGGAGACACCACCCGTTATATATCCTTCGCCCTGTTCGGTGATAATGTCAGTAATGAAACCTTTTTCCGACTCGAAATTATAACGCATTGTCTTCGACTGATAGGATGTCCCGTTGTCGGTGAACACGGGCGTTCCTTCAAGTTCACCGATGCTGTCGGGAACACCGACGGCATACACCGTCGAGCTATCCATGTCGAGATCGATTCTCGCTGCATCGAGCGAAATCTTTCCATACACGACCTTGCTCTCGCCATAGAGATAGGCATTGTTCTGACCGACAAGCACCATCGAGTCCTTGGCCGAAATATCGACGACGTTGTCGAGGTCGGTTTTCACACGCATGATGCGCGGACCTGTGACGCTCTCAGCCACAGCCGTGTCACGTCCCACGGCTATGCGGTCTGTAACAGCCGCTGTGTCACTGGGCTTCAGACCGGCTATCGAAGCTCTCCTGCGGTCGTTCTGCTCTTTTTCAGCCCGGGCCATGGAGTCGGAACGTGCCTGCGCGCCCTGACGCCGGAGATTCGCACGCTCAAGAGCCTTACGCCTTATCGAGTCGCGCGACGAGTTGCGGCTGTGGGCCTCGGGAATATATCCGGGGAGCACTGACGGCGGCGGAGTGCCGGCCGGCTGCAATGTCACGGCAGAATCAGGCAAAGCAGGAGCCTGTGCGCCATCCGTCACAAGGGGCTCCACGCCCGAAGCGGCGATTCCGCACGCGAAAAGCAAAACTACAAACGCTATAATATATAGTTGAGAGTATCTCAAATGTGTGACCTTAGTCTATTATTGAAAATGTTTCGGACAAAATTCCGTGCAAAGATAACACAATTTCCGTATCGCGCCATATATCCGCGGCTAAAATTCCATAATTCAGTTTCTGTTTGCGTCATGATACTCAAGCCGGACCCCGGGGATGAACCAAAGGCACATATTTGCGTTATATGAGAAAAATATAGTAAAATATTTGTTATCTTTGCACTCGGTTTTCGAGGTTTTGACAACAAACCGCATGAAACATGTTGAAATGAATAGAAACATTATGGAAAATGAATTGAATATCGACTGGTCCTCTCTTCCTTTCGGCTACATGCCGACTGACTATAACGTCAGATGCTACTACCGCGACGGCAAGTGGGGCGAGATAGAGGTTTCCACATCAGAAACGATTGATCTCCACATAGCTGCGACCTCACTCCACTACGGACAGGAGATTTTTGAAGGTCTTAAAGCTTTCCGCGGGAAAGACGGCAAAGTCAGAGTGTTCAGAATGGAAGAGAATGCGAAACGCATCGCCAATTCGGCGCGTGGTCTTTGCATGGTTCCGGTCCCGGAGAAGCTTTTCTGCGAGATGGTGGAAAAAGTTATCCGTCTCAATGCTCGTTTCATACCGCCCTACGGCAGCGGGGCCTCACTCTACATCAGACCGCTTGAAATAGGCATAACCCCCAGTGTCGGGGTTCGTTCCGCCACGGAATATTGCTTCATCATACTTGTCACACCTGTAGGCCCATACTTCAAGACGGGATTCAAGCCGACCAACATCTGCATCATGCGCCAGTATGACCGCGTGGCTCCCCAGGGAACAGGACGTTTCAAGACCGGCGGCAACTATTCTGCCGGAATGAAATCCAACGAGCATGCCCACGAACTCGGATATTCCTCGGTACTCTTCCTCGACCCGAAAGAGAAGAAATATCTCGATGAATGCGGCCCTGCCAATTTCTTCGCCATCAAAAACGGCGTATATATCACTCCGGCCTCCGATTCGATACTTCCTTCGGTCACCAACAACAGCATCATGCAGCTCTGCCGCGACATGGGAATTGAGGTACAGGCCCGTCACATCACCGTCGATGAGCTCGCTCACGTCCAGGAAGCCGGTGCGTGCGGAACAGCCGCCGTCATTTCGCCCATCAACGAGATCGACGACCTTGACACCGGAGTGAAATACAAGGTTGCGACCGACGGCCAGCCCGGTCCAGTCAGCACCGAACTCTATCACAAGCTACGCGCCATACAGCTCGGCGAAGAGGAAGACACCCACGGCTGGAACACCATCATCGAAGGAATCTGATTCTTCTCTTCCGTAAAAATGACTACCGATTACAAGAAAATAATCGATCTATATTATCCCGCAGACACACCCCTGCGGGATATTTATTTGCGACACTGCCGCCAGGTTGCAGACGAGGCTCTGGAAATAGCCCGGCGCAAACATCTTCCTCTTGACCCACTCATGATCGAAGGCGCCGCTATGACCCACGACATAGGCATCTTCACGACTGACGCTCCGGGAATAGAATGTCACGGGACCGAACCCTACATAGCACACGGCATCATAGGCGCCTCACTACTTCGAAAAGAAGGCGCTCCTGAAGAATGGGCGCGTGTGGCTGAACGCCATACCGGCTCCGGACTGACCTCCGGCGAGATAACCGCACAGGGCCTCCCCCTCCCCGTCGCCGACTATCTGCCCGAAACCCTACTCGAACGCCTCATCTGCTACGCCGACAAATTCTACTCCAAAAGCGGCACCATGAAACGAAAGGATCTGCAGAAAGTCCGCGCTTCCATGGCCCGCTTCGGCGAGGAATCCCTCCGACGGTTCGACGCACTCCACTCGGAATTCGCCTGAACTCGTCCGCTTCCCCAGCGTGACGACATAACAGTCTAAAGTTCAGTCGCGACATCAAAGCAGGGACATGCCTTGCAAGCGAACTCCCGGTGACCGTGGACTGTAGCACCCGGGTAACGCTCCTGCAGCCGCTTCACGAGTTCCCTGAGGGCCTTGCGCTGGGCCGGGGTACGCGTGTCGGCCGGCCTCCCCTCTTCGTCGAGACCTCCCACATAACACACACCGATGGAATGGGCGTTGAACCCTTTGCAATGAGCCCCCGCTACCGACTCGTTTCGCCCGTGAACAACCGTCCCGTCCAAATAAACCACATAGTGATAACCGATCCCGCGAAATCCGCGCGCCCTGTGCCAGCGGTCGATATCGTCTGCTTTCACATCGCGTCGCGCCGGCGTGGCCGTACAATGAATTATAATCTGATTTATCGTTCTCATAACGGAAGCAAAATTAATGCCTCCGTCACTGCTTCACGCGCCTGTTTCTATTTTCGAGCGGTGCCTACCTCGGTTTCGGGAAATCCGCCTGTGGCATGCTTCTCGTAGCCTGACGAGGAGGCAGTCACCAGAAGCGCCTCAGTGTGGGGCAGACTTTCGATCATACGCATGGCATCGGCCAGCGGCATTGCCATGCAGGCGGTTGCGAGGGCGTCGGCCATCATTGCGTCGGGAGCTATCACCGTGGCGCTCAGCGTTGTTGACCGGGCCGGGCGACCGGTAGATGGCGAAATCGTGTGCCATGTCTTCCCGGAGGAAGTCTTTTTAAAATTACGGTAGTTGCCTGATGTCGCCACCCCGCAATCCGTCACCGCAATCACCGACAGACGCTTGTGGACCACGGAGGTATCGTTCTCCACCGGCGCGTCGATCATTATGCGCCATTTCTCTCCCTGCGGGTTCTTTCCGCTGACGGCCACTTCGCCGCCAATCTCCACAAGATAATCGGAACATCCGTTGCGGCGAAGCATCTCCCCTATCAGGTCACAGGCATAGCCTTTCGTTATCGATGAGAAATCAAACTCAGTGGAGGGATCAAGTTTTTTTATCCGGTCTCCGTCAAGCACACACCGTCCGATTCCGACGAGACGCAAGGCGCTGTCTATCTGTTCCTGTCGCGGCTCCACAGCGACTTTCTTGTAACCGAAGCCCCATAGATTGACAAGCGGCGCCACCGTCGGGTCGTAACAGCCTCCGCTCATTCGGTTGACCTGTTGCGAAGCGATGAATATGCGCCGGAACAGAGAGTCGGTCACGGCAGTTTCATTACGGTTAATGCGGCTCACGAGCGAACTGTCGGCGAAAGGCGAAAGAGACATTTCGACGCGACGCATCACCTCGATTATCGAGTCGTCGAGCACCCGGGAACTGCGGTATGTTATGTGATAGGAAGTGGCCCAGACGGAGCCTTCACAACTGTTATATACCTTCGGACCGTTACAGGACACGAAACCGACGATCACACCTGACAAAACAAATATTGCGGATAGTATTTTTTTCACTGTCATAATTCAAGGATTCAAAGCAGACATTCCCGGAGATATTCCCTCGCCCGGGTCCAGGGGAGATAGAGAGTCGAAGAACCGTCAATGAGCGTGACCGGAACTTCGTTGAGATCGATCCTGAGATAATAGGCCCCTGAGGGAGCGCGGAAGAGAATCATCTGAAGATTGGCGGCCATAGGGACTATGTCGAAGTCTTTCCAGTGGTCAGCTACGGTTTCGGGATAATTGGTCAGATAAAAACAGCCCGGCAACCGCATCAGCGCAAGCAGAGGCATCAGAGTTTCGGCATGGCCGAAACGGAGCATCACTTTGGCTACAGCCTTGTCGCCGGCGATGAAACCGTCGGTCGTAGCGATGAGGTCCTGAAGGAGCGGCGCCGCGATCTTGGCCGGTATATCGTTCAGAACGGAGGCCGAATGCTCGAGATAATGACGCATATTTGAGATGCTCCACAAAGCGTTTTGCTCCCGCGGAGTCAGGAAATCGGTTATTTCCGCTTTCATGCTCATGGCCGACAGTCCGGAAAGCACCGCATATTCAGCCAGAGCCACATCGCGTCTGTCAGCCTTCGCCGACGCATAATCGAATTCTTCGCCCAGAACCCTCGGCAACTGCGAGTAAGGACATGTCCTGGCTATGAAATCGTCAAGCATAGACTTCAGCGACTGATCTTTTCTGAATTCCAGATAAAGCGGACTGGAATCGAAAAACCTGACCAGGGGTGAAAAACGGCGCCCGCTGGCCATGTTCAGTTCCACTTTATTATCCATCCTTGCCAGCTGATGGGTGAATTCGTCCATGCTCATGATGCATCTCGGAGCATAGGAGGAAATCGCGTTTACGGTTGATTCACGGAAGAGTTCGGGATAGGCCGCCATCATGCGCGAGGCTATGCCGCGCTGCTCGGCCATGCCGAGAGAATCGAGTGCGCCCCACCGGCCGTTTACCCTTCCGATCACCTTTTGGGTGAGCTTCAGAAGCCGTGAGCCTGCAGGAGTCAGCGTTTTCTGCGCCTGAGCGCTTTTGAGCGCCGACAGAAGTATGTTGCATTGTTTCGGAGAAGCCGGGAAACGCGCGCCGTGGCGACCGACATGATTTATCATCACCGGCGTGAGCGAATCGGGATAAGAGGCTGTATGCGCGGGCACGGGATAGGGCCTGGCACTGCCGCAGCAATAGGCCCACGGATAATCGGTAGCCCCTTCAGCGCTGAAGGATAGGACGAATGTCAGCCCTATCAACGCGATTCTGAATATTTTTCCAGCCATAAAGCAGTTTTTGAAGTGTTTTTGTTACATTTGTAACATAATAACATCCAAATTTACTGATTTAGTTCAATAAAACCAAAAATATGTCGCACAACAACATCGCCATCATGATAAAGGAAGGGCGGCTCGCAGAAGCGGCCGCCGAACTCGACGCTCTCATAACGTCGGACTGCGCCGACGCAGAAGCATGGTATCTCAGGGGTAAGCTATGGTGGAAGACGGGAAACAGATCCGAAGCCATGACCTGTTATTCTCGCTCACTGGCTCTCGACAGCGAGAGTCCGGCAAAATACGCGCTAACCCAGGCGAAGGATATAGCGGATTTCTTCAACCCCGACCTGCTGAACCCTTAGAGCCGGCTCTTGGATTATTTGTCGAGCGACTCGAATTTCGAGTGCTGGCTCTTGAATTCGGGAACCAGAGCTTTCATCGAGGCGACTATTGTCATGTCATCGGCCGTAAGCGCCAGCTCTACCATGCTTGCGATGCATTCGCTGACTTCTCCGTAGTCATATTCGCGCACCTTGGCGATCTTGATTTTACGGTTGAATGTGGGGAGGGTGATTTCCTTATCGTTAAGAACTTCCTCATAGAGCTTCTCACCGTCACGCAGACCGGAATATTTGATCTCGATATTCTTGGCCCCGCTCATTTTGATCATTCGGCGCGCAAGGTCGGCTATACGGACCGGCTTACCCATATCAAACACGAAAATCTCACCGCCTTTACCCATCGTACCGGCCTCAAGCACAAGCTTGCACGCCTCGGGAATAAGCATGAAGAAGCGGATTATGTCGGGATGGGTTACAGTGACAGGTCCGCCGGCCTTGATCTGACGTTCAAACAGAGGTATTACGGAGCCGTTGGATCCGAGCACATTGCCGAAACGGGTTGTTATGAACGCCGTTTCGCCCTTTATCTTGCCGTCCTTTATGGCTTTGTCGAGCGCCTGGACATAAATCTCGCATATACGCTTGGAACAGCCCATGACGTTAGTCGGATTAACGGCTTTGTCAGTGGAAACCATGACGAACTTGCGGGTGCCGTATTTCACGGCAAGGTCAGCGATGACACGGGTTCCATAGACATTGTTACGGATGCTTTCGTAGGGATTGTCCTCCATCATGGGGACATGCTTGTAGGCTGCGGCATGGAACACGTATTCCGGCTTGAACTGGCTGAAGAGTTCCTCCATGCGGCTTTCGTTAGCAATGTCGCTCACAATTGTGGCTGCAGGGATATCGGGCCATTCGCGCGCCATCATGAGGCGGATGTCGTGGAGAGGCGTCTCCGCCTGATCGATCAGCAGGAGTTCACCGGGGCCGAAGGAGGCAACCTGGCGCACCATTTCAGAACCAATGCTTCCGGCAGCACCGGTGATCATTATGCGTTTGCCCTGAAGCTGATCGGCAACGGCGGTCATATCGATTTCGATTTTGTCGCGAGGCAGAAGATCCTCCACGTTGACCTCTTTCAGCTGGGTGTAGTTGATCTCGCTCTTTCCGTCCCATTCCTGGGCCGAAGGGAACATCATGATTCTTATACCGCCCTCTATGAGATGATTGACCATAGTTTCGTTACGGCGGAAAGCATCGCTTTTCAACGGCGAAACGAGAAGAGTGGCTGCATGGCTCTTTTTCATCTCTTCAACAAGATGCTCGTCATTGGGATATACCTTCACGTCCATCAGACGTTTGCCGATCATGTCGGTTCCGTCGGAAATGAATCCCGAGATAACGTAAGGAGAAGAGGCGGAAGAGTTTATATTCTTTGCGATCGCCACGCCACCGTTGCGCACACCGTAGATAAACACGGGCTGATTGCGGGTGTAATGTGTGGTAGTATCATAAAGAGTCTTCACCCATATCCTGACAGCCCACATGAGCGCGAGAGCGATTATGGCTGAGAAGCCCATGTCGGAAAAACGCATAGGCATAAGCCATTCAAGGCTGTTGAAACCCAGCAGACGCTGGCAAATCACATCCACAGCACATCCGAAAAGGACGGCAAATGCGATTCTGCGGAGATCCACAAAAGATGAGAAGCGTATGATGCCGGAATACGTGCGGAAAATTCTGAATCCCACGATATAGGGAATCAGATAGAAGAGACATGTGCGCGCTACAGCCGTAAAATTGCTCAGAGTAAAGAAAAACCCGTGGTTGAGCCCATATACAAGCAGCATAGAGGCCAGAATGAAACAACTGTCAAGCAACAGAATGCTCCAGTAAGGGAGCGACTGACGAGAAAAATAGCGTGTCGCAGCGCTTTGAATTATTGGCATGACTAATAATACTATATATTAACCGCAAATATAAACATAAAGAAACTTAAAAACAAGTCCATTTTAGTCAAGAACCGCCAATAGGGGGGGGTAAAATGTTGATTTTCAATAGATTAGATAGCAACACTTTATAATGAAGCCATTGACAGATCCGATAGATCATATCGACAACTCCCCGCGAGTTCGCGGAGGTAGCCGACTTGCTTCAGACGGTGCAGGTCAGTGCCGAAACAGGTGTACATCCCTTTTTTCAGCAACTGCTTGGATTTGGCCTGAGCCGTCTTGCCGTAAAATCCGGTGAGAGAAAGTATGTTCAACTGGAGCCTGACATCGTTGGCGACGTGGCGCTGATAGTCCTCAGGCCCCATATAGACATATCGTTCGGGATGGGCGAGAAGAGGGAAAAAGCCTTTCTTTTTTATTTTTGAGAAAATATCGTCGAGTCCTGCGGGTGGAGTGAAATATGAGGTTTCGACGAGAATATGATCGCCGCGTTCGCCTATGGGGAGAAGCACATCGTTCTCATATCGGGCCAGGAAAAGCTGATCAAGCATGTTCTCTGCCGCCAGATTCAGCTTTATAGGGCCCTTGTAAGCATCGCAGAGTTCCTTGAACCGGGCTTTGAGAGCTTCCGGTTCATTGGGAACGTCCTCCATTATATGCGGAGTAAGCCACAGATTTCTGAATCCGAGTTTCTCATATTCGTCGAGGATTGCGAGAGAATCATCCATTGTCCTCACCCCGTCATCAACCCCGGGAAGGATATGGGAATGATAGTCTGTCGCGCCCTCGAAAGGAGAGACGGCAGGTTTGCTCCTGAATATATCGAATATAGACATCTGGACAGGTAATTATTTATCCACGTTATAGTGCTTGTAATCGCCGTAACCGTAGCCGTAGCCGTAACCATAGCCGTACTTGTGGCCATAGCGGGAGGTGCCGGAAAGAGTGCCGTTAAGCACGAGACCCATATTCTTGAATTTTTTCTCGGAATACAGACGGTCGATTTCGGGAACCATGACACGCTCGAGAAGACCGGCACGGACAACGAAGATCGTTCGATCGACAAGCGTCTCGATGATCTGGGCGTCAGCCATCATCTCGATCGGCGGACAGTCGATGATCACATAATCATATTCTGTTCTCAGCTTGGCCAGAAGATCGGCGAACGTATTGCTTTCAAGGAGTTCCGCAGGGTTGGGCGGGATAGTTCCTACAGGAAGTACCGACAGCTTCTTGATATCGTCACTGTGGACTATGACAGAATCGACGTTATCGACACCTCCGATGAGATAGTTGGCAAGACCCTTGGAGGGAGAGCCTACATATTGCGATGTCGAGCAATGGCGCATGTCGCCGTCTATCACAAGGACTTTTTTGTTTCTGATAGCGAGAGCCGCACCGAGGTTCATGGCAATGAAGCTCTTTCCGGAACCCGGATTGAAAGATGTGATCATTATCATACTGCAGTTGCCGTCGGCTTTGGCAAGGAATCCGAGATTGGTACGCAACACGCGGAAAGCCTCGTTGACCATGTCGCGGCTGCCGGGACGAACAGAGATCTTGTTCTTGATGACTTCGCCCTTCTTGGCCTTGACCATAGGGATCTCGCCGATGAACGGCACTGCCAGACCTTCGAGGTCCTTGCGGCCGCGGATCTTAGTGTCGGTGAGGACGCGGAGGTATGTAACTCCGAAGGGGATCACGAGTCCGAGAATAAACGCGATCGCAAGCACGTGGAGCTTTACGGGCGATGTCGGGGTGTCAAGACCACCGGGACGGGTGATGACCTGAGTATTATAGGTTGTAAACGCCTGTGTCAATTCGTTTTCCTCACGTTTCTGCAGGAGGAAGAGATAGAGTCCCTCTTTTACTTTCTGCTGACGCTCCATGGAAAGAAGCGAAATTGCCTGAGTGGGGCTCGATGCGATCTGAGCGGTAGCCATGCTCTTGCTGCCCTGAAGATTGCGGATCTGAGTGTCAAGAGAGGTGATCTCATTGTCGATGGCGGCAATAAGGGCGGTGCGCAGACCAGCGATCTGTGCGTCAAGATCCATCACTACGGGATGAGCGTCGGAAGAGTTGGATGCAAGCTGGTTGCGTTCGAGCATTTTGGTGTTATATTCGCCGATGCTTGTCTCGATAGCCACATTGCCTATTCCGGAGTTGACGGGAAGAACGTGGTTCTTGTTCGACTCGCTGGAAAGGTAATTACGCATGTAGCGCGTCATCTGGAGCTTGCTGTTGAGCTGCAGAAGCTGCTCGTCAGCCTGTTTGCTCTGCTCCATATACATTCTGGCTGTCTCGCTCACGTCAGGAATGAGGTGTTCGCTCTGATATGAGGAGATGTCCTTATCCACATGTCCGAGTTCGGTCTCGATGACGCCGAGACGCTCGTTGATGAACTTCGATGTGCTGACAGTCGAGAGGTTGCGGTTCTCGAGCCACTTTTCGTTATAGACGCTTATGACGGCGTTGATTATGTCTTCCGCACGTTGGGTAGAGGGGTCGCTGACAGAAATGTTAATCGTGTTTCCCTTGTCATTCTTGTGATCGATGTTCATTTCTTTGGAGAAAGCTGCCACAGCGACCTTCATGGGCATTCTGTCAAAATGAATATCGTATGCTTTTCCTGGAACGTAGTAGGGAGTAGCTTTCACCTCAATTGCGCCGGCGGAAGTCTTGACAGTTCCTCCGAGACGGGCTTTGGATGCGCCGATAATGCGCTGATCCTTTTTATCGACCATGACATCGGATATTTCAAACGTTCCGTCCTTATTCACCTCAATGTCGAAAGAGGCGCCTTCGTTTTCAGTGAGTGCGAGCATAGTCACGCTGACCGGAAGCGTCGGACCGTAAAGTATTTCCGAGCGGAAATCGCCGGGTTCGGTATATGTTTTGTTGAGTGAAAGACGCTTGACGACTTCCTCCATCACGTCGGGCGACTGGAGTTTGTTGACTTCATCGACAATATTGTTGTGGGTCTGCAGAAGGCCCATGTCGGCAAAGGCATCCAGACCTGCGGAAGCAGATTTTCTCTGCGTCTCGTCCTTGATCACGACCGCAGCCGTGCGGGTATATACCGGAGTTGCGCGGGCAAGATAAAGTAACGCAAGGCCTATGCAGACTGCCAGAGACAGCAATATCCATGGCCAGCGTTTGAGAGTCAGAGTTATGACTTCGGTAATTTTAACCTGCTCTACAGCTGACTGCCGTTCAGTTTTTTCAGCGTATTCCGATTCCATTATTTGTTGCTTATCTTATGATCAATGCTGTTACTGTTGTCAGAAGCGATGCCACGGAAATCCAGAACGAAGGCGAAAGCACGGTGTTACCGGTCGATGTGGCCTGACGTTTCTTCGTGTCGTTGGGATCTATGTAGATGACATCATTCTGCTGCACATAATATGCCGGCGACTGCATGAGCTGGTCGGTCTTGGTGAGGTCGAGACGGTAGGCTACGTTCTGTCCGTTGTCTTCACGGACAACGAGCACGTTCGTGCGCACGCCGGTGATGTTCAGGTCGCCTGCCTTGCTTATGGCCTGAAGGATGGTCATGTTGTCGCGGTCTATTTCATATTCGCCTGGACGGGCCACGTCACCAAGCACGGCGACTTTGGCATTCTGGAAGTTGACCGATACCACGGGGCTCTTCAGCTGCTCGCGTTCCACAAGCTGCTTTTCTATCATAGAGGCGACTTCGGTCCTGGTCATTCCCGCGACATGCAACTTTCCCAAGACGGGGAAGTTGATGAAACCATCGGGAGATACGGTGTAGTCCGCGGTCTGAGAACTCGAGTTTCCGCCCTGACCTATGCGGCCCTGATAGATCGGAAGGTTGAACACTTCAGCGAGCTTCGGGTCCTTGGCATTCACAATGATCGAGATGCGGTCATCGGGTTCGATGGTGATACGACGCTCCGGACGGACAGCCTGTGACTGGCCGTTTTCCATCCCCTGAAGATAAGTGACATCCTTGGGAGTAGAACAAGAGCTGAGAAGCAAAGCGACACCTGACAATATCGCCATCAGACTTTTGGTTATATTCATACTAAAGATTTAACAAATTTTAATTCAGTTCTTCTATATAAAACAAACAAATGTGTACTGCACTGTTTACACAAAATCTGAAAGACATGCGGGGGAACCCGCTGTGTCATTCAGGCTCAAATCAATTGCTCTGCTCATAAGGCTATTTCCACGTTCTTGCAAAACGCTTCACACCTTAATATAACCATTCAGCCAACACCCGATCAATACGCTCATCAACAGCTATTTGCATGCCGCAGCTGTTGGAGCGGCGATTATCAACCTTGAATTTCTGGCCATCACTGGAACATCAGAGGAATTATTTGCGAACCGAATGCCTATATGCAATAGGCGCTGGTTGGACAAAATCCGGTTGCAAAGATAATGTTTTAAATAAACATACGCAACATTGTTACATTTTAATGCAGGGCTGGCGCATGAGATTTAACTTTCCTTAAAAACCTTGAGTAAATAGTCAAT
>OFFJ01000217.1_pt1 | contig 48286 bp, 89 predicted proteins | sample 1521261 | NCBI WGS metagenome assembly OFFJ01 (sample SAMEA3504122, study PRJEB24116) | mouse gut metagenome | biome: mouse gut; feature: mouse-associated habitat; material: faeces | place: Denmark | collected 2011 | reverse complement strand
CGTCATGCGGATATCCGCATGAAAAATTTTTCGTCGATGGGCCCATCGACATTTCGTATGTACATACGAAATGATACCCTTCTGAAAACATAAAATCTTAAGACAATACTCGCCCGGCGAAACGTGAAAGGAGAATTTACTATGAAATGCAAAAGGATACTGGCCCTTGTCCTGGCTCTGATGATTATATTTGCCCTTTCCGGATGCGGCGGAGGAAGCCGTCTGGAATGGCCCGACACCTCTCTTGGGAACCGTCTTCCCGGGCCGCCTGTAAAAAAAGGAGAGATCACCGTCGAGACTTCGGACGTCTTGATGGCAGACGCTTTTGACGCCACGGAGAAGGACTACCAGCGATTTGTCGAGAGCTGCGAGAAAAAAGGCTTCATAATCGACAGCAGCAAGGAAGATTACGCTTTCTCCGCCTATGATGAGGACGGATATTTTATCGAACTCCGGTATTGGAAAGACGATAAGGAAATCAACATCACTGTCAAGGCTTCTGTAGAGGCCAATTTCAGCGAGTTTAGCTGGCCGAAAAGCAAAATTGCAAGCTCTATCCCTGTCCCGGAATCTAACTTTGGAACAGTGTCCTGGGAGAGCGAAAACGGCTTTGTGATCTATGTTGGAGAGACCTCCAAAGAAGATTACAACGAATACGTCGACCGGTGTTATGACGCCGGGTTTACGATTGACTACAGCAAGGGCGATGACTACTTCAGAGGGGTAAATGAGGACGGCTATCACCTGAATGTCAATTATGAGGGGAATCAGACAATGCTTGTCCGGATGGATACGTCCGAAGCCCTTGGAAAAGAACCTCCCCAAAAGACCGCCCCTCCCTCTGAGGAATTCTCCGAACTTACTGGCACAACTCCGGAACAAACAGAACCTGTCGATACACCTCCTAATCATACTGAGCCGAATGAAACACAACCTCCCGTCAACTCAACAGCGCCGGAAGAGCCGAACTCGGTCAGCTACTCTACAAATGACTACGAAACTGCTAAAAACGGAAATTCCGGCGTGTTCTCCTATGTGAGCAGAGGGCCGAGCTATGACATCTACTGGATCATAGATTTTGACGAGGGATACGTTTACTATTTCACTGATGGAAATGGGGACGAAGGCTGCGACAAAGTAAAAATGGAATCCGGCGATTTGAACGATGTTCTGATCGTCACCTACCATGATGGAGGCGATAGCTGGTCTTATGGACTCCATTTCCATTACAAGAACCAGCCGAGTAAGTTGATCATGCAGGATAACGATGGTTTTGAGTATGAATACACAACAACGGATCTCGCAAAGGCTCTTGAGCTGAGAACCGGGAAAACTATCCATGAATATTGATTACCGCACCCTAAACATCCTCCTTTATGGAGCCAATCCAATTTTTATCAAGGAGGAGCAAGCATGACGCGAGAAGAAATCATCGAGATGATCTCAAACATGTATCTCAGGGCGGTGGCCGCCTACCAGTGCTGTCAGAGGAATGGACGGGAGGAGCGACTGCCGCTGTTGATGCGGGATATGATCGTCTGCGATCGCATTCTCACGAAAATCGAAAGCGCCGAGAAGAAAGCTGGATAAGTTCCACTACACCGAGGAGTCCTGTAACAGGGGCTCCTCTTTTATGCGTTGAAAGGAGAAGCGGTATGGCTAATAAGAGAACAGTCGTCCTCACAAAAGAGGAGTGCTATTGCGGTATTGTTGAGTTCTACGACTTGGTTGCCCGAAAGCTGGGATATGATTCGGACAAGGTTGGCTATGACTGCCGCAGAATCGACGTCACGAAGCCGGTCCAGGAACAGATATTTGCCTTCTATCAGGAAGAGCAAAATGCCCTGGGTGAGTCCGTTGCCGCCGCTTGGGTCGGCTATGGCCCGAAGGCAAGTCTTCCTGGAGAGGGGCACGAGGCCGAAATCTTCGACGGGTTCATCACCGAAAGGAACTGATGCGCTACCACTACGAAAAACCTGCCATCTACCTGTCGATGTACGGCCGGCGTTATATTTGTGAACACCCGGTTTATGACAGCTGTACGCTCTTTGAAATCGGCGGCAAAGGGTTGGCCGTGATACAGCAGCGGTTTGATCCGGAAACGAAGAGTACATTCTGGACAGAGGTGGACCCATGGCTGACAGACGCCTTATATTTACATCCCGGCTTCAAGGAGTTCTTTGACAGCCGGGCAGAAGCTTGTACGGACGGCCTCTACCCTACCGTGACCATCCGGCAAATCATGTGGGCGCTGAAAATGAAACCTTTACCGAAGGAACGGTGGGAAACAGTGTTTGATCGGCGTGATATTTAACCGCGAAACCTACATAGCCCTTTATGGAAACCAAATAAAACGGAGGTATTTGACATGTATCGAGAAGTTGTAAAGGTAAACGCCCACGGCAAAAAAGAGGCGATTGTCAACTTGGCTCGCGCACTGAAAGAGGTGCTGGGAGCTAAGAATGACAGTCACATCATCAGCAGGGTGCTTGTACCCGATGAAAACGGCGACATCGAAGACACCGAAGCTATGCGTTGGTTTGAGGAATTGGGGCTGTAACAGGCCCCTTTCCTTTTTTCTTTGAATGCATTTGAAAGTGGTGATATTTACGAAGAAAGTAGCATGGCAAATGTCCGCGCTGAACAATAAGCAGATGTGGGTTTGTGACATCATGACGCGGCTGAAGCTCATCAAGTATACAGAGTATGACGAGGGTGAAATTGTGGCCCATCTGCTGGAATCGCCCATTACCGGAAAGCCCCTGGATGTCTGGTGGTGGGTTGAGAGCGGGCCTATCGTTCGCTGGATATTTTTCTTCATCTGGGGCAGCAGACTCTGTGTTGATAAAGATGTCAAACAGCGTGCAAGCGAGTTAGTAAAGTTAGGGTGGGTCGGACCTGAGAAAAAATAATCGCACTACATACACGCCCCTTTATGGAGGTGATAATAGTGAAAGTCGAACGGACATTCCTAACGATTATTGGTATCACAAATTTAGCGGTGTCGCTTTATGCTATACAGACATTAAAGCGCATCGGGGAGGAACTGAACCAAATCGAAAGCTGGAAAAGCATTCCTAAGAAACACTATTTTTGAGTTCTATGAGAAGGAGTCCTAACAAGGGCTCTTTCTCCTTGCGCGAAAAATACACCTTCCCTTATGAGAAGACCCAAAATTTTTCAGGAGGTTTTGTATTATGAAGAAGCAGAAATGGACCGAGAAGCCCATCACCTGGGGAGGCTATTTGAAGCTGGCCGGAGTGTGCAGCATCATCAGTTTGATGATGTCGGCGTACTACCTGTTCGCGGCGTTCGATATCCACCCCATCGAGAGCGTCAAGGAGGCCATTCACCGGCGCTTCAGCAAGGAGACCGCTGAGGAGTAAGGTCCGACAAGGGGAGCCCGCAAGGGCTTTTCCCTTTTCGCAAAAAACGCATCTCCTATTGTGAAAGGAGGTGCGACGAATGGTAACATTTCTGATCCTGCTGTTTGCGATTCTCGCAATCGGGGTCATGGCGGTGTTAGCCTTGGGAGCAGGTGGCATTGTCATATTCCTGATTTTCGGGGATGTGATCATTGCGGGAGCAATTATCTACCTAATCATTCGCGCCATCTTAAGAAGGAGATAGAAAAGAGAAAGCGGGAGCCCTTTAGCAGGGGCTCTTAGCTTTTCTTACCGAATCATGAAAGGAGAAGCGGTATGCCTGAAATCGTAAACAAAATCATCAGCCGGCTGGATATTTCTTCACTCCGGTTCAAACGGCTGGAGGAAGACAAGCGGCAAAAGCCCTCCCTGCTCAAGGAGGTCGTTTCTTCCCCGGAGCGGTTCAAGCTGGAAGCCATCATTGAGGGCGACGAGATCCAGGTCACCATCAAAAGGCGGTAAAAACAAGTTCTGTTATGGAGACATCCGAACAAAACTTGAAAGGAGACAGAAACTATGAGCAGAATTTTAAGATTCTCAGAGGTATCTCAGGAGGAGAAAACCGCCGGCTTCAAGGACAAGGTTCGTGAGAAGCTTCAGAGCGCCCGGAACTGGGTCGAATGGCACAGGAACGAGATCGTAACGTTTACGCCGGTTGTCATCGCCGGAGCAACGACTGTCATCAAGGTCGTTGGCCGGAGGATCAACCTGCATAAGCAGGAAACGGTCAAGAACCTGTACTGCTACGACCGGTCCCTCGGGCACTACTGGAGGCTTCGGCGGCCCCTGACCAATCAGGAGTGGCTGGGAATCGACGACCGGAGAAAGCATGGGGAACGCATGGCTGATATTCTGGCGTCTATGAAGGTTTTGAAGTGACTCCAGAAAAAGGGAGGCCCTAACAAGGGCTTTTCCCTTTTCCCCAAAATGTGCCGCGTCAAAAACACCTTCTCTAATGAAGAAACACAATTATTAGAGGAGGAGTCTATATGTTTAAGAACGATTTCGTCAAGGTGTTTTTGCTGACCGCAATTTGTGTGGCGGCGTTCGTAGGATTTTTCTACATCGCCATACAGTGCCCGTTGGTAGGAATCTATGGGACGATATTCTTTGCAATGTACCCCAAAATCAAAAGCATGTGTCAGAAGAAAAAAGAAGAGAAAGGAGATAAGGCGGAGCCCTGAACAGGGGCTCTTGGCCTTTCTGCGCGAAGAATACATGCCCTATTATGAGGAACAGTTAGCTTAATGGTAGAGCAACAGACCAAAAATCTGTACATGTGGAGTTCGAGTCCCACATTGTTTCTCGGCGATATGGAGCCCTTTGGCAGGGGCTCCTATTATTTTTGCGAAGGGAGGAAAGGCCAATGCGCGATCGAGTTTTAGCGGACATCGAAGAGACGATCCATACCATCAACATTGAGCTGCCATACGCAAATAAAAATCGTCTCACGGAGCTCAGCTTTGAAAAATGGTCGTTGATGGAAATACGGGATTTGATCCTCCAAAAGCCGGACACCTCTCCCTGGGACATTGTCGAGGGGTTTATGAACCTTATGAACGAGTACACCTTAGACGGTCCTCGCAACAATTTGGTATTTTGCATCGCATATGATACTGCTTTTGAAGTTCTTACGACGTTAATTGGCGGAGAACCGCCTCATTGAAAGGAGATATGAGCAACATGGAAATCGTGGGCAATGTGATATTTAAGGAGCGAACCCTGCCGATCTACAGCTCGTTGGATGTGCCCTTGTTCAGGGCTACGGACGTGGCGCAGCTGATCGAGTACAGCGACGGCAATGTCTGGAAAATGCTTGAGTTGTGCGAGGCCGATGAGCGGATGACCCTTCCGATGGTGACCGGCGGCCAGAGGCGGTCTGTCAGCTTCATCACGGAAACCGGCCTTTACAATATCCTCGCTCAGAGCCGGAAGCCGATTGCCCGGGCATGGCGGCGGGTCGTTCACGAGGAGCTGATCGCTCTTCGGAAATCTCAGGGCAAGAATGTGGCCGACCAGTTCCGCGACTGGGATAATACCGCCGCGTCTATCTACTTCGACGAGGAAACTGGAACGATGATGCAGTCAGTCACGGTGGCCGGCGGCGACGTGGAGCAAATTCCGTATGTTCCCTGATGTCAGTTCTAACACATTTTGAAAGGAGGAGTCGTTTATGAAAATCCCGACTGGTTTGATTCCCAAAGCGGAGAAGTTTCTGAAGAAGCACTCTCCGACGATCCTGACCTGCATCGGGGCCGCGGGGGTTGTGGCGACCGCTGTTCTGGCGGCAAAAGCAACTCCGAAGGCTCTGACGCTGGTCCACACCGACAGCCGTATCAATCATGACGGCGACCCGAACGCTTACACCAAGAAAGAGGCGGTCGCGTCCTGCTGGAAATGCTATGTCCCGGCCGTCGTTGTCGGCGGTTCTACCATTGCCTGTATATTTGGGGCGAACGCTCTGAACAGGCGTCAACAGGCGGCCCTTGCCAGCGCCTACGGATTGGTGAGCCAGGCTTACAACGATTACAGGCGGAAGGTTCGCGAGAATTTTGGCGAGGAAGCTCACAGAGACATCATGAGACAGATCGCCGCAGAGAAAAGCAGCGGCCGGGCTCCCGTTGCCCCCGGTATCATCGGGGATTCAAGCCTGGAATTCGAGGGAGCGAATGAGGAGCTGAGGCTGTTCTATGACTCGGTGTCCGAAAGATATTTTCAGGCCACCATCAGCCAGGTCCTTCAGGCGGAGTATCATGTCAACCGGAACTTTGCCCTGAGAGGAAACGTGATGCTCAATGAGTTCTACGCTTTCCTTGATATTGAGCCGATCCCTGGCGGGGATGATGTCGGCTGGTGGGTCGATGGTGACAATGAGTTCTACTGGATCGACTTCAACCATGTTCGGTCTATGGTGGACGACGGTCTTAGCGGCGAGATCGAGTGTTACATCATCGACGTGGAACAACCTGGTTCCCCGCCGGACTATCGCTGAAACGCAAAAAACACAATCTCTGTTATGGAAAGGAGGTAAACGCTTCATGAGAAGGAAACGTGACACGATCAAGCTTTTGGCGATTCTTGCCACTGGCCTCGGATTTGCGGCAACGCTGCTGTCCGATTGGGCCAACGGTAAGGAGCAGGAGGCCCTGATCGAGGAAAAGGTCAATGAGGCGCTCGCCAAGCGAGACAAAGAAGAACATGAAGAAGAGGAGGAGTCCTAACACGGGCTCCTCCCGTTTGTTTGCGAGGTGAGAACATGTATCCGCTTGATGTGATTGACCGAATCAAATGGTTCAGGGATCTTCCGGAAGCACGTCCGGGAGTCCCCTGGGACAAGGAGTTTGAGGATCGTGCGTACATCCGGTGGGCCTGCGACGAGCTGATGCAGGACCTTATGGCCCGCCTGGATATTTCGGCAGAAACGACCATAGATACGTTCTGGTTTCGCATGGTGCAGTATTGGCACTATGCAAGTTCTCCGAAAATGCAGAAAATTTTCAAGATCGCAATGGACACAGCAGATACGATCAGAGCAATGATTTGAAAGGAGACAGTTTTCTGATGGACAAGCAAACGCTCGTCAATGCGGTGAAGAGTGTACGGACGGCGGCAAAACGTCACAGTCCGGAGATACTCACCGGTATTGGCATCGCAGGCATGATCACAACAACCATTATGGCGGTCCGCGCCACACCGAAAGCTCTGACTATCATCGGAGAGCGCGAGGTGGATGAGAACAGGGAGCTCACCAAAGTGGAGGTAGTCAAGGCGACCTGGACCTGTTACCTTCCGTCCGTAATCGTCGGAGGAGCTTCCATCGCCTGTCTGGTGGGCTCGACGTCCGTCAATCTTCGCCGGAACGCGGCGTTGGCAGCGGCCTACAGCTGTGCGGAAACGGCCCTGAGGGAGTATCAGGACAAGGTCGTTGAGGTCATCGGTGAAAAGAAAGAGCAGACGATCCGGGATGCGGTGGCAAAGGAACGGATCGAGAAGCATCCTGTCACGGAATGTCAGGTGCTCTATACCGGCCACGGCGATACTCTTTGCTATGACGCCTGGTGCTCTCGGTACTTCAAATCCGACATCGAGGTGATCCGGCGGGCCGTCCACGACCTGAATGACCGGCTTCGGATGGACAATTATATTTCCCTGAATGAGTTCTATGACGCCATCGACCTGGAAGAGGCAAAGGTGGGCGACCTGCTCGGGTGGAACATCGGGAAAGGCTACATCAAGCTTGCCTTCAGCTCGGTTCTGGCGTCGGATTCGACCTCGTTCCCGAGTACCCCCTGCCTGGTGATCGACTTCCAGGTGCCCCCGCAGTACGAGTACGACCGGGGCTGGTGACGCGCGAAAAACGCACACGCTGTTATGGAGAACTATCCAAAATAATTCATATTTTGAAAGGAGCAACAACCATGGAAGAGAAGGATATGGTAAAGTTCGAGGAGATCGACGATGTCGAGGACATCGAGGAGACCGAGGAGGAGACCCCGCGGCGTTCCGGGATCGGTACTTTCGGCGCTATGGCCATCGGCAGCGGCTTGACGCTGGGCGGAATCGCCCTGTTCAAGAAGCTGAAGAAGGTTATGGCTGCCAAGAAGGCCGCGAAGGAAGCGGCGGCGGAGGCGCCCCAGGTCATCGAGGCCGAAGTGGTCGAGAACCCGGACCCTCAGCCCGAAGCCAAGGTGGAGCAGCCGGAGAAGTAAGAAAACCGAGAGGTTCACCAAGGGGAGAGTACCTATAACAAGGTGCTTTCCCTTTTGCTTTATATTTAAGCGAGGATGGTGATTATGAACGATGTCGCGATCCTACGGGTGGTTCGATGCTTCTACTATCCCAATGAACGCTTGTTCCGAACGGAAGACGGAAGCGTGATCCTGAATCTGTACCCGTTGGTTCCGCCCAGCATGGTATTCCTATTCCGGCACCACAAGCGAACCATGAGCTATACAAACCCCAAACACCACATCAAAACAATTCTCTTATATCCGACAAAGGAGGCAGTGTAATGGCAGAAGAGTATCCGTCCAACTCCAATCGTTCAAAACAGGATGCGCCCGCCGTTCCCGAGAAAAAGGTGCAGACGGTCGTGTCCGGCGGAGCAAAGACCAGAAAGAAGAGCGAGGCCAAGAAGCTCGCCGACACCTTCATCTCCGAGGACGCCGGCAATGTCAAGAATTATATTCTTGGCGACGTGCTGATCCCGGCCATCAAGAAGGCGGTGTGTGACATCGTGACCAATGGGATCGAGATGATCCTCTACGGGGAAACCGGGCGGTCCAAGGGGAGCATCGTCAACTACTCGAAGATCTCTACCCGCCGGTATGACAGGCCGGGAGAGCGTCGGGACTATACGGCGTCTGCGCGGCGCGGCTTTGACTATGAAGAGGTAATCGTCCCGAGCAGGGGCGCGGCTCAAAAGATCCTGGACTGCATGGATGAGGTCATCGCCCAGTACCGGTTCGTGAGCATCTTTGACCTCTACGAACTGGCCGGCCTGGATGCGCCGTATACCTACGACAAATATGGCTGGAGCGACATCAGCACCGCGAGGGTCCTCTCTGTTCGGGAGGGTTACCTCATCAAGCTTCCCCGTCCCGTCCCGGTGGACTAACAGCCTATAGGATATGGATATTTGACGCCCTTTGGCTTCAAGGGTTTGGTTGATGGCAGATGGATGCTGTTCGCAACCGAATCCGAGTACCACGAATATTTGAATGAGGAGGAGCCCCATGAAAGATAGCACTCTGGAGCTTATCGTTGGCGTAGGCGTCGTATTGGCCGGTATGGTCGGTATCGGGTACGCCATCGGAACCCGCTCCAAAATGAACAACCTGTGTGAGAAGCTGGACACGTCCATCGACAAGCTTGCCGATGACATCCCGGTGGATATTCCCGAGAAGATGGTGTCCAAGGCCATCGAGAGCGCTGTGCAGCGAGAAGTCGCCGCCGCGGTGAAGAAGGCTACGGACGAAGTGGTCGCTGCCGCTGAGCGGGACATCCGCAAGGAAGTGAACGCCGAGGTGGAGCGCCAGTACACTTCGATCTCTGACGGAGTCACAGACGAGGTCGCAAGCCGTGTTGCCCGCATCGACGAGGCCAAGCTTCGGAAAGAAGTGGTCGAGAAGGCCAAGAAGCAGATCGCCGATAAATTCGACGATAAGCTGGACGACCTTCTGGAGGAGTTCAATGGAAACCTTCAGAATGTCGGAAAAATCTACACATCCATTGCCAAATCATTTTCTAAGGAGGCTTAACTATCATGAAAAAGACTGAACTGACTGCTACCCTGAGCCGCACCGTGAACAAGGTCGGCCTGCATCTGAAGAAGCGGAGCCCTGAGATCCTGATCGTCGCCGGCGTGGTCGGCACCGTTGCCAGCGCTGTCATGGCCTGCAAGGCCACCCTGAAGGTGGAAGAGATCATGGCCGAGAGCAACGAGACCATCGAGAAAGTCCACGACGCCCGGAACCTGGACGGGCAGCCGTCCGCCAAGGACCCCGACAAGATCATCGAGTATTCCGCCGATGACGAGCGGAGCGATCTGACCAAGGTTTATATTCAGACCGGCCTGAAGTTGGCCAAGCTCTACGCCCCCTCTGTCATTCTGGGCGCTCTGTCCATCACCAGCATCATCGCGTCCCACAACATCATGCGTAAGCGCTGTGCCGATCTGGCGGTGGCCTACGGCACCCTGGATCAGGCGTTTAAGGCTTACCGCAAGCGGGTTGCCGATCGTTTCGGCGAGGAAGTCGAGAAGGAGATCCGGTATAATATCAAGGCCAAGGAAATCGAAAAGACCATCACCGACCCCGAGACCGGCGAGGAGAAGACGGCGAAGGAGACCGTTAAGGTGATGGACGGGGACCCTCACAAAGCCAGCCCTTATGCGGTGGAGTTCAACGAGACCAACCCCAACTACTGCCGGGACCCGGAGATGAGCTTTGCCTTCCTGCGGGCCCAGCAGCAGTATCTCAACGATTTGCTTCGGACGAAGGGGCACGTCTTCCTGAACGAGGTCTACGACGCCCTGGGCCTTCCTCGCACAAAGGCTGGCGCTATTGTGGGCTGGGTCTACGACTCGGATACGCCTGTGGGCGACAATTATATCAGCTTCGAGATGTGCGAAGCGAACAAGGAGAAGGTTCGGAACTTCATCAACGGCGTGGAGCCGACGATCCTGCTGGACTTCAATGTAGACGGGATCATCCTGGACCTGATCGCGACCCATCAGGCGATTGCGTAAAGGAGGGCACCATGAATAAACGAACCAGCCATGGGATGATATTTGTCCCTATCCTGTGTCTTCTGCTGGCCCTGCTCGCCTTTGCTCCTGCGTGGAACGGGAATGATGACGCTCAGCCTCCCATGGAGGAGGCGGCGTCTGAACCCGCCGTTACCTCCTATCATGTGGAGTGGGATGACATGATTCCGCTCATCGGTTCGCAGCTTCTCTATGCTCCGCCTCCTTTGGCAACCGTGGAGACAACCCCCCAGGTAGAAGAGTGGGTTTGTCCTCTTACGGACGAGGAGGTGGAGCTTATTGCTCTGCTTACAATGGCGGAAGCGGAGGGCGAATGTGAGTATGGGCAGCGGCTCGTGATCGACACTGTACTTAACCGAGTGGACTCGGAGCACTTTCCCGGCACCGTGAATGATGTGGTCTACCAAAAGAATCAGTATTCATCCATGACAGGCGAACGTGTCACTCGCTGCTGGGTCAAGGAGGAACTGTGCGAGCTGGTGCGTTCTGAATTAAAGGAGAGGACTGACTATGACGTGGTTTTCTTCCGAACCAAGCACTACCACTCCTTTGGCACTCCCATGTTCCAGGTCGGAGCCCACTACTTTTCCAAGTACGGATGAAAGGAGCGTTTATTATGCTGAACCATCTCAAGACACTTTTGAGCTACACGCTGGCGACGATGGCCGGGATCTGTTTCATCGGCGGAGTTGCCGTTCTGTCTGGCGGGAGGTGACAAGTATGGAAGGCTTAGCGAATATTATCTCGATGCTCGATTATGTACTCGATTCCCCAAGGAAACGACATATCACAGGAGGACTTCTGCTGAGCGCTTCCATGCTGTTCGGCAGCCTTGCGCTGACCGTCTTTACCCTGAAAAATGATGAAATCACCGTTGAGGAGGAACCCGAATATGGACAAGAAGAGTAGCCTTCTGGCGTTTATGCTGGGCATGGCCGTTGGCTCGGCCGTTACCTGGCAGATGATCAAAGACCGGTACGAACGCCGCATCGAGGAAGATCGCAAATCTCTGGAGGAGATGTATGCGGCGAAGCTGGAGGAAGCCTCCGCAAAAGTCCAGCCGGTGGAAGAGGAGCCCGAGGCGGAAACGCTGCCGGACCCCAAGGAGATCGCCGAACACGCCAGAGAAAAGCCCGAAATCGCTGAGTACGCCAGGCGACTTCGTGAAGAGGGCTATGTCAACTACGCCGGCGGAGGATCGGTGGTGGAAACCAAAGAACCCAGCCGGGAGAACGTTGTGGATATTCCCTACGTCATCTCTCCCGACGAGTTTGGCGAGATAGATGGCTATGAGAAGATCAGCCTGACCTACTTCGCCGACGGCGTCTTGGCCGACGAGGACAACGAGCCGGTGGACGACGTTGCGGAAATCGTCGGCGACGGCCTGGAACACTTCGGCGAGTATGAGGAGGATTCGGTCTTTGTCCGCAATGACGCGAAGAAGTGCGACTATGAGATTCTCCGGGATCTCCGCGCATTCTCCGATGTTCTCGAAGACCTTCCTCCGAGATAACAAGGAGGTATTATTTTGACCAGAGACGAGTTGGTAAATCGGTACTTCGATTGGATGTACCAGCTCGTGGTCGACCGATATTCTAAGCTTTCTTATCGGAGGCTGTTTGTTAAACTCCATTCGACGGAGTTTATATTTGGCATTCCGATGGACGGCAACCGGGCCGAAGACGGCATCGAGCTCAGGTATCGGTTCGGTCGCGAGCAGAACTATCCGGACGCTATGATTGCGTCCATGCTGGACACGACCCCGTGTAGTGTTCTCGAAATGATGATCGCCCTTTCCATCCGCTGCGAAGAGCATATCATGGACAACCCCGACGTCGGAAACCGAACCGGGCAATGGTTCTGGAACATGATCGTCAACCTGGGTCTTGGTTCCATGGATGATAAGCAGTTTGACCGCGACTATGTGGAATTCGTTCTCGACCGCCTGCTGAACAGGCAGTATGAACGGGATGGGAAGGGCGGTCTGTTCACAGTAAGCAACTGTCGAAGGGACATGCGCATGGTTGATATTTGGTATCAGATGTGTTGGTATCTGGATGAGATCGTGTAGCGTGTCCCTTATATTTTTGAAAGGAGATATCTGATGAACGAGATGCTTAACTACGTCTTCAATTCGATGAAGACCTCCGAGAGGGCTCTGGCCAAGCTCGAAAAAACCTTGCGCAAGCAGGCCAGGTCCAACCGGCGGCTCAAGCTCATTGCCATCACCGGCGTTGCTTACGCGATCTGGGCGGAGAGTGTCCGCCGGGAGCAGCAGGTGCAGATCGAGCGTCTGAGCGATGAGGTCGAGGAGCTGAAGCGCAAAGGAGAGTAACACATGCAATGTTAGATTTCGTAACGATTTCAACACGTTCTACGAAGCGTGGCGTAATAGAAATCTATCCGAAGTTCATAGTCCGAACAAGCAACGACCTCATGATCCGGGGAGGCGATTTCTACGCTATCTGGGTTGATGAACGCGGCTTATGGTCTACTAATGAGGAGGATGCTCTCCAGCTCATAGACCGCGAACTGGATAGATACGCGGAGGAACATCGCCAGAGCTTCGATGCGAACATTCACATCCTACATCTGTGGGATGCTGAGTCGGGCATGATCGACGCGTGGCATAAGTATTGCCAAAAGCAGATGTGGGACTCTTTCCATATGCTCGACGAAAAATTGATATTCTCCAATAGCAATGCTGGAAAGAAGGACTATGCCAGCAAAAAATTGACCTACCCTCTTGAAGCGGGAAAGCTGACTGCGTACGACAAGCTGATGTCCACGCTGTATGAGCCGGAGGAACGGCGCAAGATTGAGTGGGCCATTGGCTCCATTGTATGTGGAGATTCCAAGAAACTGCAAAAATTCATGGTGCTGTATGGCGAAGCTGGTACGGGTAAATCCACGGTACTTAACATCATTCAAAAGCTGTTTGATGGGTACTACACGACGTTTGTGTCAAAGGATCTCGGCTCGTCCAGCAACGCCTTCGCCCTGGAGGCATTTCGCACGAACCCGTTGGTGGCTATCGAACACGACGGAAAATTGTCTCGAATCGAGGACAACACCCGTCTGAACAGCCTTGTTTCCCACGAAGAGATGACGGTGAACGAAAAGTTCAAATCCACCTACAGCAGCAGATTCAAGAGCTTCCTGTTCATCGGTACAAATGAGCCCGTCAAGATTACGGACGCCAAGTCTGGTCTGATCCGAAGGCTCATCGACGTCTCCCCATCGGGAAACAAGCTCCCTGCGGCGGAGTACCGGGCTGTCGTGAAACAAATCGACTTCGAGCTCGGTGCCATCGCCTATCACTGTCAGGAGGTCTATCAGGAAGACCCCGGCTATTATGACGATTATATTCCGATCGCCATGCTGGGGGCATCCAATGACTTCTACAACTTCGTAGTGGACAGCTACCCGGTGTTCAAGCAGGAAGATGGTGTATCTCTGAAAGCCGCCTGGGAGATGTACAAAACCTACAATGAGGAGGCGAAAGTCAACTATCCTTTGAGCAAACGGGCATTTAAGGAAGAGCTGAAGAACTATTTCCGGTCGTATGACGAGCGTCCGACTCTTGATGACGGGGCTCGTATTCGGAACTACTACAGTGGGTTTCGGACGGAAAAGTTTGAGGATCGTCTCACCAACATAAAGCCCGAAGCAAAGAAATCCAAGCTCATTCAGTTTGGTGCCGATCAGTCTATATTTGACCGCGAGTGTGCTGACTGCCCTGCGCAGTATGCCTCGGCCAATGAAACACCGACCAAAAAGTGGGAAAGTGTCACCACCAAACTCTCGCAACTGGACACCAGCCGGCTCCACTATGTCAAGCTTCCGGAGAATCATATCGTTATCGACTTTGATATTCCGGATGACCAGGGAAATAAATGCTTCGAGAGGAATCTGGAGGAAGCGAGCAAATGGCCGGCGACCTATGCGGAGGTGAGCAAAAGCGGCTGCGGCATCCATCTGCATTACATTTACTCCGGCGATGTATCAAAGCTCAGCAGGGTCTATGCAGACCATGTTGAGATCAAGATATTTACGGGAAAGAGCTCCCTCCGCCGGAAGTTGTTGAAATGCAACGACCTGCCTATCTCGACGATTAGCTCGGGTTTACCGTTGAAAGGAGAAAGTAAAGTGGTAAACGATAACGTAGTCAAAAGCGAGAAGGGGCTTAGAAGACAGATCAGGCAAAACCTCAATAAGGAGATCCATCCGAACACTAAGCCCAGCATCGACTTTATCTATAAGATTCTGGAAGACAGCTACAACAGCGGCCTCGTCTACGACGTGACGGACATGCGAAACGCTGTTCTGGCTTTTGCGGCCAACAGCAGCAATAAGTCCGACTACTGCATCAAGCTGGTCAACCGGATGAAGTTCAAGTCGGAGGACCAGGCTCCTTCGGCAAAGGACGACAAGGCCAAGCTGGTGTTCTATGACGTGGAGGTCTTCCCCAACCTCTTCCTGGTAAACTGGAAGTTCGAGGGCCCTGGGGCTTCGGTGGTGCGGATGATCAACCCCACCTCCAAGGAGATTGAGGATTTGATGAAGTTCAACCTGGTTGGCTTCAACTGCCGCCGGTACGACAACCATATCCTCTACGCCCGTTTGATGGGCTACACCAACGAGCAGCTCTATAATCTCTCTCAGCGCATCATCAGCAGTGAAAAGAAAGCTCGGAGCAACAACTGCTTCTTTGGTGAGGCCTACAACGTTTCGTATACAGACGTGTACGACTTCTGCTCCAAGAAGCAGTCTCTGAAAAAGTGGGAGATCGAGCTCGGTATTCACCATCAGGAACTGGGCCTTCCCTGGGATCAGCCCGTGCCGGAAAACATGTGGATGAAGGTCGCCGAATACTGCGACAATGATGTCATCGCCACCGAGGCCGTGTTCAATGCCCGGAAGGCTGACTTTGTCGCTCGTGAGATCCTGGCGGACGTGGCTGGGATGACGGTGAACGACACCACCAACACCCTGACTACCCGGATCATCTTCGGCGGCAACCGTAAGCCGCAGGACGTGTTCAACTACCGGGACATGGGGGATGTCAGCCAGATATTTGATCCTGACGCCGACCTGCCTTTCACAATGGGGTCGGAGGACTTTGACCGGTATACGGCCTTTGACAAAAAGAAGCGGCCTATCTTCCCCGGATACACCTTCGAGAATGGCAAGTCCATCTATCGGGGAGAGGAAGTCGGTGAAGGCGGGTATGTCTACGCGGAGCCTGGTATGTATGGCAACATCGCTCTTCTGGACATCGCTTCCATGCATCCCTCCAGCATCATCGCGGAAGAACTCTTTGGCCCGGAATTCACCAAGCGATTTGAGGAGATCAAAGAGGCTCGTGTCGCTATCAAGCACAAAGATTTTGACCGGGCTCGCAAGATGCTGAACGGCGCTTTGGCCAAGTACCTGACGGATGAGAACGCCGCTGCCGATTTGGCTCAGGCTCTGAAAATCGCCATCAATTCGGTCTACGGCCTTACATCTGCCAACTTCGAGAACCCCTTCCGGGACAATCGGAACAAGGACAACATCGTAGCCAAACGCGGAGCCCTGTTTATGGTCAACCTCAAACACGAGGTCCAGAAGCGGGGCTTTACTGTTGCTCACATCAAGACGGACTCTATCAAGATTCCGGACGCCACCCCGGAGATCATTCAGTTCGTCAGCGACTATGGCAAGCTCTACGGTTATATTTTCGAGCATGAAGCTACCTATGACCGTATGTGTCTGGTCAACAACGCCGTCTACATCGCCAAGTACAAAGATGGCAAACACGCCGGCGAGTGGACGGCCACCGGAACGCAGTTCCAGGTCCCCTATGTGTTCAAGAAGCTCTTCAGTCATGAGGAGATCACCTTCGAGGACATGTGTGAGACAAAGTCAGTGAAGGACGCCTTATATTTGGACATGAACGAAAAGCTCCCCGATGTGTCCGAGTATGAAAAAGAGCAGCTCGTTCGGGCGAAGATTGCCGGATGGGACTTCAACCAGGATGGCCGCAACCCGCCGAAGCCTGCCATGCCTGATATTTCGGATGATGACTTAGCTGCCGAGATCGCCAAGGGGCACAACTACGTCTTCATCGGAAAAGTCGGTCAGTTCTGTCCTATGGCTGATGGGTTCGGCGGCGGTGTGCTGCTTCGTCAGACGGATAACAAGAAAACCGGCGAAAAAGGGTACGCTGCTGTGACTGGCACGAAGGGCTATCGCTGGATGGAGTCCGAAATGGTTACACAGCTGGAAAAGCAGGACGGCATTGACCGGAGCTACTACGACGCCATGGTTGACGCCGCAGTTCAGGACATCTCCAAATTTGGCGACTTTGAGTGGTTTGTCTCTGAAGACCCTTATGTAAAGGTCGAGGATGACACTCCGCCATGGGAGTCTCCTGGGGAGCCCTGGAGGTCCGAAGAAGGTGCCGCGTTTAACGTGCGCTAAAATTACACACCATGTTGTGGAAGGGATGATGCCTGTAACAAGGCGTCTTCCCTTTTATATTTATGAAAAAGGAGACTTCAACAATGGCTTATCAGAATGTCGAAAACATCGTGATCGAAAACGCCCGCCTTCTCTTCCGGAACTTCGCCGGCAAAGAGAGTAAGTACAACCGTGCTGGCCAGCGCAACTTCTGCGTCTTCATCGACGACCCGGAGGAGGCCCAGAAGCTCATCAACGACGGCTGGAACGTCCGCCTGCTGGCCCCCCGCGAAGAGGACGAGGAAGCTCGGTACTACATCCAGGTGGCCGTCAGCTTCCAGAACATTCCGCCCGTTATCCACTTGATGACCAGGCGGAACCGCCGCGGGACTGAGCTGGATGAGGAGTCCGTCGACACCCTCGACTATGCGGAGATCCGCAATGTGGATTTGACGATCCGGCCCTACTCCTGGGAGGTCAACGGCAAGACCGGCGTCAAGGCCTACCTCAAGTCCATGTGGGTCACCATCGAGGAAGATGAGTTCGCGGCCAAGTATGCCGCTGAAGAGGGCCCGGAGGAGTAATTTCGTCGGCGTTTTCTGTGACGGTCCATTCATGCCTGGGGCGCTGGTTCGTTGATGGCCGGCGCTCCTCCGTGTTTGAAAGGAGTATGTGCCATGAAACCGTTTTGGAGCAAACCGAACAAGAAACGCAAGTCAAGTGTACGGACGAAGCCGAAACCGAAAGCACAACCTACTCCCAAACCGAAACCAGAACCATGGAAACCGCCAGTTCCTCCTAAACTATCGCAACGACCGGCACCGACATATGTTATGCCGCCACCGCCAAAGGTCACAAAACCTGAGAACAAAGAACCAATCCAGAAAGCAGAGCCCCGAATAACATCTCCGAAAAACCGGGAAGCGCAGAAAAACTTTCTGAAAACGTTTCACAGTCTTACAGCGAAGCGTAGAGATTGGGATATTTGGACAGACTTTGTGACCATGGCGGCGTGCAGCATTTCTAATGCAGTGGACAAATCACATTACAAAGAACGAGAAGAAACCTATCTGCAAATCATCAACAAGTACAACAAGCAGGAGCAGCAGATATTTCCGAAGCTCCTCGCTTATACGGTCCTGGCTCTCGAAGAGAACCCGGAACAAGATTTTCTCGGCGACATTTACACGGAACTCGGGCTTAATAGCAAAGAGCACAGACAGATATTTACGCCGTACAACGTGTGCTATCTTATGGCCGAAATTACATTTGGCGATTTAGTGGCACAGGTAGAAGAGAAAGGATTTGTTGAAATTCATGACTGCTGTTGCGGAGCCGGAGCGACACTAATCGCTGCTGTAAATGTGGCGAAAGTGAAGCTGGGAAAAGCCGGTCTCAACTTTCAGAATCATATTTTGATAAGCGGTCAGGACGTCGACTATCTGGTCACCATGATGTGCTACATTCAACTTTCTCTTCTCGGTGTAGCCGGATATTTTAAGGTAGGTAATTCTCTGACGGACCCTATGACGACTGGAGACAGCCTTGAAGATTATTGGTTCACGCCAATGTACTTCTCAAAAGTCTGGAACTACCGACGGATATTTCGGCAACTTGATTCTCTTATGAAAGGAGATCCCGATGGCAACCCGCAAGGAGATTCATAGTTTTTGTGAGCGGTTGGAAGCAGCTTGGTCAAACGTACCCGACCTCCGGTTTGGGCAAATCATGTCCATCGTCTGGAAAAAGGCGCGGCAAATGGGCCGAGACCCGTTCTGCATGACCAATGAGGAGCTGCTTCGGCTCTATGAAGACTTCGATAGGTGGTGAGCCTCATCGTAAGTCAAGCACTGTTCTCAACCGGAAAGAACGATTGGGCGACTCCGCAGGAGCTCTTCGACGAGCTTGATGCGGAGTTTCATTTTACGCTCGATCCCTGTGCTACTCCGGAAACAGCAAAATGCGCAAAGTTTTACACTGAAAAAGACAACGGCCTTGTCCAGGATTGGACAGGCGAAACAGTATTCTGCAATCCTCCCTACTCCGACCAGCAGCAGACCGAATGGGTTAGAAAATGCTATGAGCACGGTCTTCGGGGGGGGGGGTAGCAGTCATGCTGATTCCGGCTCGAACCGATACGAAACGCTTTCACGAGTATATTTATGGGAAAGCGGAAGTTCGGTTCATCAAGGGCCGGCTCAAATTTGGCGGATGCGAAAACTCCGCACCCTTTCCGTCCATGATCGTTGTGTTCGGAAAAGAACCTATTGAAAGGAGGACGCGGCCCATGGGCGGCATAAATCTTTACGATTATCAACTCGACGCTATTGACCGGATGAAAAATGGATGTATCCTGTGCGGCGGCGTCGGAAGCGGCAAATCACGCACTTCTCTCGCATATTACTACCAGCAGCAAGGTGGTGACCTGTTCTCTAAGGGTCATGCTCCAATGAAGCATCCGAAAGACCTTTACATCATCACCACAGCTCGGAAACGTGACACGCTGGAGTGGGAGGGAGAATTGGCTCCATTTCTTCTCTCTACGCATCCGGAAGCAAACTACTACAAGAATAAAGTGGTAGTGGATTCCTGGAACAACATCGCCAAGTATACGGACGTGAAAGATTCATTCTTTATATTTGACGAACAGCGAGTCATCGGCTATGGAGCCTGGACCAAGGCATTTCTCAAGATTGCCAAGGTCAACAACTGGATTCTGCTCTCCGCAACACCTGGCGACACATGGCAGGACTACATTCCTGTCTTTATCGCAAATGGATTCTATCGGAACAAAACACAGTTTGTCGACGAACACGTCAACTGGGATCGGTTTGCCAAATTCCCCAAAATTGACAGCTACCGAAACACCGGAAGATTGATTCGCCTGAGAGACAGAATCCTTGTGACGATGGACTTTGAGAGAAAGACCGTCGCGCACCATGAGTCCATTCCGGTATCGTATGATATTTCCAGATACAAGGACATCATGCGGAAACGCTGGAATCCGTGGGAAGACCGCCCGATTGAAACTGCGGCAGAGCTGTGCATGTCTCTCCGTCGTGTCGTCAATTCGGATGAGTCCAGGGCAGTCGCCGTGTTGGAGATTCTGGAAGATCACCCCAAAGCAATCATCTTCTACAGCCACAACTATGAGCTGGATATTTTGCGGTCTCTTGGTTACCCAGAAGGTACAGAAATCGCAGAGTGGAACGGCCATAAACATCAGGAAATTCCCACCGGAGACAAATGGGTCTACCTCGTTCAGTATACGGCTGGCTGCGAGGGTTGGAACTGCATCACCACCGACACCATTATATTTTACTCTCAGCAGTATTCCTACAAGGTTGCTACCCAGGCAGCCGGACGAATCGACCGGCTTACGACCCCCTACACAGATCTCTGGTACTACCATATCAAAAGCTATTCTGGGATTGACCTGGCCATCGCAAAAGCTCTCAATGCAAAAAAGAACTTCAACGAGGGCAAGTTTGTTGGCTGGTCTACGAAACCAATGGAGGTGAAGAAGATTTCTCCGCAGAAGGATGAACGCAGAATCGCAGAACTGATTGCTCGGAGACGGAGACAGCTCCTGGTCCATAGCATCATCTACTACAAAATGAACGACAACATCATCCCTGATGCCACATGGTCCAAATGGGGACAGGAGCTGGAAGAGCTTCAGGCCAAGTACCCTGAAATTGCGGCTAAGCAGCCCTATGCAAAAGAATTTGAAGGATTTGATCACTCCACCGGAATGTCTCTTCCTCTGAATGACCCCTGGGCTGTCAATAAGGCTCGTCAGTTGCTCCAGCAGAAAGAGAACGGAAATTTCGACAGCTTTAATGCTGCGTGATCGGAAGGAGACGGCATGAGCTATTGGACTTATGTGATAGGCGTCATCGAAGTCGACACTTGCGCCAGAAGTGACGCTGAAGCAATGTATCTCGCCCAAACTGTCGTTAATCATTTACCCCGTATTACCGGCTCGGAAAGAAACGCGGAATTTCACTTTTCCAGACCCAACGGATATTGTTCGTCCTCCAACGTCGATGAATTCGACAAACCGAGCAACCTGTATGATGACAGGCATTTCCGGATGTTCACTACGCAGGAAAAAATTCTGATCACTGTTCATGGCAGCCTTCGGGATCGAACCTTCAAAGAAACACTGCGAGAAACCACAAAAATGTTGGCAAGACTCTCGTCAAGACTTTGGGTACGAGAGTGTCTTGTTCGGGTGAGGTCAGATATGGGCGAGACATTTATATTTGACAATCCGGAATGGGTTCGGAGGCGTGAAATTACAGATTGGACCCGATCTCTGCTCCGGTAAATTGGAGGTGAGTATCGTGAGCAAAGACGAACGTTTTCCCATAATGATGTCTATGTTTTCTCGCAATCAACAACATCTCGATGTTCCGATGGTGTGGGTTTTGAACCACGAGAAACAATGTCTCAGCAATCACATGCAAACACCCCAAAGGCTTAAAGAGCGCGGCGGTCTGTCGCCGAAAGAGCTGTATGCGGTTCTCCATGATATGCGCTGGGATGATGTAAAGTTTTCGGAAAACCAGTGTTTGGAAATCATCAAAAATATGGTTCTGACATGTACACATCCGGAAGCAAACGCATTCTACAAATACTTGGAAAAACTGAACAGCATCGCTCAAAGTAGTGGCGACAATAATTTCGCGGCGATTCAAAGAGTTCGTTCTGACATTCTCAATAGTTACACCTTTGGATATTTGTCGGATGTTGAGAAGCGAAATCTTTACAACACCGCCACAATTATCATGAACAAGATGCGTGAAAAACTCGACAAATAGAAAGGAGTACCCGATGGCACAAAAGCGAATCAAGATGATTCAGCGCGATATGTGGGGCAACAAAATCAGGCTCCTCTATAACGATGGGAGTCAAGGCGAACTCGATATTTCCAAATCCACAAATCCGGCGGCAAACTCTGTTTCGCTGGTCGGACTGACGCTGAAACAGGCAAAAATGGTATTCGGCATCAGAGACTGAGAGGCAGCGACGGACACATTTTTAGTCATACTGACAATGATCATGCGTATCGCCTGTCTTGCGATACTGGTCTGTGATGCTTGGGCGATGAAAAAAGAGCATGATAGCCATAACACTCATTTAGGAGGAAAATTTATGATTAAGTATTGTCTTAATCGCTGGAACGAAAACCATCAAAAACTTCGCCAGCAACTGGAAACCGATACTTCCCTAAACGGGTGCGATTACAAGTATCTTGTCGAGCTGGTAACGAAGTTTATTCTCGGTAAAGAGTGGGACGCCGAGAATATTACAGTTGTCGACAATGGCGACTATCAGGGAACGCAACTCTTCCTTATTCCCGAAGACACCTATCAACCGTCCGAATCTGAGTATCTTATGACCTATGTCGGATACGGCTCCTGCTCTGGCTGCGATACACTTCAAGCCATTCAGGGCTGGAGCCTCGACGACAGGCCTCTTGATCCCGATCAGGTGGAAGACTTCATGAAACTCTGCAAAGACCTGGTCACTAACATGATCCGCCCTTATAATATCGGTTGGAGGGCTTCTTCCGATTTTGAACCGGTAGAATTCGACAAATAAAGGAGAAAAACCTATGGAACTGAAACAATTCTGCACTGATCACAACATTCCCATGGAGGAGCTTGGCCCTATTGGGGAGGTAAGCGACGGCTTTCATACCTTCGATTCCCTCTACCACCAGCGGCTGATCCTCTTCGCGGCCCTGGTCCGCGCTTTCCCGAACCGGGCGTGGAAGTCCCGCAAACACAGTGATGGCAAGCCTCCCTTTGGCGGCGGTTGGTTCATCGTCGGGATCAACACTCCCGAAGGGCAGTATACTTATCACTATGAAGATAAGGACTGGGATCTCTTCCAGTGCCCGGAAGTGGCGACTGCTCCGGAATGGGACGGCCATACGGACAAGGATGTCACGCGGCTGCTCTCCATCTTCAAGCCTGAGTCTGGCTCACAGTCCGATTGGGCTGAGCGGGAGGTCGCTCTGGCTATTGCTGCGGAAAAGAAAATGGCAGAGGGTACGAACGATTGGGCCTACGGAGCCGGTTGCTACGAAAGCGCTCTGCGGGCCCGCCAGTCTCTTGCCCTCGACAACCATACCGGCTATAGCATCCAGATCACCAAGGGCATCCTGAACAGGCTGATCGACGGAAAGTGCCTGACTCCGATTGAGGACACTCCGGATATTTGGACAGACATCACGGAGGACTTTCCCGAGGGCACCAAGAGCAAGCACTATCAGTGCAAGCGTATGGGCTCTCTCTTCAAAGAGATTGCCGAGGACGGCACCGTAACATTCAGCGACTCTAACCGCGTCTACTGCACGAACCTGGAGAACCCCGATGTTACGTTTACGAACGGGCTTTCCAGGCAGCTCGTCGATAAGGTGTTTCCCATTCAGATGCCTTACTTCCCGGCCAGCAAGAAGTTCAAAGTGGTGGTCGACGAGTTTCTTGTCGATCCGAAGAATGGGGATTTCGACACGGTTGGGTACATCTGTATCCTCACCCCCGATGGTCAGAAGGTTGAGCTGAACCGCTACTTCAAGGAAGTGAACGGGAAAATGGTCCGAATCGAAAAAGCCGAGTTCGACGAGCGGAAGACGAAGAAGGTGACGAAGAATGGCTGATATTCGGCTTATCACAAAGAACACCGACCTGTCGCATCCTCCGAAACCGTATGACTGGGACGTCTTAATCAATGGGCGTCCCTATTTCGTTGTTCGGATGGAAGGCTATGTCCATAGCATCGGCGGGCGTTGGGGTGACAACGACCTTTGGGCCTACCCTCGCGAGGAGGCTCCGTCCTTTGAGAATCTCATCGAGTTCAGCGCCGATCAGCCGGTTGCTTGGGGAATTCGGTATGAACCCCAGAACTACACAAAGACAAAGTGGGATGAGACGGAAGTTCGCAGCGGAGGCGGAATCGCCATTACCAGAAACGGGGAGGTGTTCTGTCACATCACCGGCGGCCTGAACTACGGGATCGACGAAGCCCGGACAATGATTGCCAGGTTCTCGGAACACCCGCTGGAGCTCAATGCGATCGACTTCGACCAGAAAGCTGTTGGCCGCAGGGTCTGGTGGAGAAGCGAGCCCGCTATCATCGAGTCCTTCATCAAGGGGCAGGCCGACGTTATTCTGAAGCCCGATGGAATCCCTCGCTTTACCACTCCTCCTGAGTTTGCAAAGGAGGAGCCCGACTACTATGAGGATGAAACCGTAAAAACCAGCATCCTGGACAATCATATTTGGTGGTTCAGGGATTGAGCAAGCGGCGCTCACGCGAAAATCACATATCCTTCTATGGAGAAGACCCAAATTAAAACTTTATTAGGAGGATGTAGCAATGGAGTTATTCAAGAAGAAAAACACGGAACTGATCAATCAGATGGTGAGCGAGTGTCAGAGCCGGATTGACTCCGCGAAAGCGGAGATCAACCAGGGCAAGTATGACACCGCCAAGTCCAGCCTGTACGCGGTTACGACTCTGCTTGAGTCCCTTCAGACCCTCGATAAGGGTTCTAAGTGGGCCAGCGACAACTAAGGCTGAAAGGCGCTGAGGAAACTTGGCGCCTTCGGCTTTTCATTTTACCAAATAATCAAGGAGAGGATTAACCGATGATATTTACAAGCTATTTTGCCAAGCTTTCTAAGCTTCCATCCGGCATTATTCCAATCTCCATCTGCGGAAAAGCGCCCGACTGGTATAAGGGGTTACAGTATAAAAAGCTGGCCCCTAAGTACCAGTTTTTCATCGAGTGGAAACGGACACATGATGACGCCTACTACATGGAGCACTTCGAGCGGGAGGTGCTGAAAGGACTGAACGCCGATACAGTCTTCAAGGAGCTTTCGGCTCTGTCTGGCGGACAAACCTTTGCTCTGATCTGTTACGAACGCCCTGGCGACTTCTGTCACCGACATCTCGTGGCCGACTGGTTCTGCAAGAATGGCTACCGCTGCGAGGAAATTGATATTTGAAAGGAGAAATCAATGCATACGTTGGATGAACTGATTGCGGCTGGATATTCCATCCAAAACGCCAAGATCACGAGTGTTTCACTCAATATGGAAGACTACGGATGCCTAACACTCGCCATGGCTCTGGAAGGCGGCGGTTGGGGTGTTGTTTATGGTGGCTATTGTCTGGGTAAAGGCTACCTTGGCGCAGAAGAGTTTGAGGGCTCTGCCAAGGGCATGGAAGCCATCATGCGGATTATGAACACAGTCGGTGTATCTGACCTTCTCAAAATGAAGGATAAGTACGTCAGGGTCGCCACCAAGGGCCTGGGCACTACAGTAAAGATCATCGGTAACATCATCAATGATATTTGGTTCGACTATGAAGCCTTCTTCAATGAGAACGGGGGGGGCAATGAGAGCGAAAATCATCGCCGTTGACTTTGACGGCACATTGATCGAGGAAGGAAAGTGGCCCGGCATCGGGGCTACAAATGAGAAAGTCCTCAACTACTGCAAAGATGAACAGGCAAAAGGCACCCGCATTATCCTCTGGACAAACCGGGTCGGCGAACCTCTCGAAACCGCAATTAAGTGGTGCGAGGAACACGGTCTTCGCCTGGATGCCGTTAATGACAATGTCCCCGAGGCCGTCGAGTTCTTCGGAACGAATACCCGGAAAATCTATGCGGACGAGTTCATTGATGACCGAATGGCTCAGGGTTTCAACCTCCCCTATTATGGCGAGCCCAAAATCAAGGAGCTGACAGATGAGGAGCTCATTGTTCTCTATCGAGAGAAATATTTCGATGAGCGTGATCCTATTATCAACTACTGGCCGCATGAAACCATCCCTCACACTATTGTGGTAGAGCACCATAGCGGGTTTGAGAGGACATTCAATGTCTTTGAGTATCCTGTGGGCAAGAGGGATCAGTGAGGAAGAGCGTAAAAGCATGGATCGAGAGGACAAGATTCAAACAGCCGTCACAATTATATTCATGATCGTCTTCTGGGCAGCCGTCGGGTTTGCTGCAATTTCATCACTTATTTGAAAGGAGCACTTCCAAATGAAGAAAAAACTGTTTGCGGCCATCCTCGCTCTGGGGATGGCCCTTTCTATGTCAGGATGCCAACAGGGCATGACCAAAAACTTTGGTGGGAGCATGACGCTCGAACTGGAGCCGAATCAGAAACTCGAAATGATTACCTGGAAGGATGATTCTTTGTGGTATCTGACTCGACCGATGACGGACGATGATATTGCAGAGACTCACACTTTTCAGCAGTCTTCCGAGTTCGGGGTGTTTGAAGGAACCATAACCGTTGTGGAATCCAAGACCGGCTAATGTGAAAAAATTGAAAGTTTAAGGAGAAAATGTGCTAATGGACAAAAACCAACTCAAAGAGTTCATGAACGCTATTGGGGCCGTCGCTGAAACCACATTGATATTTTACCGGAGCATCATTAAGGCCGGTGGAACCCAGGAAGAAGCTATGCGGCTGACTCAGGCGCTCATTTCCGCAACTATCTTTGGAGATAAACATGGCCAAGAGAATGGGGGGGGTAACGAATGAACATGACCGTCGAATGGAATACCCGGCTTTGCACAGTCAAAGGCGAAACTGGATATTTTCATACCTGGGAGCACTATTCAAAACCTCTCCCGGCAAGCCCACTTGTTGGTGGGGAACCTGCTGGGCTGTTTAGCCAGATCTTCGGCATCGTAGAGTTCAAAGACAGCGTTCGGCGAGTAGATCCGACGGCCATTATATTCTGCGATGAGCAAAATGCGATACTCAATACCCTCGCTGAAAAGGAGAGCCAAAATGACAGACGCTGAGATTTTGGACTTTTGCGAAAAGAATGATGTTGAAGTCTCTTTCAATTTTGAAAAATTGACTGAAGGGTATCGCATAAGAATTCGACGTGGATATTTTCAATATTGTACTTTCGTCACCCGCGATCAAATCGAGAGTTCTAAAGCATGGGGTTCGGCCATCAAGATTATCTTGACCAACATGGTCGATACACTGAACCGCGCAGAACATGAGCAGGAGGAGCGCCATGCCCAAGATCATGTGGACTGAAGAGAGTGAACTGATCGAAGCCATTCGTAATGTACTCATGGCCGCGGATGCCGTCCGCTGCGACATTGAATCCTATGAACCTGAAGTATACGTCAATAATGCGCTATATCACATTCCGGCTGGATATTGTGTGCAAGTTGATTACAACAAACTGGCAACAGCAATCTATGAGGCCGGTTATAGAAAGGAGAAAACACATGATCCTGATTGAAAAAACTCAAATCATGGGCCTGGAGCCTACTATCCGCGGGATGCGGAATCCTATGAACAGTTGGGCTAAGTCTGACAGCGGGCCCTGTCTCACGCATGGTCCGGCGCATTGTAAGGATTGCCCCTATCCGGAGGGGTCTTGCCATGCTACTGAGGCAGACCTCGATAGCCACCTTATCGTCGGGCCCAATGACCTCGACTTGATGCTGCGTCTGGCCAGGGCCGGCTCAGTGGACGGGAAGTTCCGCCGGATGATCGCGGTGTATGTGGACCTCACGGCCCCGCTCTACTGGTGGAAGGAGTTCGACACCTATAAGGTTGGTACGGTCGCCAACTCCTGCTCCACCATGCACAAGATCCACTCCAAGCCTTTTACAATGGATGACTTCAGCCATGAACATCTGCTGGGGGAGGGCTGTATTCCCGACCATGCCTACCAAAACTCCCACGATGTTTTGAATCTCACTATTGAAAGCCTGAACTTCTGGAGAGGGATATTTGTTGGTGAGATTACCGGAGAAAGCATCGAAAAGGGCGATAAGCGGGCCTGGTGGCAGATGATTCAACTTCTCCCCTCCAGCTACAACCAGAAGCGGACTGTCATGCTGAACTATGAGGTCCTGGCCAACATCTACCAGCACCGGCGCAACCACAAACTGGACGAGTGGCGGGAGGTCTGCCGCTGGATCGAGAGCCTGCCTTACAGCGAGATCATCACCTGTAATACGATCGAAAAGGATAAGAGTAATGTCCTCACATCGGCTATCGCCAAGCTGAAGGCCGAACAGTGGAGTGAAGAGGAAATCGCGAACTTGCTTCTCGGTCAAACCAAAAAAGAGCAGTTGAAACTCTTTTCCGATGGTAGGGATACGACCCCCGTTCATGGAGGGGCTGTTGATATTCCTGCTGTCATGGCGGATGGCACTAAGAACTATTAAGCCATGAGGGACAAATCAGGTAAAAAAGATATTTCGGAAAGCAGCTCTATTACCATGGAGGCCTGCTGCACTTCCACCGGCTTCACCACTTCAGACTTCTCTACCTGCTCTCCCAGCGGCCAACTCACTCAAAGCCCTCAAAGCACCACCTGCTCCGAGCATTCATCGAAGAGAACTGTTTGAACCAATTCTCTCCAGAACCATAGAAATGGACAAGTTTGCGGCGGAGGTTATACTTCGGTACAGCAATCTTGACGGGGAGCATGAAATCAGAACATGCTGCGGTGATATTTATAAAATCGTCAACGTATTCATGGACTATGCCAGACTGTTGGAGGCAGTAAATGACGAGTGGGGGTTAGATGCTTATCGTCGAGCTGTCAATGAAGTAACTGCCGATAAGTTAAGGTCCATTGCTAAGAAGTATCAGGAGGCTATCGGCTACGACTATGAAGACGCCTTGGCGAAGTGTGAGGCAAAGAAAAAGAAGGCTCATAAGGACGATGACGTTGGCGGTGATGCTTTGGAGTTGGCATTCAAAAAGAACCAACGAAATGCTGCGAAAAAGAAAAAGGAGAAGTGATTTATGTTTCGGGTAATCATTGCCGGCGGGCGAGACTTCGCCGACTATACCCTGCTGTCCAAAACGATGGACGAGTATCTATCCGGTATCTCGGATGATATTTCCATTGTATGCGGTCAGGCTCGTGGAGCCGACACTCTCGGAGAGCAGTATGCCAAGGAGCATGGCTACGATGTTCACTATTTCCCTGCTGAATGGAAACGGTATGGTAAGGCTGCTGGTTATATTCGCAATACTGAAATGGCGAAGAACGCGGATGCTCTGGTGGGCTTTTGGGACGGTGCCAGTCTCGGAACCAAACACATGATTGCCACTGCTGAGCAGCTCCACTTGGATGTTCATGTGGTGCGATACAAAAATTGAAGAAAGGAGCTCCTATGGTCGGATATTTGAAATTGCTCGGATGCGTCTTCTTTATTTACATTTGCACTTACAGTATTGTGAACCGCATCTGCAAGTGCATAGAGCATCATACCGAGTGGAAATACCGTGCCAGGATCGACATCGAATGGGTAAATGCTCAACAGATGCGCAAATCGGGACGATCCTCTGAGCAAAAGACGGGCAACAAAGAAAGCCCCTGCCATATGAATTGATATTTCCTCAGGCCTATGCTACAATAACCTTATCCATATTTGAGGAGGTGTTAAGCTCATGGCCGAAGAAGTTAGATCTGGCGTTCATTCTCCTGCGCGAAAATTGCAGCGTCCTTTACGGAAGGAGGTGAATGCCATGACTGACAGGGAACAAACTGCCATGCTGATCGACATCTACACTAATTTGCAGCGGATTAAATCTGCGGAAGATCGGGACAAGGAGATCGACTACCAGATTAAAGCGGCAAAGGCGAAGTTGGAGGCCAGCGGCGTTGTGACCGAGGATCTGGACATTCGCTGAATCCAAACGGGGAGAGCCTACGGAAACGTGGGCTCTCTTCTTTTATATTTTTAAGGAGGAAAACCAAATGAAGAAACTTGTAACCCTGTGCATGTCCCTGCTCCTGATGTTCTCCCTCGTCGGCTGTAACGATGCTGCTACGAACGACAACATCAAGACCCGAGAGGCCGGGAACCGTCTTCAGGAACAGCAGTCCACTCCTACCGATCTCGACTTCTCCCTGGAGCGCTACAACCTGATTCGCCGGGCTTACTGGGTGAACGGTCAGCGCGAAAAGGCAGCTGGGGTTGTCTGCCAGGTGGAAAAGCCCCTCGGCTACATCGTACTCTTTACCGAGAGCGGCGGAGTTGTCGGACGGTTTGTTGTGGACGGCAAGGTCAGCAGCCTGAACAGCTTCCTTACTCCCGATTCCACCTACATTGACAGCGGAAGATATTTGCCGGACGTGGATGGCTCCTATGGCGAGAACGATAACGGGATATTTTTCTTTACTCCTGACGGAAAGTATGTCGAGTGGACCGGCACCTATCTCTACTCTGATATTCCCTTCGAGGTGGACGATCCGGTCGTCAGAGTCGGAGGGTAACCGGCATGAGAAAAACTCTTACATTCTTGGGGGCGGCCTTATTGGTCGTCCTCATTTGCGTTGGTGCTGTCTTCATCGGCTGGGGCAACACCTGGTTCTCGAATCAGGTGGGCTACGTCAACCAGAAGATCGATGACGCCACCAACTATGAGACCCGGAAAGAGGTCGAGGACAGCTGTCGAGCCATGATCGCTTCCTATGAGGCGGACAAGCTCACATGGGAGCAATACAAAGACAGTGAGAGCTCCGAGCAGCGGTCTTGGGCTGACCAAGCGAAAATGCGGGCAAACCGTACTGCGGCTACCTACAACAATTATATTCTCAAGAACTCTTATGTCTGGAGCGGGAACATCCCTGACGACATTCTGTCGGAGCTTGAGGTGATTGGCGGGAACTCAGAGTGAGCGAAAGCCGGGAGCATAAACGCCGCTATAATCTCCGTCTGGAGTTCATTGCCGAGGTTGCCAGATGGCTGGACAGAGAGCCTTCTATGATACTCTTCTGGAGGTGGCGCAAATGGAAGAAAGAACGTCCTATCTGGGAGAACTTCTCCAAGAAGGAGTTTGACTTCTATGACCCCTACGACCGCTACTAAGAAAGGAGATCAACTATGGATCAGAATCATTTTATCACTTCATGGCAGGAAGCCCATTCTATCGTCGATGATGCCATGACAAAGGGAGACAGGTCGGTGTCCATTTATATTTCGCCTGATGGCGGCATGTCCATCAGTGTTTATCCCTGGCCGGACGAGGAGTCATTGCGTGCAGCCTATGAGCAGGGCAAGATCTCCTATAATGACTATCGCGCAAAACTTGGCCTGATGGCGGCTGAAGCATGATGGAATGCCAGTTCAATCCGCCAAAAGACGAAATCGTATGGGTTCGGGGCTGTGACTCCAACGGAACCCTGCGTTACGTCATCACCAGCAATAAAACACGAGATCGTTACTTCCTCTACGCTCAGGACAATGGCGAATGGAGGAAGACAGCCAAAGCCCGGTCCCCGAGTGCTTTCGAGGGCCGGGTCACATTACGATGAGGAGTGATATTTTCTATGACCAAAGAAGAGAAAGTCATCGGCGCTATCGCCAAAGGTCCGGGCATGAGCCCGAATGAGTATCAGAGGCTGGCGCTCCGGACGGCATCCGAGGAATCCATGAAAAATCCTTTGCTGAACGGCCTGCTGGGCCTCGGCGGGGAAACCGGAGAGTGCCAGGATCTCTACAAGAAGCATCGCTTCCAGGGCCATGAGCTCGACAAGGCTAAGATGGCCAAAGAGCTGGGCGATGTGTCCTGGTATCTGGCGCTCACGGCTTATGCCATCGGCTACAACCTGGAGGATATTTTCAAGATGAACATTGAGAAGCTCCGGGCCAGGTATCCGGACGGCTTTGACGCCGACCACAGCCTCCACCGGAAGCCCGGGGATATTTAGGAGCGGCAGCCATGGAAGACCACGAGCTGTTTGTCGAGTTCGACCAATACTGCAAGACCTGTCAGTACGAAAAGCTTGCGGAAACGGACTCGCCTTGTGACGAGTGTCTGGAGCATCCGGTGAATCTCAATTCTAACAAACCATTCTGCTACGAAAGGAGGAACTGACTTATGCTGGAGAAGCCTGAAGTCATGGTGTCCTGCGAGGACCCTGATACCACTTACCTCTGCTATCGCGACATGCGCTTCATCTTCCGGGAAGGCAAGTACATCGGCTGGTATCGGCCGTAACACAACGGAGAGAGGGCCTGCGGAAACGTGGGCTCTCTTCTTTTCTGTGCTGAAAGGAGGAATTGGCATGACTATTACCAACAAAGAACAAAAGGCGGAAGCAATCATTCGCATGAAGATACTTGGTATTTCCAACGAAATCATCAGGCAATTCGAGAAAGATGGCACGGTTTATGCCAGCGAACAGCCCTTTGGAAAGTTGTATCCAATTCACCTTGATGACAAAATCCATATCAAACAGTTCGAGGAAGACTTTGGCGCATTAGTCTATGTTGTCGTTCGCACAGCAACGACTATCGGCTACCTGGACAGCTACCTCTATGTCAGCAAGCATCGGCATGAATGGGAAAAGGACAGGCTTGACCTCAAGTCACCCGAAAACGGCCTTTTCGCTTACGTCTATAACCATGACGAGCCTGATTTTTCAGAAATCGGGTCAATCGGCATCCTTAAAATGCTTCATAGTGGCCTGATACGAATTTGGTAGGAGGTTAGAGTCATGGAAAAATTCACACCTATCGAGATCAAGTGGATCTGCGGTTTGCTCGAACGCACATCCCGTGAACTTTTTGCCCAAGCAAAAGAGGCGGAAGAAACGAGCGACCTCGCGCCTCAGATGATGCGCTTGAAAGCGGAGCAGTACGCTGATATTTCTTCCAGGTTCCGAAATGCTCTGGAGAAGAAAAGTAAGCGCATCGAAATCAAATATTAAGAAGGAGCCAACCTGTAATGGAACAAAGCACCCATATCAATGATGGCGGCACCCGTATGTCCTATGGGGATGGGAAAGCCATCAGAGAACCCTCCACTGGAAAAGGCCGTTTTGACCTGGTAACCCCATTTGGCTGGATGCGGCTGGCGAAATGGTACGAGCTCGGCGCACATAAATACAGCGACAGAAACTGGGAAAAGGGAATGCCGTTCTCTCGGTATGTCGATTCCGCATTGCGGCACATCGTCAAGTATGTCATGGGCATGACGGATGAGGACCATCTCTCCGCGGCTGTGTGGAATCTCCTCTGCATCATTCACCATGAGGAACTCGGCCAGACTGAGTTGGATGACATGCCGCACTATCTTACAAAGGAGGCCGACACACATGTGGAGACCGGAACTGATCCGCAATAGACTCTACGCTCTCCTGCTCATAGCCTGCACGCTGCCGGTCATGCTCCTGGAGAGCGACGCCACGGCCACAGTTTTTGTCGCCATGATTGCTTTGCCGATGTTCTTCGCCAAGGAGAACTGGATTTATTAGAAAGGACTTGTGTAACATGAAAAACACCATCAGAAACATTCTCATTGCGCTGCTCGCCGTCATCATTGTGGTGGGCGGGACTTACACTGCTATCCAGTGGGATGCCATCGTCGGCAAATGGGAGACGGAAGCGGAACGGGAGGTCTTTAAGCAGACGACCACTTATTCCGAGTCCGCCGCGTCGTTCCTCGCCGACAGCTATAAGCAGTACAATGATGCGGAAACCGAGGCTGACAAGAACACCATTATGGAGTACGTCATCATGCGGTATCCCAACCTCGATACGGACTCCATCGACAATGACACCCTGCGCCGGTTCTACAACCAGTGCCTCAATCATTAAAAAAACGGAGGAAACGAAAAAATGAAAAAAGTTATGAAGATCGCGGCCCTGATCCTGTGCGCCGTCATGATGACCTGCCTGATGGCGGGGTGTGACGAGACTAACCGGGCAAAGGAAGAGAACTATACCGAAGAGATCAAAACGCAGATCAGGGATATGTATGGCTTTCCCGAGGTGACCAATTTCTTTGAGTATTCCCAACTCAAGGAAATTTACGAACTCCGGGACAACCCCAACCTGATCTGTTACTGGTATACCAAGAACGATATGTCCGGCAAGTGGGTTTACCAGGGCACCTGTGTCGGTTACGGTATCCCCTATGGGGCAAGCATCACAAACCCCGAGCAATATGAGTACAACGGAGCGACACTTCCTCTCGCTGAGCCGAATGGCATTTACACAAACGGGCTCTCTACTTCCGCAACCTGGATTCTGACGACGGACGCTGATGGTAAAATCATTCCTACTTATGTCGAGAGCGAAATTACCATCAGTCAAACCAAGATGGAGGCCCGGCTCTGCGAGGACTGGTCGATTCCCTCTGACTATTAAGAAGTATCAGCGGCATTCGCCACGCGAAGAAAACACCCTATATTGTGGAGAACAACACTCAACAATAAAAGGAGTTTTTGAAATGAAAAAGGTATTTATGTTGTTGGCAGTGGCAGTTATGATTATCTGTGCCTTCCTGGCCGGAGTCGTGATTGGACCGAGTCTCGGTTCAACAGAGTACGAATTCGGCGAGGTGGAGCTCGGTGAAATGCTGCCCGGCACCCAAGCGGCGGATGACCCGATTACTTACGAAACTACGATTGATGGGAAGTGATATTTTCTCAAAGGATTGAGCCCGCAAGGGCTCTTTCTTTTACTGCAAAAACTGACAAGTTCGCTGAAAAAAAGAAGTCGTGGAACGTGGTATGAGAAAGGAGTAGTACCATGAAACGCAACAGAAGGGTTTATGATCCTACGGGTTTTCAGGCGATCCAAAACATTACGGACGAGACCAGAAGATTCTATAAGCTGTTGTATACCATCTACTACATTTGCGAGCTTGCCGGTTTTGATGTAGGTGAACGCATTGTCCTCATTGACATGAAAACCGGACGCATCTGGAAATGAGGCAATCAATTTATATTTAATGGAGGAACATAGCAATGACAATCATCAAGCGAAACGGAATGGAGGTCATCTTCGAGCCTGTTAAAATTGCCAACGCGGCGACAAAGGCAAACAACAGCGTTGGCGAAAACAGCCGGATGACCGCCGAGCAGATTCAGGAAATCACTGATTCTGTCACCAGGACCTGCGAAAGCATGGGCCGCGCGCTGTCCGTCGAAGAGATCCAGGATTTGGTCGAGCGCCAGATTATGGCTCAAGGCGCCTTTGATGTGGCGAAGAACTACATCACCTACCGCTACACCCGTTCCCTCGTTCGCCGCTCCAATACGACTGACCAGAAGATTCTCAGCCTGATCGAGTGCTGCAATGAGGAGGTCAAGCAGGAGAACTCCAACAAGAACCCCGTGGTGAATTCCACACAGAGGGACTACATGGCCGGCGAGGTTTCGCGTGACATCACCGAACGACTGCTTCTTCCGGCTGATATTGTGGAGGCGCATAGGGAAGGTGTCATCCACTTCCATGACTCCGACTACTTCGCACAGCACATGCACAACTGCGATCTGGTCAATCTGGAGGATATGCTCCAGAACGGCACAGTCATCAGCGGAACTCTCATCGAGCGGCCCCATCGGTTCTCTACGGCCTGTAACATCGCCACCCAGATCATCGCACAGGTGGCATCCAACCAGTACGGCGGCCAGTCTATCTCCCTGACGCATCTGGCTCCTTTCGTGGACATCAGCCGGAAAGAGATTCGCAAAAAACTGGAGCGGGACCTGACTGACGTCGGCCTGAAGTTTGGGCCGGAGCAGATTGATATTCTGGTCGAGAAGCAGCTCCGTGACGAAATCCGAAGCGGAGTGCAGACGATTCAGTATCAGATCCTGACCCTCTTGACGACCAACGGCCAGACGCCTTTTGTGACCGTCTATATGTACCTGAATGAGGCCCGCTCCGAACAGGAGAAAAAAGACCTCGCTGTCATTATCCAGGAAACCTTGGAGCAGCGGTATCAGGGTGTGAAGAATGAGAAAGGTGTTTGGGTGACGCCGGCCTTCCCGAAGCTCATCTATGTTGTCGAGGATGACAACTACTGCGAGGGAACGCCGTACTGGTATCTCACCAAGCTGGCGGGCAAGTGCACCGCCCGGCGGATGGTTCCGGATTATATTTCCGAGAAGAAGATGCTGGAGCTGAAAGGCGATGTCTATACCTGCATGGGCTGTCGTTCCTTCCTGACGCCCGACCGCTTCACCGATGCCGGTGTCGGCAACATCGCAAACGCGAAGAACTACGTTCCCGGCCAGCACAAATACTACGGGAGGTTCAATCAGGGCGTGGTCACTCTGAATTTGCCCGATGTGGCGCTGTCCTCTGGCGGCGATAAGGACAAGTTCTGGAAGATCCTTGGCGAGCGGCTGGAGCTGTGCCATCGGGCGCTTCTGTGCCGCCATGAACGGCTGAAAGGAACTGTTTCGGACGTCTCGCCCATCCTTTGGCAATACGGCGCTCTGGCCAGGCTGGAAAAGGGAGAAGTCATTGACCGGCTTCTCTATGATGGATATTCCACCATCTCCCTCGGTTACGCCGGGCTTTACGAGTGCGTGAAATACATGACCGGGAAGAGCCATACCGATCCGGAGGCAAAGCCCTTCGCTATCTCCGTCATGCAGAGACTCAATGATGCCTGCAAAACCTGGAAGGCCGAGAGCAACATCGACTTCTCACTTTACGGTACTCCTCTGGAGTCCACCACCTATAAGTTCGCCAAGGCGCTTCAGCGGCGGTTTGGCATCATTCCCGGTGTTACGGATAAGAACTATATCACCAACAGCTACCATGTCCATGTGACGGAGGAGATCGACGCCTTCGAGAAGCTGCGGTTTGAGTCCGAGTTTCAGGCTTTGTCGCCCGGCGGGGCTATCAGCTATGTCGAGGTCCCCAACATGCAGAACAACCTGACCGCTGTGCTGCGGCTGATCCAGTTCATCTATGACAACATCATCTATGCCGAGCTGAACACCAAGAGCGACTACTGCCAGGAGTGCGGCTGGGACGGCGAGATCCAGATTGTTGAGGTGGATGGTAAGCTCATGTGGAAGTGCCCGCAGTGCGGTAACATGGATCAGTCGAAGATGAACGTGGCCCGGCGGACCTGCGGCTACATTGGAAGCCAGTTCTGGAACCAGGGACGGACTCAGGAGATCCGGGATCGGGTGCTGCATCTGTAAAGGAGAAAAAAACGATGTCTAACCAGTTTACTGAAATTGAGCGGAAGTTTCTGCTCGACTCTTTCCCGACTGATCTCCCTCTCAAAGAGGAATTTCAGGTATACCAGGCCTATCTTTCCATCAACCCGGAAGTCAGAATCCGGCGCAATGAGAAAGACGGTAAGGACACGGCTTACTACCTGGCCATCAAGTCCAGCGGCGAGATGATTCGCAAGGAAGTTGAAATCCCTATTTCCAAAGATCACTTCTATGCCCTGGCGGATATGGTGTCTCAGCCTTTTATCACCAAGGACTTCCGTATTTATCTGCTCCCGAATGATCTGTTGCTGGAATGTTCTCATGTCGATAAGGGTCTGGATACGGAGTTCATGTATGCAGAGGTGGAGTTCCCGAGCGTGCAGGCCGCAAAAGCATTTGATCTTTTGCCTAATTTCACGGCAGATGTTACCAGTGACTCTTCCTATAAGATGAAAAACTTCTGGAAGAGGACTCGTGGATAAGGAGGAGAAAAAAAAGATGGACTGGAAAGATGGCATAGTCTGGTTGCTCAGGCTTGCAACTGCTGGAATACTTTTGATTGGTATTCTTTTGGGTTTTGCCATCAGTAAGGTATTTTAAGGAGGGCGCAATGAACTATTCGCTCATAAGGGCCTGCGACATTGCGAATGGCCCGGGTGTTCGGGTTTCCCTGTTCGTATCGGGCTGTACGCATCATTGTTCTGGTTGCTTCCAACCGGAGACATGGGACTTTGATTATGGGCAGCCTTTCATCTGGAAAACCCAGCATCAAATACTCTCGCTGCTCGAACCGAGCCATATTGACGGCCTCACGATCCTCGGTGGCGAACCCCTTGAACCATGTAACCAGCGCGACCTGCTTCCTTTCGTGGAAACCGTGAAAAGGGAGTTTCCGAACAAAACTATCTGGGTTTATACCGGGTTTATATTTGAGGAACTGCTGAGCAGAACTGGAGAGTATGGAGCCGTCACGGAGTCGATACTTTCGCAGTTGGACGTTTTAGTCGACGGTCCTTTCATCGAAGCAAAGAAAGACCTTCGTCTGAAATTCTGCGGTTCTTCAAATCAGCGCCTCATTGACCTGAAAAAAACAAGAGAAGCTGGCAAGATCGTTTTATGGGAGGACTGCAACGATGCTTGATAAGTTTGGTAAGCTGGTGAGGGATATTCGTATCACCAGGAGCCTTCTCCTCTACGACATGGCCAAAACGCTGGGTATTTCTCCCGCCGAACTCTCTGCAATCGAGTGCGGAAAGAAGCCTGTCCCGGATTGGTTCATTCCCGCGCTTGAACAGCATTACGGCATCGGCAATACCTGCGCTCATACCCTTTCTATATTTGCCAAGAATCGAGGTGTTTAACGCTTGGCTGCGAAAGATAAAAAGAATTCGGAGGGCTATTCTGATCCGACTGCTTATGCGGCCATGAAGAACATCCATCGCGAAGAGGATCGTTATCGTAAACTCCGCAGAATCATCTTGAACATCTGTGACATGGCGGGCTTCGAGATTCGGGGCCCGCTTGTCCTTATCGACAAAAAGACCGGAAAGGTTTGGAGGTAATAAAGTTGTGAATCAGAGCACTACATCATCAACACCTCGGTGGTCTGACTTAACTCCCGAAAAAATGTGCGACGAGTTGAAAACACTTACCCGAAGGGCTAAACAAATGAAAGCAAAACAGCCTTCTGGTATTGTAATCCTGGCTGGAGAGATCGCACACGCAACCATTCGTCGTGCATTTCCTGAAGACACTGAAACTGTAAAGGTTAAGCCATGCCACTATCTCAAATCGGATCAATGTCTCATATTTGAAGATCGGCCCTTTCCAATCGGGAGAGGATTCAAATAAGAAGGAGATGAAAAAAAATGGGCATTATCAACAGGCTGATTATATTTCTGATCCGCCTGAAGCTTCATCTGAAAAAAGGAGAACGGTTTCAGTTCGATAACCAGAAAACCGATTCCGTCTACTGGTTCACGGAGAGTTCTCTTATGAAGGAGGAGCGCGGGTTCCGTTATGAAGCCAGTGTCAGCCTGAATTGGCTTCTGAATAAAGACTGCAAAATCAGGCCTCCATTTAAGAAGCTTAACACAAGCGGAATTAGGTGGCAGACATGAGAGATGTAATCGACGAATTTGACGGAAAATACTCCTTCCTCAGCAACTTCTACCCTGCTCCAGTTGATTACCAAGGTTATCACTTTGAAAACAGTGAGGCCGCCTACCAAGCATCTAAGTGCCCGGATCGAATGCTCGACTTCTGTGGTTTACCTCCAAATCGTGCAAAACGCCTTGGACGAAAAGTCCCTATGCGTCCCGATTGGGAGCTCGTGAAATACGACGTCATGTATGAAGTATGTATGGCGAAGTTTACACAGAATCCCGATTTACTGTCAAAGCTTCTTGCAACCGGGGATGCAGAGCTGATCGAAGGCAACACCTGGGGAGATCGGGTGTGGGGAGTCGACATACATCGCGGTATCGGAGAAAACCATCTTGGAAAAATCCTGATGCGAATTCGGAGCGAACTGGGAGATACCATAGACAAGTTCTGCGAAGCTCCGAGATACTCTCCGCGCTGAGGAGGGCATCGTATGAGTTTATCAAAACTCTCTGCCAGGTGCCAGGCATGTCCGTTCGCCGACGCCTGCGACAAAAAGGAGATGGAGGCCCTTGGTTTTCTCCCACTGCCGGAACAGGCTTCCCAACCCACTGAAGCTGGATACCGGAATGTCGAAAATATCTGGGACAATCCAAACGTCCTAATTGGGACTGACCAGAGTTCAGGAGGGTTGGTACAAGCAAGCGGTGAAATCAACATCGACGTTGAAGAACTGGACAAAGTATATGATGTACTTGCAACCCTCGGAGAAAGTTTTAAGAAGGGTTTGTTGGCTGGTCTTGAAGAAACGGCAAAGAAAATCAGACCCTGAAGTAACCAAGCGACGCGAATTTGGCCCGGTCCTGTCTAACCTTAGAGGGGATTCGGGCCATTTTTGCGTCCGAAATCTGCGCCTACTTCTGGTAGTAGCAGGTCAGATGGCTGGCTATATTTTGGCCGCTTTTGTTCAGCGAAATGGACCCCTGACCACTTTTTCCGGACAAGTGGTAGTTCTGCTAAGAGTGCACGGACGTTTTTGGCCACTTTTTCCGGCCATTTGGCCACTTTTTGGCCACTTTTGAAAAGCCTTGAATCCCTTGTGTACCAACGGTTTCCGGCGTTTTTGGCCACTTTCCCACTTTTTTCTTTCATTAGTTGCGATAAAAAAATTAAAGAAATATATTAAGTGACCAAAAAAAGTGGACAAACGGCCAGAACTATATTTTCAAACTAATCAGGGTTCGGTAAAGCAAACTTTCACTCTTATTTTTGGCACGCGAAAAAAACATGCCCTTTTATGAAGAGAGAGGATAAAAGCGCCATTTTTGAAAATGACACACTTCCTCTTTTACTTTTGGAAAGGAGGGTCCGCTTATGGCGAGAAGTGCGCGGTTGGAGAGTGGATTTCAGGATCGGTTGATTCAGAAACTCAAAACTCTTTTTCCGGGCTGCATGGTATTCAAGATGGAGCACCCGCAGGGTATCCCCGATCTCTTGGTCCTGTACGGAAAAAAGTGGGCCTCCCTGGAGTGCAAGCGATCCGCGAAAGCTAAAAGACGGCCGAACCAAGAATACTATGTGGGGCTGATGAACGACATGTCATTTTCCCGTTTCATCTCCCCAGAGAACAAGGAGGAAGTATTGCGTGAACTTCAACAGGCACTCAAACCTTGAAGGCCAACACGCCTTTCTCGGTGCGAGTAAGTACCACTGGATCAACTACGATGAGGAAAAGGTCGCCATGGCCTTCCGCAAGCAGATCGCGACCCAGCGGGGGACGATGCTCCACGCTTTCGCCGCCCAGTGTATCTTGCTCAGGCAGAAGCTGCCAAAATCGCAAAAGACCTTAAACATGTATGTCAATGATGCGATTGGCTACAAGATGACGCCGGAGCAGATGCTCTATTACTCGGACAACTGCTTCGGAACTGCGGACGCTATTTCATTCAAGCAGAATGTACTCCGCATTCATGACCTTAAGACCGGCGAGATTCCCGCTCACATGGAGCAGCTTTTGATCTACGCGGCCCTGTTCTGTCTGGAATACCGGGTCAAACCCGGCGATATTCAGATCGAACTTCGCATTTACCAGCACAACGAAATTCTTCTGCACGAGCCCACAGCGGATGAGATCTTGCCCATCATGGACAAGATCATTTCTTTTGACAAGGTACTCAAACAAATCAAGGAAGAGGAGGGATAAACCGTGGACCCCACTATGGACAACGAATTGATGCACTATGGCACGCCCCGGCATTCCGGGCGCTACCCCTGGGGTTCTGGCGATAACCCCTACCAACACAGCGGCGACTTTCTGTCCCGTGTCGAGGAGCTTCGGAAGCAGGGCTTCAAGTTCACCGACAAGGATGGGAAAACGCTGACCGGCGACAACGCCATCGCCAAGTCGATGGGTCTGACCACCACGCAGTTCCGCACACAGCTGGGCCTCGCCAAGGATGAGCGGCGCTCGGAGAATGTGGCCAAGGCCAAGAAGATGCGGGACGAGGGCAAGACCCTGAAGGAGATCGCCGACGCGATGGGATTCCCCAATGATTCGTCTGTTCGGTCTTTGCTCAACGAGAGCTCCGAGATCAGGATGAATCAGGCCCGCAAGACGGCGGAGTTCCTGAAACAGCAGATCGCTGAGAAGGGAATGATCGACGTGGGCACCGGCGTGGAGCGGGAGCTGAACATTTCCAGAGAGAAGTTGAATCAGGCGCTCTACATGCTGGAGATGGAGGGCTACCCCGTTTATGGCGGAGGTGTTCCCCAGGTCACCAACAAGGGTCAGCAGACCAACCTAAAGGTTCTCTGCCCGCCCGGGACGGAGCATAAGGACATCTACAACTTCGGAGAGATCCACTCTGTCAAGGACTACATCAGCCCTGACGGCGGCGAGACCTTTAAGCCGGCCTTCGTCTATCCGGAGAGCATGGACTCCTCCCGTCTGAAGATTCGGTACGCCGAGGACGGCGGCCTCCAGCGGGACGGAACTGTTGAGCTTCGCCGCGGCGTGGCCGACCTTTCTCTCGGTGAGTCCAGCTACGCCCAGGTCCGCATTCTGGTGGATGGAAAGAAGTACATCAAGGGAATGGCGTTCTATGGCGATGACAAGGACTTCCCCGACGGCGTTGATGTCATCTTCAACACCAACAAGAAAAAGGGAACTCCTATGGAAAAAGTCCTCAAGGACATCAAGGATGACCCGGACAATCCCTTTGGCTCCCTCATCAAGGAACACGGCGGCCAGAGCTACTACATCGACCCGAAAACCGGGAAGGAGAAGCTCTCCCTTATCAACAAGCGGGCTGAGGAAGGGGACTGGGGGGAGTGGAGCGATCATCTCCCCTCCCAATTCCTTTCCAAGCAGTCCATGACGCTGATCAAGAAGCAGCTTGGTTTGGCGTCTGCGGACAAGGTCGCGGAGTTCGATGAGATCTGCGCCCTCACCAATCCCACCGTGAAGAAGGCGCTGCTGGCTTCCTTCGCCGACGACTGCGATTCGGCGGCTGTCCACCTTCAGGCGGCGGCTTTGCCCAGGCAGAAGTATCAGGTCATCCTTCCCATCACTTCCATGAAGGACACTGAGGTCTATGCCCCCAACTACAAGGACGGTGAAACCGTGGCGCTCATTCGGTATCCCCATGGCGGAACCTTTGAGATCCCGGTTCTCAAGGTCAACAACAAGCAGGCTGAGGCTAAGCGTGTTCTCGGCAACGCACTGGACGCCATCGGCATCAACTCCAAGGTCGCGGAGCGTCTGTCCGGAGCTGACTTCGACGGCGACACCGTCATGGTCATCCCTACCGGGGGCAAGATCAAAATTACATCCACCCATCCGCTGAAAGGGCTTGAGGGCTTCGATCCGAAACTGGAGTATGGCGGCAAACCGGAGGGCACCTTCAAGCAGATGCGGAACACCCAGACCGAGATGGGGAAGATCTCCAACCTCATCACCGACATGACCCTGAAAGGGGCCACGGAACCGGAGCTGGCAAGGGCCGTCCGGCACAGCATGGTTGTCATCGACGCCGAAAAGCACAAGCTGGACTACAAGCAGAGCGAGAAGGACAATGGTATCGCCGCCCTGAAGAAGAAGTATCAGGGCTATGTGACCGAAGACGGCGAGGAAAAAGGCGGCGCTTCCACCTTGATCTCAAGGGCGAAGTCGGAAGTCTCTGTTCCCAAGCGGAAGGGCAGCCCCAAGACTGACCCGGTCACCGGGGAGCTGGTCTGGAAGACCGATGAAGACCGCTTCTACATCGACCCCAAAACCGGGAAGACCGTGGAGAGGCGGCAGAAGAGTACCCAGATGGCCGAGACAAAGGACCCCTATAAGCTGTCGTCCGGCACGCCCCAGGAAGAGGCTTACGCTTCCTACGCAAGCCAGATGAAGTCCCTGGCCAACCAGGCCCGTAAGGAGATCCTCTCCACCGGTAAGATCACTCACTCCGCCTCCGCCAAGGAGACCTACCAGACCGAGGTGGCCTCCCTTACCTCCAAGCTCAACATCGCCCTCAAGAACGCCCCCAGGGAGAGGCAGGCCCAGGTCATGGCCAACAGCGTTGTGGCCGCCAAGAAGCAGGACAACCCCTCCATGACCACCGAGGAGATCAAGAAGGCGGGTCAGCAGGCGTTGAGCGCGGCCCGGGCTACTGTGGGTGCCAAGCGGACGCCCATCGTCATCACCGACCGCGAATGGCAGGCCATCCAAGCCGGCGCGATCAGCGAGAACAAGCTAACACAGATCATCAACCACGCCGACATCGACGTGCTCCGGTCCTACGCCACGCCCAGAGCGACCACGACCCTCAGCACTGCGAAGATCAACAAGATCTCGTCCATGAACGCTTCCGGCTACACAACTGCTGAGATCGCTGAAAGTCTCGGCGTCTCAACTGCGACTGTGCGAAAGTATCTCTCTTGAAAGGAGTGAACTTAGTAAATGAAGACTGAATGCGCTTTGACTACTTTCGACAATCCGTACAATCCCTTTGAACAGTTCACTGCTTGGTTTTTGTTCGATGAGACAAAGGGTTATCACACCTGCGCTTACTTGGGCAGAATCGCACGAACTTCTGGTCAGCTTTCCGATGAGGAAAACAATAAGGAAGTCGAAAGAGCGATTGATGAGATCATCAAGTACGATTTCCAGAACATCTACAAGAAGGTCACCAGGCAGGTTGCCACGGCATGACCCGGGGCTCGCAAGGGTTCGATACCTTGGAAAAGCTTTGGTGAATTGCTGCTTCGTGACCTAATGGTATGGCGCTACAATTATGAGACTGACGGCCGCTTTGGAACTGGAAAGTTTGGTTGGCCTCTGCCAATAGGTGAGGCTGTGCCCCTGCCTGTTCATAAGATGCAGTTCATTGTTTCGGCTTTTGAACGCATCGTGCCTGCTGTCGGTCTCCGCTGTACCAATCTTTAGAAAAAACCTAAACAGAATATGCAACTCTGAAACCTTTACTTCTTCATCTTCAAAAGTTTGGTTGACTTCACAACCTACCACACTCATTCAGGCTCTAAATAACATAGGGGGGAGGTGCAAAATATGCATACCCCCCTGGCATCGCGGCGGTCTTCAAAAATTCTCCGGGGGATATTTTTGGAAAATGGTTTCCGGTTCCGGGGCAGTATTTGAACAAGCCTGCAAGGTTGGCATTGGTCGCTGAGTTCTTTACCGGCTGCTTTCAGCATACAAGCCGTCCTTTCAGCTCAGTGGCAGTTGTCGCTTATGCGGGCTTCTTCAAATACTGCCCTATAACTATGCCAAAACATATTTCAAACTCTCTTGGAGCTGGCAAGAACCAACGCAGATTTCAGCGAGAGGAGGCGATAAGGGATGAAGAAGGCCAGGGCCTCCGGCCCGACCACAGAAAGGAAAACCCGGCCCGCTCTGACTCCCGAGGCCAGAGAGAAGCAACTCGTTGCTCTGGCTGTCGACCTCGTTGAGAAGCGCCTTCGGGAAGGAACGGCTTCCTCCCAGGAGGTGACCCATATTCTCAAGCTCGGGAGCGCCAGGGCTGATTTGGAGAAAGAGATGCTGAGGCATCAGGTGGAGCTTGTGAAGGCAAAGACGGAGTCGCTTCAGGCTGCCAAGCGTGTTGAAGAACTTTATGCAAATGCGCTTAAGGCAATGCGAAGCTACAGTGGGCAGGGGGACGACGATGGGGACTATTAGATGTTACTCGGAACTCGTCCTTCTTCCTACATTTGAGGAGCGGTATCAGTATCTTCGGCTCGGCGGCGGAGTCGGCAAAGAAACCTTCGGGTTCGACAGGTACATGAACCAGTTCTTTTATCGTTCCCCCGAATGGAGGCGTGTCCGGAATCTGGTCATTGCTCGTGATTGCGGGTGTGACCTTGGAGTAACCGGGCATGAAATCTTCGAGCGAGTCTTGATCCACCACATGAATCCCATTCGCCCGGAGGATATTCGTGACAGGAGCGATCTCCTGTTGAATCCGGAGTATCTGATCTCAACCATTCACGAGACCCATCAGGCGATCCACTATGGGGACGAAGGGCTTCTGCTCCGCGCCCCGATCCCTCGGGCAAGGAATGATACCTGCCCGTGGAAAAAGTAATCGTAAAAGGAGGATACCACTATGAAAAACCAGCATGACGATTCGCGTGCCGAGCGGGTCGTGGACTCCACTTCGGCGGCGAACAAACCCGGCGCTCCCCCTGCGGAGGAAGCAAAGAAGATCGAAACCATCGGCGTTGTCACTGACTGCGAAAAGCTCAATGTCCGGGCGGCGGCTGATCCTAATGCGGATGTGGTCGCCGTCATCCCGGCGCTGACCGAGGTCGTCATTGACGCCGACGCTTCCACAAGCGGTTTCTACAGGGTCTGCACCGCCGCCGGTGTCGAGGGCTTCTGCATGAGGAAGTACATCGCTGTTCGGAAGTGAGGGAGCGTCATGAACAACACGGAAAGTATCCTGACCTCCGTAAAGAAGCTTCTGGGCATTGATGAAGGGTATATCCACTTCGACCCGGATCTTATCATGCACATCAATTCCGTGTTCTCCATCCTCACTCAGATGGGCGTTGGACCTCCTGGCGGATTCTCCATCACAGGGGCAGGCGAAGAATGGTCTTCATTCATCGTGGACAAGAATTGTCTGCCGCTGGTGAAGTCCTATGTCGGCCAGAAGGTCAGACTTTTGTTCGATCTTCCTATCAGCACTGCCGCCATCGAGTCCATCAACCAACAGATCAAGGAGTATGAGTTCCGGCTGTTTGTAGCGGCTGACACGCCGACTTAAGCCGACTGAGAGGATGTGAGCCGGAATGGAAACAAACTCACTTGCTCATTACGGGATTCTCGGAATGAAGTGGGGGCGTCCGAAGAACACCGGAACAACTGGAGCGGGCTTCCCCTCGGACCTCTGAACGGGACCTTTCGGAACTCAGCGACGATGAGGTTCGGGCTCGTATCGAGCGCATCAACATGGAACGGCGGTATAAGGAGCTGACCAAGCCGGAAGTTCAGAAGAAGTCTACGCGAGGAAAGGACTTCTGCGAGGATCTTTTGAAGGACATCGGCGGCAACGTAATCAAGAATCTTGGGAAGCAGGTTCTGGATTACTACGAAAAACACAGTTGAGAGGAGGAAGATTCAAAATGACCAAAGCTGTCCTTGCCCATCATGGGATCAAGGGTATGAAATGGGGCGTCAGAAGGACCCCCGAACAGCTCGCCAGAGCTTCCGGGCGGCCTGTCAAGGAACCTGCCGGCCGTGATAAAGGCAGCGCCGGAGCAAAGAAACCGGCGGCCGCTTCCACGAGCCCCAGCAAGAAGGCCCTGGGCGATCTCTCGGATGATGAGCTTCGTCAGCGTATCAGCCGGCTGGAGCTGGAGAAACGCTACAAGGATCTGGAGAAGGCGGATGTGAAACCCAAGTCCACCAGAGGGCGGGATTTCTGCGTCAACGTGCTTGAGACGATTGGGAAGAACACCCTGACCAACATCGGGACTCAGGCGGCCAACCACATCCTCGGGGAAGCGATCAACAAGCTGGCCGGCGTCTCTTCCGACGACAAGGCTCATCGCGTTGTGAACCCGCAAAAGGGACAGGAAGACAAGAAGTAGGTGTTTGCGCATGTCTTTGTCTAACACCGCTGTCCCCAAATACTACGGGGCGTTTCGAGAGGCTGTTCTGCGGGGAGACATCTTCGTCAACAAGGAAATCTCCATGGAGATGAACCGGATCGACGCGTTGATCGCCGACCGGAGCTTCTACTACGATGACCAGGCTGTCGAGGGGTGGGTTAGATACTGTGAGGCTGAGCTTACGCTGACTGACGGTTCCAATCTTAATCTGCTGGACACTTTTAAGCTGTGGGGAGAACAGATCTTCGGGTGGTACTACTTTGTTGACCGGAGCGTCTATGAACCTTACCCAGACGGACATGGCGGGCGCTACGTCCGAAAGACCATCAAGAAACGGTTGGTGAACAAGCAGTATCTGATCGTCGCCAGAGGCGCGGCCAAGTCCATGTATGCCTCCACGCTTCAAAGCTACTTCCTGAATGTGGACACCAGCACGACTCATCAGATCACCACCGCCCCGACCATGAAACAGGCGGAGGAAGTGCTATCGCCTATCCGCACGTCTATTGTCCGTTCGAGAGGACCCCTGTTTCAGTTCCTGACGGAGGGCTCCTTGCAGAATACCACCGGGTCGAAAGCCAATCGAATGAAGCTGGCCTCCACCAAGAAAGGAATCGAAAACTTTCTCACCGGTTCCCTTCTGGAGATCCGTCCCATGAGCATCGCCAAGCTTCAGGGCCTTCAGGTCAAGATCGCCACGGTGGATGAATGGTTGTCCGGCGACATTCGTGAGGATGTGATCGGCGCTATTGAGCAGGGCGCGTCCAAGGTGGACGATTACATCATCGTTGCAATAAGTTCTGAGGGTACTGTCCGTAATGGAGCGGGCGATACCATCAAAATGGAGCTCATGAAGATCCTGAAGGGCGAGTACATCGCCCCGCACACCTCGGTCTGGTGGTATAAGCTGGATTCG
>OFFJ01000185.1_pt1 | contig 53072 bp, 35 predicted proteins | sample 1521261 | NCBI WGS metagenome assembly OFFJ01 (sample SAMEA3504122, study PRJEB24116) | mouse gut metagenome | biome: mouse gut; feature: mouse-associated habitat; material: faeces | place: Denmark | collected 2011 | reverse complement strand
GTTCCGGGCCAAAGACAGAGTAGCAGTCCCGCATGATGGAATCCGTCTGGGAAAGATCAAGATACCAGAACTGCACGATATAATCCCAGGTGCTTTTAGGGAGCACAAAGGGATCGGGATAAAAGTTAAGGAACTGGGATACGAAAGTATCCTGATAGGCGGCATGACCGCCAGGGTTACAAGGTAACATCAAAAATCGCCTCCAATCAAAAAATATACTTCATAATCAAGGGCGCGAAGCGCCGCATTTTTTGACTGGTTTGTCAAGTGTTTTAGAGAAAAAAGTGGGTGATTTTTGAAAAATAGGTTCTGAAAGCCCCATGAAATAAGGGCTGAAGATTCCGAGAAGTTATAAGACAGGCAGGGAGGAAGACCTGCCGGGAAAAGAAAACAAGAAGGGAGAATTGAGAAGATGAAAGAGATAGAATTAAAATATGGGTGTAATCCCAATCAGAAACCGTCCAGGATTTTTATGGAAGATGGAGGAGAGCTTCCGGTGACAGTGCTGAACGGAAGGCCCGGATACATTAATTTTCTGGATGCCTTTAACGGCTGGCAGCTGGTGAAGGAACTGAAAGAAGCTACGGGGCTGCCGGCGGCGGCTTCATTCAAGCATGTGTCTCCCGCAGGCGCCGCAGTGGGACTTCCGCTGGATGAAACGCTGGCAAAGATATACTGGGTGAGCGATCTTGGGGAACTTTCTCCGCTGGCCTGTGCCTATGCCAGAGCCAGGGGGGCGGACAGAATGTCCTCTTTTGGCGATTTTATCGCTTTATCCGATGTGTGTGACGCGGATACGGCAAGGCTGATCAAGAGGGAAGTCTCCGACGGCGTTATCGCGCCGGGATATACGGAGGAGGCTCTTGCCATGCTGAGGGCGAAAAAGGGAGGCGGTTACAATGTAATACAGATGGACGAATCCTATGTGCCCGCTCCCGCTGAGAAAAAACAAGTATACGGAATTACGTTTGAACAGGGAAGGAATGAACTGGATGTGAACGGAGACCTGCTGTCCAACATTGTCACGGAGAAAAAGGATATTCCCCGGGAGGCCCTGATGGACATGAAGATTGCCCTGATTACCTTAAAATATACCCAGTCCAACTCTGTGTGCTATGTGAAGGGCGGCCAGGCCATCGGTATCGGCGCAGGCCAGCAGTCGCGTATTCACTGTACCAGGCTGGCGGGCACCAAGGCAGACAACTGGTATCTGCGCCAGTCTCCCCAGGTACTGGGGCTGCAGTTTGTGGATAAGCTGGGCAGGGCAGAGCGGGACAATGCCATTGATGTCTACATCGGTGATGAGTATATGGACGTACTTGCAGATGGCGCGTGGGAGAAGGTGTTCAAGGTAAAGCCGCCGGTGTTCACCAGGGAAGAAAAGCGCGCATGGCTTGACGGGATGCAGGAAGTGACACTTGGATCGGATGCCTTTTTCCCGTTCTCGGACAATATTGAGAGGGCCCATAAGAGCGGTGTGAAATATATTGCCCAGCCCGGTGGTTCTGTCCGGGATGATGCGGTGATCGAGTGCTGTGATAAGTACAATATGGTGATGGCATTTACGGGAATCCGTCTGTTCCATCATTGACAAATACTGGTATCCATTCAGAAGGAAACGATATTCTGGTTGCTGTCCACCGGCCCCGCCGGGAGGCGCTTTCATATGGTTTATCGTGATATCCCGGGGAGGCAGCACGGTGTATGGTCTGCGTGTACGGGCAGACAGTGACAAATTAATACAATGAACTGCCGTGATACCCCTATAATTGGGAGAAATATAGTTGAAAAATTGTGTGGGATTATGATACAATGACCTTATTGCATGTGTGACGGGGCCGGAGGGGCATGATGACCATATGAATGATAATTATGGCAAAATGCCCTGATTCCGGGCAGGAAGTGGCCGGAGGGGCACCATAGCCGTAAAGGGGCCCGGTCATGGCGAAACAGGAATTATGAAAAAGTATAAGCTATAAGCGCGGGGCAGTTTTGCCGCGGGAATCGGGACAGCAGGAAAGGTAAGACAGGAAGATGAGTGAAACGGAATCCAAGAACTTTATAGAATTGCTGATTGACAAAGATCTGGAGGAGGGCGTCTATGATACGGTGCATACGCGCTTTCCGCCGGAACCCAACGGATATCTTCATATCGGGCATGCCAAGTCCATCCTTTTAAACTATGGCCTTGCGCAGAAATATCACGGAAAGTTTAATATGCGGTTCGACGATACAAACCCTACCAAGGAAGACGTGGAATTTGTGGAGTCCATAAAGGCGGATATTCAGTGGCTGGGTGCGGACTGGGAGGACAGACTGTACTTCGCCTCGGATTATTTCGGGCAGATGTATGAGGCGGCGGTGAAGCTGATCAGAAAGGGAAAGGCATATGTGTCGGATTTGTCTGCGGATCAGATCAGGGAGTATCGGGGAAGCCTGACGGAACCCGGCCGGGATGATCCTTTCAACACCCGCAGCGTGGAGGAGAATCTGCGTCTTTTTGAAGAGATGCGTGACGGAAAATATGCGGATGGGGAGAAAGTCCTCCGCGCCCGTATTGACATGGCGTCACCGAATATCAATATGCGGGATCCGGTGATATACCGTGTGGCGCATATGCATCATCACAATACCGGAGATAAATGGTGTATTTATCCCATGTATGACTTTGCACATCCCATTGAAGATGCCATAGAGGGAATCACCCATTCTATCTGTACCCTGGAATTCGAGGATCACAGACCGCTTTATGACTGGGTGGTGCGGGAACTGGAGTACCCGGTGCCTCCCCGGCAGATAGAGTTTGCAAAACTGTTTCTGAAAAATGTGGTTACAGGAAAAAGATATATCAAAAAACTGGTGGAAGATAAAATTGTGGACGGCTGGGATGATCCCAGGCTGGTGTCCATCGCCGCGCTGAGACGCAGGGGATTTACACCGGAATCCATTCAGAGGTTCGTGGAATTATGCGGTGTCTCAAAGGCCTATTCCATTGCGGATTATGCCATGCTGGAGTACTGTATCCGGGAGGACCTGAAGACAAAGGCACCCAGGATGATGGCTGTGCTGGATCCGGTAAAGCTGGTTATCGATAATTATCCGGAGGGGCAGACGGAGATGCTGCCGGCAGGGAACAATCCGGAGAATGAGGCGCTGGGTACAAGAGAAGTTCCCTTTGGAAGGGAATTGTATATTGAAAGGGAAGACTTTATGGAGGAGCCGCCCAAAAAATATTTCCGCATGTTCCCGGGAAATGAAGTGCGGCTGATGAATGCTTATTTTGTAAAATGTACCGGCTGTGTGAAAGATGGGGCCGGTAATGTGACGGAGGTGCACTGCACCTATGATCCTGCGTCCAGGGGAGGCAACAGCCCGGATGGACGCAAGGTGAAAGGAACCATTCACTGGGTGGCTGCCGCAACATGTGTTACTGCCCAGGTACGGCTGTACGAAAACATTATTGACGAGGAGAAGGGGGTATATAATGAGGACAAAAGTCTGAATTTAAACCCGAATTCCCTTACCGTATTAAAGGACTGCCGGCTGGAACCTGCTTTTGCAGGGGCGGAAAGTCCCAGCCGTTACCAGTTTGTGCGTCAGGGATTTTTCTGTGTGGATGCGAAAGATTCCAGACCGGACGCGCTTGTGTTTAACCGCATTGTATCCCTGAAAAGTTCGTATGTCCTGCCAAAGCAGGAGTGAGGGCTGCACAAGTATTTCCGGCTGCCTGAAATCTGCTTTCCAGGGACATCAGGGGGAGTTCCCGAAGCGGTAAAAATGGATTCATTCAGAAAAGGAAAAGCAGGAAAGGCGGGGCGTCCCGGGGAAGACGGAGGAGAGAATGGGAATATTTTCAGGGTTAAAAAATTTAGGCCTGGGGAATATGGAAGGCATGGATCTTTTTGAGGAAAAAAAGGATCAGGTGAAACAAAAGCCCGAACCCATAGCGCCTCCCAAGCCGGAGGAGAAAGATTTGATCTATGACAGATCTTTTGTCTGTCCGGTGTGCGATTCCACATTTACCTCCAAGATCATGAAATCCAGCAAGGCCAGGCTTTTGGGGACGGATCCGGACCTGCGTGCCCGGTATGAGGGCATTGACGCGGTAAAATATGATGTGGTAATGTGCCCTGTCTGCGCATACGCCGCGCTGATCCGCTATTTTACCAATGTGACTTCTTCCCAGGCCAGGCTGATCAAGGAAAAAATCAGCCAGTCAGTGAGTCTTACCAAGTATAATGATGAAATTTACAGCTATGAGCAGGCTATGGAGAGATATAAACTGGCGCTTGTAAATGCGGTTATAAAACGTGCAAAACCAAGCGAAAAAGCATATATCTGTCTCAGGAGCGGCTGGCTTCTCAGGGGGTATGCGGAGAGCCTGAAAGAGAAGGAAGATTATGACAGTAAGCTGGTAGATGGACTGGCGAAGCAGGAAAACGAATTTCTGGAAAACGCCTACAAAGGTTTTTCGGAGGCCAGACAGTCGGAGATGTTTCCCATTTGCGGCATGAACACTGTCACGCTGGATTATCTGGTGGCAGTGCTGGCAGTGCGCTTTAAAGATTATGAGGTGGCCACGAAGCTTTTGAGCGCGGTCATCACGGCTCCAGGGGCAAACGCCCGTATCAAGGACAGAGCCCGGGAATTAAAGGAGCAGATTATACGTGACATGAAAACAAAATGACGGAGTTCCGGCAGCGGATACGGGGGAAGAACAGGTTTGCCGCAGCATCCGCGCAGGCAGAAGGCGCCGTAAGGAAGGCCGTGTGTCCGGGACGCCGGAACAGGGGTGCATTTTGAATGAGATGATTTTTCAGCTGTGTACGGACGGAAGCAGATGTCTGTACGAGCAGATATATGAACATATCAGGGGAGAAATCAGGGAGGGGAAGCTTCTTTCGGGAGAGAGGCTTCCCTCCACACGTTTTCTGGCAGAGTATCTGCAGGTGGCCAGAAGTACGGTGGACTATGCCTATGGACAGCTGATCAGCGAGGGATATATAGAGTCAAGACCCTGCAGCGGATACTATGTCTGTCCCATGGAGGAGCTGGTTCAGCTGGAAGGGCCCATGGGGACGGAACAGAAGGACGCGGAAACTGCAGGCAGGGAAAATTCCGGCAGAAGGGTTAAGGCGGAAAAAAACAGGGAAAAAAGCCCGGCCGGCCGGAGCGGAGAACAAGAAACGGCTGGGGAAAACGGTTACCCAATTGATTTTTCACCATATGACATAGATATGGCGGGTTTTCCTTTCGGTGTCTGGAAGAAAATTACCAAAAATATTCTCACTTATGCCAACAGTGATCTTTTTGCCAGGGGAGAATCCCGGGGAGACGAGACCCTGCGGCATACCATTGCAAGATATCTGCATTCTTCCCGGGGAGTCAACTGCCGGCCGGAGCAGATTATTGTGGGGGCGGGAAATGATTACCTGCTGATGCTTCTGGAAAAAATTCTGGGCCGCCATGTGCGCATTGCCATGGAGAATCCCACATATAAGAGATCGTACCGGATTTTCCGCTCCTTTGCCTACCGTATCGCCACGGTAGACATGGATGAGTCAGGCATGCGGGCAGACCGGCTGGAAGAGGCAGATGTGAGTGTGGCTTATGTTATGCCCTCCCATCAGTTTCCCACGGGGACGGTTATGCCTATCGGGCGGAGGCTGGAATTGCTGAAATGGGCAGACAAAGGGCCGGACCGGTATCTGATCGAGGATGATTATGACAGTGAGTTCCGGTTCCATGGGAAACCCATACCGGCGCTGCAGGCATCAGACCGTCACGGAAGAGTGATTTATATGGGAACCTTTTCCAAGGCCATCGCGCCGGCCATTCGCGTCAGCTTTATGGTGCTGCCGGATTCCCTCCTGGAAAGATATCTGGAAAGATGCTCTTTTTATTCCTGCACGGTATCCAGAATAGACCAGAGGATTCTGGATGAGTTTATCAGGGAAGGCTATTTTGAACGGCACCTGAACAAAATGAGGAAAATATACCGCACCAAGCATGAAACACTGCTGGAATGTCTGCGCGGTGTGGAAAAGAATTTTTTCATATCGGGTGAAAATGCAGGACTACACCTTCTTTTGACAGCACGGACAAGTGTGGCGGAGGAAGAACTGGTGCAAAGGGCTGCCGAAAACAAGGTAAGGGTATATGGTCTGTCGGAGAGTATGGTGGAAGATACCATGGGCAGGTCGGCAGTGCTTCTGGGATTCGGGGGACTGTCCGAGGAAAAAATAAGGGAAGGGACGGGGCTGCTGGAAAAAGCCTGGCTATAGAAAAATGCAGCGCAATCCAAAGCTGCGGGACAGCTTTTTATGCGCAGGGGCGCGTTAAGGAAATCAGCAGCAAAAGCTGCACGCGCCCGGCGCGGCGAGTAGGGGAAGATGAATCTTTCCTACTCGATTGATTCATGGATGGGAGGTTCTTCGTCGGAGACATCTTCCTCGTCAAAAAATTCTTCCACAGTATCCTCGGCTTTCTCACAAGTCTGGGCTACTTGTTCGGAGAGAGGCGTGAAGGAACTTTTTTCGGAAGTGTCTCCCCCGGTTTCCTCAGCGACAGAATCCGCGGCGTCTGCTTCACCATTTTCCGTCTCAGCGTTCAGGGGAACATAGCTGCGGGAAGCATCGGTATCTTTGTCTGTGTCGCTGAAGTCGTCATAATCATCTTCCTCAAATTCTGCCTGGGACGCTTCCCTTTTTTTCATAAAATAACATACGGCAGCGGCAGCAGAGGCAACGGCGGCAACCGTCAGTAAAAGCTTGCCAGATTTTTTGGACATAATAGACTCCTTTCAGTTGGAAAAGTTTGGTTTTTCTTTCCCTTAGATATTAATACTATTTTGCAGAAATGAAAAGGGAATATTCATTATTTAAGCAAAAATTTATGATTTAGTTACCGTTTCGTAATAGATATGATATAATAAGTCCATATTCTTGGCAGGAAGAGGCCGAATGGCCATCCCATATCATGATTGATATGCAATCATGATATATAATAAGTCCATATTCCTGGCAGGAAGAGGCCGAATGGCCATCCCATATCATGATTGGGTTGCAATCATGATATATAATAAGTCCAAAATACAATATTTACAAATGGGAGCAGATTTTATGAACAGTAAGTTTTTTGACTTGAAAAAAGAAAAACAGGACAGAATGATCAATGCTGCGCTGAAGGTATTTGCGCTTCAGGGGTACCGCCACGGCAGCACGGATGATATTGTCAGGGAAGCTGCCATAAGCAAAGGACTTCTGTTCCATTATTTTGGAAGTAAGCTGGGAGTATACCAGTTCATATATGATTACAGTGTCAGGTACATGAATCTGGAGCTGAGATCCACGGTGAATCCCAAGGAAGAGGATCTGTTTCTGGTGATGAAGCAAATCGAGAGGGCCAGAATGCACGCAATGAGGGGATATCCGTATATGCAGCAGTTTCTGAACCGCTCTGCGTCCGAAGATTCCTATGAAGTGCTTTTGTCCGTGGAGGAGAAACGGAATGTTCTGGAGGAGACCTACGCTGCCATTGAGGGGCAGATAGACTATCAGGCCCTGCCTGCGGTGGCAGATGGAAAAAGACTGAAGAAAATGCTGGATTTTACCATAAAGGGCCTCATGACGGAACGGTTTCAGGATGCCTCCTTCCAGCCGGAGATGCTGTATGAGGAGATCTGTGATTATCTGGACATGATGGGAAAAATCGTAACAGCCCGGACAGGTGTCTGAACTGTTACGGAAAAATCGTTTTTTGGTATTTATTTGTTCATTCTATAGGGATTATCCGCGGGATAACCGCCTTTTAACTTCTGCATGCCTCTCTGGATGGCATCCCTGGAGTTTTTCCAGTCGGCATCTTTGTTGCGATGGTCAAACTTTTCCACCATCCAGGCCACGTCCCCGGCCAGGCGCTCCATGTTGCGTTCCATCAGGGGAAGCAGGATGCCGTAGAAGTCATCCCTTTCATTGTTGGAAAGTCTGGTGTCGGCAGCCTCGCAGAGATCTCCGAAATGATGCAGGCAGAAGCCTTTTCCTTCGGAAATTTTTCTCCGGAATTCGTCATCCTGTTTCCACAGATAGAAAAAAGTGTCCATATACCGGGCGTAAGTGTCTGCAAAGTGGTCACACACATAGCAGGACTTTTCCTTTTCCTGCACCCATGCGGCGATGGGGTTGGAGATGACCGTTTTGCGCAGCTTGTCCCTGAGGGTAGTTCTGGCGGGCTTGAACTGGGCGAATTCACTCTGCATTTCGCCGATTATTTTTTTGTAATGGGTTTTTAAAATCCAGGCGTTGCCCAGGGTATTGCCGTACTGGAACATTTTCCGGAAGTGTTCCCGGCAGAAACCGGCCTTGTCCGTCATTTCCCGGATATCGGCCTCCATGTAGGAAGAGCCGCTGCCCAGGACAAAGTCCAAAAGATCCTGCTCCACACTCCTTTCTATGAAGCAGAAGGGACATTCGTCGCCGGCGTTGACGGCATCATTTAAGGGAATGGTGTATAATTGTTCTTTCATAGATGTATCCTTTCTGTTTTTTCGGCGCTTACCCATGAAACCAGTGGAAACCACCCTGCCGGCAGGCCTGGCCGGACAGTTTCCGGGCATGAAATCCGGAAGGAAAGCCACCATAAACAGTTTACAATAATTCTTACATAATTGCTACGTTTTTGTAACATATTGGAAGTAAAATTAAGATTTTTTTAGTTGTCAAGACGCTCCCGGGAGGATACTATAGTATTAAAGGAACCGCTCAGCGAACCCTGTGTTCACAGTGGACAGCGGGGAGGGGACTTTTTATGTGCAGGGGCGCGTGAGGAAATCAGCAGCAAAAGCTGCACGCGCCCCGCGCGGCGGGCAGGGGAAGACGAATCTTCCCTGCCCGATTCAGAACCGGAGAACAGACTCCGGAATGACGTGACGAAAGATGTGATGATTCTTGATATTCAGCAGTATAGAATTCTTACTTTTCTTTCTTCCGCTTTTTTTACTTGCGTATGTGCTGACCCCAGAGAAAATAAAAAATGTGACGCTTCTGTCAGGAAGCTTGATTTTTTACGGCCTTGGGGAGCCGAAATACGTGTTATTGCTCATGGCATCCGTGGTTGTAAACTACTTTTTCGGACTGAGCCTTGGGCGGGGCGTGAAGCAGAGGGGTAGTGAAACATATAGAAAAAAACTGAACAGAAAACGAAAAACCGTACTGGCTGCAGCGCTGATTCTGAATGTGGGACTGCTGGCGGCATTTAAATATGGCGCGGGAGGACTCAGGATGCCGCTGGGCATCAGCTTTTATACATTCCAGATAGTGTCCTATCTGCTGGACGTGTACCGGGGAGACCAGAAAAGAGAGATTTCCTTCATGACCATGGCTACGTATATCACCATGTTTCCCCAGCTGCTCTCCGGGCCCATAACCTATTATGGGGAAGTCAGGGAAGCGCTGTACGAGAGGGAGTTTCATGCCAGGGGGGTGGAGGAAGGGCTCAAGGTCTTTACCATGGGATTTGCGGCAAAAGTGCTTCTGGCCGACCGCATCGGGCTGCTTTGGCAGGATGTGCAGGTGAGGGGGTTCGAGAGCATATCCACACAGCTGGCCTGGCTGGGGGCAATTGCCTATTCCATGAAGATTTATTTTGATTTTTACGGATATTCCCTGATGGCGGTGGGGCTGGGCAGGATGCTGGGCTTCAGGCTCCCGGAAAATTTCAGGAATCCCTACATGGCATGCACGGTCAGGGAATTTTACCGCAGATGGCATATGACGCTGGGCAGATGGTTTGCCCGGTATGTGTATATTCCCCTGGGAGGAAACCGCAAAGGCGAGTTCAGGACCAGCTGCAATTTGCTGGCAGTCTGGTTTCTGACCTCCATATGGCATGGGAATACACCCAATTTCATGATCTGGGGAATGCTGCTGTGGCTGGCGATTGTAGCCGAGAGGCAGCTGGATGCACTGGGCATTCTGAAACATTTTATGAAGGGGCCGGGAAGGGTGATCTCACAGCTTTATCTGTGGACGTTCATTCCCATCACCTGGATATGCTTCGAAATAACGGATATGGAGCAGCTGCAGATTTATCTGGGAAGGATGTTTCATGTGATGCAGGGCATCAATGTTGCTGCCGGAGACTGGAAGAATGCGCTGACAGATTACGGCAGTCTGCTTGCGGCCGGCGCGTTTGCATGTACTCCGGCGCTGCAGAAGCTTTTCCGGCGTTTTAAGGACAATGTACTGGTGACATTGCTGCTGGCAGTGTTGTTCTGGATATGTGTCTGGAGACTGGAAGTGGAAGGACAGAATCCTTTTAAATATCTGGACTTCTGATATACTTTGGAGAAAAACGGAATCGGGCCGCCGCAGGAGGCGTGGGAGACTGGTATGAAATGGCTGAAAAAGTGGTTCTATCTGCTGATGCTGATAGGGACGGGAACCATATATTTGACATGTGTGGATAAATGGCAGGTGTACGCGGAACCCCTGGCCAAAATCAAGGGCTGGTACCGGGATCTGGGACTGGAAGATGCATTTGCCCAGGGCAATCCGCTGCCGGGGCTGGGGGTGAGTGAAAGTACGGCGCAGGACCCGGGAACGGGCTCGGCGGAAAGCGGGGAGACACAAGGCAGCTTTGGTGCAGATCCGGAAGGAAGCGTCGGGGAGGGGAGCGTCCCTGAAAGTGGCCCGGAAGGAGACCCGGAGGGAAGCGCCCCGGAAGGAGAACCGGAGGGAAGCGCTCCTGAGGGAGGCCCGGAGGGAAGCGCCCCGGAAGGAAGCGTGGGGGAGGGGAGCGTCCCTGAAAGCGGTCCGGAGGGAAACGGCGGGGAGGAAAGCACTCCCGTGACAGAAGCCGGTGAAGGGGAAAACGGTTCGGAGACAAATCCGTCCGGGACAGAGGGGAATCCCGGGCAGGAGGCACCGGATGCCGGTGCGGCAGATGTACAGTACATGACGGTGGAGGACGATTATTTTTCGGATGCGGTGTTTATCGGGGATTCCAGGACCGTGGGCATGTTTGAATACGGAGGGCTGGAGGAGACGGCGGCCTTCTACGCGTCCACGGGGCTGACGGTCTATAAGATGTTCGATTCCGAGATTGTGCCGGTTCCGGGAGAAAAGAAGAAGATCACGGTGGAAGAGGCGCTCCAGGCGAATTCCTTTAAAAAGATTTATCTGATGATCGGTATCAATGAGATGGGAACGGGCACGGTGGAAAGTTTTATCGAAAAGTACCGGGAAGTAGTGGCGCATCTGCAGGAGCTGCAGCCGGATGCCATCATTTATCTGCAGGGTATTATCAAGGTGACCGAGGAACGGTCCGCCCAGGGAGATTATATCAACAATGAGGGCATCGTTGCGCGCAATGAGGGGATTGCCGGGATTGCGGACAACGAGAAAATTTTTTACCTGGATGTGAATCCGCTGGTCTGTGATGAGTCAGGGGGAATGATCCCGGACTATACATTCGATGGCGTGCATCTGAAAGCCCGGTATATCGGGATTTGGAAAGATTATTTAAAGACGCATGCAATATCATCTTGACTGTTGACGGATGAGACATTATTATAGTTTTCGGGGGTTGCTGCGGCACTGCTGCGGCAGCCCCTTTTGCGCACGCGGGTACCCGGGGAAGCAGGCAGAACCCAGTGTAAGGGGACTTTGCTTCAGGGCATTTTCCGGACATTTTCCGGGGAAGAGAGGGTGTCCCGGACAAAAGGAGCGCCGGATGGAAAGGCTGTCCGGCAGAAATGAGGAGGAAGAAGTTCATGAGCGAAAAAAAGAAGATCACTCTCGACGGCACGCCGATTTACGACGCGAAGAGTCTGGGAGTACCCAGGGTTTTAGTGCTGGGAGTGCAGCATATGTTTGCCATGTTCGGCGCCACCATACTGGTGCCTATGCTGACAGGCCTTGACGTGTCCACAACCCTGCTGTTTGCGGGTCTGGGTACACTGTTGTTCCATTTACTGACAAAGGGCAGGGTGCCCGCGTTTCTGGGTTCTTCCTTTGCTTTTCTGGGCGGATATGCGGCCATAGCGCCAATGGATGCGGCCGGGGGAAACCGGGCCCTTCTGCCATATGCCTGCTTTGGCGTGGCGTGCGCGGGACTTGTGTACCTGCTGCTCTCCCTTCTGATCAAAATTTTCGGTACCGGTAAGGTGATGCGTTTTTTTCCACCCATAGTTACCGGGCCGATTATCATTGCCATAGGTCTTACACTGTCCCAGTCAGCCATCGATAACTGTTCCGGGGACTGGCTGATTGCCATTGTGGCCATAGCCCTGGTGATCATCTGCAATATCTGGGGAAAAGGCATGGTGAAGATTGTTCCCATTATTATCGGTGTCATCGGTTCCTATGTGCTGGCAGCGGTGCTGGGCAGGGTGGATTTCACGGCGGTGAAGGAGGCAGCCTGGTTCGGACTTCCCATTCACTGGGAACAGACTGCCTTCTGGGCATTGTCGGATGGCGACATGTCCATGCTGGTCACATCCGTTTTGACGATTATGCCCATTGCTCTGGCCACGATTGTGGAGCATATCGGGGATGTCTCCGCCATATCTTCTACCGTAGGAAAAAATTATATTAAGGATCCGGGTCTGAACCGCACCCTGCTGGGAGACGGTCTGGCCACGATTGTGGCATCCATGTTCGGGGCGCCTGCCAACACCACTTACGGGGAAAACACAGGCGTGCTGGCTTTGACGAAGGTTTATGACCCGCTGGTTATCCGCATGGCGGCTGTGTTTGCCATTTTGTTTTCTTTCTCGCCGAAATTTGCAGCCATTATCGGATGTATGCCCACCGCCACCTGCGGCGGAGTGTCTTTGGTGCTTTACGGTATGATATCGGCTGTAGGTGTGCGTAATATCGTGGAGACCCAGGTGGACTTTGCCAAAAGCCGCAACGTGATTATCGCGGCACTGATTCTGGTGCTTTCCATTGGGATCAATTACAGTGCGGCAGGGTCGGTGGGATTCATGCTGGGAGAACTGAAAATCAGTTTTTCCGGTATTGCGGTGGGCGCCCTCACCGGTATCGTCCTGAACGCGGTGCTGCCCGGGAAGGATTACAAATTTGACGACGACAATCCGAAACACACAGGCGTTGACTTTGCCGTAAGGGGCAGGAATTAAGGAAAAAGGGCCGGATCCTAAAAACGTAAGGAGACGGCAATGAAAGTAATTGACATGCACTGTGATACCATCAGTGAACTGCTGATGCGGAAAGAGAACGGAAACCAGGAGGAACTGCGCAGGAACAGTCTGCATATTGACTTGCAGAGGATGAGGGAAAGCCGGTATCTGCTCCAGAATTTTGCCCTGTTTGTCCCGCTGGAAGAAGGCAGGGATCCATGGGAGAGAGTGTGCGCGCTGTATGGGCACTATCAGGAGGAGCTGGAGCGGAACCGGGATATTCTGGCACCGGTCCTGACGTTTCCCGATATTGCGCGAAATGAAGCGGCAGGTAAAATGTCAGCCCTGCTCACCGTGGAAGAGGGCGGCGTGTGCAGGGGGGAGATGGGGAAACTCCGTGAACTGTACCGGATGGGCGTCCGAATGATTACAATTACGTGGAATTTCGACAACGAAATGGGGCATCCCAATTTTTCTCCCGGACTCCGGCCCCGGATGAAGGAAGTCATGAAGGCGTTCAGGGCGTGCACACCGGGGACGGAGGACTGGAAGGAAAGACAGCGGGAGGCACAGGCTGTCTTTGACAGGTACAATCATATCCCAAACCTGACAGAAGGACTGACGGAAAAGGGCAGGGAAATGGTTGCGGAGATGGAACTTCTGGGCATCATTCCGGATGTATCCCATTTATCGGACGCCGGTTTTTATGATGTGCTGGAGGTGACAAAGAAACCCTTTGCAGCCAGCCATTCCAATGCCAGGGCAGTGTGTCCCTGCGTGCGCAATATGACAGATCACATGATTGCCAGGCTCTCGGAGCGGGGCGGCGTCATGGGCCTGAATTTCTGCGCGGATTTTCTGGAGGAAAAGCCGGTGGGAAAGCAAAATCCCGGCACCATGGAGGCTGTGGTACGGCACGCGAAGCACATCGCAAATACAGGGGGAATCGAGGTACTGGGTCTGGGAAGTGATTTTGACGGAATTGACACCCATGAGGAACTGCGGGGAGTGCAGGACATGGAAAAATTGTGGGATGCCCTCCGGAAAGGAGGATTTTCCGAAGAACAGCTGGACCGGATATTTTATAAAAATGTACTGCGGCTGTATCAGGACACACTGGGATAACAGCAATTCAGGGAAACCGCACCAGGAGAATCATCCCATGGCATAAACTTGCGGAAAAGAGTTGAAAAGCAGTGGAAAAGGGAATATAATCTGGTAAGGAAATATATTACCAGGAGGCGGAAATGGATAACAATCAGTTTAAATGGCAGGAACGGTATAATATTGGCGTGGATGCCATCGACCGGGAGCACAGAAAGCTTTTCAGTATAATGAACAAGATGCTTACATACGACTATGACGACGGGAAAAGCAAGTGGGCTTATCAGGAAGGCCTGAAGTTTTTCAAGGGACATGCGATGAAGCATTTTGCGGAGGAGGAAGTCTATATGGCTTCCATTGAATATGAAGATTATGACATGCATCGGCGTCTCCATGATATTTTCCGGAAAAAGACACTTCCGGAGGTGGAAAAGGAACTGATACAGACCAATTTTTCAAAAGAGGCTGTGGAACATTTCCTGGGTGTGTGTGCAGGCTGGCTGATCGGACATACCATGACGGAGGACCGTGCCATTGTAGGCGGGGCTGCAAGCAAATGGACGGATCTGCTCCCGGAGGAGAAGCAGGTGGCCATGAAAGAAACCATCATTCAGCTTTTGTACGAGCTTTTCCAGATCGATGCCAGGGTGATCAGCGAGAATTACGGCGGGGAAAAATTCGGAAACGGAATCTATTACCGTCTGGTCTATGGGTCGGATCAGGATCAGGACAGGGAGTGTTTTCTGGTTTTTGAAGAGAAACTGCTGTCTAACACGGTGGGCCAGCTTGTGGGCGGAAGCGACTCCGAGAAAGTGAATACGATGATGATAAATGCCACCAGATACACGGCAATGCAGTTTGTGGAGCGCATCATGGTTCATTTTCCCTCGGCAGAGCCGCTGACGCTGAAGGATGAGAACCTGCTGACTTATGAACAGTTTCAGACAATTTTTGAAAAGAGAAATCCCCAGTGCAGTCTGCTTTTTGATACGGGAGCAGGGTATTTTGCGTACTGTATGTCTGCCCCCCAGCTGCTGAAACAGGGGACGGATAATCTGCTCAGCGCGGAGAGTTCCATGGAGGATATTATTAAATATCTTCAGGAAAGCGACACTGCCCATAAGAAGAAAATCCTGGTGGTGGACGATTCCAATCTTATGCTGCAGGTCATGAAGGAGCTTTTGGGCAACGATTATGATGTATCCACGGCCAAGTCGGGAGTATCCGCAATCCGGGCCATGACTCTGGATAAACCGGATCTGGTACTGCTGGACTACGAGATGCCCGTCTGCGATGGCAGGCAGGTATTGGAGATGATCCGGGCAGAGGAAGAGCTGGCCGACACGCCGGTTATTTTCCTGACGGGCAGTGTGGACCGGGAGCGACTGCAGAAGATCATTCCCTTAAAGCCTGCGGGATATCTCCTCAAGACCATACGCCCCGCGGAGATTAAGGAAAATATTGCCGAGTATTTCAGGAAGGTGGCCGAACGGGGCTAGAGTGTGTTTGAAAATTCATTCCTAAAATATTTTGTGAAATTTGAGAATTTTCTTGACAGCAGGTTTCCGTTTGGATATAATACCTATAATTTCATATTCAAGCGATTGATTGAGAAAAGCAATGACAAGAAGAAGTAGCACATGGCAGAGCATACAGAAAGCAGCCGGATGATGAGAGGCGCATGGGAAACCATAGTGTGAATACATCTTTGAGCTTCGCACCGAATATCCGTTCCGGGTGAGTAGGCTGCGACGGTTCCCGCACCCGTTAGCGTGCTAGGGTATTATCCGTGAGAATTTTGGACGTACCCGAAGAGGCAGACAGTGTGAATTGTCTGTAAACATAAGGTGGTACCGCGGAAGTTTATGACTCTCGTCCTTTTGAAGGACGGGAGTTTTTTTATGCCAGCCCCGTACACAAAGTGCGACTCCTCGCACTTGGAATTATGCCGCCAGGCGGCGCACGGGGCGCGCGGCGAGCAGGGGAGAAGAGTATTGCCCTACTCGATTGCGCAGGGGCGCGTAAGGAAATTAGCAGCGAAAGCTGCATGCGCCCAGGGCGGTACCGGAATACAAGATGTTCATTGCTCCCGGAAACTGCAGGACAAAAAGGAATGTCCCGGTTTGCGTGTTGCCTGCGTATGAAAGAAAACAAAAACTGGAAAAGAGCAATGGAGGAAAAGACATGGAGACAAAAGTGCAGAACCAGGAGGAAACGCTTCAGGACAAGGGAGCTGGGGAAACCGTGGATACAGGAACAGGAAGAGAACCGGAGCCGGATGCGGCCCTCCTGTCCCGTCTGGTGCGTCATCAGATGAGGGTGATCAGGCAGGGGGCAGCCGAACTGATCGGTGAGGAGGAACTGGAGAAAAAAATTGCCGGGAGTATTTGCACGGGAAAACCGCTGACAGTGAAATTCGGCATGGATCCAAGCGCACCGGATATTCATCTGGGACATGCGGCAGTTTTGCGGAAACTGAAGCAGATGCAGGACCTGGGGCATTCCATAGTGGTGGTGATAGGGGATTTTACCGGGAAAATAGGGGATCCCACGGGAAAAAGCAAGGGGAGAAGGGCCATGTCGGACAGCGAGGTGCTGCGCAATGCCCAGACTTACCAGGAACAGATTTTCCGGATTCTGGACCGTGACAAAACCCAGGTGAGGTACAATGGGGAATGGCTGGAACTTCTGACGATGCGGGAGGCGTTGGAACTGGCTTCCTCCGTTACGGTGGCAAGAATGCTGGAGAGGGACGATTTTCAGAACCGGTTCCGCAGCGGCACGCCCATAGGACTTCATGAGTTTTTCTATCCTCTGATGCAGGCTTATGATTCCGTGGAACTGAAGGCTGACCTGGAGTTAGGGGGAACGGACCAGACATTCAACATCCTCATGGGGAGAACGCTTCAGAAAGAGAGGGGACAAACGGCCCAGGCGGCATTGTTTATGCCCATTCTGGAAGGAATAGACGGCACGGAGAAGATGAGTAAAAGTCTGGGGAACACTATCGGCATCTGTGAGGATGCCTGCAGCATGTTCACCAAAGTCATGCAGGTGCCGGACAGATTGATTGTGAAGTATTTTGAGCTTGCCACGGATATTGCGCCGGAGGAACTGGACAAAATCAAGGAACGTCTGGCGGATGGCTGCAATCCCAGGGACTGTAAACTGATCCTGGCAGGAATGATCACATCCCTGTACCACACCCGGGAAGAGACGGAGGCGGCAGAATGTTTTTTCAGGGAAGCATTTACCAACAAGGCGGTACCGGAGCAGGCGCAGGTTCTGGAAGTGGTTCTGGAGAGCGGCACCGTCCACGACTGTGTCAGACCCCTGATTCAGGCGGGCCTGGTGGAAAGCGGTTCCCAGTTCAGGAGGCTGGTTTCCCAGGGAGGTGTGCAGAAAAACGGTGTCAGGGTGGAAAACATGGAGGAAAACATACAGACGGATGATGTCCTGAAAATTGGAAAACGCAGATTCGTCAGGATTAAAATGTGCTGACGTAAAATCCCCTGAAAGAGGCTGGGCCGGGGACCGGAACGATTCCTTCCGAAAAGGTTTGATTCCTGCCATAAATTCCGCTATACTGTAGTAAAAAGTAACGGATAGAAATGTTGCAGAAATTGCGTACAAAACAGGAAAAAGGAAGCGGAACATTGGGACGGGGGCAGGGCTATGACAGACGGGAGGGTCGGCACTTATATCGGTAATCTGCGTCAGCAGCGGGGATTCCAGCTGGCGCAGGTCTGTGAGGGACTGTGCACGGAGCAGATGCTTTCCTACTATGAAAACGGTAAGCGGAAAGCGCCCAAGCTCCTGCAGGATACCCTTCTGGAAAGGCTGGGTGTGGGGGCGGAGGACTATGAACATTATTTAGATTACCGGGAATATGACCACTGGACGGCCAGACAGAAGATTTTGCACTGTATTGCGTACGGGGAAACCGGCCAGGCAGATGGGCTTCTGGAGCAGTATCGTGTGACCTATGTGAAAGATGAGGGCGGTGATCTCAGTGTGGGGGCCAGACTGGAGAGACAGTTTTATCTGAGCATGCGGGCACAGATTCGCTGTCTTGAAGGTGCAGGCAGGGAAGAGCTGTATCTGCTTCTGGAAGAAGCAGTGCGTATGACAATGCCGCATCTTTGGGACAAATCTCCCGGGAAGAGAATTTTTTCCATAAAGGAGCTGAATCTGATACTGGAAGCAGAGCAGTATCGGGAGGAGGGAGAGCAGGCAGGGCATTATCGAAAAGTACTTTCTTATATCAGGCAGGCCGGGCTGGACGGGGTGGGAAAGGCGAAAATTTACCCCAAGGCAGTTTACTTTCTGTGCAGATGCTTGTTCCGGGAAAGGATGGAAGACGAAAGCCGGAGACAGGGAGAAGAGAGGGAAGCCCCAAACAGGGAAAGGAACACGGAAGGGAGCCTGAACCGGGAGACAGAAGCCGGCCGGGACTCCGGAAGCTGGGAACAGCAGTTACTGAAGTACTGCAATACTGCGGTAGAGTGCCTGCGGGATAATTCCCGGATGTACTATCTCTGGGAACTTCTGGGGATGCGTGAGAGGCTGCTGTGCCGGATGGCGGAAGGCCTGGCCCAAAAAGGAGAGCAGGGGAAGGCAGGGACCCTGAACCATATGAGGCAGGAAAATGCGGAGTGGAAGGGCGTGCTGGAATCCGTGTATGAGGAATTTAAAATTCCCAGGGAGACAGTCAGCTGGTGCTATCTTTATGTGGAGAAGGGGATAGCCTGCATCAATGATGTTATCCGGATCCGCAGGAAGATGTTCGGGATGAGTGCGGGGGAACTGTGCCAGGGAATCTGTGATGTGAAGACACTGAGACGCCTGGAAAACAGAAAGGCAGTTTCCCAGAGGGCGATCGTGGAAATGCTTTTTGAGCGACTGGGGCTTTCCGGGGAGATGACACGGACGGAACTGGTTACGGAGGAGCCTGAGGCCAGGCTGCTGATGGAACAGCTCAGGAGATGCATCAATGACCGGAGGATGGAAGAAGCTAAGCGGCTGCATGGGCAGATCAAAGAGCTTGTTTCTGCAGAAATACGGTGTAACCAGCAGGCATTGGCACGCCAGGAAATCAGTCTGGGGAAGAAACAAGAAGATGCTGGTATACAATATAGACAATTGCTTGCTATATTGCAGCTGACTTTACCATATGAGTGTTTTTTACAGAGGGGTGAGAAATACCTGACATATGAAGAACAGTCCTGCATTCAGAATATGATGCAGAGAATGGATAAAAAAAGCAGTGAATTTTTAACTTGTATGGAACGGTTTGAAGAGATATATGAACATTTTTCAGAACACGGAATGATAGAAACCAGGGCCGGAATGTATGAATTTATGATCGGCTATGTGGGAAGCGAAAGAGGGAATCAGGGAGATTTTGACAAGGCTGATAGTTATTCTGAAAGTATTGTCAGGGAATGCCTTTGTTTTCGCAGATTGCGTGCAATCGCAGGTGCTTTGTATGACCGCTGGTGGAATGGTGAAGAGCGAAAAAGGAAAGGCATTCCGGTTGACAAGACTCTGGATAATGAAATAGAGCTTACTCGCTGCTTAATACTCAGCAAATTGGATAAGCGGAAACAAAATGAATCATTTTATAAAAAAGTACTCATTAGGAAAATGGAAGAGACGGAATAAGTTATTCTTCTCTAAAATCCTGGGGAGGGAGATCATTGTGTGGGGCAATTCCCGGGTCAGTTTCGGGAGCTGTTTCCGGGACATAATCTTCCGTTATGCTTCCCGGCACCCCGCCTTCCGTTTCCGGCATGGACGTGCCGGAAGCCGGAAGTCCCGTGAGAACCGCGGCGCATAATGACATCGCGGAAGTGAATAAAATAAAGTGTTTTGTAAAACGTTTTTTCATCTGCATATCCTCCTTAGTCTGCTGGGCATATCAACAATAGAAAACCGTTGGCGCATATGGAATCGACAGTTGACACAATGCCCTTGTGTGTCAACATAATACCATGATTTGGTGTGCGTCAGCGCACATGGAATCAATAGTTGACACAATGCCCTTGTGTGTCAACATTATATCATTACATAAGTTTTATGAATAGGGACAGAGTTGTTGTAAATTTTTTTTATTTTACAACAACTCTGTCCGTCGACAAAGGAAGTATTATCTGTTATCATAAAATTAAACTTTTCGCGGGAAGTTCACAAAGGATAAATATAGAAGGAGGAATTTTTCATGAAGGGTATGAGAAGATGGAAGAACCTGGCAATTGCGGCAGTTCTTGGACTGGTAATCGGCGTACAGAGTGTGGTGCCGGTGCAGGCGGAAGAAGTGGTTCCAATGGCGCTGGTGAAGTGTTCCCGTTGCGGAACAGCAATGAATGTGGATATTCAAAAAAGTAAAACAGGGGCAGAAAGAGGACCGGTTGCAAAATGTAATCAGGCAGATCATCATTTGACGGATTGCTGGCTTTTTGAAGCCCAGTATGTTATATACGAGAGTTATCTGTGTCCCAATAGTTCCTGCAGACATTCGGAAAAAATTTCGACAAATTATGTCTGGGAAACTTTTCACAGATCTGTAAGCAGATAGAACCGGCCGAAGGCTACGGAATAGGGAAGGGCAGCAGGAGGAAGAAGGAAAAGTGTGGGCAAATAGGAAATATAAAAGGGGAATATGTGTCGGAGCAGTATTTTTGTTTCTGCTGTCTGCTTCCTGCGGAGTCCGGGATATCCCGGACTCCGTTTCCGGCGTGGGGGAAGGGCAGTCCGGGCAGGAATCCGTCCAACAGCCGCAGGGGCAGACCGGGGATACAAGTATCCGGACAGAAGACAATGGGGGAGTGACCGCGGTGGCTGATTTTCACTATATGAAGACGGACCGGCAGATCTCTCCCTGGGATCCCATGCTGTCTTATGATATAAACGGGGAGTGGCTGTATGCAACCGATTATGCGGAGGAGCAGGGGGAAGATGGGGAAACCTCAACGTCATATTATGGAATCACCAGGATACGGATCGCCGATAACCAGGAGGAGAAGCTCTATGTGGTGACGGAGACAGAAATGCTGGGGGCAGATAACAAGCCGCTCCTGCTGGCAGACAGAGAAGGGAACTGCTATCTTTTCTGGCGTTTATATGACTGGAAGGAAAAAGACACGGCTTACAGTCTGGAAAAGTACGGGCCGGAAGGGGAACTTTTGTGGAGGACCCGGCAGGATGGGGACGCACTGGAAGGAATGGGAGAGCGGCTGGAGCAGGGAACGGTGACACCGGACGGCAGGGTAATTCTCTACAGTTACGGGCAGGGGGGATGCGCTTTTTGCTTTGGGCCGGAGGGCACACTGGAAGCGGTGTATCAGCCGGAACTGGAATCCCTGGAAGGGGTTGTGCTGGGAAAAGAAGACAGGGCATACGGATACTGCGTTACGGGGAAGGAACCGGTATTCGTGGAGCTGGGGGGTGCGGGGGAGCGTTATGTCTGCCCTGAGGCTCCCCTTGGGGTATATGATGGATATGAAGAAGGCCTGATGATACGCACCGGGGAGGGAATGTACGCCTATGTGCCTGAGACCGGTGAAAGCAGGAAACTGTGGAGCTGGAAAGACGAATATATCCAGATGGATGCGGACCGTGTGGACAAGGTATGTCAGGAAGATGGAAGATTTACCCTGCTGTGTGAGTTTTCCGATACATACCGGATTCTGACCTTTGCCAATGTGACGTTTGAGGATGGCGAAAAATATCCGGGAAAAGAGACTGTGATCCTGGCCACGGATTATGCCACCACTTTTGCAAAACAGCTGGTGAGGATGTATAACCGGCAGAGCAGCCGGTACAAAGTGGAGATTGTACCCACGCTGGATATGGAGGCGCTGCAGAGGCAGCTTCTCAGGGGAGAAGGGGCAGACCTTATGGATGTGAGCCGGATTTACAAAGGGGATCTGGCAAGGCAGGGGGTTTTTGAGGATCTGGACCCCTATTATGAAAGAAGTTCCCTGGTAAAACAGGAAGATCTTCTGGAATCGGTCAGGGAGGCATATACCGTAAAGGGGAAGAATGTGACCGTATTTCCGTTTTTTTCGCTTCGGACCCTGCGGGCCAGGGGGGACTTTGTCAAAAATGATGAATGGACGATCTGGAAGTTCCTGGAGCTGGGGGAGAAAAACAGGATGCTGTATACACAAAGCCCGGATATTGCACTTGATTACTGCATGGGCATCAGGTATTACGGGGAGCATTTTATAGATTATGAGAATAAGACCTGCAGCTTTGACGGGGAGGAATTCCGACGGATACTGGAGTCCTGCGGCACATGGGAAAAACATTCGGAGCGCAATGAGTCGGGAGACTATGTAGACAGCAGCAGTAAAGAGGGAGAGTGGCTGTTCGAGATTCTGACGGTCGGAAGTCCGAAGCATATTGAACCAAGAGAGCTGGAGGGTGACTATATATACGAAGGGGAAGACTATCTGTCCACTCTGGCAGGGTATCCGGGCTGGGAAGGCGGGGAATATCCGCTTCAGGCATACAGCGTATTTGCAATCAACAGCGCGTCCCGAAATAAGGACGGGGCATGGGATTTTCTGGAATACATGCTTTCGGAGGAGTTTCAGGCAGGGATAGGACTTATGATGGATATGTTGCCTGTCAGGAAGGACTGTTTCAGGACCAGCCTGATGGAGCAGTATGAAGATCCGGACCCGGAAATATCGGCGGAAGAAAATATCAGATGGATAGAGAAGATGGCAGAATCTGCCGTACTGGAGGAGTTCGGTGTAGTTTCCGATCCGGTCTGGACGATTGTGACTGAGGAAGCAGGGATGTATTTTGCAGGGGATGCCTCTCTGGACGCTACTGTAAAGAAGATTCAGACCAGGGTACAGCTGTACCTGGATGAATTATAAGGAGCAGAGTATCAGCGGACAGAATACGGCATCCACAAACCTGACATGCGCAAAAGGCCGCGCAGAAATGGGGTAAAATATGAAATATAAAAAGGGAATATGTGCCGCAGCGGTGTTTTTGTCACTGCTGTCTGTTTCCTGCGGAGCCGGAGATAACCCGGACTCCGTTTCCGGCGTGGGGGAAGGACAGTCCGGACAGGAATCTGCCCCATGGGAGGAGACAGGGGGAACAGGCACCCGGGCAGAAGACAATGGAGGGGTGACTGCAGTAGCGGATTTTCACTATATTGAGACAGATAAGGAGATCATGCCGTTTGATACCATGCTGTCTTATGCCGTAAACGGGGAATGGTTTTATGTAACCGATTATTTAGAGGAAGAACAGACGGAGGAAGGGGAGATTCCCAGGGACTATTACGGAATCAGCAGAATACGGATTGCAGATGGCAGTCAGGAAAAGTTCTATGTGATGACCGATATAGAAAGATGGGGAGAAAGTAACAGACCGCTTCTGCTGGCAGACAGGGAAGGGAACTGTCATATTTTCTGGCGTTTTCATGACCAGGAGGAAGAGACCACCACCTACAGGCTGGAGAAGTACGGGCCAGAAGGGGAACTTCTGTGGAGAATAGAGCCGGACCAGGAAGAACTGCAGGGAATGGGGGAGCGGTTGGACCAGGGGACGGTGACCCGAAACGGCAGCATCATTCTTTACAGCTACGGGGAAGGCGGATGCGTTTTTTGCTTTGGACCGGAGGGCAGTCTGGAGGGGGTGTATCAGCCTGAACTGGAATCCCTGGAAGGGGTTGTGACAGGAAAGGATGACAGGGCATACGGATATTGCGTTACCGGGGAAGAACCGGTATTTGTGGAACTGGGAGGCATAGGGGAGCGGTATGTGTGTCCGGAGGTTCCGCTGGGGGTATATGACGGATATGAAGAAGGTATCATCTTACGCACCGGGGAAGGAATGAGCGCTTATGTGCCGGAGAGCGGTGAGTACAGGAAACTGTGGAACTGGAAAGACGAATTTATCCAGATGAACGGGGACAGTGTGGACAAGGTGTATCAGGAGGAGGGAAGCTTTACACTGTTATGCGAGTTTTCCAATACGTACCGGGTACTGACCTTTGCCAGTGTCACTTTTGAAGACAGCCAGAAGTATCCCGGCAAAGAGACGGTGACTCTGGCTACGGATTATTCTTCCACCGTTACGGAAAGGCTGGTGCGGATGTATAACCGGCAGAGCAGCCAGTATAAGGTGGAGATCGTACCCACGATGGATGAGGAGGCGCTGCTAAGACAGCTGCTCAGGGGAGAAGCGGCAGACCTGATAGATGTGAGCCGTGTTTATACGGGGGATCTGGCAAGGCAGGGCGTTTTCGAGGACCTGGATCCCTATTATGAAAAGAGCACGGTGGTCAGCAGTGAAGATCTTGTGGAATCGGTAAAGGAGGCAAATATCATAGATGGGAAGAATGTGACAGTGTTTCCCGGGTTTGTTCTCTGTACTCTGCAGGCAAGGGGGGATTTTGTCAAGCGCGATGAACTGACGGTTTGGAAGTTTCTGGAGCTGGGGGAGAAAAACAGGATGATGTTTTCCCAGAGCCCGCAGGGAGCCCTGGGTTACTGCATGGGCAGCGGGTATTATGGGGAACATTTTATAGATTATGAGAATAAGACCTGCAGTTTTGACGGGGAAGAATTCCGGCAGATACTGGAGTCCTGCGGTAAGTGGGAAATTCATACGGACCGCAACGGGTCGGGATTATTTATGGACCACAGCGGCGAAGAGGGAGAGTGGCTGTTTGATACCCTTACAATAAGGAGTCCGCTGGATGCAGAACCAAAGAGAATACTGGGGAACTACATATACGAAGGGGAAGACTATCTGTCCACTCTGGTAGGATATCCGGGCTGGGAAGGCGGGGAATATCCGCTCTGGGCATACAGTATATTTGCAATCAACAGCGCGTCCCCAAATAAGGAGGGGGCATGGGATTTTGTGGAATATATGCTTTCGGAGGAATTTCAGGCAGGGATAGGGCTTATGGAGGATCTGCTTCCGGTCAGGAAGGACAGCTTCGAGGCCAATTTGAGGAAGCGGTATGGTGAGCCTGCCGACCCGGAGACAGAGGCATTTGTGGAAGAAACCATCAGATGGGTGGAGGAGAAGGCGCAGTCTGCGGTACCCATGAGGTCCGGTGTAAATATGGATCCGGTTGCTGCCATTGTATACGAGGAGGCGGGGATGTACTTTGCAGGGGACGCCACCCTGGAGGCTACCGTAAAGAAGATTCAAACCAGGGTGCAGCTGTACCTGGATGAGTTGTGAGACACAGTATGTCCGTGAATATGCTTCAGGCTTGCTGCGCGCCCCGTACGCTGCTTTTGCGGCATAATTCCATTGCGGGGAGTCGCACCTTGTGTACGGGCCTGCGCATAAAACCCCCGCTGTCCGGCAGCGGGGGTTTTTGCTTCAGATTTTGCTGTAAAAACACCAGGTTCCCGGTGTCACATGGTGGGTTTTGCCGTCGATGACCACGTCCGCTTCCACGGGAGTCGTGATCTCATAGCGCCACATGTCATCCTGTTTTTTCCACTGAGAGCAGATCCTGCCATGCCTGGTGGAGAGGGAGGCCTTCAGCCAGTCCAGGCGGGCGTCGGGAAGGGGCGCAATCCGTACTCTGCGGTAACCGGGGGCATCCTCCAGGGGCAGGATTCCCGCAGCCACACCATAGACCCAGTCCGCCACGGCCCCGTAAGCATAATGGTTAAAAGAATTCATGTCGGCGCTCCAGAAGCCGCCATCTTCCATGATACCGTCCCAGTGTTCCCAGACGGTGGTGGCGCCTTTGGTGACCGGGTAGAGCCAGGAGGGATATTCTTCCCGCAGCAGCAGGGAGTAGGCAAGTTCCCCATAACCATAATCACTGAGTACATGGAGCAGGTAAGGCGTTCCCACAAAACCTGTCTGGAGCCTGGTTCCGCAGTCTTTTACCATGCGGGCCAGCTGGTCTGCGGCAGCCTGGCAGTCGGGAGCCAGACGGAAATGGGCGGCCAGCACACATTCGGTCTGTGTCAGGTATTCGGGATAAGCCTTGCGGAAGGCGTCCACGATGCGCCTGTAAAGCGCCTCATAGGAGGAAACATCCCTGCCCAGGGCTTTTCCGGCCTTTATCACAAGGGATGCGGAATGGGCGTAAAAAGCGGATGCAATAAAGTCTTCCCGGGAAGAACCTTTATAGCTTCCGGAGGGGGCATCCAGCCCCAGCCAGTCACCGTAGTGTCTGCCGCCGGTCCAAAGGTCAGGCGTGGTGGTGGTGGAAGTGATATAATCCACCCATTTGCACATGCAGGAAAACTGGTTTTCCAGAATCTTTTTACTGCCGTAGGCCTTATATACTTCCCAGGGGCAGATGGTGGCGGCGTCTCCCCAGGCGGCGCTGGCCGCACTGGAATACACATAGTCGGGAATGACATGTCCGATATAACCGTTTTCCCGCTGGTCTGCGGCCATGTCGGCAAGCCATTTTGTGAAGAACTTTTCCACATCGTAATTCAGGCAGGCGGTGCGGACAAATGCCTGGGCATCGCCGGTCCAGCCGAACCGTTCGTCGCGCTGGGGACAGTCTGTGGGCACATCCAGGAAATTGCCCTTCTGGCCCCAGATGATATTGTCAAAAAGCCGGTTGAGCTTCTGGCTGGAGCAGCTTAAATAACCGGTACGCTTCAGGTCAGAGTGCACGGCAATGGCAGTAAAACATTCCGGAAGGGCTTTTTGTGTGCCGCCGGGGAACCGGTTGACGCGGATATAGCGGAATCCCCAGAAAGTCAGCCTGGGCTTATAGGTCTGATGCCCATTCCTGCAGATGTAGCGGTACATGGCTTTGGCGCCGCGGTAGTTTTCCGTATAGAAATTGCCGTCTTTGTCCAGAACTTCCGCAAAGGAGAGATCCAGAATCTCACCGGCGGCGGCATCCAGCGTGCTCTCCACATAGCCGGTGATTTCCTGGCCGAAATCAATGACGGTCTCGCCCTTCGGCGTCATGATGAGACGTGCGCCGGACACCCTTTCCTGCTCTGTAATCTTTTCTCCCTGCTGGGGAATCAGGGTTTCAAAGGGTCCGTCAAAGCATACGGTCTCCTGGTCCAGGGCAGGGGAAACAGATGCATCATAGATTTCGCCATCATATATTTCGGAAAAGCGGACCGGTCCTTCGGATACCTGCCAGCTTTCGTCGGTGATTATGGTTTCCTGGTGCCCATCCTGGTATGTAATGACTATCTGGGCCAGCAGGCCTGCCGGTCTGGCGCACAATTCCTGCTGGTAGGCCGAACCATTATAACTCATCAGATGGGTGCGGTACCAGCCTTTGCCGACGGTGACAGTAATCCTGTTTTCCTTATCCAGAAGATCTGTAATGTCATATTCCTGATACTGGAGCCTTTTGCCATAGGTAGTCCAGCCGGGGGCAAGGACAAAGTCGCCCACTCTTTTGCCGTTTAATTCTGCTTCATAGACGCCCAGGGCAGTCAGGAAGAGCTTTGCTTCCCTGATTTCTCCCGGAAGACGAAATGTTTTTCCGTATACGGGCGCCGCATCACCGGTATCTGCAACGGGCCTGATCCATTTTGCGTTCCATTTCATATATGTGCCTCCTATTCCGGTCCGGCAGTGTTCCGGCGGTGCACGAAATTATGCCCCGGGAACATTGCCGGTTGTCATTTGGCAGTTCTCATCCTGTACCCCGGGGGAACCTCCGGCTGTGGGGAACCGTGTCCGGAGAGCATCCGGGCACTGTGTGAGAGACTGCTGATTTCGGTTTGTATGTTATATTTTAGTTTACCAGACAGCGGGAGGATAAAAAAGGCTGGTTTTTGCACATTAATAGGTGCTTTCTTACCGTTCCGCGAAAACGAAAAAATCCTGCGGGTTCATGCCCTCACCGGGTGGAGGCCGCTTTCCGGTATTCCCTGGGGGATACGCCCATCTTTCGCTTAAAAAGCTGGTTGAAGAACTTGATGTCCCCGTAACCGGCCATCTGGGCGATGGTCTGTATCGGAAGGGCGCTGCCTGCCAGCAGTTCGCAGCACTTTTCAAGTCGGATTTTCTGGAGGTATTCCAGGGCGGACAGTCCGGTTTCCTGCTTGAAACGTCTGCTGATATAGGGAAGGCTGTAATGGTGTTTGTTGCAGAAATCACCCAGCACTGCCCGGTTTCTGTAATTGGTCTCCATAAAACGGATCAGATCCAGAATGATATCGCTTTTCACATTCTGGCGGGATTGTCTCATGGTCTGTTCCCTTATGGTCTGCTCCAGCACTACCTGGCGCATGGTCAGGATCAGGATTTCCAGGAGCCGTCCCCGGAAAATTTCCTGATAGCCGGTATTTTTTTCTTCATATTCCTCCTGCATGCCCCGGAGAAGCTGCAGGACGCGGCCGTCTTTGTCATGAAAAATTCTGTTTGCGGGGGTCTGGCCGAAATATTGTCTGTGATACCGGATGAGACATACGCGCAGCAGCTCATCAAAAGACTGATGTCCGGCCAGGGTATCGTCAATGATTTCTGCCAGAAACAGGCAGTTAATCAGGGTAAAGGATCTGCAGTTCTGATAGCTGTGACGGCTGCCGTAATCGATGATAAAATAATCGCCGTTGCTGATTGTGGTGGTAACCTGGTCCAGGGTCTGCTGGGCAGTGCCGCCGGTCACATAAGCAAGTTCAAAACAGTCGTGGTCGTGTGCGCTGATATCCTCCTGTAAAAAAGGCTTTATGGCCAGTTTGTCATGGTCATTTTCGGCAATGCTGCGCAAAGGTATGGTGTGCTGAATTTGCATGGATGGATCTCCTTGTTTCTCCGTTGCTGCCAGACGCTGTCTGCCGTTTGGGATATGCGGCATGAGGAGTCTGTTCTGATTGTTTCCTATTGGTTAAAAATACACCTATTTTAAACAAAAATCAAGTTTTTTTATGATTTATTTACAGTTATTATGGAGATGCACCTCATAAACCGGAAATTATCCTGCAACATATAGTTCCAAATACTACATCAAAAAGGGAGAAAAACTATAAAATGCGACAAGGGGCAAGGAGAGTATTGATATTTTTTCCCGGACATGGTATTCTGTACATGATGGAAGTAAAAACAAATGAAAATGAATTCTGTCCCGGCAGGCAGACTTTTTCAAAAACATGCTTCTGTGAAATTGTATTATAAAAGATCCTGGAGGAAGGTGGATTTTGGGGATGAGTGAAATGTTTCATATTATCAGCGATGGTTCTTGTGATTTGCCGGAGGAGCTGGCGAAGGAGAGGAATATATCCGTGGTTCCTTTTTATGTTTCTTTTGACGACGAACACTATCTGAAAGAAAACGTAGAAATAGGGATCCGGGACTTTTATCAGCAGATGGTGGACCGGAAAGGAGTATATCCGAAATCATCCATGCCATCCACCCAGGACTATGTGGAGGCATTTCTGCCTTTTGTGAAGGAAAGGATTCCTGTCATCTGTATCTGTATCACCACAAAATTCAGCGGTTCCATGCAGTCTGCCCTCAATGCCAGAAATATCGTGATGGAAGACTATCCCGACGCGGAGATCACGGTGCTGGATTCCTGCGTCAATACGGTGCTGCAGGGGCAGTTTGTGCTGGAGGCAGCGGCGCTGCGGGACAGCGGCATGGGATATAGGGAGACCATAGCCCGGCTGGAGGAGATAAAGAGCACCGGAAGGATTTTCTTCACGGTGGGCGATATGGAATATTTGAAACATGGCGGGCGTATCGGAAAAGTGGCGGCAGTGGCGGGAAGCGTGCTGGGTGTCCGTCCGGTCATCACCCTGAGAGAGGGGGAAATCTTTCCTTCCGGAATCGGAAGGGGAAGAAAACGCACTACGGAAAAAGCGCTGGAATTGTTGGCGGATTACCTGGAGAAAGGGAAGGGAATCGACAGCTACAGTATCGTGGTGGGATTCGGATACGATTATCAGGAGGCGGTTTCCTTCCGGGATCATACACTGGAAGCGCTGAGGGAAAAGGGATATGACATAAAGGAGATTCCCATTTTCCAGATAGGAGCCACCATAAGCGTGCACACGGGCCCCTATCCCCTTGGCTATGGGATTATCGAAAAGGGCATTCACGCATCATTGTGACAAAAACATAAAGGGGGCAGCCCGTGTGACTTGTGTCCGGGCTGCTCAGGGGGCTTCGGTGCAGTGCATCAGAAGCTCTTTTATATTGGCAAAGCAGTAATCCGCGGGATAGGGAGTGCTGTCCATGTCCTCCGGCTTTGCCTCCCCGGTGAAGACCACGCAGGTATCCACCTCTCCGTTGATGCCGCAGGCGATATCGGTGTAAAGCCTGTCCCCTACCACCAGAGTTTCGTCGCGGGAAAAACCGGACTGGGAGAGGCATAGGTCCACCACCTGCCGGCTGGGTTTGCCCAGATAGATAGGTTCTTTTCCGGTGGACTGGGTGAGCATGCTGCAGATGGCACCGCAGTCAGGGACAAAGCCGAAATCTATGGGGCAGCACAGATCCGGATTGGTGGCGTAAAAAGGGACATCCATGGTGGAGAGAACTTTGCAGGTTTCCACCAGTTTGCCATAGGTGAGTTCGCTGTCGTAGGCCGCAACCACACAGGCGATGTCTTCCTGGGCTGACTCCGTGACACATAATCCGCTGCTGCGCAGTTCCCTGATAAAGGAAGCGGTTCCCAGCACAAAAATTTTGCGTCCGGAATAGTGCTCCCTGAGAAAGCGAAGGGTCATGTAACCGGAGGTAATAAACTGCTCCTTTGTGGTCTCCAGATGGAAGGCGCTGCGGAATTTTGTCACATAATCCTCACCGCTGCGGGTGGAATTGTTGGTGATATAATATGCCCGGCCTCCGATCCTGTCAATATAACGGAGCAGGTCGGCGCTGCCATCATAGAGAGTGTCCCCTACCGCCAGGGTTCCATCAATGTCAAATAGAAAAAGTTTCTTTGCTTTCAGTCTGTCAGATTTTAATGAAGTCATAATGCCGCCGGTTCCTCTCTTCTGGTTTTTCGTTATTTTCAGCCATACCCATGATTGCCCGTCCGGGGGATTTCACGGGGATACTGCGCCTTTTATTTCCGCGGGCAATGAGGAAAATACCCCGCTGTTCTGCAGCGCTGCAAGTTTGATACCCCGTTGCCTGCAGCGGGGGTATTTGATTCCCGGGAAATGGGGGCTGTGCACAAAATCGATGATGTGACAGCCCCACTGTCATTCTATGTCATTGGCGGGAATTTCGGAAAAGGCCGGTACGCCTGAAGGCAGTCAGGCAGGCTGCGGATGCTGCCAGTACCACGGCTCCTATCAAAAGCAGCCGCACCAAATCCGGATGATTTTCTTCCGGCAGGAATTCTGCGCCGGAACCGTCTTCTCCTGTCTTGGGAGAGACGGTGTCTGTCCCCTGCGAATCGTTTTCATCAGGAGATGTGGATTCGTCGCCGCCTCCGGAGGAACTGCCGCTGTCTCCGTCCATGACATTGCCGTCCATGACGAGACAATAGTCCGAAGCATGCGTAAATACCAGTTCTGCAATGCCGGCCTGGTTTATCTGGTCGGCAGTGACAAATTCAAGCCTGCCAAGACGTTCATTATAATAGAAGAGGTTTGCATACATGCCCGCATAGGCTGAATCCACATTGATTGTAAGCACAGCCTTGTAGCCAAAATCGCCGTCGTGGGCAAGGCTGAGCTGTATTGTCCGGCGGTTTCCGGCCACATGATTCACAACATCCTCCGGAATGGCTGATGTTCCGACCTGTACGGAAAGGTCCACATCATTTGCGTGGTCAGCAGTGACATCCCGGCCATTTACGGACCAGACGATTCCGTTGCCCATGTCGAAGGAAATGGTCACATTCTGTCCTTTCACGCTGTCGAGAACATCCCCGGGAACCACGGATGTACCGTTCATGGTTACATTGACTTGCTTTCCTTCCGGAGCGTTTACGGCTTCTTCCGTGATGGCTGCCCAGCCTTCCTTGCCGGATTCGCCTTTGATGGAAGGAACCGTGGGAGTGGGCGCAGGGTCAGGAGCCGCAGTCTGTCCGGGAGTCTGGGTAGGTGGTGCAGTGGGCTCGGGAGCCGCAGTCTGCTCAGGAGCCTGGGTGGGCAGTGCGGTGGGCTCGGGAGTCGCAGTCTGCTCGGGAGCCTGGGTGGGCGGTGCAGAAGGATCCGGGGATGCGGCAGGTTCCGGAGTCTGTGCCGGCGGTGCGGAAGGATCCGGGGATGCAGAAGGTTCCGGAGTCTGTGCCGGCGGTGTAGATGGTTCCGGGCTGTACTCATAAATAATCTCTGCTTTTGACACTGCCGCTATGGTATCCGCCGATTTGCCGATACGGTTCCACTGAGCTTCGGTGCCGGTATAGTATATTTTAGTCAGAGAACAACTGCCGAATGCTCCCGGTTCTATTGTGGTAACACTGTGCGGAATCAAAATAACTTTCACGCCGGAGGAAGCGAATGCCTGCGTACCGATACTTTCCGCGCCCTGCGGAATTTCCAGGCCGGGAAGCAGCAGGCAGTCCTGAAACATGCCCTCGCCGATACGGTCTATACTTTTGGGCAGTGTTACCGTCATCAGGTTATAGCATTGTGTAAACAGATTGTCTCCCAGCTTTACTTGTGTTTCGCCGGGGGCGAAAGCAGCGGTTGTCATTTCCTGGCACTGAAAAAATGCGGCATTGCCCACCTCTGTGATGGTGGAAGGCAATGCTATGGATTTGAGACTTTTACAGCCGCTGAAGGCATTTTGGCTGATTGTCTCGACGCCCTCGGAAATCACCGCCGAACTAAGGTTCGGGCACGCGCGAAAAGCACTGTCCTGAATGGTTTTCACGCCGGAGGGAATGGTCACGGAAAGGAGCGAGGAGCCGCGGAACGCATTGTTGCCAATGGATGTCACGCTGGAGGGAATCTTCACACTGAGGACCCCGCAGTTCCAGAAAGCACATGCACCGATACCGGTAACGCCGTCTTCGATGCGCACTGTCCGGATCTGGCTGCTGTTATTGTACCAGGGCTGTTCTTCTGCACTGCTGTAATCAGGTATGGAACCGTTGCCGGATACAGTCAGCGTGCCTGAATTTGTCAGGTTCCAGGCAAGACCTCCTTCAAGTGTTCCGTTTGCGATGATCCGGTCGGCATCAGGGTCCTCCGAAGGGTCATAGCCTTCCGGATAGCGGGTGATATAATGGCTGGTAGTGCTCATCACATCTTCTCTGGAGATACCCCGTTCCCAATGAACCTTGCCCTGGTGGTCTCCGGTGCTGATGTTTCCTTCGGCAACAATCACGCCGGCCTCGTTTACTTCCAGCACGATTACGGTATGGGCATCACCATTTACCTGCAGAATATCTCCTGGTTTGATATCTTCAAATGAAAAACCTCCCGCTGCGTACCTTCTTGCGGGCAGACTGCCGAATGCCGCATCGCTGAGTATAAAAGCGAAGGCTACACAGCCCACGGCAGAGATTTTTTTCCCGTCAAGAGTTCCGCCCTGCCAATGATAATACCCTTTTGTGTCGGAATAGGGCTCATCGTTGGTCCAGGGAGTTCCCTCCTTGTAGGCCTCCTGATCTTTCAATGCAATCATGGCCGCATAGACCTGCGCCGGGGTAGGAATTGCGCCATCCGTACCGGCAGCCTGGGGGGATATGGATTCTTCCGCAGAAATTTCCTCCTGCTGCAACAGGATTTCCCGGGATAAAGTGTCCTCATCCGTGCCGGAAAAAGATTCCGCGGGTGGAAGGGTTACCTCATCTGTGCCGGAAAAAAATTCCTCCGGGGAAAGAGAGGACTCCCCGGTGCCGGAAAAAAACTCCGCTGGTGGAAGAGAAGACTCCTCGGTGTTCCAGGAAAACTCTTCAGGGGACAAAGAATCCCCATTCTCTGCGGATGCCACTGACTGGAAAGAAACGGTCAGACACAGTGCCAGGACAACCGAAATAATGCGTCGTTTCAATTTTAAAACCTCCTGTCTCAAAATTTTTTAGGGGAATTTTTGATTTATCATATTCCCCAGTAAAAATATATCGTCATTGCCATGTATTGTCAATAGACGCCGGAACCAATATTTATCTGACAATTTTCCGACAATTTCCGGATAGAATTTTTAGTTGATTATCTCTCTGATTCGGAGTATAATCTTTTTGTAAAAGAGTGTGTCCGGTTATACATTTTGGTTACAATAACTGCCGTTTTTTCCAGAGCCGGCAGTTATTTTTTTAAAAAAGAAGCCGCGTGCGGAAGTTGTGTGCGGCAGCCTCCTGGGCACCGGAACTTCGGGAGAAAGAGAAAATCAGGCGCGGACAGGATAACGCGCAGAAATGGGGTTAAATATGAAACTGATATCTTGGAATGTGAACGGTCTGCGGGCCTGTGTACAAAAAGGGTTTCTGGAATATTTCAGGGAGGTGGATGCGGATGTTTTCTGCCTGCAGGAGACCAAGATGCAGGCCGGCCAGCTGGAACTTGACCTGCCGGGCTATCATCAGTACTGGAACTATGCGGAGAAGAAGGGATATTCCGGTACGGCCATTTTTACCAAAAAAGAACCTTTGAAGGTGACATGCGGAATCGGAGTGGAGGAGCATGACCATGAGGGGCGGGTGATCACGGCGGAGTATGAGGAGTATTATGTGGTTACGGTCTATGTGCCCAACGCCCAGAGAGAGCTCACAAGACTGGCCTACCGCATGGAGTGGGAGGAGGCTTTTCTGAATTATATCAGGGGGCTGGAGGAAAAGAAGCCCGTGATTTACTGCGGCGACCTGAATGTGGCCCACAAGGAGATCGACCTGAAGAATCCGAAAACCAACCGCCGGAATGCGGGTTTTACGGACGAAGAGAGGAATTGTTTCAGCAAAGTGCTGGAAAACGGATTTGTGGATACCTTCCGCTATTTTTATCCGGATTTGAAAGACGCCTATTCCTGGTGGTCCTATATGGGACAGGCCAGAAGCCGGAATGTCGGGTGGCGCATTGACTACTTTGTGGTGTCCGAAACCTTAAAAAGTAAACTGGAGGATGCCAAAATTCATTCGGCCGTGCAGGGATCGGATCATTGTCCGGTGGAACTGGACCTGAAGGCGTAGAAAGAAGGCAGGCGGCAAAAGGAGAGGACAGGCATGACGGCAGGGAAAAATGACACGCAAGAGGTCGCGGAATATTTATGGCGTTATTATCTGGAAGAGGTAAAAATTCCGGAAGACAAGGAGAAAACATAACGGCGGATGAGTCTTCAATTTTACTTTGGGCCTTCCGGGGCGGGCAAAAGCCGGAAATTATATGAAGAGATCACTTTGCGGGCAGAGGAGAATCCCAGGCAGAATTTCTGTATTATCGTGCCTGACCAGTTTACCATGCAGGTACAGAAGGAACTGGTGCTTTTAAACCCCAGGGGCGGTATTATGAATATTGACGTGCTCAGCTTCGGGCGGCTGGGGCACCGGATTCTGGAAGAAGTGGGCGGCCGGGAGATTCCGGTGCTGGACGATACGGGCAAGAGCCTGGTGCTGCAGAAAGTGGCGGCGAACCTGAAGGATGAACTGCCCGCTTTGGGCGGTTTCCTCCACAGACAGGGGTATATCCATGAAGTGAAAAGCGCCATTTCGGAATTTATGCAGTATGGCATCGGCACGGAAGATATGCCAAAACTGATTGCGTATGCGGGCAAAAGGGGAGCGCTGGCACAGAAGCTGAAGGATCTGGGGACATTGTATCAGGGTTTCCTGGACTATATCCACGGAAACTTCATCACCACGGAGGAAACGCTGGACGTGCTGCGTCGTTCTTTATATAAATCCCGGCGCCTGCGGGAAAGTGTCATGGTATTTGACGGCTTTACCGGCTTTACGCCCATACAGACCAGGGTGATTTCGGAACTGATGCGCCTGTGCGGGGAAGTGATTGTCACCCTGACTCTGGGGGAGGGGGAGGATCCTTACGGAAAGGACAGTGAGCAGAACCTGTTTCACTTAAGCAAAAAGACCGTTGCGGATCTGACCAGGCTTTCCGGGGAGAATTCCGTGGAGCGGAAGGAGGATGTGTTTGCGGGGGAAAACCACAGGTTCCGCAATGCCCCGGCCCTGGGGTATCTGGAGAAGTGCCTATTCCGTTACGGCACCCTGCCCTATAAGGAGGCCCAGGATGAAATCCGGATATTTGAGGCCATGACCCCCCGGGACGAGGTGCGCCAGACGGGACGGAAGATCTGTTCCCTGATCCGGGAGGAAGGACTTGCCTACCGGGACATGGCGGTGATTGTGGGCGATCTGGAGGGATACGCGCCCTATGTGGAGACAGAATTTGCCCAGATGGAGATTCCCTGCTATATCGACAGAACCAGGGGAATCGGACTGAATCCCATGATAGAATTCATCAAGAGCGCCCTGGAATTGTATACCAGAGACTTTTCCTATGAGGCTGTGTTTCATTATCTCAGAAGCGGCCTGGCAGACCTGACCCGGGAGGAGGTGGACCGGCTGGAAAATTACTGTCTGCAGACAGGAGTCAGGGGGTACCGCGGCTACAGCAGGCTTTTCACCCGGAAGACCCGGGAAACGGAAGGAAAAGAAGAGGTTCTGGAAGAGCTGAATGCCCTGCGGGAACGCATGATGGGCCAGGTGGAAATGCTGCACCTTGGTGAAAAGGAGCTTGTGAAGGACTATGTGAACGGACTGTATGATTTTCTGGTGCAGAATAAGGTGCAGCAGAAACTGGCAGTGTTTCAGTCGCGTTTTGAGCAAAAGGGAGAACTGACCCGGGCCAGGGAATATGCCCAGATATACCGGCTGGTGATGGAGCTGCTGGACCAGGTTTACGGCCTTTTGGGGGAGGAAACCATAACCAGGAAAGAATTTGCGGAGATTCTGGAGGCCGGATTCGGTGAGATCCAGGTGGGCACCATACCCCAGAATGTGGACCGGGTGCTGGTGGGGGACATGGAGCGCACCAGACTGAGTCAGGTGAAGGTGCTTTTTTTCCTGGGGGTGAACGATGGAAACATTCCCAAGTCAGCTTCCCGGGGCGGGATTATCTCGGATATGGATAGGGAGTTTCTGCGGGAATCCGAACTGGAACTGGCGCCCAGTCCCAGGCAGCAGATGTATATCCAGCGTTTTTATCTCTATCTGAATATGACGAAGCCTTCCGAAAGGCTTTTTCTGTCCTATGCCAGGGTGAACAGCGCCGGAAAGTCCATGCGGCCGGCCTATCTGGTGGATGTGGTGCAGAAAATGTTTCCCTCCATAGTGACGGAACATCCCCAGCTGGACAGCGCGCTGGAGCAGATCGTGACCGGCCAGGAAGGTGCATATTATCTGGCACAGGGACTGCGGGAATATGCGGAGGGGATGCTGACAGGGGAAAAGGAACAGGAATTTTTCACCATTTACCAGGTGTACGGGGAGGAAGAGTGGCGGGAAAAAAGGGATTTTCTCACGGAGGCGGCCTTTTGCCGGTACCGGGACCAGGGACTGTCCAGGGCCGTGGCCAGGGCATTGTACGGGGTGCAGCTGGAAAACAGCGTCACCCGTCTGGAAACTTATGCGGCCTGCGCTTACCGGCATTTTCTGCAGTACGGCCTTGCCCTGAAGGAGCGGGGGGAATTTGCTTTTGAGAGTGTGGATATGGGGACGGTATATCATGCGGTTCTGGAACGTTTCTCGGAAAAACTTACGGAAAACCATTATACATGGTTTGATTTTCCGGAAGAATTTGCCCCGGGCTGTGTGCGGGAGGCACTGGAGCAGTGCGCGGCTTCCTACGGCAACACGGTTCTGTACAGCAGCGCCAGGAATGAATATGCCATCACCCGGATGAGCCGGATTCTGACCCGGACGGTACTGACACTGCAAAAGCAGCTCCGCAGCGGAAGCTTTGTGCCGGAGTCTTTTGAGCTTTCTTTCCAGTACGCGGATCATCTGGAAAGCGTCAATGTGGCATTGTCGGACCGTGAAAAAATGCGGCTGCAGGGCCGTATTGACAGAATCGATGTGGCAGAGGACGAAAAAGCGGTGTATGTGAAGGTGATCGACTATAAATCGGGTCAGAAACGTTTTGACCTTGCGGCGCTGTACTATGGGCTGCAGCTTCAGCTGGTGGTGTACATGAACGCGGCCCTGGAGATAGAGAGGGGGCGGCATCCGGGAAAAGAGACAGTGCCGGCGGCGCTTCTGTATTATCATATTGACGATCCCTCCATTGAGACACCGGTGGAGCTGACACCGGAGGAAATCAATGCACAGATCGGGGAGAAACTCCGCATGAACGGCGTTGTGAACAGCGCGCCCCATATTGTGGAGCTTCTGGACAGGAACGCAGGAAACAAATCCAGTGTCATTCCGGTGGAAAGAAAGAAGGATGGCGCATTTTCTGCCCGTTCTTCGGTGCTCAGCGGGGAGGAACTGCAGACCGTGTCCGACTATGTGAGCCGCAAAATCACGGAAATCGGCAGGGGAATCCTGGACGGCACCATATCCCTGAATCCCTATGAAAAGGGCGGGGAGGAAGCCTGCACTTATTGTTCGTATAAAAAGGTGTGCGGTTTTGAACCCGCAGTGCCCGGTATGCGGAAACGGAAGCTGGAGGACATGGAGAAAGAGGAAGTGCTGGACAGGATGTCACGGGAAGGAACATGACAAGGGAGGGCGCAGCCCTGCTGCGGGCAGCGCCGGAAAGCTTCCCTGATTATCCCCGCGGGCAATGAGGAAAATAGCCATGCTGCGAGGGTCAAACTTTCTGTTCTGCAGCGTTGCAAGTTGAATCCCCCGTTGCCTGCAGCGGGGGATTTGATTCATGGGCCAGAAATTCCCTGCTTTTTTCCAGCCTTTCCCTGAAAACACCCTCACAGCCTTCTTCCGTGGGGAGGTAGTAGCGTTTATGTTTCAGACTTTCCGGCAGGCAGGTCATGTGGGCTTGTTTTTCTGCGGTGTTGTGGGCGTAGACATAGCCCTCCCCATAGTGCAGTTCTTCCATAAGCTGCGTGGGGGCATTGCGGATCACCAGGGGAACCGGCTCCGAGAGCTGTGTCAGGGCATCTGCTTTTGCGGTTTCATATGCGCGGTAAACCGCATTGGAACGGGGGGCCAGGGACAGATAGATCACGGTCTGGGCCAGATTCAGACTGCACTCCGGCATTCCGTTGAAATGGCAGGCCTGATATGCCGCCACGGCCAGGGGCAGTGCCTGATTGTCCGCAAGCCCCACATCCTCGCTGGCAAAACGTATCAGCCTCCTGGCGATAAAAAGAGGGTCCTCTCCTGCTTCCAGCATTCTGGCAAGCCAGTAAACGGCGGCATCCGGATCGGAGTTGCGCATGGACTTGTGAAGGGCGGAGATCAGGTTGTAGTGTTCCTCTCCCTTTTTGTCATAGAGCAGGGTCTTTTTGCCAAGGCACTGTTCCAGTGTTTCTTTACTCACGGAAATAGAGCCGTCCGGGGCGATTTCGCCGTTGAGGACAGCCATCTCCAGGGTGTTCAGGGCCGTGCGGGCATCACCGTTGGCAAAGGCGGCGATATGGGACAGGGCCTGCTCTTCCATATAAATGGTGCTGCCGCCGAATCCCCGCCTGTCGGTAAGGGTCCGGGAGAGCATGTCCGTCAGTTCCTCCGGGGTGAGTTCCTTCAGCACAAATACTTTGCAGCGGGACAGCAGAGCCCCGTTGATCTCAAAAGAGGGATTTTCCGTGGTGGCGCCGATGAGGGTGATGCTGCCCTTTTCCACATAGGGAAGGAAGGCATCCTGCTGGGCTTTGTTAAAACGATGGATTTCGTCCACAAAAACCAAAGTGCGGATGCCGTAAGCACGGTTGTCCTGGGCCTGCTTCATAATGTCACGAATTTCCCTGATGCCGCTGGTGACGGCGCTGAAATTCAGGAAATCGGATTTGGTGCGTCCGGCGATGATCCTTGCCAGGGTGGTTTTGCCCACGCCGGGAGGCCCCCAGAAAATCATGGAACAGATCTGGTCTTTTTCCAGCATCTGCAGAAGCAGTTTGCCCTGGCCCAGCAGATGCCGCTGGCCCACATAGTCTTCCAGGGAACGGGGCCGCATCCGTTCTGCCAGGGGCGCCGAAAGATCGACGGAGGAATTTTCGTTTGAATCGTCAAAAAGGGATAGCTGCTGCAATGGGGTGACCTCCTGGGGTTTTTGAGATAATTATATACCATACCCACAGAAAATCAAGCGGCAGCGAAGCTGACATTTGATTTTCTGCGGGTATGGTAACGAAAGAATCCATCTGCGAAGCAGATGAAAGCGCGAAGCGCGCGTGACGCGAAGCGTCAGGATTCTTGAGTGAGGAAGAGGAAGAAAAAGAAAGAGAAAGCGAAGCGTCAAGAATCTTGAGCATGTAAGAGGAAGAAAAGGAAAGGGAAAGCGGAGCGTCAAGAATCTTGAGCGAGTAAGAGGAAGAAAAGGAAGAAACGAGCATCGAAGCGTCAAGAATCCAGAGCGTGTAAGAGGAAGAAAAAGAAAGAGAAAGCGAAGCGTCAGGACTCCTGAGCGTGTAAAAGGAAGAAAAAGAAAGAGAAAGCGAAGCGTCAGGACTCCTGAGCGTGTAAGAGGAAGAAAAGGAAGAAACGAGCATCGAAACGTCAGGACTCGCCGGTGTGAAAAGGAAGAAAGGGAAACTGAGAGAAATCAGGAGCGGGAAATTGTTATGGCAGTGACATTTACGTTGGAACAACAGGAAGCAATAGAACGGCACGGATGCAACATTCTGGTATCGGCAGCCGCGGGCAGCGGCAAAACGGCCGTGCTGGTGGAGAGAATTGTCAGAATGGTATGTGATGAACAAAATCCCGTGGATATTGATCATCTGCTGATTGTCACGTTTACCAATGCCGCAGCGTCGGAAATGCGGGAGCGTATTGCGGCCGGCATTTCACGGAGACTTTCGGAATGCCCGGAATCGGAACATATTCAGAGGCAGGCCACCCTTCTGCACAATGCCCAGATCACCACCATCGACAGTTTCTGCCTGTTTCTTCTGCGGAATCATTTTAACGAGATCGGCCTGGACCCGGCATTCCGGATTGCGGACGAGGGAGAGATCAAACTGATGCAGCAGGAAGTGCTGCAGGAGCTAATGGAAGATTCCTATGCATCCGGCAGTGAGGCATTCCGCTACTGTGTGGAAGTTTTCTGCCCCGGGGGAAAGGAGCGTGTGCTGGAACAGCATATTCTGAACCTGTCCCGGTATGCGGCCAGTTTTCCCTGGCCCGGGGAGTGGCTGTCGGACAGAAAAGAAGATTACCGGGCGGAGACAGTGGAGGAGATGTGCAGCAGTCCTTATGGGGAATACCTGCTGGGTTACCTGGGGCGCATGATAAGGGGATGTGCGGAAAAACTGGAAAGGGTCCGGGATTTGTGCCAGTGTCCGGACGGCCCTTATATGTATGGGGAACTGGTAGACAGGGAGTGCGGGCAGCTGGAAAGTCTTCTTTGCTGTTCCTCCCTGGAGGAATATGCGGTAAAGCTTCCGGCGGTGAGCTTCGGCAGGCTGCCATCCAAGAGGGACGACAGTGTATCACCGGTAAAGAGGGAACTTGCCAAAAAAATGAGGGGAGCCGTGAAGGACAGCATCCGGGATCTGGAAGAGCGTTTTTTCGCCACATCCCTGGAACTGGCTGCCAGACAGGGCAGCGCATGTCTGGCGCCCGTGTGCACCCTGCTGGATCTGGCGCTGGACTTTGACAGAAGGATGCAGGAAAAGAAGCAGGAGAAAAAGATCATTGATTTTTCCGATATGGAGCATTTCGCGCTGGACATTCTGCTGGACAGGGAAAATGAATCCGTAAGGCCCGGGAATGTGGCGCTGGAATACCGTCAGCATTTTGCCGAAATACTCACCGACGAGTATCAGGACAGCAATCTGGTACAGGAATATCTGCTGAAGGCCGTGTCCGGCGAGGAGGAGGGACATTACAACCGTTTCATGGTGGGGGATGTGAAGCAGAGTATTTATAAATTCCGTCTGGCCAGGCCGGAGCTTTTTATGGAAAAGTACCACACTTACGGGACCCGGGGAACGGAGTGCCGCAGAATCGACCTGGCAAAGAACTTCCGCAGCCGTGTGCAGGTGGTGGATGCGGTAAACGACGTGTTCGCCCGCATGATGAGCCGCCAGGTGGGGGGAATTGACTATGACGATGGGGCCGCCCTGTATGCGGGCGCGGATTATCCGGAAAATGACGCATGTGTCAGCGAAGTGATTCTGGTGGAAAAGCCTGCGAAAGACGGGGAACTGGACCCCAGACAGACAGAGGCCCTGGCCATTGCCCGAAAGATCAAAGACCTGCGGGAACAATTCCGGGTGACGGACCGGGAAAGCGGGGGGGAAAGGCCTGCGAAGTACAGCGATATGGTGATTCTGCTGCGAACCAACAGCGGCTGGGACGAGACGTTTAAGGAGGTATTGGAGAAGGAAGGCATTCCGGTGTATATTACCTCGAAAACCGGGTATTTTGCGGCGGCAGAGGTACAGGAACTGCTGCAGTTTTTGCGGGTGCTGGACAATCCGGATCAGGATATTCCGCTGTTCGGGGTCATGAAGTCCGTTTTCGGGGGATTTGAGGAGGAGGAGATCGCCCGGATACGCGGCAGGGAGAAAGACTGCAGCCTGTATGAGGCCCTGAAGCGGCTGGCGTGGGAGTCTGTGCCGGCGGAGCCGTCCGGGAGTGCCCAGGCAGAAGCGGAAGAGACCTTGGGGGAAGCCACAGGGAGTGAGGAGATCCGGGCGCTGGGACGGAAGGCGGCGGCCTTTCTGGAAATGATAGAAGAGTACCGGGAATGCACCGTATATCTGCCTGTCAGGGAACTGCTGACCAGGCTGATTCATGATTTCGGCTATCTGGATTATGTGACGGCGCTTCCCACCGGAGGGAAAAAACGGGCCAATGTGGAGATGCTCCTGACCAGGGCGTCCGATTTTGAAAAGACCAGTTACTTTGGGCTGTTTCATTTTATCCGTTATATGGAACAGCTGGAAAAATATGATGTGGATTACGGCGGTGCGGAGCAGCTGGATGAAAATGCGGATGTGGTGCGGATTATGAGCATCCACAAAAGTAAGGGGCTGGAATTTCCCATCACCTTTGTGGCGGGGCTGAGCAAGCGTTTCAATATGCAGGATGTGAACCAGTCCCTGATACTGGACATGGATCTGGGACTGGCGACGGATTATGTGGATCCGGACAGGCGTATCCGGAATAAGACCCTTCGCCGGAGAATTCTGGCGGGAAAGCTTGCGGAGGAGGCGCTTGCGGAGGAGATGCGCCTGCTCTATGTGGCCATGACCAGGGCAAAAGAGAAGCTGATCATGACGGGAGTGCTGGAAAACGCCGCGGAAAAGTGGGAACAGCAGAAGGAAGCGGGGGACGGAAGGCTGAATTACCTGGACTTTGTGGAGGCAGGAAGTTTTCTGGATTTTCTGATGCCCGTTTTACCGGGTACCTGCATTCAGGTTTCCATTGCGGGAGAGCCGGAAATCACCGCCGGGGATATGACGGAGCAGATGCAGCTTTTCCGGAAAAAGGAAAAACTGACCCGGGCAGAATGTTACGGGGACCAGAGGGCGGAGCAGTGTCTGCGGGAGCGTCTGAATACGGTTTACCCCTATGCCGTGCTGGAAGGGCTTTATACCAAGACCACGGTGTCGGAACTGAAAATAGCCGCCATGGCAGATAAGGATGAGGCGGCATTCCATGCCTTTGAGGAAAAAGAGGTGCAGCCCTATATTCCGCTTTTCCGCAGGGAAGAGGAGAAGATCAGCGGCCCGGTAAGGGGAAATGCCTATCACCGTGTCATGGAACTTCTGGATTTTGAAAGCTTGTTTGAGGCGGCTTTCCGGGAGGAGGATGGAAATAGGGCGGATCTATGGGAAACGGCGGCAGAAATGCCGGAAGAAGAAAGGGTGAGCCAGGTCCGGAAGGAGCGGGAAAAACTTGCGGCTGCCGTTCACGCTTTCCTGGAAAAGGAGACGGCAGAAAAACGCCTGTCCGCGGAGTACTTTCAGGCAGTAAATGAACGGAAAATCGTTGATTTTTTGTGCACACCCCTTGCCGGGCGGATGTGGCAGGCCCAGCGCCGGGGCTGTCTGTACCGGGAACAGCCTTTTATGCTGGGGATGGATGCCCGCAGGCTGAAAAAAGAATTTCCGGAAAAGGAAACCATCCTCATCCAGGGAATCATAGATGTATTCTTTGAGGAAGAGGATGGTCTGGTATTGGTTGACTATAAGACGGATTCGGTGGCCTCCATGGAACAGCTCTGGAACCGCTATGAAACCCAGATGGATTACTATCAGGAAGCCATTGGGAAGATTTACGGAAAGCCTGTGAAGGAAAAAATCCTGTATTCCTTTCACTTTTCTGCGGCATCTTCCGGGAAGTAGATCTGGTACCACACCAGGAACGCGTACACGGCCCAAAGCTTCCGGTTGGTGTTGCCCCGGCCGGACCCGCGGCCTGCCAGCAGCTGGTCCAGGGCATCCCGGCTGAAAAACCTGTCGGCGGCGGGGGAGTGAAATACCTCTTCCAGTTTTTTCCGGCCGGTGGGAGAGGTGAGAAAATGACCCAGGGGAATGGGGAAGCCCAGTTTTCTGCGGTTGGAACTGGCGGCGGGCAGGTGGAGCGCGGCTACTTTCCGGAACAGATATTTTGAAACCTGTTTCTTTTGTTTGTATTTTGCGGGCAGGCGGCGTGCCACTTCAAACACTTCCCGGTCCAGGTAGGGAACCCGCAGCTCCAGGGAGTGGGCCATGCTCATACGGTCCGCCTTCTGGAGAATGTCCCCCGGGAGCCAGTGGAGCAGGTCTATGTACTGCATGCGGCTGGCCTGGTCCAGTTTTTCCGCGTCTTTATAATCGTCCGCCAGGAATTCCTGGGGAGAAAGGGCCCGGGTTGGGCATTTCAGCAGTTTCTTTCTGTCCCGGGCAGTGAAAAGGTTGGCATTTCCGATAAAGCGTTCCTCCACCGGCATACTGCCCCGGATCAGAAAGCTGCGTCCCCTCATCAGGGGAAGCCGCGCTGCAAGAGAGGCAATTCCTTTCCGGAAGGGAGAGGGGATTTTCTGGTAAAGACGCAGGGCGTTGGGTTCACAGTAAATACAGTAACCGCCGAACAGCTCGTCTGCGCCCTCCCCGGACACCACCACTTTCACCTGCCGGGCTGCTTCCCGGGACAGAAAATATAGGGCTACGGCGGAAGGATCCCCGGAAGGCTCGTCCATGTGGTAGAGTACTTCGGGCACGGCTTCCCAGAATTCTTTCTCGGAGATCTGTTTTCCCCTGTGCCACAGACCCAGTTCCCCGGCCAGTTCCTTTGCCAGGGGCATTTCGTTGTACCGGGTCTGTTCCTTCCCGAATCCCACGGTGAATGTTTTAGTTCCGGTAAATTCCGCTGCCACCAGAGAGGAATCCACGCCGCCGGACAGGAAGGACCCCACCTCCACGTCCGCCGCCATATGGGTTTTTACGGAATCTTCGATGACCTGATCCAGCCGGTGGATCCATGCTTCTTCCTGTTTCTTTTTTGCCAGCCGGAAGGGCGATTCCGGGCAGAGTTCCGGGACAAAATACTGTTCCAGTTCCAGGGAGGAATGTTTCTTCTCATATTTCAGGAAGTGACCGGGTTTCAGCTGCCAGATTCCCTGGAAAAAGGTTTTTTCCAGGGCAGAATACTGGAAGGACAGATATTGCTCCAGGGCTTCCGTGTTCAGTCTTTTTTTGTAAGAAGGATGAGGCAGGATGCCCTTGATCTCAGAGGCAAAGAGGAAACAGCCATCGGTGAGGGCATAGTAAAAAGGTTTGATACCGAAAGGATCCCTGGCGGCGTAGAGCTGTTCCTTTTTCTCGTCCCATATTGCGAAGGCGAACATGCCGCGCAGATGCCGGGGCAGTTCCTGGCCCCATTCTTCATATCCGTGCAGCAGCACTTCCGAATCTCCCTGGGTGGAAAAGTGATGTCCGGCCCGGATCAGCTCGGCCCGCAGCTCCCTGTAGTTGTATATTTCCCCATTAAATACCAGCACCAGTTCCCCGGTTTCGTTTGCCATGGGCTGGACACTGCCCTCCAGGTCAATAATGCTGAGGCGCCGGAATCCCAGGGCGGCTTTTTCCGACAGCCAGCTTTTTCCCTGGTCAGGTCCCCGGTGAATCAGGGCTGCCATCATCAGTTCCAGAAACTGTTCCCTGCCTGCACTGTATTTCGTGTTTCTCTCTATAAATCCGCATATTCCGCACATATTCCATCTCCTTTGTCAGATATCACATGCCGCCGTCCCAAATGCTTTTGGCGGGTTTCTGAAATCCAGTGTAAGAGATGGATATTTCTGTATCGTCGCATTTATGTTTCTAAAATGTAAAAGGATGTAAACATTTATCTGACATGGCGGGCCCTTGTCATAATTCCAGTATGATACATTTTCTGTGGGTCATGTTGTCCGATTCGCAGGTTTCCAGGAGAATCCGCCGGTTCCGGGCATCATATTCCATGCTGATCAGGTTCTGCAGATTTTTATACAAAAGTTTTCCCTCACTCTCTCCGTCAGGATACAGATAAAGATCCGCGGAACGGATATTCCAGTACTCCTGAATGGCTGACAGACTGCCGTTGATGTTTTCGGCATTTGTCTGTTTTGGGGGGGTGATTTCGTAATCGGCGTATTCCTGGGTCAGCACAGCCAGAAAATCCCCGGAATCCAGGCGCAGGAAATTCCAGACAGTCTGCGGGAACTCTAAAAGCTGTGTTTCCGTTTCGGAGATCAGTTCCTGCTCCGGCCGTTTCGTGTCATAGCGCCAGAGACGGGAGGGCTTTCCCAGATAATACAGCAGGTTCCGTTCCGGGTCAAAGCTGTACTGGATAAAAGGCATTCCGTCAAAGTGCCCCAGATAAGCGGAGGAATGGGTCGTGTAAACATTGGAATTTACAGTACCGTCCTGCCCGGCATATTCCCCGGATTCCGAATTAGAATCCAGATAAAAAGACAGGAAGTCGGTATCGGTATCTTTCAGAAAACTTAAGAGTCCCACACTGTTTGGAAGATCATACAATTCAGCGCGCAATACCGACACCGGACCCTTGCGGACAATATCTATTTGCTGGTCGGGAGGACGGAGACGGCCGTATTGCAGGGATTCCGGATCCGTGGGATGAAAATCTTTCTGACAGTCATACACGGGAACGAAATGTGCTTCACCGGAAGCGCATCCCGTGGCGTCATAGGTCATCCATCGTCCGCTGGGCGAAAAAGAACCAACCGGTTCACTGCCTTCCGGCAGAATGCCCTCATAAAGTACAACCGGATGTTCATTGCCCAGGGTATAGAGCCAGACAATACACATATCCTGGAATGAGGAACGGATATAGACCAAAAGCCGTGTCCCATCGGGGGAAGGTATGAGCTTTTCAAGATAATAGTCCTCGCTGGTCTGGCCTTCCGACAGATTCAGCCATTTTTTCCAGGACGTGAAAAAATTCCCCAGGCTGTCATAAAAACCATAGCGGTAATCCACCTGAAGATAAGTCAGGGGGGCTGTGTCACCTGTTTTTTCCTGGGCGATGACATGGATCTGATTTTCACTGCAGCCCTGCAGAAAGGCACTTTTTTCAATGCCTTCCCGGGTGGTATAGCTATAAGTATATATTTTTTTGACGGTAAAATCCTTTGTGGGATCGTCGTTTTCCTGTTCCATTGTGGAAGCCGAGGCTCTGGGAAGAATCAGGGTTTTCTCCTCCGGGGTACAGCCTGACGGCAGCAGTGCGGCTGCCAGCAGGAGGACGGCGACGCGGCTTCTTTTCCGGTTCCAATGTATCATGTCATGACTCCTGGGGTGTTTTTTATGCGCAGCCCCGTACAAAAGTGCGGTTCATCGCACCTGGAATTATGCCGCTAAAGCGGCGCACGGGGCGTGCGGCGGGTAGTGGGGAAGCGCATTCCCCTACTCGATTGTGTTTTTATGCGAAGGGGTGCATATGGGAAATTGCTGCCGACGCAACATGCACAGGGTTACCCGGAGGAATGCCGGCAAAGGCTGATGAGTGCCCGGTGCGGCGGGTAGCGGAGAAGGACATTCCACTGCCCGGTTATATCCACATCCGATTATGTGATTTCGGCTGATTTCAGGCGGATGTAAAATACGGTCTGGGCGCCGGGCTTACTTTTGACGCCGATGAATCCATCGTGCTCTTCCATGATTTTCCGGCAAATGGAGAGTCCCAGACCGGCGCTTCCCTGCTCCCGGGAATAGGCCTTGTCCACCCGGTAGAAGGGTTCAAATATTTTCTTCTGTTCCTGGGCACTCAGGCCTTTTCCGTGATTGCGGACAGCCAGCCATGCGTCATTCTGCCTTCTGGTTCCGTCAATGCGGATGACGGTGTGGCTGTCCCCGTATTTTATGGCATTGTCCACCAGGTTGATCAATACCTGCCGCAGGCGGTCTTCCACACCCCATACCAGGAGCTGTTCCGGAAAATGTGTGCGAATCTGTATTTCATACCGTTTTGCCTTGATTTCCAGGGCCTGGGCGACACTGATGGCAGTCTGGGACAAGTCCACCAGCTGTTTTTCCATATAGATGGCCTTGTCCGACATTTCCAGCAGCTGCAGTACCATCTGGTGCATGCGGGTGCTTTCCTGCAAAATCTGCTGAATGCCCTGCCTGGTAAGATTTTTATCAGCTCCCTGGTCAGCCTCCATAAGCTGTGCATATCCCTGAATGGTAGTCAGGGGTGTTTTCAGTTCGTGGGTCATATTGTTGTAAAATTCCTGGCGGCTGCCCAGGAGTTTGATGATCTGTTCTTTGTCAGCCTGCATGTTCTCGAACTGGGAACCGATCATCTCCAGCATGACGCTGAAGTTCCGGGATAATTCCCCCACTTCGTCCCTGCGGCCGGAATCCGCCAGCTGGGCCAGAAGCTGCATGTCGATCTGCTCTTTGGAAAGATCCCGGACCACCTGATGGGAAATTTTAGTCAGCCGCTGGACCGGGGTCAGCAGCCGGCTGATAAAAAAGGCCAGGAACAGAAAGGTCAGGACAAATATGGAGGCTCCGGTCTGGTAAACCAGTGCCTCGGTCTGGCTGATCTGGACATAAAGCTGTGAAGCATCCACCTGATAGCGGATGATGCCCAGGGTCCGCTCCTCAATGACAACCGGCATGGAAAAAAACACCAGCATCCTGTCCGGTTCCGGGTAGGTCTGTGTAAAAGAGGCGTTTCCGTTTAACGCCTGGAGAAGGTCATCACCGGTTTTTTCCTCCTGAAAAGGCCCGCTTCCGTCCAGGTATCGTCCGCTGGTATCAAGGAGATTCAGGCTCTTGTTGCCCAGAAGTTTCAGCTCCTGGGCGATATCGCCTGCGATCTGCCGGTAACTTTCCTCATCATTATTGGCATGATTGAGCATCAGAAGCTGCCGGATGTAAATCAGGGTGTTTTCCTGGAGACCCTGGAGTTCCCGGATAAGCTGGTCTTCCTGGTTCTGCCAGAGACTGGTGTGAATGCCGCCGTATAAGATAAAGGCTCCTGCGGTGAAAACCGCCAGCAAAACAACGGCCATTTGCCGTCGGATTCCGAAGCGACAGGTTTTTTTACTGAGGGACATATTTATACCCCACTCCGAAAACCGTCAGCAGGGTTTCCTCCAGCCCGGCTTTTTTCCGGATTCGCTGGATATGGATGTCCACGGTTCTGGTATCCCCTGCAAAATCATATCCCCAAATCTGGTCCAGCAGCGCTGTCCGGGTAAATACCTGACGGGGATGCTTCAGAAAGCAGAGCAGCAGTTCATATTCTTTTGGGGTCAGGTTCAAAAGTTTCCCCTGGCGGGAGACGCTGCGCTCCCTTTCGGAAACGGTGAGCTGGCCGCAGACCATCAGGTTTTCCGTATCTGTCCCGTGGGCTTTGTCAAACCGCCGGAGAATGGTTTTGACCCGGGCAATCACTTCCCGCAGGTCAAAGGGTTTTGTGACATAATCGTCGGCGCCGGACTCCAGCCCGTATAGTTTGTCTTCCACATTGCCCCTGGCGGTGAGCATGATGATGGGGACGGTGTAGCTTTCGGTCAGCATTCTGCACACATCCACACCGCTGATGTCCGGCAGCATCCAGTCCAGGAGGACCAGGTCCGGCAGTTCCGCACAGGCCAGGGAAAAGCCTTCGCTTCCCGTGTAGGCGCACTGTACCACAAAGCCTTCCTTCTCAAAACCGTATTTTAAGATATCCGCAATTGGCTTCTCGTCTTCGATGACTAAAATTTTCCGTTGTTCCATTTCTGTGCATATCCCTTTCCCAGGAAAAATTCTTTCTGCTCTCATTGCCGCCCATGGCGGCGGCAGACGTTTCGCCTGCCGCAGGCCTGCCAGGGAGCGGCGCTGGCAAAAGTGCTTCCCACGACAGTATTTACCGCCTCCAGTATACGGAATAAGTATAACGCGGATGTCTCCGAAATGTAAACATTCTGTATCTAAACTCCCATGCACCAGGTTGCTCCACCATATATGAAAGCGGGGAGTTTAGAAGATGCACACAAACCGCAAGAGCATGCGGTTTGGCGCACTGCTGTCTTGCCGAATAAGCAAGGGAGCTTATTCGGACTACGCGTTTTCCGCAAAGCAAGACACGGACTTTTCACAGTAATGTCTTACCTTCCTTTTGTCAATCAGGCCCATTTTGGCGGTCATCCCGGCTGCTTTCCCCTATGCGGCAGTCATTGTCCTCCCGCCGCTGGAAACGGCACGCCTCCCGCGCTGTCCACCGGCACCAGCATACCGTGCAGGACATATCTTGCATCCTCAAAAACATAGGAGCATGTGGAAAGCAGTACACACTTTGCCCCTCCCTCCGGTACCGCTTCTGAACGGAAATCCGAACGGCTCACGCATACTTCCAGATATTCGTCAAATTCCCGGCAGGAATCACTGAAAATGGTGTATGTTTCCGACTCTGCCCCTGTGGTATATCCGCTAAACAGGACGATTTTGTAATCCTGTCCGGGCGTCAGCAGCCACATGTGCGGATGTTGCCCGTAATACTCCTGGTCCGCCCATTTTTCCAGCGACGCAAACATGGAGCCGTTCTTCATGTGATGTCCGTAAATTATGGTATTGGCATCCTGAAAGTCCGGCCGGTTCCCTGCCTCAATGAAAATAGCGCCGGAACTGCTTTCGGTTCCCTCATAGCCGTGGTCAAGATAAAAGTCATTGTCCTCCCCCTTTACCACCGGATAATTGATGGATGTGTCCTCGCAGTAAATCCACCCGGCTATGTCACTGTTCACAGCCTGCAGACCCGAAAAATCCACTTTCACCGGCGCGGTCTCCCCGCCGGGCTGTTCCACCCCTCCCCCATCGGTTTTCCCTGTCTTTGCGTCTCCGTTTTCTCCTGCGCCTTCTCCGGAGGCCAGTGCGGTATACTGCGCCGCAGCATTGTCATAAAGGCGCCCGCTGACATAATACTCATATAAAATTTTACCCACGGTTACGGCAGAAACCAGAAAAACTGCCAGCAATGCCAGCATGACCGCCCGTCTCATCCACTTTCCCATTCGTCCCCCCACACATTCCATACCTGCCCTCTTCCGGCATCCGGTCATCATACTATGCCGGTTCAAAGTGGTCCATCGGTTTCAGGCAGGTTCTGTCGTTCGTTAAACTGATTGTAGCATTTGCATCATGGCCTGTCAACCTGCCTCCCGGGACAATCTGCCGGTCCCGGATGCGGGTCCCGCACCGGACAAAATTACGTTTTCCAAAACAGTCCTGAGATTTCTTGAAAAAAAGACGCTGATGCGGTACAATAGATGCAGGATTGTAATGGGAAGTTTTCTTTTCCAAACGATCTGGAGCCGCCTCCGGAGTTTGCTTACAGCACAAGTCCCAGCGCTTCCACCTGCTGTTCCATTGTCTCGCAGCTCACCAAAGTATAGATTCTGGTAGTATTGATATTGGAATGCCCCAGCAGGTCAGCCAGGTGCACCACATCCTTCTCCGCATCATAATAAGTGACGGCAAACAAGTGTCTGAGATTATGCGGAAATGCTTTGCATTTTTCCACACCGGCATCATCACAGAGTGCTTTCATGGCGTGGAGAACATTGCTCCTGTCCATGGGTCTGCCGCTGCGGGTGACAAATATGCTTCCCGACTTGATTTTATTTTCCTCGGCATAACATTTGAGTTTTTTACAAAGTTCCGTGGGAATAATCACTGTGCGGGTTTTGCCTTTCAGGGTCACCGCCGCGCGCCTGGAATCTGCGGATTCGACTGTGATAAACGGCAGTTCGCTGATGCGGATCCCGGTGGCGCATATGGTCTGCATCAGAAGGGAGAGACGTCTGTCGCCCTTCTTTCCTGCGGCCTCTACCAGCCGGATATATTCTTCTCTGGACAATTCCTGTTCCCTGGCCCGGAAGACTGCCTTTTGTACCCGGAACGCCCTCACCGCATAGCCCGGATAACCTGCGAAACGCAGAAAACAGTTTACCGCTGCCAGCATGGAGTTTGTACTGGATATGGCATGTTCTTTTATCAGGTGTTGTTTATACGAAATGACCGTGTCCTTTTTTATGATACTGCCTTCACCGGTAAAACGCATGAAGTCCTTTACATCCCTTACATATTTTTCGATGGTAGCCCGGCTTTTTTCTTCTTCCCTCAGATTGTCCTCGAATCGTTTTACCAGTGTCCGTTCAAGCATAAGGCCCTTTGTTCCCATGATTTTATCCTCCTGTATTCAGCTGTCCCAATTATACGGTTACTGTTGTTTGTGATGAATTATACTACAATAAATATGGAACAATAAAGCGAAAAGATGTTTTTTGCATCTGGAAATGAGGTAAAGATTGAAAATTGAAAATTTTCAATCCCAAATTTGTGTCTGCGCGGCATCCAC